>Ga0228700_1001035_pt1 | contig 20253 bp, 14 predicted proteins | sample McNCre317_Aug_MG_FD_178019 | JGI IMG/M metagenome (GOLD analysis project Ga0228700, IMG submission 178019) | Freshwater microbial communities from McNutts Creek, Athens, Georgia, United States - 3-17_Aug_MG | ecosystem: Environmental > Aquatic > Freshwater > Creek | place: USA: Georgia...
GGTTGACCCGCTCAGCGAAAGCCTCAAAGGTTATGAACTTTGGTTCACCGGCGTGCGCCGCGATGAAGCCCCAACCCGCGCTAACACCCCGTTGGTGACCTGGGATGAAAAGAACGGCCTGGTCAAGGTCAACCCGGTTGCCGCTTGGACTTTTGATCAACTAAACGAATACGCCGCCCTGCACAAGGTTCCGATGAACCTACTGCTCGACCACGGTTATCCATCAATCGGTTGTGCCCCATGCACCAAGCAGGTCGCCCCTGGCGAAGACCCTCGCTCTGGCCGCTGGGCTGGCACCGGAAAAGTAGAGTGTGGGCTTCACGTATGAGCACCCCAAATTTAAAGGCTGGCCAAAAACTAGCCGAACACCGCCTCGGCTTGCTTGACACGCTTGAGTCAGAAGCAATTCACATCATCCGTGAAGTGGTTGCCGAGTTTGAGCGCCCGGTGCTGTTGTTCTCGGGCGGCAAGGACTCGGTTGTGGTTTTGCACCTAGCCGCGAAGGCCTTCTGGCCGGGCAAGGTGCCGTTCCCGGTTCTACACGTTGACACTGGTCACAACTTTCCTGAGGTTATCGAGTTCCGCGACCGCACAGTTGAAAAGCTCGGGCTGCGCCTCGAGGTTGCCAGTGTGCAGGACTACATCGACCGCGGTGTTTTGCAAGAGCGCCCGGATGGCACCCGCAACCCGTTGCAAACTTTGCCGCTGCTTGAGGCCATCACCAATGGCAAGTTTGACGCCGTTTTTGGTGGCGCTCGCCGCGATGAAGACAAGGCCCGCGCCAAGGAACGCATCCTCAGCATGCGTGACGAGTTTGGCCAGTGGGATCCTCGCAACCAGCGCCCAGAACTTTGGAACCTATATAACGGCCGGCACCTGCCTGGCCAGCACGTTCGCGCCTTCCCGATTTCAAACTGGACCGAGCTAGACATCTGGCGCTACATCGAGCGCGAGAACATCGAGCTGCCACCGCTTTATTTGGCGCACGAGCGCGAGGTTTACAGCCGCGATGGCATGTGGCGCGCAGTTGGCCCGGTCTCGATGCCAACCCCAGACGAGGTCGTTGAGACCCGACTTGTTCGCTATCGGACGGTGGGTGACATGAGCTGCACCGGTGCCGTCGAGTCTTCGGCCGTTTCAATCTCAGATGTGGTTCTTGAGGTTGCCGGTTCAACTTTGACCGAACGTGGCGCCACCCGCGCCGATGACCGCATCTCAGAAGCGGCAATGGAAGACCGTAAGAAAGAGGGCTACTTCTAATGCCAACAACTTCAAATTCAGCCAGCGCGTTGGTTGACGCGGCCGGCACCCTGGCGCAATCTCGCACCCTGCTTCGCTTTGCCACCGCCGGTTCAGTTGACGATGGCAAGTCGACCCTGGTTGGCCGCTTGCTGCACGACAGCAAGTCGGTTTTGATTGATCAACTTGAGGCCGTTGCCCGCACCTCTGCCGAGCGCGGTTTCGGCGGCGAAGCCGGCGGCCTTGACCTGGCTTTGCTCACCGATGGCCTCCGTGCCGAGCGCGAGCAGGGCATCACCATCGATGTTGCTTACCGCTATTTCTCAACCGCCGAGCGCAGCTTCATCCTTGCCGACTGCCCGGGTCACGTGCAGTACACACGCAACATGGTCACCGGTTCGGCAACGGCCGACGCCGTGGTTGTGCTCATCGATGCTCGCAAGGGCGTGCTGGAACAGACTCGCCGTCACCTCTCGGTAGTTGCCCTGCTTCGCGTGCCAAACGTCATCGTGGCAGTCAACAAGATTGACCTGGTCGATTTCAGCGAGAGCGTCTACAACGAGATTCTCGGTCAGCTGCGCGCTGTTACCGCCGAGCTCGGTTTGCAGGGCGTTCACGCAATTCCGGTTTCGGCCCTCGAGGGTGACAACGTCGTTGAGCGTTCCACTCGCACCCCTTGGTACACCGGCCCAACCGTGATTGAACTGCTGGAAACCCTTCCGGCCATCGATGAGATTGAGTCAGATAACGACCCATTCCGTTTCCCGGTCCAGCTGATTATTCGCCCTCAGGGTGGCTTGGTTTCTGGCCTCGATGCCGACGAGTTCCGCGACTACCGCGGCTATGCCGGCCAGGTTGCCTCGGGCTCAATCAAGGTTGGCGATGAGGTTGAGGTGACTCCAGGAAACTTCAGAACCCGCGTGACCGGCATCGATCTTGCCGGCCGTGCAATCGACACCGCGTTCGCCCCGCAGTCGGTCAGCCTTCGGCTTGCCGATGAGTTTGATCTTGCGCGCGGTGCGGTCATCGGTGCAGTTGGCACTTTGCCAGAGCCGATAAAAGAGATTCACGCCGAGATCTTCTGGCTTGACTCGCGCTCTGCCGTGCCTGGCACTCGAGTTCTTGTTAAGGCCGGCACCCAGACCGTGCAGGCAATCATTTCTTCGGTCATCGGCCGCCGCAACCTTGACACCCTTGCCATTGAGGGCACCGATGAGTTGAAGGTCAACGACATCGGCACCGTGATTTTGCGTCTGGCAACTGCAGTGCCGATCGGCAACTACAACCAGAACCGTCGAGCAGGCGCATTCCTCATCATTCAACCGCAGGATGGCTCGACCCTGGCTGCCGGAATCAACACCAACGCCCAGTTCGACGAGTTCGACATCTAGTCGGCTCGAACCCTCACGCAAACGGAATTCATCATGTCTCGCCACGAAACGATCTACCCGGTTGGCCTGCGCCTTGCCGGCCGCAAGGTTGTCGTTGTTGGCGGTGGCGCGGTGAGCACGCGCCGGGTTCGAGGGCTGCTTGAAGTTGGCGCCCGTGTTGTGGTTATTTCACCCGAGGTGACCAACGAACTTTTGCACCTTGCCGAGGCCGGCGAACTCGAATGGTTTGATCGAGGTTTTGAACATGGCGATCTCGATGGAGCCTGGCTGGTGCACACCGCAACCGGCGTGGCCGAGGTTGATGCCTTGGTTTCGGCCGAGGCCGAGGCAAAGCGAATCTTGACCGTGAATGCGGCCGAGGCCGAAAAGTCCACCGCCTGGATTCCGGCCATCGGTCGTCAAGACAATCTCACCGTTGCCGCCTTCGGCGGTGGCGAACCGCGCCGAGCCATGGCGCTGCGCGACCAAATCGTCTCCTCGGTTTTCACCAACCAACCACAGGTTGCCGGCACGGTGGCACTCATCGGTGGTGGGCCGGGTGACCCAGACCTAATCACGTTGCGCGCCAAGAAGCTTTTGGCCGGTGCCGATGTGGTGGTTTATGACCGACTGGTTTCGCAGTCACTGATTGCCGAGCTTGAGCCCCTTGAAGCCTGGGGCAAGGTTGAGCTGATCAACGTTGGCAAGCAACCAAATAATCACTCGGTTCCCCAGGATGAGATCAACGCCATCCTGGTTCGCGAGGCCAAAGCCGGCAAGCGCGTGGTGCGCCTGAAGGGCGGCGACCCGTACGTGTTTGGTCGCGGTGGCGAAGAGTTGATTGCTTGCCAAGCGGCTGGGGTTGAGGTTGAAGTTGTTTCAGGCATTTCAAGTTCGATTTCGGTTCCGGCGATAGCCGGCATCCCGGTTACTCATCGGGGCATTGCAACCGGTTTCACCGTGGTGACCGGCCACGAACCAGTTCGTGGAATATCGGGCGGACGCGACCATACTGTGGTGATATTGATGGGGGTTAGCACGCTTGCCGCAACGGCGGATGCGCTTGCTGCCGAAGGCCGTGGCTCAGCTTGCCCGGTTGCCATCATTGAGGATGGCTTTGGCCCCAACCAACGCGTCACCATTGCAACACTTGGCACCATTGCTTCGATTGCCGAAGCAATCGGTGTGAAAGCGCCAGCCGTGATAGTCATCGGCGACGTAGTCTCGCTCAGCGGGCACAAGAGTTTTTTGAAAGAAGGAACCAAATGACCAAGCAATTGCGTGTGGCGATTATCGGTGCCGGCCCGGCGGGAATCTATGCCGGAAACATTCTGGCCGCTCACTATCCTGAGGTTGAGATTGACCTCTTCGACCAGCTTCCTGCGCCTTATGGCTTGATTCGTTATGGCGTTGCGCCAGATCACCCGCGCATCAAGGGCATCGTCAACTCGCTTCACGAGATGTTGAACTCGGGCAAGATTCGCTTCTTCGGCAACGTCAACTTTGGCACCGACCTTCACCTGAAAGACATCAAGAAGCACTATCACGCGGTGATTTTTGCAACCGGTGCAATCAAGGATGCCCAGCTAAACATCCCCGGCATCGAGCTTGATGGTTCTTATGGCGCTGCCGACTTCGTTTCTTGGTTTGATGGGCACCCAGATGTGCCGCGCACCTGGCCACTAGAGGCAGAGCAGATTGCCGTTCTTGGCAACGGAAACGTTGCTCTCGACGTTGCCCGCATGCTGGCAAAGCACGCCGACGATCTGCTGAGCACCGACATCCCGGCCAATGTTTATGAGGGTCTAAAGGCTTCACCGGTCACCGACGTTCACGTCTTTGGTCGCCGTGGACCGGCAAGCATCAAGTTCACCCCAATCGAGCTTCGTGAGCTTGGCGAGGTCGAAGATGTCGACATCGTGCTCTACGACGAAGACTTCCCTGAGGGTTGGTTTGATGAGGACGCCGAGGGTGTCACCAACCAGCACAAGGTAATGGCGCGAGTGATGGAATCTTGGCGTGAAGAAAAGCCATCGGGCGCAAGCCGCCGCCTGCACCTGCACTTCTGGCACAAGCCAGTGGCCATCCTTGGCGAGGGTGGCAAGGTTGCCGGCATGAAGTTTGAGCGCACCCAGGATGCTGGTGCTGGCGCAATTTCAGACACCGGTGTTTTTGTGAATTACCCGCTCCAAGCCGTTTACCGCGCAATCGGTTACTTCGGCAGTGAGATCCCTGGCGTCCCATTTGACGACAAGTATGGAGTGATCCGCAACGATGGCGGCCGCGTGGTTGACGAGCACGGCAAGCGTGTCGATGGCCTCTATGCCACCGGTTGGATCAAGCGTGGCCCGGTTGGCCTGATTGGTCACACCAAGAGCGATGCCCTCGAGACGATTGAAAACCTAGTTGCCGATGCTGCCGCTTTGACTGACCCTGAAGAGCCATCAACCGATGCAGTCTTGGCAACCTTTGCCGAGCGCGGCGTTGACTTCACCACTTGGGAAGGTTGGCTAAAACTAAATGAGCACGAGCTGGCTTTGGGTGAGACTTTCGAAGGCGTCGACCGTGAGCGCGTCAAGGTGGTTGCTCGAGACGAGCAAGTGAGCATCAGCAACGCATAGTTGCACTTCTTTGAAACGATGCGGGGTCGTTAGTCGACTTCGAGCAAGGCTTGATTCGATTTGTCGGTCCTGAGCACAATCACAGTTCCGGCGGCGATCAGCAGGATCGATGGTATCAATTCGAGTTTTGGTGCCTGACCAAAAAACGCCCAACCGATCAGGATTCCACCAGGGATTTGAAACAAGCCGCCGATGCTAACCGTGGTTGCGCTGTACGAGCGTAGCGCCCGGTTTAGCAGCGAGTGACCGCCGAACTGCGCGAACAGTGTCACGGCTGCAATTAGTAGCCAAGCATGTGGCGAGTAGCCGCCAAGTGCAACGCCCTGGCTCAGGCAAATCACCAGCAGAACCAGAGCGGCGATGAGGTAAACCACCGAGGTGTAGGCGGTTAGTGAAAGTTTGGCACGCACCTGTTGGCCATTGTGCATGTATGCCGCACCAGCAATCGCGGCTATCACGCAAAACAGATCGCCGATGATTGCGGCAGGAGTGAGGGTGAGGTCGATACCCGTCAACACGACTACTCCCAAAAGGGCCAGGATGATGCCAATTGCTTGACGTCTAGGCGGACGGTTTCCAGTTAGCCAAGCAAAGAGTGCCACCCAAACCACCTGAGTTGACACGATGGAAATGGCCGCGGAAATCGAGGTCAACTTCACCGACGGAACCCAGAAGGCGAAGTGGATGCCCAAGAATACACCGGCCGAGGTCAGGCCAATCCACATTCTTCGATTAAGAGAGCGAAGCACCGGCAAGTTCTTGAAAAGCCAGGGCAGCAAAATTATTGCGGCGATGGCGTTGCGCCAAAAGGCTATTGCCAGCGATGGGGCATCGGTGGCTGCCATCAAACTCGCCGATGAAGATGCGAATGTGACCGATAAGAAAAGGCCGACTAAATCTGTTTGACGATGCCCGTTTGCAGGTGCCTTCGCTCGGGTCATGAGTTGATGATATCAGCAATAATTCGATTGTCGTATTGGCTTAGTTTTCGTTTTTTATTGAGCGCGAAGCCGTTCAAGAATCCTGACGTGTCCTGGTTCGAGCTCTTCAAGCGAGTTAACTCCAAGCAACTTCATCGTTCGCGAAACCTGCGTGCCCAGAATTTCGATAGTCTTGTCCACGCCTTGACGTCCCCCCGCCATTAGGCCGTATAGGTAGGCCCGACCTATGAGGGTGAAATTAGCGCCTTTGGCTAAGCAGGCAATAATGTCGGCGCCGTGCATGATGCCGGTGTCAACGTGAACTTCGGCATCCTTTCCAATTGTCTTGACCGTCTCGGGCAGCAGGTGGAATGGGATAGGTGCCCGGTCGAGTTGGCGACCGCCATGGTTTGAAAGTACTACGGCGTCGGCACCGGCATTTACGGCTAACTTAGCGTCTTCGATGTTCTGGATGCCCTTGACTACGAGTTTGCCTTTCCACTGTTTTCTAATCCACTTGAGATCCTCGAATGTCACAGTCGGGTCGAACATTTGGTCTAAGAGTTCGCCCACGGTGCCATTCCACGAGCCCAGTGAAGCAAATTTCAAGGGGTCTGTGGTCAGGAAGTTGATCCACCATTCTGGGCGAGGAAGCGCGTCAATTACTGTGCCCAGAGTCAACTGCGGTGGGATCGTCATGCCATTGCGCTTGTCTCGCAATCTGGCGCCAGCAACGGGGACATCGACGGTAAGCAGCAAGGTATCAAAACCGGACGCTGCGGCGCGCTCAACCAGGGCCATGCTCTTTTCGCGGTCTTTCCACATATAAAGCTGGAACCAGTTGCGGCCATTCGGAGCCGCGGCAGCAACTTCTTCAATGCTCCGCGTTCCCATGGTGCTTAGGCTGAACGGAATTCCTGCTGCCTCAGCCGCTTGTGATCCTGCATACTCGCCCTCTGTTTGCATCATTCTGGTAAAGCCTGTTGGAGCGATTCCAAAAGGTAGAGCCGATCGCTTACCAAGCACTTCGATGCTGGTGTCCGCGATTGAAACATCGCGGAGGATTCGAGGTTGGAATTCGATGTCCTCGAATGCTTGGCGAGCACGAGCAAGTGAGATTTCTTGGTCAGCGGAACCATCGGTGTAATCAAAGGGCGCAGTTGGAGTGCGACGTTTTGCAATTTCACGAAGGTCGTAAATTGTAAGAGCACCATTCAAGCGTCGCTCTCGAGCATCCCAGACCGGCGCCTTGAATTTCATCAACTCCGCGAGGTCTTTGGGATTTGGAAAGCGACGCTGAATGTTGCCCATCTAATTTTTCCTAACTTCTTTATTTGTAATTAATGACTTCTGGATTGGTGACTACGATGACATATTCACCGTGTGTGAGTTGTGCGCCGTTTTCTGACATAAGTCCATCCACGAACACCTTTGATGTGGAAGTTGTCGGCAAGTTGAGTTCAGCTGTTGAACCGAAAGGAACTGTCAGCTTAATTGCTAAGTCGCCTGATTCTTGAAGAGCCCAGTGAATGCTCAGATTGCCAAACCTAGTGTCGATCGAAGCTTCAGTAAACGTGAAGCCCTCCGCTGGTTTTGGCGCAATAACAACCTTCTCGTATGCAGGTTTGTCTAGAACCGGAACCAAACCAGCCACATTGCGATACACCCAATCGATCACCGCTCCATACGCGTAGTGGTTGTAACTAATCATCGATGCATCTTCTTGGAGATCGCTGGCAGTATCCATGCCGCCACTATGGAATGAGCCATCGGCCTTAATTGCATCCCATCGCTCCCAGATCGTGGTTGCGTTTTGGTCAACTTGATAAAGCCATGATCGAATCTCACGTCGCATAAGCATTATGTATGCCTCGCGTGCGTGGCCATTTTTTGACATGGCGTGCAAGATTAATGGAGTACCCAAGAACCCGGTAGTGATTTTGCCGCGATCGTGATCAACCATCTTTGCTAGTGAGTCTGCAGCTGCTTGTCGTTCTGATTCTGGAACAATTCCAAATTCAAGCGCCATCGATAAGCCAGCTGTCGTTGTTTTAGCGTGCTCGCCCATCTGAAGCCAAAGGTTTGATTTGAGTTCGTCGCGAAGTTTTGTGTACTTGGCTTCTCCCTCTGGTGTACCGACAAGTGACTCGACTTTAATCATGATGTCGAGAGTGTTAGCGAAGAAAGCATTTGCTACGAAGTCGGAGGAAACCTTAGCTTCCCAAGGGCGATCACTCGGCGCATCTGGGTCACACCAATCGCTGAATTGAAATTCGGTTGGTAGAAAATCTGCGCCATTGCGACGATTGTTCAAAGCGTCGGTCCAGCGTCGCATTGAACTAAGCTGCTGCTTCAGAATGCCAGTGTCACCAAAGTGCTCGTAGACCGACAAAGGCACGATCGACGCAGCATCGGCCCACCCTGCACGGCCCTGGACTTCCCAGTCGCCCACCTTTGGACCCATTTTCAAAATGTCTGGCACTACCGCACCGACGTCGCCGTTCTCATCTTGGTCAAGTGCAACGTCGACGAGCCATGAACTCCAGAAAGATTCGGCGTCAAATAAGGTATTGGCTGTTCCGGCGAAGGCTTGTGCGTCTCCTGTCCAGCCAAGGCGTTCGTCACGCTGAGGACAGTCGGTAGGTAGGCCTACAAAGTTATCACGGGCTGACCACAGAACGTTCTGGTGAAGGCGGTTCAACCTGGTATCGGATGAAGAGAAAGTGCTTCTAGATGAACTGTCGGAGCTAATTGCCACTCCGACTGCGGAGATAACCTCGGCATCAGTTACCACATCGGCGAAATGAAAACCGTGGAATGTAAACTCGGGTTCAAACACATGGCGGCCATCATGGCCCAGGGTGTATGTATCGGTCGCCTTTGCTGTGCGCAACGGCTTGGTGTGCAGTTCCTGGTCTGGAGTGATTAGTTCGGCGTGACGAACCACTACCCTCTGGCCCTTCTTGCCATCGACCGTTAGACGCACCCAGCCAGAAATATTTTGCTCTCCAATGAGCACAACGCGATCTGACTTCTCGACTAGCTTCATTGGAAACTCTGCGATTTTTCGAATTGGGGATGAAATGCGAGGGATAAGAGTACTTTTGTTTAGTTCGTGAACTACAACAGGCTGCCAAGATGAGTCGTCGAAACCAGCCTTATTCCAACCAGGCTGCGCCTTTGTCAGATCAATTTCAGAGCCATCATAAATGTCTGCGTGGAGAATTGAACCAGTCGAAGACTTCCAAGACTTATCTGTCACAATGGTTTGCTTTGAACCATCTGGGTAATGAATCTCAAGTTGTGCGATTACAGAAATTCTCTCGCCATATGTGTTGTTCTCTCCTAGAAAACCGAGGCGACCGCGCCACCAGCCATCGGCCAATGTGGCGCCAATTGCATTGTTCCCCGCGGTGATCAGGTGAGTAACGTCGAAGGTCGAAACATTCAACCTCTCCTGATAAGTTGTCCAGCCTGGACTCAGGAACTCATTTCCAACCTTTAGTCCGTTGATCGAAATTTCGTTTGCGCCTTGTGAAGAGACATAGAGGCGCGCCCGAGAAGGTGCGCCCTTGGCGGCAAATTCTTTACGAAGAATTGGCGAGGCTGAACCAGAACCACTTGCATCGCCGATTGCATCGCCAGTGAATTCGAGTCCTGAAAGTAGGCCCGCCTCATAAGAGAGCGTCTCGCTCCAAGCCGTCCAGCCAAACTGCGTTGCAATTCGCACGCGGTAAAAGCGGATTTCCCTGCTGGTTAGATTTGTTCCCGGTGCAGTAATCGCAAGTGAGCGGGAGGATTCAACTTGTCCCGTTTTCGCCAGTATGTATTCAAAGGATTCATTAGAGGAAACCTCAACCTCATATCCAACTTGGGCGGCTGCTCGATTTGACGACTTTGAGCGCCAGGTTAGGGAAGGGGCTACTCCCGGCAAACCAATCAAGTCTTTGGGGTGCTGTGTTTTTAGGCCTGTGACCTTCGTGAATGGGTCTAATTTCGTTACAGCTGGCATCATTGACATACTATTTTCCTTTGACTAATTGGTTTGGCGAGTTTGCTTTGAACTAAATTCATGGGGCAAGTTGGGATCTGTGCCCTAAAGGGCGGGCTGGAATTTCTTGGGGCTAAAATTTTGTCGAATCAGCCTGCGTTGATGCGCCAGACCTTTAGCAATTGCACCGCTGGCACTGGCTTGTGTTAGCAGATTTCCTAAAGCTGTTGCTTCGACGGGTCCAGCAGAGACGGGCCTTCCGGTTCGATCTGCTGTTAACTGTGACAAAAGGTCGTTTTGACTACCCCCGCCAACAATCTGGAGTGATTTGATCTTCACCCCAGAAACTGCCTCCAGCGCTGCTGTGGCTTCTGCGTAAGCATCGGCAAGGGAATCAAGGATGCAGCGAACGACTTCTGCTGGCGTTCCTGGAACCGTGAGACCTCGTCGGGCGCATGCAGTCTGGATCTTGGCTGGCATGTCTCCAAGCGTCGCGAACTCATCGTCAGTAACTTGAATCCGGGCATTACTTTTCACTATTGCCGCATCGCGAAGAAGGGAGGTTAACTCAATTCCAGGGTCGTTCCGAGTGAACTCGATCATGGACTGCTGAAGTAGCCAAAGCCCACTCAGATTCTTTAAGAAGCGGATTTTGTTTTCTGCCCCGAGTTCATTCGTGAAATTTTCATTCCGGGCGGCTGCAGTGTTGTTTGGTTCATCGAGCTCAAGCCCCAGAAGTGACCAGGTGCCGCTCGAAAGGTAGGCAGTTGAATTACTTTCTAATGGTGTGCCAGCAATTGCAGCTGCGGTGTCGTGTGAGGGCGTTGCGGTTACGACAGTGTGGGCGAAACCGGGATGTGATTTGAAATCTGGCAAGAGATCTCCAATGACTTCCCCGGGGCTAACCAATTTTGAAAAAATCCTTCGGTTGAGGCCTAAGAGATCGATGAGTTCCCAATTCCACTCATGGGTGTGCAGATCTAGAAGCCCAGTAGTGCTCGCGTTAGTGCGCTCTGTGACAGCTTTCCCAGTCAGCCAGTGGTTAAAAAGGTCTGGAACCATAACCATCTTTACAGCTCGCACAATGTTGGTCGGCGCTTGAGTTTGTTCAGCAGCTAGTTGGTATATCGTGTTGAACTGAAGAAACTGCAGGCCGTTTGCTTCGTACAATTTCTCAGGACTGATTAACTGCTCCACAAGGGCTACTCCGAGTGCATTTCGTTCATCCCGGTAGTGTCGGACTCCATCGATTAGTTGCCCAGAATCGTCCAGAAGCCCATAGTCGACCGCCCAAGTGTCAACTCCGATGCTGGTTATTTCATGTTCCCCAGCTGAGGCAAACTCGCCTAGCTTGGCCAACCCTTTTGAAATTTCAGTTTTCAAAGCATCTATGTCCCAGTAAAGGCTATTGCTTTTTTGCATGGGCTCATTTGCAAAGCGGTGGATCTCAACGAGCTCGATGGATGACTCGCTTATTAGTCCTGCGATCACCCTCCCAGATGAGGCGCCAAGATCAATCGCAGCAAATAACTCACTCATGGTTATCGCAAGAATGCAGCGGCAACGCCAGCATCAACAGGGATGTGCAGGCCAGTGGTGTGGCTCAGCTCACCCGCGGTTAGTGCGATGACAGCATTGGCAACGTTCTCAGGAAGCACCTCGCGCTTTAGCAAAGTTCGCTGTGCGTAGTACAGGCCGAGGTCCTCTTCCTTGACTCCATAAACCTTGGCGCGTGAGGCGCCCCAGCCAGCCGAGAAGATTCCAGACCCGCGAACAACACCATCAGGATTGATGCCATTGACTCGGATTTGCTTGTCGCCTAACTCGGCGGCCAACAGTCTCACTTGGTGAGCCTGGTCCGCTTTAGCCGCCGAGTAGGCGATGTTGTTTGGGCCGGCGAACACACTGTTCTTCGAAGAGATGTAGATTATGTCGCCTCCCATTTTCTGCTCGATCATGATCTTGGCTGATTCTCGAGCAACCATAAATGAGCCCTTGGCTAGAACATCGTGAAGTATGTCCCAGTCCTTTTCGGTGGTCTCAAGTAGTGGCTTTGAAATTGAAAGTCCGGCATTGTTAACAATCAGGTCAACTCCACCAAAGGCCAAGCTGGCTGCGTTCAACGCATCCTTCACTGCTTGTTCATCGGTGACGTTAACGCTCACGGCAATGGCGTGATCTGGGCCACCTAGTTCGTTTGCCACCTGCTGAGCATTTTCAAGGTTCATGTCCGCAATTACGGCACAGCCGCCTTCGGCAACAATGCGAGTTGCAATTGCCTTGCCAATTCCGCTGCCCGCCCCGGTCACAAATGCGACTCGGCCAGCAAGCGGCTTTGGCTTAGGCATACGCTGAAGCTTTGCTTCCTCGAGAGACCAGTATTCGATGTTAAATTTTTCCTCGTCGCTGATCGGGACATAGGTGGAGATTGATTCAGCACCACGCATGACATTGATGGCATTTACATAAAACTCGCCGGCGACTCTTGCGGTCTGCTTGTTAGCGCCAAATGAGAACATGCCAACCCCAGGAACCAAAATAATTGCTGGGTCTGCGCCGCGCATGGCCGGTGAGCCCTTCTTAGCGTGAGCCTTGTAATAAGACTCGTAGTCCTTGCGATATGCCTCGTGAAGCTTCTCGAGACGGGCCTTTATCTTCTCGATATCTGCGTCGGCAGGAAGGTCTAGAACCATTGGCTTGACCTTGGTGCGCAAGAAGTGATCTGGGCAGCTGGTGCCGAGCGCGGCAAGCTTCTTCATCTTTGCGCCGGCAAGGAAGTCGAGCACAGCCGGTGAATCGGTGAAGTGCCCTAGCATCGGTTTGTCGGTAGAAGCAATTCCTCGAAGAATAGGGGCAAGCTCAGCCGCACGAGCACGACGTGCCGCCGGCTTTAATGCCTCGAAGCCTTTAACCGGCTCACCAAATGGGTTCTTCTTACCGTTCTTAGCCAGGTAGGTTTCGGCTGTTTTAATGATGAAAGTCGAGTTCTTCTCAGCTTCTGCACTTGAATTTCCCCAGGCAGTGATGCCGTGCCCACCAAGTATGCAGCCAATCGCCTTTGGATTAGCCCGCTTAATTTCGGCAATATCCAGACCAAGTTGGAACCCTGGACGACGCCAAGGAACCCAAACTACTGCGTCACCAAAAATTCTCTTGGTCAGCTTCTCACCATCTTTGGCAGTTGCGATTGCAATGCCGCTGTCAGGGTGAAGGTGATCGACATGCGCAGCGTCAACGAGTGCGTGCATCGCTGTGTCGATCGATGGGGCTGCGCCACCTCGACCGTGCAAACAGAAGTCAAACGCGGCAACCATTTCATCTTCGCGATCCAGACCTGGGTAGACATCAACCAGCGCTCGAACACGATCAAGCTGAAGCACGGCCAGCCCAGATTCGGTGAGGGTGCCAAGGTCTCCGCCGGAACCCTTGACCCAGAGCAACTCAATCTTTTGGCCAGTAACCGGGTCGATTTCGAAACCCTTTGCTGAGGTGTTTCCGCCAGCAAAGTTTGTATTTCTCGGGTCTTTACCCAAGCGGTTTGACCGCGTGATGAGATTCAACATCTCTTTGTTGTTACTAGACATTGTGATTAAGCTCCCCAACCTGCCTGCTGACCGCCAACGCGAGTTTCAGCAATGTGTTGCAAATATCCAGATGAATTGAATGCGGCGATTGGGTCTGAATTCAGGCCCTTTGACTCGCGCCACTGGCGAAGGATTGGGCGAACGTCTGTGTAAAAGGCATCCATGAAAATATCATTCGCTGCTAGGACGTCTCCAGATTTCTGAGCAGCATTAAGTGCCGCATTGTCAATTAGTAGAGCTCGCGCAGTCATTGCCTGCACATTGAGAACGCTACGAATCTGACCCGGGATCTTGTCTTCGATATTGTGGCACTGGTCCAACATGAATGCCACACCCGAACCTGCACCGTAGCCGCCGCCGCGAATCACTTCATGCATGATTCGAAACAATTGGAAAGGATCTGCCGCACCGACTATTAGGTCATCGTCAGCATAAAAACGGGAGTTGAAGTCAAACGAGCCGAGCTTCCCGAGTCGGAGTAACTGCATGACTATGAATTCGATGTTCGTACCCGGGGCATGGTGGCCGGTATCCAGGCAGACCATAGCCTTGTCTCCGAGTGCGGCTACCTGGGCATATGAAGTGCCCCAGTCAGGAACGTCAGTGTGATAAAAAGCTGGCTCGAAGAATTTGTACTCCAAAACCATTCGCTGATTATCCCCAAGAGCCCCATAAATTTTTGAAAGCGAGTCTGCTAGGCGGTCCTGGCGACCACGCATGTCGTCCTGACCTGGGTAATTAGTGCCGTCGGCCAACCAAATTTTTAGGTCTTGAGAACCGATTTGGTGCATAATCTCAATGCATTCAAGGTGGTGATCTATAGCTTTCTGGCGAATCTTTGGGTCCGAGTGAGTTACCGAACCAAATTTGTAATCCTCGTCCTGGAAGGTATTTGAGTTCACAGTGCCAAGTTTCACACCCAAGTCTCGCGCGTGCTTGCCTAGTTCTGTATAAGAATCGACCTTGTCCCAAGGTATGTGCAACGCGACCGAAGGTGCGATTCCGCTGTATTTGTGAACCTGAGCTGCGTCCTCAATTTTCTCGAAGGGGTTGCGAGGCACTCCTGCTGAACTGAACACTCGGAAACGAGTTCCAGAATTTCCAAATGCCCATGATGGCAATTCGATTGCCTGATCATCTAGTGATTTGAACAGCGCGGCTTGTGCATGATTGGAAAGCATTCCGGTTCGACCTCTCAAAATTGAATCGTTTCAACAGACTAGGTTGTTTTTAATAAAAATGCCAACTTAGTTTTGTAACGGCTTTATAAACATCGGCAAAATTAGCTCAGATGCTAACTGTGGCATGATTGAACTGATTTCAAAACGTTCAAAACTATTTCAAATTGATGCTTCGAGAAGGTAAACATGTCCTCTAATAATCGACCTAGCATTCAAGATGTAGCCAGACTTGCTGGGGTATCTGTTGGAACAGTTTCTAATGTTCTAAACAATCCAGAGCGAGTTCGCGCTGAGACGTCTGAGAAAGTAAGCCGCGCCATTTCACAATTGGGTTTCATACGAAACGATGCGGCACGGCAACTCAAGGCTGGCAAGAGTCAGACGATCGGACTAGTTGTTCTCGATTTGACGAACCCTTTTTTTGGTGAAATAGCTAGAGGCGCAGAAGATGAAGCGATGGATAACGGCTTGTCTCTAATTCTTGGAAATTCGGGAAATGATGAAGTTCGAGAGGCCAAGTACCTGGGTCTTTTTGAAGAACAAAGAATGGCTGGCGTCCTTCTGTCTCCCGCCGGCCTGACTGCATCAGTCGTTTCTGGCCTAAGAAGCAAGGGCCTGAAGACTGTGCTTGTGGACCGAATGGCGGAGATTGACCTGTGTTGCTCGGTAGGAGTCGATGACGTCGCTGGTGGCCGGACTGCCGTGGGACACCTTTTGAATCTGGGACGAAAGCGAATTGCGTTTATTGGAGGCCCGCTTTCTATCAAGCAAGTTGCCGATCGCCTTGCTGGATCTAAGGAAGCCATTTCGGGCAAGCCTGGAACGCGACTTCAGATTTTTGAAAGCACAGCCATGAACGTACTTGCCGGTAGGGCGGTTGGCGAGCAGATTTTATCTCTTCCCAAGGAAGAGAGGCCGGATGCAATATTTGCCGCAAATGATCTATTGGCCGTTGGGATTTTGCAAGCCCTGGTCTTTAGAGCTGAAGTTCGGGTTCCAGATGATATCGCGATCATCGGCTATGACGATATAGATTTCGCCGAAGCTGCAATTGTCCCATTGAGTTCCATACGCCAACCTGCCTCAACAATAGGTGCGACAGCCGTAGAGCTTTTATTAGATGAAATCGACAACTCCGAAGGCCACGTTCATCGGCAAGTAATGTATCAGCCAGAACTCGTAGTCCGGGCTAGCACCAAAAGTAACTTAAGTTGAGAACCTGACTAGGTGGAAGCGCTTACTTTTACTTGGAATATTCTTGAATCGATTCAAGTTACCTTATCGTTATCAAAAATGGCTTGCGTCGACCCTGCTCTCGGTTATTGTTAGTCCTAACATTGAATCGTTTCAATGGACCCGGCAGGTAACTGGCGGCATATTTCAAAGGAGAAAACTATGAATCTAGGAAGTTTCAAGCGCGGCGCTGCACTAGCCGTCGCAGGTTCAGCCGTTCTGGGCCTAGCGGTTTCTGCCGTTGCGCCAGCTCAGGCTGCAACAACTACAATTACGTGGCTTAGCGACAACGGCCCGGCAAATATCAAACTTGAAAATGCCGTCATTGCGGCTTTCCAGAAGGCAAATCCTGACATTAAGGTTGTCCTACACACTCGCCCAGGTGGTGCTGAGGCAGACAACATGGTAAAAACCAAGTTGGCCACCGGCACCATGGAGGACGTTTTCAACTACAACTCGGGTGCCCTCCTTGCGGTTCTAAACCCAGCGAAGACTCTTGTAGATGTCACCAAGGCGCCGTTCGAGAAGAACGTTTATGACTCATTCAAACCAGCCGTAACCGTAAATGGCAAACAGTATGGTTCTCCATGGGGTACTGCAATGGGCGGAGGAATTTACTACAACATCCCTGCATTCAAAAAGGCCGGGATTACCTCAACTCCAAAGACTTGGGAAGAACTTATTGCGGATGCAAAGAAGCTTAAGGCTTCGGGCGTTGACGCAATTTGTGGAACATTCGGCGACAGCTGGACATCGCAGTTGTTCTTGCTGGCTGACTTCTACAATGTTCACGCGGTTGACAAGAACTTTGCCAATGACTACACAAACAACAAGGCCAAGTACGCATACGTGCCTGCAGCTTTGGCTGGCTTCCAGCATCTGGAAGAAGCTTTCAAGGCCGGCCTTTACAACGCGGACGCGTCGACAGCAAAGTTCACTGACGGCACTGAACGTGTCTCATCAGGAAAGTGCGCCATGTACCCAATGTTGACATTTGCTACTCCTTCCTTGAACGCAGCGAATCTGCAGGACGTTGGCTTCATGGCTCAGCCAGGAACCAACGCAAAGGATGTTGGTCTAACAACTTGGATGCCAAGCGGCATGTACGTGCCAAAGAGCAGCAAGAAGCAAGCGGCAGCGCTTAAGTTCCAGGCGTTCGTTGCAGCCAAGGGCGGCACGGATGCATTTGTGAAGGGTGGCGGCTACCAGGGACCATTCGTTACCAAGGATCAGACCGCCGCTCCTGCGGGTATCCCTAGGGCAACCGCTGACCTAGCCGCACTCATCAAGTCTGGAAAGACATACCCGGCTCTAGAGTTCATCTCGGCTATCAAGGGTCCAAACCTTCCAGGGATCTGTGTTCAGGTTGCTACCGGTCAGGTGACTGCAAAGGCTGGCGCTGCGCTTTACGATCAGGATGTTGTTGCTCAGGCACAGCAGCTTGGTCTAAAGGGCTGGTAACAAATAAACATCAGTTCGTGGGGTCGGTTGCTGGCCGGCCCCACGAACTCGGTTTCAACTAAGGCAGAGGGCAATGAAAATACGAAAAAGCAAGCTGGCAATAGCTCGTCTCAAGCAGTACCCGATGTGGTTCACAATTCCACTTGGATTAATTTTCGTATTTCTGTATCTTGTGCCTACTGTCACAGCCTTCTACTACTCAACGCAACGGTGGACGCTATTCGACACATCTTATGTGGGTCTAGACAATTTCAGCCTATTTTTCAAGGATCCTTTCCTTCTGGGCGGAATTGTCCACACTTTTATCTACGCTTTTCTAACCTCAGGTCTCAAAGTTGTAATTGGCATGTTCTTTGGCGTCGTCCTAATGAGCAACATTAAATTCCGGTCCTTATTGAGAAATCTTGTATTCTTCCCAGTTCTAGTCAGCACAATTGGCGTTGGAATTACGTTCCAAGAACTAATGAAGCCAGAGGTCGGAATACTTGATCAGGCGCTTCATGTATTTGGCATCCCGCAAGAAGGTCTGCTCGGTAATGTGACGACAGCCATCTACGCCATCGTCGCAGTAGACGTTTGGAAAGGTGTCGGACTTGCGACTGTAATCTATATCGCTGGCATGGCAGCCATCCCTCAGGAATATTACGAGGCCGCAAAAGTCGATGGAGTTTCGACTTGGCAAAACTTCCGCCACATTATTCTTCCGCTTCTGCGCCCTGCAACAAATACCGTCATTATTTTGTCCTTAATTGGTGGTCTCAGATCGTTTGACCTCATCTGGGCGATGACTGGCGGTGGACCAGGTTTTGCTTCCGATGTGCTGGCTTCGCTTATTTATAAGAAATATCAATCAGGCTTCTACGGGCTATCCACGGCTGGAAACGTCGTCATGTCACTTTTGATTCTGATCTTGGTGCTTCCTCTTAGTCGGTACCTGACCAAGCGAGAGGTAGAAATTTAAAAATGAAGAAAAATTCCCCTAAAAATTGGGCCCTAGGGCTAATCGCGTTGGCCGTGGCAACCGTTATTTTTGTTATTCCGTTTGCATTCATTTTCCTGACTGCATCGAAAGGCACTGAACAGGCTTCGAAGCTTCAGTTTGATTTACCGAAACAATGGCATTTCTGGACCAACTTGGTAGATGTGTTCAAAGCCAACGACTACATGATTTTCAGAGCATTCAATAATTCAATCTGGCTAACTGTGTTCTCGGTGAGCATTCTTGTCGTCTTGGCCGCACTTGCTGCATGGATAATTGATCGGCGCGGTGGCAGATTTGCCAAGATAGCGAACTTTTTTGTTTTGTCCGGATTGATTATCCCGCCGGCTGTGGTGCCAACAATTTTCTTACTTCAAAGTCTTGGAATTTACGGAAGTTTTCCGAGCATGGTACTAATTGAAGTCGCATACGGTACCAGCTTCACCATCATGATTTTTAGAGCCTTTATCTCTAGCATCCCTCGCGAGCTAGATGAGGCTGCGGTGCTTGACGGAGTGAATTCGATTCAACTCTTCTTCAGAGTTATTTTCCCCCTCCTGCGCTCTGTAATGATTACGGCAATTATTCTCAACTCGGTATTCGTTTTCAACGACTTTGTTAACCCGCTCTACTTCTTGGCAGGAGACGGAACCGAGACCGTTCAGCTCACTCTCTACAACTTCAACAGCCAATACAACACCGACTACAACTTGCTCTTCATGGATATTCTCGTGATTACGGTACCGATGGTGATTATGTTTGCAATCTTCAACAAACGAATTGTTGCGGGTATGACTGCTGGAGCCGTTAAGGGCTAGCAGACCTTTCCAGGAATAAAGAATCCCGAGGCGTACAGTCCTCGGGATTCTTTATTTTGGTTCTTACTTAGCGATAACCAGCCCGCGGTTGCGAAGGGTTCGCTGGCGGATTGGTGAGAAAACCAGGCGCTCAATCAGAACACCAACAATCATGATGACAATGATCGAACCAAGCACCAGTGACATGTCACCAAGCTGACGGCCGGTGTCAAGCATCTGGCCAAGGCCCGGGCCAAGCGCCGGGTTAATCGCAATAAGTTCTGCGGCCATTAGTGAACGCCAGGCGAAAGCCCATCCTTGCTCAAGGCCGGCAAGATAACCAGGCCAGGCTGCCGGGATCACGATGTGGCGAATCGAGCTGAAGCCACGAGCGCCCAGAACTTTGCCGGCGCGTAAATAAAGTGGCGGAATCTGGTCGATTCCAGAGATCAAACCGTTGGCGATGGACGGCACCGCGCCCAAAAGAACCACGGCAAAAATGGTGGCGTCTGACAGGCCAAACCAGATGATCGCCGCCGGAACCCAGGCAACCGAAGGCAGCTGTTGAAGCCCGGTTAGAAGTGGGCGAGCAATCGCGCGCAATGCCGAGTTGAGCCCCAAGGCGATGCCGATGGGCGTGGCGATCAGCAACGAAATTGCGAAGCCCTGAACACCTTTGCGCAAGCTATTGAAAGCCGATGGAAAGAGGATGCCCTGGTTGGCCTGGTCAAGCAGCGAAGCCCAAACCATCGATGGTGATGGCAAGACCCAAACCGGGGCAAGCTTGAGGCTTACCGCAACCTGCCAGACCAGCAGGACGAATGCGATTGCCGCCAATGGCGCCACCGATTTCAGGATGCGCTTGCGTCGGCTTCTC
>Ga0228700_1001036_pt1 | contig 20227 bp, 23 predicted proteins | sample McNCre317_Aug_MG_FD_178019 | JGI IMG/M metagenome (GOLD analysis project Ga0228700, IMG submission 178019) | Freshwater microbial communities from McNutts Creek, Athens, Georgia, United States - 3-17_Aug_MG | ecosystem: Environmental > Aquatic > Freshwater > Creek | place: USA: Georgia...
ATGGCGAGACGCCACCGGAGCCCGCTGCCGAGGGCGAGACGCCCCCAGCGGAAGAGGCCGAGACCGAGCTTGTCGTCAGCATTGGAAACGAGGAGCCGCCGCCGCCCGAACAGGAAGCCGAAAAGGCCCCTGCATGGGTGAAGGAGCTTCGCAAGCAGAACCGCGAACAACAGAAGCGCATTCGTGAACTGGAACGCAGCACGCAAGCAACGGCGCCGCAGGGTGAGCAACTATCCGCCCCGCCGAAAAAGCCGACACTGGCTGATGCGGACTATGACACGGACGCTTACGAGGTGAAGCTGGATGAGTGGCATGCGGCGAAGGCCGCGCATGACCGCAAGGTCGCCGATCGCCAGCGCGAACAGAATGCTGTGAAGGAAGCATGGGACGCCAAGCTTTCCGGCTACAATGCCGCCAAGGCAGAACTCAAGGCTCGCGACTTTGAGGATGCAGAGGCGGTCATTGCGGACACGCTTTCCGTAACGCAGCAGGGCATCATTCTCGACGGCGCCGAGAAGCCCGCGCTTCTGGTCTATGCGCTAGGCAAGAACCCCAAGAAGGCTGCCGAGCTGGCGGCCATCACAAACCCGGTCGCATTTGCTGCGGCAATTGGAAGACTGGAGGCAAGTTTGAAAGTCACACAACGCAAGCCGTCTGCGGCGCCCGAAAGCATTCCGAGCGGCAACGCTCCGAAGACCGGAGCCGTGGACAACACATTGGAAAAACTGCGCGAAGAAGCGGCGAAGACGGGCGACATGACGAAGGTCATGGCCTACAAGCGCCAGCAGCGCGCGAAACAGGGATAACGATCCATGCCTAACGCCTTCAGTAAAGAAGAGCGGGTCGCATTTGAGAACATTCTCGAAGGCTTCCAGGACGCTCTTGTGCTCTCCCGCAACGTGGCCGTGTTCAATACGAACTCCACCGAGATGGAACGCACGAACAACATCATCTGGCGCCCGCAGCCGTACATCGCCACGTCATATTCCGGCACGGACATGACGACCAACTTCGACGATTACAGCCAGCTCTCTGTGCCGGCGACGCTGGGCTTCCAGCGATCCGTGCCGTGGGTGATGACTGCAACCGAACTGCGCGATGCCCTGCAGGAGGGTCGCCTTGGCGATGCCGCCAAGCAGAAGCTCGCCAGCGACATCAACGTCAGCGTGATGAACGTTGCCGCCAACCAGGGAACGCTGTTCGTCAAGCGCTCCACGGCGGCGGCCGGGTTCGACGACGTGGCCCAGTGCGAAGCGATCATGAACGAACGCGGGGTACAGGCGAATGACCGCTATCTTGCTCTCTCCACGAGGGACTATAACGGCATGGCATCGAACCTTGCCACCTCGACCCGCTCGTTCGGCAACCAGATTTCTGACCCGGCGCTGCGCAAGGCGTTCGTCGGGACGGTGGCGAGCTTCGACACCTACAAGCTCGATTATGCCAACCGGAAGACGGCGGCGGCGGGCGGTGGTGGTCTCACCATCAACACGACCGTGGCCGGCGCCCAGTACTACGTGCCGAAGGCGACTTCGACCGCAACCACTGGCGAAACGTCCAACGTCGACAACCGCTATCAGACCATCACCATTTCTTCGACCACTTCGGTTGTGGCCGGTGATGCGTTCACGATTGCGAACGTCAACAGCTGCCACCTGATCACGAAGGCCGACACGGGCCAGTCGATGACGTTCCGCGTCATCTCTGTGCCGTCCTCGACAACGCTCGTGATCAGCCCGCCGATCATCTCCAACCAGGGCGGATCGGACGCTGAAACGCAGTATCAAAACTGCGTGGTGAGCGCGACCTCTTCAACGGCCGCGATCACCTTCCTCAACACCGTCACTGCGTTCCAGAACCCGTTCTGGTTCAAGGACAGCATTGAGCTTCTGCCGGGCCGTTATGCGGTTCCGTCTGATGCGGGCGCGGCGGTCATGCGTGCGGCGACTGATCAGGGCATCGAACTGGTCATGCAGAAGCAGTATGATATCAACACGATGCGGACCAAATACCGCCTCGACACGCTTTACGGCGTGGTCAACAAGCAGCCCATGATGTCCGGCATCATGATGTTCAGCCAGACCTAACGGAGAGATCGCAATGAGTACCTTTCTTACCGGCGGCGGCCGCGTCTCCGTCACACTGACCGCAACGCAAAAGCTCGCGGTCGCATCACAGGGCACGGTGAACGTTTACCGCACCAGCGGTTTCGTGAACTACCCGGACAGCACCAACCTGCTTGCCACCATCATCAACGGCCAGACCGTGTTCGGCACCTATACCGGTGGCGCCACGCTGATCATCGATGCGGGCGGCGGCCTGTCGGCGCAATACGAGGTGGGCACCGACCCCATCGTCAAGCAGTGGCGGACGGATAACGGCATTCAGCCGGACCCGACTGCCAAGACCACGGCTGTCACCCTGACGGTTGCGGAAGTCCTGACTGGCATCATCACCGGCACTCACGCCGCAGGCGCCACGCAGGCTTACACGCTCCCGACCGGGACGCTGCTGGATGCGGCGGCGACATGGGACACTAACGAGTACTTCGAGTGGTCGCTGATCAACCTGTCTGCGGCTGCGCTTGATACGATCACGCTCACGGCTGCCACGGGTCACACCATCGTCGGCAACCCGATTGTGCAATCGTCGAACGCATCGACGGGCGGTATCTATGGCAACTCGGCCCGCTTCCGGACCCGCAAGACGGCGGCGAATACGTTCATCACGTACCGCACCGCCTAAGCCTAAACGCCCCGGCCTTAAAAAGCCGGGGCAACTGGTTTTCAGGAGCCGACATGACCGATTTTCCAACCATCGTTTACCGCTGCCCCGGCCCGAACTGGGGTCCGCCTGGCACGACCTACAACAGCATTGGCGTTGCGGATCAGAGCGCATTTGACAAGGCTTTGGCCGATGGCTGGTTTGCCACGCTGCCGGAAGCCGTTGAAGCGTTTCTAAGCCCAGCCGAACCCGTTCGCGTCATGGCGGCCGTTCCAGCTGACGAAGTGTTCCCCGACGAAGCCCCGCCGACACGCGATGAGATGCTCGCCAAGGCGGCAGAGATCGGGCTCTCTGTCGATAAGCGCTGGTCCGACAAGACGCTGGCCGCGAAGATCATTGAAGCGCTGCAGGCTGCGGAAGCGGCCAAGGCCGCACCTGATCCGGAGCCTGTGCCGTGAGCTGGACAAAACGCGAGATCGTGACGAATGCCTTCGAGGAGGTTGGTCTTGCGTCCTATGCCTTCGACCTGCAGCCCGAGCAGTTGCAGGCTGGCCTGCGCCGTCTCGATAACATGATGGCGACGTGGAACAGCCGGGGCCTTCGCATCGGCTATCCACTGGTCAACAGCCCGGCCAGGTCTAGTCTCGACGATGATACGAACGTCACGGACGAGGCGATCGAAGCCATCGTGCTGGGCTTGGCTGTACGCATCGCACCGATGCTGGGCAAGACGGTAAGCCCAGATACCAAGGCGGGCGCGCGGTCCGCGTATATGGCGCTTCTGAGCCGCCGCTCGACCATCCCCGAGCAGCTTAACGACGCCAACGCCATCCCGTCCGGCGCCGGAAACAAATACTGGCGCATCACGGGCGATCCGTTCCTGCTGCAGGAAGAACGTGGTTTAACAACTGGGCCTGACGCTGAACTTGATTTCGAGAGTTGACCCATGACAGCCATCAACCAGCTATCCTCGACTGACACGCTGACCGCAGGCGATTTGCTGCCGGTCTGGAGTTCGGCCAACAGCGACACGCGTAAGGCCAGCCTGACCGTGCTGCAGGAGTTCATGCAGGACAACCTGACCTTTTCGGCTGGACAGTTCGTGGTGCAGTACGCGGCGCCGTCATCCAGCGGCTTCACCGTCACGCTGCTGAGCAACACGAATAACCAGTGGCTCATCATGTCGCCGCTGGCGGCTTACGCGGCTGGGACCATCACATTCCCGCTGTCCACGTCGGTCACTGACAATCAGGAAATCCTGATCTTCTCGACGCAGGCGGTGACGACGCTGACGCTGGCGGGGAATGGCGCTTCGGTTGTGGGCGCGCCGACCGGCATCAACCAGAACGGCTGCATGCGGTTCAAGTACAATTCCCTTGCGACGACATGGTATCTGATCGGCGTCAACTCAACGTCAGGGCAGGCGTTCTTGAACACCGCACAGACGTTCACGGCGCAGCAGACGCTGACGAGCGGCCTTGTGCTGCAGTCGGCTTCGGCAGCGTCGATTGCGGCGATCGGCAACGCGATCAACACGACGAACAAGGTGACGAGCAAGTTGGTGCATGACACCACGAACAACCGCCTGATGGTGTCGTCTGGGTCGGCGGCGGCCTCACCGTGGTATATTGTCGATGGCTCTGGATCGGTGGTGCCGGCATGATGGATGCAGAAGAACACGGGCAGTTGAAGGCGCTCGCCTGGCGCACGCTGAAGGCCGTCGATCACATCGACGCCAAGGTCGCAGACGAGGGGCTGATGCTGTCACCGGAATGGCGCGCATGGCGCGCGCAAGTGCGCGCTGTTATCCGCGGCGAGCGCATGGACATTCCCGAAGAGCCGCCGCGCTATATCGATGGCGCTACGGCATACAACCCCGCTGCGATCTTCAAATCGAGCTGGCAGGACCTTGCCCCCGCTGCGCCGGCGCAACCGACCCGAGATGAGCGCGACGATGAGATCGATGCGCTGCGCAAGCGTATTGCCGAGCTGGAGGCGGCGCCCAAGGCGGCGGTCCTGACGCCCATCGTTGAGCCTTCCGAGCCGCCTCCCGAAGTGCTGGCCGAGGCGCTGCCGGACGAGGATCATGCCGAGCTGAAGCAGCGCCTTCTGGTTGAGCTTGGCAGCTTGCGCAACATGCTGGTGGGCAACATTCCGCTGACGGCGGAAGACCAGACGCGCAAGCTGGAGCGGCTCGCGGCGCTTGAGCATCCAACCATTCTCAACTGGCTTCAGGGGTAAGACATGATCAACCAGACATTCGGTCCCGCTTACGGTCAGGGCGTGTCGGTGGCGAGCGTGACGGCAACGTCAGCCTCAACGCAGATCGGCGCGGGGTCCAAATCCATCACGGTCACCAACACGGGCACGAACAACGTGTATGTCCGCACCGGCATCACGGGCCTGACGGCCGTCGCGGCGCAGGACTATATCGTCTTGCCGCTGACGCAGGTGTCCATCAGCAAGCCGCAGGATCACACGCACGTGGCTTATGTGTGCGACACGGCGCTGACATCGACGCTCCACCTGATCCCCGGCGAAGGTTTCTAAATGAGGGGCCGCAGCCGCATCAGGACGCGGGGCCGTACCGGGTCTAACTCCCTGCTGTCGCAGGCGACGGCGGCGCTGGGGGCGGCGCCCTATCACTATTGGGACTTCACCACGAACCGCGCGCTGTTCGCCGGGGTCGACGTGGGGGCAGTGGCATCGACGCCAGGCTGGAGCTTCACGCGCGCGAGTACGGGCTATGCGCAGACGCTGAGCGGGCTGCTTGTGCCGTTCGCATCGGGCGTGCCGCGTCGGACGGACAAGGGCCTGCTTGTCGAGGAAGCGCGTACCAACGTTGCGCTGCAGTCGCAGACCATGAGTAGCGCGACATGGGCCAAAGCCGGCACGACTATCAACGCAAATGCGTATGGCGCACCGGATGCCACGACCACCATGGACGGCATTCAGGCATCCGCAGGAAACTCGGGCCACTACATCCAACAAGGTATTGTGTGGACTAATGCCATACAGACTGTCTCAGCTTATGTGCGGTACGTGAACCACCAATGGATTGCGATAGGCCATGGCGATGGGACGACAGCGCGGTTGGCTTCGTTTGACCTACTCAATGGCGTTGCTGGCGCCGTCACGAATGTCACATCGACCATTACCAGCCTTGGCGGCGGGGTCTATTTCGTGACGCTGACAGGTCTGACGGCCAACCTTGCGGCTGCGGGCAACATTTCTGTTTCGATGAATTCATCTAATACTGCAAGCTTGCAGACTTGGAACGCTTCAGGAACCGAACAAATTGGTGTGTGGGGCATACAAGCCGAGGCTGCTAGCGGGACACTCAGCGCTGCAACTAGCTATATCCCGACGACGACTGTTGCTGTGACGCGCGCGGCTGATGTGCCGAACGTGGCGACGCCAGGAACGCCGTATCCGAATACGATGTTTGTGCAATTCAACAGGACGTCAGGTGTAAATCTTGGCAACTCGTTTGCAATGAGCCTTGATGCGGGCGCCAATGACCGGAGTGTCATTCTTGCGACGACGGTTAACCAGCCGCAGGCAATCATAACGGCTGGTGGTATCGGGCAATTCAGCCAGACCATTGGCGCGGCGTTGGCTGCCAACGTTAACGCCAAGGTTGCCCTGCGGACGGCAGCAACAAGCGCAAACGTGGCGCGTGATAATGTGTTGGGAACGGCTAGCGGCGCCATCACGGCCCCGGCTTCCCCAACGACGGTTCGTTTCGGTGTGGACCAGACCAACGCAAACCCGATCAACGGATATGTCCTGCGATCCGCTGTCTTCAGCACTGGCCTTGCTGATGCTGCGCTGCAGAGGGCGACGCTATGAGCTGGAATACTTCGCTGATCGACGGCCCCATTCCGGCCTATCAGTTCCTTGGCTTTGACCCCAATGGGCTACCGATCTTCGGTGCGCTGTTGCCGATCTACAATCTCAACGTTGCGCCGCAGGTGATGACGGCCGAGCTTGAACCGTTCGTGGTAGAGCCGGCAAACCCCAAGCGCGTGTTTGCGGGCGATGATCCGACCGACCGCACGCTGACGGTGTGCTTGTCGTTCGCCAGCGAGACCGAGGCGCGCGCGAAGCTTGCGGCCTATTGGGTGGCGGGGGGCTAGGGCGTGCAGATCCCGATCCTTTCCGGCGCCTACAGCGATAGCAACGCGGATTTCCGCGTCAGCTATCCGCTGAACATGGTCCCGGTCATCCAGCCGCAGGGCATCAGCAATGGCTATCTGCGGCCGGCAGACGGCATTGTGAGCAACGGCACGGGTCCGGGCGTTGATCGCGGCGGCATTAACTGGAATGGCACGCTCTATCGCGTCATGGGTACAAGCCTTGTCAGCATTTCAGAGGCTGGTGCGGTGACAGTCATCGGCGCGATCCCCGGAACTGACCGCGTTATCATGGTCTACTCGTTCGATTATCTCGCCATTGCGGCGAATGGCGGGCTGTACCTCTATGACGGCGCGACGCTGGCGCAGAATACCGACCCCGACTTGGGAACTGTGATCGATGTGGTCTGGGTCGATGGGTATTTCATGACTACGGACGGCGAATTCCTGATCATCACTGAGCTTAACAACCCGTTTGCTGTCGATCCGCTCAAATATGGATCGAGCGAGATCGACCCCGACCCGATTGTGGGCCTGATCAAGATCCGAAATGAGGTGCATGCGGTAAACCGCAACACGATTGAGGTGTTTCAGAACGTCGGAAGCTCGGGTTTTCCATTCGAGCGCATCCAGGGCGCGCAGATCACGCGCGGAAGCGTTGGCGTCAACGCAAATTGCTCGTTTCTGGATCAGGTCGCGTTCATCGGCGGCGCGATGAATGAAGGCAACGGCGTCTGGCTGGGTTCCAATGGCGTGTCGACCAAGATCAGCACGCGCGAGATCGACATTATCATGGCGGGCTATACCGAGACGCAGCTGGCTGCATCGCTCATGGAAACCCGCACCGACAAGGACCACCTGCAACTGCTTATTCACCTGCCGGATCAAACCCTCGTCTATGATGCGGCTAGCAGCAACGCCGCGCAGCAGCCGGTCTGGTATGTGCTGAGTTCCAGCCTCAATGGCGTCGGTGAATACCGCTCAAGCCGCCTGATCTATGCCTACAACCGCTGGAACACGGCTGACACGCTGTCGAGCCAGTTTGGCTATCTGGTCGATGACATCTCGACGCATTGGGGCGATACGATTGGCTGGAATTTCCAGACGCAGATCATCTACAATGAGGGCCGCGGCGCGATTGTGCATGACCTTGAGCTCGTGGCGCTGACGGGGCGCGTGGCGCTGGGCGCTAATCCGCAGATCATGACGCAGTATAGCCAGGATGGCGTCACCTATAGCAATCCGAAGTTCATCAGCGCGGGCAAGATTGGCGACAGGGCAAAGCGGCTACTGTGGCTGCAGCAAGGGTCTTTCCGCAACTGGCGGCTGCAGCGGTTTTCGGGCACGTCTGATGCGTTCCTGTCGTTCGCGCGGCTTGAAGCGCGTCTTGAACAGCTGGCGTGGTAATGGCGAGCGACAAGTTCCTCACCCGGCAACAGATTGCAGCCTTCGTCGGCAATGATCCCGAGGCAATCCGCGCGATTGAGCGGCTGTTCGCGGTGACAGGGCAGCTGACGCCGACGGATATCGAGACGCTGACGGCCGCGATTGATGCCAACTCGCTGGCGCTGGGCGTCGCGGGCGATCAGGCGGAAGTCATGTCCGCCATCCTTGCCATGGCGGGAACAGTGCAGGGGCTGGCGACGGCGCCGGCCATCGTGCCGCCCAAGCGCAAGGTTTACGGCCAGTTTTACGATACCAACACGCAGACGGCGGCCGCGATCAACACGGCCTATTCGGTCAGCTTCTCGAATACCGATCTTGGCTTCGGGGTTTACCTGTCGGGCACGCAGATCACGGTGGCGCAGGAGGGGTTTTACAACTTCCAGCACTCCATCCAGATCAACAAGACGACGGCTGGCAAGGGGCTGTTTTACCTGTGGTATGCCAAGAACGGGACGGACGTGGCGGAGAGCGCGCGGCGCATCAGGATCGAGGGAAGCAACTCGGAAAACGTCGCAGCGTGGAATTACGTCTTTCAGCTTAAGGCGAACGACTACATAGAGTATAAATGGGCTGTGAATGACACAGGGGTTACGATCAGCCGATTTGCGGCGGGGGCGCCGGTCCCGGCAACGCCTAGCGCGATTGTGACCGTGGCGGATAACGTGGGAGCTTGATCAATGGCCGTTGTCGCAAAGGTTCTTGTCCCGCCAAAGCAGCTGGAGAATGCGCAGACGGCGCAATATACAGCCACCAGCGTCACCGCGATCATCGATAAGGCCACCATCACGAACACGACAGCCAGCAACGTCACGGTGAGCGTCAATCTTGTGACGTCGGGCGGCTCGGCCTCCAGCTCAAACCTGATGATTTCGACCCGGACAATCCTGCCGGGCGAGACGTACCTTTGCCCCGAGCTGGTCGGCCAGGTTCTTGCCTCTGGCGGGTTCATCTCGACTATCGCAGGCGCGGCAACCTCGCTAACCATGCGTGTCAGCGGGCGGGAGGTGTCCTGATGTTTGAAGGCTTTACCAAACGTTTAGAGGAAATCGGCGGCCTGCCCGAGCCCTTCGTTACCGCTACGGAAAACCGCGCCAATCGAAAAATGGTTGTGGATAACTGGAAGCTGGGACCGGAACAGGCCAGCATCGACCCGAAAGCTAACAAGCCGTATTGGGATGCCTTGGCGAAAGCGTGGAAGGTCGATGTGAAGGCCGCGCGCCGCCGGCTGTGCGCGAATTGCGAGTATTTCGACAATTCGACCGAGCGTCAGGCCGAAATGGAGGCAATCCCGCTCGATGCGCTGGATCAGGACGGCGGCGGCCGGGGGTTCTGCGTCAAGTTCGATTTCATCTGCCATAACCTGCGGGTCTGCCAGGCGTGGGAAGAGGCCGGGGGCGAATATGACTGAGCATGTCATCTCCGTGATCGAGCCCGCGCCACTCGCGCCGCACGAAATCGATCTGGATCAGGTCGAAGCGTACATGCTGACGCTGCCGCAGGTGGAATGCCCTGTGCAGTACCATTTTGGCCCCGGCATCTGCATCCGCGAGCGCGCGGCGCCCATGGGCTCGCTGATCGTCGGCCACAAGCACAGGTTTCCGAATACCAGCATGATCGTTTCGGGCGCCTGCGTGGTGCTGGAGGATGGCCGGCTAACGGAGATCCTTGCGCCGTTCATCTTCGTTGGTGAGCCGAAGCGGAAAGTCATTTATGCGCTGACGGATGTGATCTGGCTCAATATTCTGGCAACCGACATGACTGACCCGGCCGAGATCGAAGCGCATTTTGTCGAGCCCTCGCAGGCATTTCAGGAGGCGCGGCAATGTTCATAGCGGCCATCGCGACTATCGGCTCTGCCGTCATCGGAGGCTCGCTGGCATCCAAGGCGCAGAAGAAAGCGACCAACGCAGCCACGGCAGCGCAGACGGCGGCGTCTGATGCGGCAATCGCTGAACAACAGCGCCAGTTCGACGCGACCACGGCGCTATTCAAGCCCTATGTGGAGGCTGGCAACAGCGCGCTGGCGCGACAGATGGACTTGAACGGCCTCAATGGCCCAGAGGCGCAGCAAGCGGCCATCGACGCCATCCAGAGCGGCGCTGAATACGGATCACTTGTCCGGCAGGGCGAGGAAGGCATCCTGCAGAACGCCTCGGCCACGGGCGGTCTGCGCGGCGGCAATGTGCAGGGCGCGCTGGCGAAGTTCCGGCCGGAGGTTTTGTCGAGCCTGATCAACCAGCAATATCAGCGCCTCGGCGGCCTGACGCAGATTGGGCAGGCATCCGCTGGCGGACAGGCGGCAGCGGGCGGGGCGTTTGCGAACAACCTAAGCAACATCTTCACGCAGCGCGGTGATGCCATTGCCAATGGAGCACTCGCGAACGGTCAGAACCAGGCGAATATGTGGGGCAACCTTGCTGGTACAGTCGGCTGGGCGGCGGGTAAGGGGCTGTTTGGTCAGCCGCCTGCAGGGGGAGGCTTCTAATGCCCGTCAATTATCAGATGGACGTCATCAATCCGTTCCAGGCCGCGCTGCAAGGCTACGGCGCCGGGGCGCAATTGCTCCAGCAACAGCAGGCCGCGCAACAGCAACAGGTTGAGCAGGGGCAAAAGAGCCAGCTGTTCGGTCTCCAGATGCAGGAAGCGCAAGGCAGGCTGGCCCAGCTTCAGGCCGAGCGCGACAAGGCGGCGGCGGCGGCGAAGGTCAGCGCGGACGTTTACAACATGCTCAACCAGAAGGATTGGGCAAAGACCGTCACGGCTGGCGACATTGCAAAGACCCTGGATGCCAACCCCGAGCTTGGCAAATACCTGCTGGCCGAAAAGCAGAAGCTCAATGATGAGCAAAAGCTCAACGCCTTCAACCAGAACTGGTCAGTGGCGGCAGCGCTTGAGCTGGGCAACACGGCGCAGGCTGAGCAGCTGCTTGAGACGCAGGCGGCGGCATTCGAGAATTCCGGCGACAAGGAAAAGGCCGAAACGCTGCGCGGGATGAAGGAACAGCTGAAGACCGAGCACAGCCGCGACATACTCAAAAAGACTATGTTGGTCAACGCCAGCACGCTGATGCCCGATCAGTTCGACAAGCTGCGCACGGGGCTTATCCAGGAAGTGAAGCTGCCGCTCGATATGAAGTTGGCGCAGGCGCAGATTGATCGCGAGCGCGCAGAAGCGCGTCTTGCTGTGAAGCGCATGGAGATGGAAGCCAACGGCGGCGGCAAGGTGCAGAGCGCAAATATCATGGATGACGGCACAACCGTCATGCTCATGGCGAATGGTGGGCGCCGCGTGCTCGATCCGACTGGAAAGCTGGTTGAGGGCGAGGAAGCGCAGCGCATCATTGCGCGGGCCAACGAAGTCTCGGCAGACCTGCAGGCACAGCGCGCGGGCGGGCGTCGTGCCGCCGGTATTGGTCAGGACATCGCCAAGGATGCGTTTGTCTCGCTCGGCAAGATCCGCAGCAACATGCTCAACCTGGATAACGTCATCACGGCCATTGATAGCGGCGCAGATGTTGGCCTTGTGCAAAGCCAGCTGCCCGCGACCAACGCTGCAACCCTCGAACTGCGCCAGCTGCAGAACCAGCTAGGCCTTGACGTTATCGGCTCGGTGACATTCGGCGCGCTGAGCGAAGGCGAGTTGAACCTTGCACTTGACACGGCGCTGCCGGCCAAGATGGAGCGTGCAGACCTGCGTGCATGGGTTATCAAGAAAAAATCCGCACAGCAGAAGCTGGCGACCTACATGGAAAATCAGGCCAAGTTCCTGTCCATTCCGGGGAACACCGTCGGCGACTGGCTCAATCACCTTGAAGGCATGCAGGGGGCGCCACCTGCGCCGAAAGCCAGCGGCGGCGGCATTCCTGACGGCTCCGAGCTGGTGCGTGATGCGAATGGCAAGCTGGTGCTGAAGCAATGAGCAAGACAGTCACCATCGACGGGAAACGCTACACTGTCCCTGATGACGCGACGCTGGACGAAATCGAGGAGATGATTTCCTCGGCCAATCTCACGTCCCTTCACGGCCCCGAGCTTGCCGCCGCGCGTGAGGCGCAGGCACTGCGTGATCGGCAGGAGACGTATCTTGATCCGCTGGCGCCCAAGGGTAGCGGCCGTCCCGCTGCCGGACTTCCTTTCGACCCTTCAAAGTTTCGCATGGTTCCTGCCCGCAATGCTGACGGAAGCGAGGCGGAAGGCGTTTTCCGGCTTGAGCCGATTGCGCCGAAAAGTGAAACCAAGACTGCTACCAGTTATGCCGACAGCCTCGGCGCTGCCGCTGATTTTCTTATGGCGCCGCTCGAAAGCCGCGACATGGGATATCGCGGGCATGATGTCCGCTTTCAGACGCCCATCGGTGGCGTTGTCATTACCGGCACGGGCGATCCTATCAACGAGCTTGTGCGGCCACTGACAGAGCCCCTGCTTCGTTTTCCCGAAGCTGTCCTGCGGAATGCCAATCAGGCCGTGCAGGATTACGATCCGTTTCACCAGATGGGGCGCGGGTATAACAACCTCGTCGACGCTGGCGTCGATGTGATCGAGGGGAATTACCGCACTGCCATCCCAAAAGCGATTGAGGGCGTTGCCGAAGCCGGCGGTGGCGCCATGGGGCTTATGGGCCTGAAAGGCGGTCCCAAGCCGCCCGGCGCCGCAACCTCGCTTGCGCAGGCTGAGCGCATGGCGGCCGACACGCGGGTGGGATTTCCGGGTGAAGTGTCGCCCGCTGTCGCCGCGCCGGCTGCTCCCGAGACCCCGCCTCCCGCCGCCATGTCTTATGAAGACGTGGCCGAGCTTGTCCGCACGGCTTCGCGCGGCGGCATGGGCAGCCAGCAGGCCGTGGAAAAGCTCGCGCGCGCCGCGCCACTCAACAAGGAAGCTGCCGCCGCAGCTGAACGTCTCGGCATCGACGTACCGCCTGACGTGCTGCTGGATCATACGCAGCTGAAAGAGGCAATCGGCCTCACGCGATCCGTGCCGGGGTCGATTGCAAGCGCTGCATGGAAAGATGCTGTAGAACGTTCGGCGACCAAGGCCGACGAAGCCATGGCGATGATCGACGGCTCGCCAGACCTGTCCGAGATATCGTCTGACGTTCTCAAGTCTATGGATGACACGCAGCGCGCTTTGGAAGCGCAAGCCAACGATATGTACAAGGCGATCAACGCCAGGATCAGCGGGGAGGCGCCGAAGGCTGCTGAAGCGCCGGCTGCGCCAGAAGCAGTGAAGGTGGAAAGGCGCATCACCGATATTCCGCAAGGGAGCAATCCAAAGAAAACCACTGAAATGATTACCTCCCCATCGCAATCTGATGTGGCGCGTATGCTGAAGCAAACTGGGCCGGAAAATAGTTTGCGATACATCAAGGATAAAGACGGAACGATCCATATCGCGCGCGGCGATCTAGCCACCCACTATGATATGCTTGGTGGATTAAAATCTGACGTAACTGCTTCCGATTATCAAGCGCTTGATAGCGGGTCTATCTATCGAACTGATGCGGGCGATATTGTCTACGCCACGGGCGATAGCGAGTACCCGATCAAAGGGCTTCTTCGCTCACCCTCTCCCTCCACCGTCACCCCGTTCAAGAGCGGACCTACCGCTGAGCCGGGAACAACCGCTGCATTGACAGGCTCAAATGCTAGAGTTCAGCGGTTGTTAGATATGGTAAAAATCGGCGACTTGGGGGTCGCAGATGTTGCGCGCTCGATGCCGAAGAAAGACGTTTTAGAAGCTGCTTCACACATTGTCAGCACAGGCGTTCCAATTCCTCAGCGCGTTACGAACTTGAAAGAGGCGCTGGAGGTTATCGAGGATCGCGCGGCTTTCAAATCGTTCTCCAGCGATGTTAGCCGAATGGATCAGGGGTTAGAGCCCTATCCAGAGCTTCGCACGGAGATGAAAACTGGTCCCGGCAAAGTCACCCCGTTCAAGGGCGCAGACAAGCCGATGGGAAGCGGACCAGACCTAGCCGCTCTGAAGCAGCAGGGCTTTAACACCGACAAAGTTTATTACCACGGCGGCGACGTTGAGTTTGACACGTTTGACATGACCAAAGCTGGGCGGCGTGAGATTCCGTGGTATGGCCGAGGTGCTTACCTGACACCAGATCGGAAATTGGCAAAGGGTTACGCCCAGCGCGGCGGAAAAGTCATGCCGTTCTATGTGCGTGGCAAGATGCTGGAAATTCGTAAACCTGAAGATTGGCCGTCATGGCTCAACAAGGAAGCGGAAATTCCGCAGCAGCTTAAAGACCGTGGCTATGTCGGTATTGACATTGAAATCAAGACGAAGGGCCCGAAATACGGTTCTGACTTTCGACCAATGGTTGATAAGGACGGCAAACTTATTCTGGAAGAACAAAGGGGCAATCCTGAAATCGTGGTCTTTGACCCCGCCAACATCGTCCGCGCTGACAAGCCCACCCCGTTCAAGGGCGCAGACAAGCCGCCTCCCGTGAAGAACGGGGAGCGCGCAGAGCGTCAGGTCTTTGATGCCCCAAAAGTAAACCGCTCAATCATCAACCCCAAGGCCGACTTGGGAACAACTGAGATAATCAGAAACCCGTCGCAAGCCGACTTGCTGCGACTGTCCAAAGGCGACGGCGGCTCCGTTCGATATTTCAAAGACGAAGCGGGCAACATCTATGTTGCAAATGCTTACGACACAACACACGACGCAATGCTTAAAGCTACAGGTCAAAAGAAGTCTGTAGAAATGGGGCGCCTGGATCGAACGCCAGAAAACAAGTTTGACGTTAAGGTCGGCGACGGAAACACGCTGGAAGAAAATCTTCGCGTCTTTCCCATGACGGGTAAATGGCTGCGCGGGGAAGCTGAGCAAGGTGCGCGGCCTCGTTCGATTATGGATGAGACCGACGCTTTTTCAATAAAGCGAAGTGGCGCCACATCTTCTCCTCCCAAAGCCCCGCCGACGGTCGATCTGGTCAACTCGCGCGAGTTGATGAATAAAGTTTTGTACGGAGAGGATGGAATAAGCGGGCTAGGAGGTAATACGGAAAGCCTGACGACGCTGGAGAAAAAAGTTCTGGCATTGTCAGCGACGGGAAGAAAAAGCCCGGTCATGTATGACGAGCTTAAACGGCTAAAGCAGGATATTGGCGCCGCTCTGGGAAGGCGGAATAGTCCATACGGCGACGTTAACGAAGGGATTTTAAACGGTCTTTATGGCGCTCTTGCCAAGGATCAGTTGCTTGCCGTTGAGCGCATCGGCGGCAAACAGATGGCTGATGATCTGCGGCTGGCTAACCAGATTTACGCAAAGGAGCGTGAGTTAGGCAAAACCATCATTAGCTTGTTTGGCCGTCCTGATGGCGGGTCAATTGCGCGCAAGCTCCTTTCGGCCCTACAAAGTGGTGCAAAGGGCGATGTCACGGGCTTTAACAATATTATTGATCAGTTGCCGGCACACCTGCGGAAGAAAGCCGTCGCAACAACAATTGCGACCATGGCAAAAGAGGATAAGACCAACGCCTTCGGGTTCTCAAACTATGTAAAGCTCTATCAGAACCTACGCGCTAATTCGGTTGTATATAAGAAGGTTATTCAGACGCTTGGCCCTGAAAATGAGCAGTTCCTGAATGATCTCTACAAGATTTCCAAGCGCATCACAGAAGCGCGGGCGAATGTGAAGACCACGGGACAGGCTAACCAGGCGCTTGTGCAAGGCATGATGGCTGAAGGGCTTGTGCAGAAGGTGCTGCAATCGCCGGCAGGACGCATGATGACTATTGGCGGTGCTACAACTGTTGGTGGCGCTGCAGCTGGTCCTATTGCTGGTGGGTTTTCAGCGATGCTAGTCAATGCTCTCGCTAAAGCCAACAAAAAATCCCTCAACGCTGCGGGCGACCTGTTTGCATCGCCTGAGTGGCAGCAGCTGGTCGCCAAGGTCGCAGCCGAGGATCGCGTCGACAAGCGCGCTTTCAACGCAGCGAAGAACAGCAAGGCTTACCAGAGGTGGACGAAGCAAGTTGGCATCACGGATCCCGACAACTGGCTGCGTCAGGCGCTGGCATCATCGATCGGCATAGGGCTGGCGCAGCAATCACAGCCACAACTTGAACAGGCGGCACAATGAGCAACGCAGTCACCAACCCGTTTCCGTTGTTCTATGACCGCTCGGGACAGCCACTCAATGCGGGGTATATCTATGTCGGCACGGCGGGCATAAACCCCGAAACATCACCGGCGACGGTCTACTGGGACACGGCTATGACGGCGCCGGCTGCGCAGCCGATCCGCACGCTTAACGGCTATCCGAGCCGTGACGGCAGCCCAAGTGAGATGGTTATCAGCGCATCGTCTTACTCCATCGTGGTGCGTGAGAGCGATGGTACGCTGGTCTATTCCAACCTGAATTATACCCCGATCCTGCAGACGACATTCCCCGAGACGGGCTTTCAGATCACGAAGCCTGCGAGCGGTTCGACGCTGGCCGGAAACGTTATCTTTGACGCGAACGCCAACACGATCCGCATTTACGAGAATGGCGGCGCGGGGCGTGGCGTCCTGATCGACATCGGCAATGCAGGGTCAAAATCCACGCTGACGATGAATGAGATCGCACAGACGCTGCTTCTAAAAACCCTGACCAGCCCGACGATCAACGGCGGCGCGCTGTCTGGAACGTTCACGGGCGCGCCGACCTTCTCGGGTGCTATTGCCTTCACTGGCAGCCCGGTCCTGACGACTCCGACGGTCAACGGCGGTACGTCATCGTCAGCCTTGCAGACCAGCTCGGAAACGACGGGCGCGCTGACGTCCGCCAGCAACAATAAGCGTGTCGCCTGCACGGGCAACGTGACGCTTCCGGCATCTGGCAACACGGTGGGCGATATGATCCTGATCGATCCGCAGGGCACGGCGCGCACCATCACGCGGCCAGCGGCGCACGCCATGTATGTGAGGGACGTGGATAGCGCGACGGTAACGACATACGCGCGCAACAGCGCGATGGCTTTGTTTACTGCTGCGGCGACGTGGACCGTGAGCGGGACGCCGTAATGAATATCCTGCTTGCCATCCAGGCGTGCATTGGTGGGCGCCCGTTGCCCATCACGATCCCATCGAACTGGGGGGCTGTCACGTCTGCTACGCCAGTCAACACGGCCACAAAGACGCTCACAGTTCCATCTGGCAACCCCGGAAATGTGCGGTTCAACCTGACGCTGTTTACCGGCGGCACGCCACGCTATGTCAAGAATGGCGGCGCGGCTGTCGGTATCACTGATGGCGATGTTGTGAACTTTGCGAATGGCGACACGCTTCTCTTGCGGCTAGCCTTTGGCGTGAGCGGTGACACGGCAACCATAACCGCAACAGACGTGGCATCCGGCTCTGTCGTTGGCGATGCTGTGTTGACCGTCGCCTAAACGCAAAAAGCCCCGCCGGTTAGGGCGGGGCTTTTCGTCAGGCTGATTTCTTCCAGCGGAGTTCGGCAAGTTGCCGAGCGGGATTGGTCTGAATGACCGTGGTCTTTTTCATGTCCCGCACGAAGGCATAGAGGCTGAACACGTTGAAGACCGAAAGGCCGAAGCTGACCACCCAAAGCGCCCAGTCAGGAGCGAGATCCTTGCGGGCGTCGAGCCATGCAAGACCCTGATGGGTCATGCCCGCCTCGATCAGCACCAGAACCGCACCGAGGGCGATGGTCAGCCCGGCGGTGAGAAAGTGCTGCTTCTCCGTTGCTTCACTGAACCGGGTGACGCAGGTGGAGAGGATCAGTGAGACCGAGACCAGCGCGGCCGACATTCCAGCTGCGATAATCCAGTCGAGGGTTTCGGTAGCATTGAGCCACCACGGCAGGGCGCCAAACCCGATTGCAAGCCACATCAGAACGTTAGAAGCGGCCAGCGCGCGAAATTGCGTATCGTACATTATGAGGGTCCATCTCATAGAGCCTTGGCCGGGCCGTTTGGCCCGTTTCCACCCCTCGCCACGCGGAGGCGGCTCTTTCGAGGGGTTCCGCCTAGCGGCGGGGTTTTAGACTGCTATGTCAAATATCATGCATGGAAGTACTCAACATATACTTTCGACCCCTTGCCGAAAGGTTACATCTAGACTGTAAAGCCCCTTTATCGATCACATTTGCGTGATAACTAAGATTAGGAGAGGATTAGCCGGATTTGGCCTCGTCATTTGATGGTGTTCGTTCAGATGTGCATTGCTGCGGGGCGCCTATTTCAGTTTTTGCCCAAGCCACAACATCGGCGCGGCGATACCTAACCGCCCTGCGAATTTTTATAAAAAGCGGGCCTTTGCCGGCCCAGCGCCAATTGGCGAGCGTGCGCGGCGAGACGGGGACGCCTTCCGCGTTAGCAACGGCGGCAGCTTCCGCCTCAGTCAAATATTCGGACATTATCATCTCCAATAAAACCCCGCCATGCGCGGGCTTCACTGGGTTTGTGCGGTATTCATCAGTGCAAAACAAGCCACATTTTAAAAAAACACCTTTCGCCCGACACATAGACCGTCAAACCGCAATCAGGTAAACGGTTCACAGGGCTATGTCGGGGCTGCACGTGGATGACATCACGCGGATTGAATTGGCAGGCAAGGCGTCGGTGCGCGAGCTGGATCAGTTGCGCACAGACATGCGCGACAAGGCCGACCGAACCGATGTCACGTACCTGGCGACATCGATGAGCAACGAGCAGATGTCCGCCATGGAGCGTTACCGCACCGTGCAGGCGAGCATTGGCGAGGTGGAGCGCGCGGTTAAGGCGCTGGCCGACGTGGTTGCGCAACAGAGCGGGATGCCATCGCCGCGCGCCGCAAACTTCCTTGGCCGCATGCCCCCGCAATTCCTTCTGGCTGGTGGCGTGGCGCTTGGCGCCTTAGCCATCAAGAGCCCTGAAGTCGTCACGTGGATATTTCATCAATGAGCACGACACGCAGCTGGCGATACGATCTAATCGCGGCTGGCCGCTGGTTGAAAGACCACGCGCCAGCGTTCACGGTTGTTTTTGTCACTTTCAGCGCGCTCTGGTTTGCTGTCGCGCTGTGCTGCCTGACGCTCTACGTATTTGACGCGAGTTTCTATCGTGGTCTGGCGCCACCTGGTATGGAGCTATGGTTTCAGTGCATTGGCATTGTCTTCAGGACCGTGGTGATCGCTGGAGGCTTGGCGATCGTATGGGCGAAGTCCAACAAGCTGCCGGCGCAAGCCATCGCAACGCTTCGCTTCCTGTTCCTCATGTCTTTCTGCGCTGTGCTGGTTTCGGCGCTTGGGTATGTCAGTGAGGGCGGAGATTTCCATTATCGGAAGGCGGCAAGCGTCCAGAAGACAGAAACCGTGAGCGTTGAGAGCGCAGACACGCGGCTTGCCCGGATCGATACCGAGAAGGCTGCTATTCGCGCTGATCGTGACCGCCTCGTCAGCGGCGCCCGCGATAGCATGAAACTGGTTTTGAGCGATGGCGTCGCGGGCAATGACGACCTGAAAGGCTTCGAGGCGCAGATCGCCACGTATGAGGCTGATGCATCGACTAAGCTTCTGGCGCTGGATGCGCAGGTAAAGGCCATTGAGGGTGAGCGCTTGGCAGCCCGCCAGACGGCGACTGTTCAGGCAGTAGGCGATCCGGGCCTTGCGACCGTGTATCGTTTCCCCGAGCGCTATATCCCCGGCTGGTCGGCCATCATGGCCCGTGATGTGTTCAACGTGTTCTGGACCATCCTTCTGGAGTGTGTCGGAGCGTTCGGGGCGCAATCCCTGTTGTCGATGCAGATGGCGCTGTCCAAGCGCATCAAAGCGCAGGAAGCTGGGGCAGAGGGTGGGCGTGCATCGGCCAAGGCCAAGATGCGTCGCCTCATCACTTACGCCGCAGCGGCGCAGGCCACGGCGGTGAACAACAAGCCTGACGACGCCAATGGAGCTGCGGACAATGGCAATTGAAATCCCCCG
>Ga0228700_1001038_pt1 | contig 20200 bp, 15 predicted proteins | sample McNCre317_Aug_MG_FD_178019 | JGI IMG/M metagenome (GOLD analysis project Ga0228700, IMG submission 178019) | Freshwater microbial communities from McNutts Creek, Athens, Georgia, United States - 3-17_Aug_MG | ecosystem: Environmental > Aquatic > Freshwater > Creek | place: USA: Georgia...
GCCCCGGCCCTGCGCACGTACCTGGCCGAATTCCTCGGTGACAGCCGCGTGGTCGAGATCCCCAAGCCCATCTGGTGGCTGATCCTGCACGGCATCATCTTGCGCGTGCGCCCCAAAAAGTCGGCCGCCAAATACGCCAGCATCTGGACCGAAGGCGGCTCGCCGCTCAAAGTCTTCACCGAACAACAAGCCCAATCGCTGGACACCGCCCTCCAGGAGCGCGGCCACAGCGTGACGGTGCGCTACGCCATGCGCTACGGCCAGCCGTCCATCCCCGCGCAACTGAGCGCACTCAAAGCCGAAGGTGTGCAACGCGTGCTGATCGTGCCCGCCTACCCGCAGTACAGCGGCACCACCACCGCCAGCGTGTTCGACGCGGTCTACCGCTGGGGCCTGAAAACCCGGCTCATCCCCGAGCTGCGCTTTGTCAACCGCTACCACGACGACCCGCGCTACATCGCGGCGCTGGCGCAGACCGTGCGCGAACACTGGGCCACCCATGGCCAAGCAGAAAAGTTGGTGATGAGCTTTCACGGCGTGCCCGAACGCACCCTGCACCTGGGCGACCCCTACCACTGCGAATGCATGAAAACCGGCCGCCTGCTGGCCGAGGCGCTGGGTCTGAGCAAAGACCAGTACAAACTGACTTTCCAGTCGCGCTTTGGCAAAGCCAAGTGGCTGGAGCCCTACACAGAGCCCACGCTGATCGCCATGGCGCAACAAGGCGTGAAAAAAGTCGATGTGATCTGCCCGGGCTTTACCAGCGACTGCCTGGAAACGCTGGAAGAAATCCAGCAAGAAGCGCAAGAAGCCTTTTTGCACGCAGGTGGCGAAAGCTTCAGTTACATCCCCTGCCTGAACAACCATGCGCAGTGGATCGAAGCGCTGGCCGACATCAGCCTGGGGCACATGCAGGGGTGGGATTTGTCAGCGCCTGACGAAGCAGCGCTGACCGCCAGCCGAGCCCGAGCTTTGGCGCACAGTGCGAAGATTTAAACGGCAAATCGGCATCTTCCGCAGATCGGGACTGAAAGCCACCGACCTACACTTCAGACACGCGCAGGCCATTCGTAGAGCTTGTTGAAGCGCCCCTGCAGCATGACATGCAAAACAACTTGCACATCCATGACTCAAGTCGCCTCGATGAACTCGGTCACCCACTCCAATTGCTGCAAAACATTCAAGGCAGGCGCATGGCCGCATCCTGGCACTTCGATGAGCTTGAGCAAACCCAAAGCACCCGGCCCACGGCGGCGCATTTCATTGACGGTCTCGGGCAAAACCAGATCTGACTCCGCCCCACGCAAGAGCAGCACGGGCAATTTCAAAGCGTCGTAATGCGCCCAGATCAGGTAGTCATTCGGATGTGCGGTGAACTGGCTCACCATGGCCGGGTCGTAATGCGGCGTGACGCAGCCATCAGGCAAGCGACGGGTGGATGTTTCGGTCAATCGGCGCCATTGCGCGTCGCTCAACCAGCCATAAGGCTTGTAGACCTGGCGCAAAAACGCTTCGAGATCGGTCACGGTGGCAAAAGCCGGGGGCGTGCCCGCATAGGCCTTGATGCGGTCGATGGCGGCTTGCGCCAGTTCGGGCGCATTGTCGTTGAGCGTCAAACTCAAAATGCGGTGCTTAAGGCTCGGCTCGACCAGGCCCGCCGCGCACAGCGTGCCAATCGCACCGCCCATGGACGTGCCCACCCAATGCACGGCACGCAGTTGCAAGCCGTCCATCAGCTCACGCGCCAAGCGCGCATAGAACGCCAGGCAATATTCCTGCTCGGGTGCGCTGCTCCACTGCGACAGGCCACGGCCCACCGTGTCGGGGCAGATCACGCGCCAGCCGCGTGCGCTCAGGTGCACAGCCAGTTCGTCCATGTCGCGCCCGGTGCGGGCCAGGCCATGCCAGGCGATGACCGTGCCTTTGTCGGCCTTGCCCCAGTCGGTGTAATGGATTTCCAGTCCGGCGCAGCGGATGTAGTTCGATGTGAAAGTCATATCAGCCTCAAGCACGTTCATTGATCCGGCCCAATGACGTTGGAATAGTCAACGCAGCCTCTGTTTTTGTCATCCCAGGCAAGCACCCGAATTTGTCATCCCGGGCGAAGACCCGGGATCCAGTTTGCACCGCTGCCCTTCGCAACCGTTGGTAGCGCGCACTGGATCCCGGATCGAGTCCGGGATGACATAGGCCACAAATTTGCCTCGACATTTTCAAACTTCACTTGAACGCATCAATTGAAGGCACCAGCGCCCGCAGGGCTGCACGGCTGCGCAAGCGCCCCACCACCCCGGTCGGGAAGTAATAGACCGACAACACGAACAGCAAGCCCAACCAAAGCAGCCAGCGGTCAGGCGAGAGCAGTGCGGACAGCAAAGGCAGCGCAGCAGTGGCATCGCTCGCCAAGCGCAGCAAGTCCTGCAAATAGCTTTGTGCCAGCAAAAACAGTACCGAGCCAATGGCCGCACCATAGATGGTGCCCATGCCGCCGATGACGACGATCAGCAGCACGTCCATCATGATTTCAAAGCTGAGCGAGGTGTCCGGCCCGTTGTAGCGCAACCAAAGCGCCAACATGGCCCCGGCCACACAGGAGTAGAGCGCCGATAACACGCTCGACAGCGTGCGGTAGACCACCACGCGGTAGCCGATGGCCTCGGCGCGGAACTCGTTTTCGCGGATGGCTTGCAGCACGCGGCCAAACGGCGAATTGACGATGCGCAGCAGAGACAGCAGCATGCCGACCGCCAGCACAAACAGCAGGTAGTAGCACAGCAAACGCCCATCCAGTGACACGCCCAGGAGCGGCTCTTCGCTGAACTCGGTGCTGGGCAGCAGCAGCGCGGGCAGCTTGAAGCTCAGGCCGTCGTCGCCGCCGGTGAAATCTGACAGTTGCGAAGCCAGCGTCTGGAAGGCAGCGGCCACGGCCAGCGTGATCATGGCGAAAAAGATGGCCCGCACGCGCAGCGAGAACAGGCCAATGGCCAGAGACAGCACCAGCGTGAGGCCCAGCGACAAAGCAAAGCCTGCGGCCAAAGCACCCCAGGTCGCCCCCCAGGTGTTAGACGAGATGGCAATGCCATAGGCCCCGATGCCAAAGAACATGGTGTGCGCAAAGCTCACGATGCCGGTGTAGCCCAAGAGCAGGTCAAAGCCTGCCACCAGCACCACAAAAATCAGCACCTTGGCCGCGACCGACAAGGCCTTGACGCCGGGAAACAAAAAAGGCGCAAAGGCCAGTCCCAGCAAGGTGAGGACCAGCAAAGCGGCCAGCAGGCGACTGCGCGGCTGGTCGTTGGAAATCAAACGGTTGAACATCATTTCTTCCTCAACGATTCGCCACGGGATACACGCCCTGTGGACGCCACAGCAGCACCCCGGCCATCAGCGCGATGTTGGAAAACAGCGCCAGCTTGGGGGCCAGAAAGCCGGTGTAGTTGGCCATCAGGCCCACCAGCAAGGCCCCGATCAATGCCCCGCCTGTGGAACCCAGGCCGCCGATGATGATGACGATGAAGATCAGCACGTTGACCTGCGCGCCCATCTGCGGCACCACGTTTTGCTGGTACAGGCCCCACATGACGCCGCCCAAGCCCGCCAGCGCGCTGCCCACCACGAACACGCCCACAAACAGGCGGCGGATGCGGTAGCCCAGCGACTCAACCATCTCGCGGTCTTGCACACCCGCGCGAATAAGCAAGCCGATCTTGGTGCGGCCCAGCACCCACATTTGCGCGGCAAACACGGCCAAGCCCACGGCCACGGCCAGCAGGCGGTATTTCTCAATCGCCGCATCGCCCCAGAACACCGAGCCACGCATGGCTTCGGGCAAAGGCAAGGCGATCTGTAGCGGGCCCCAAATGACCTTGATGAGTTCTTCGCCAATGATCATACCGCCCATGGTGATCAGGATCTGCTTGAGGTGCTGGCCATACACCGGCCGCACGATGAAGCGCTCAAACGCGAGGCCTACAGCAGCTGCCACCGCCATGGCGATCCCCATGGCAGGCAGCACCGCCACCATGTTGCGCCACCACTCGCCCGAGCCCGTCCAGTCACCCATGGCGCCCAGCACGCTGGTGGCCACAAAAGCACCCAGCGCGATGAAGAGGCCGTGGCCGAAGTTCAGCACGTCCATCAGGCCAAACACCAGCGTCAGGCCCGAGGCCATGATGAAAATGATCATGCCCATGGCCAAGCCCGCCACGGTGAGCGTGAGCCAGGTGGAGCCCGAGCCGATCAGGGGCCAGGCCAGCAGCGCCAGCACCGGCACCAGCAGCAAGGGGCGTGTATCGATGTCTTCAAACAGTTTCATAAAGCCAGCCCCAACAAGGATTGCTGCAAAGCCGCGTCTTCGGCCAGCGCCTGCATGCGGCCCGCATGCACCACGCGGCCGTTGTCCATCACAGCCACGGTGTCGCCCAGCTGCTGGGCAAAGTGGATGTTCTGCTCCACCAGCAAAATCGTCACGCCGCTGGCCTTGAGTTGCTGAAAGGCGTCGATCATGTTCTGGATGATGGCCGGGGCCAGGCCCTTGCTGGGCTCGTCGATGATCAGCAAATCACGCGGCTCCACAATGGCCCGCGACACGGCCAGCATCTGCTTTTGCCCGCCGGACAATTTGCCCGCCGGGTGGTTCCAGAATTTCTCCACCGCCGGGAACAGTTTGAAAATCCACTGCAGCCGCGCTTCGTCCATCTGCGCGGCGTGCTGGGCGCTGCGGGCGGCCAGCAACATGTTTTCCTTCACGGTCAAGTCCGAGAAGATGCCCATGTTTTCAGGCACATAGGCGATGTTCTTTTGCGCAATCGCAGGCGTGTTCAGCGCCGTGATGTCTTCACCGCCAAAGGTGATGCGCCCTTGCGAAGCCTGCCACAGGCCCATGATGGTGCGCAGCGTGGTGGTCTTGCCCGCACCGTTGCGGCCCAGCAGCATGGTCAACTCGCCACGCGGCACGACCAGGTCAACCCCGTGCAGGATGTGGTACGCCCCGATGTGCGTGTGCACGCCTTCGAGAGTCAGCAAGTTGTCGTTCATGCGGCCTCCTTGGCTTTGCCCAGATAAGCCTCTTGCACGATGGGTGACGCGATCACCTCGTTCGGCTCGCCGTCGGCCACCAACGTGCCGTTGTGCAGCACGATGATGCGGTCGGCCAGCTCGCGCACCACGTCCATCTTGTGCTCCACCAGCAAGATGGTTTTGGTTTTGTCTTTCTTGAGCTGCCGGATCAGGTCCAGGATCACCGGTGCTTCGTCGTGGCTCATGCCGGCCGTCGGCTCGTCGAACATGTAAACCGAAGGCTCCAGTGCCATGAGCAACGCCACTTCGAGCTTGCGCTGGTCACCATGCGGCAGACTGGCCACGGGGGCATCCTGCTGCGCGGTCATCGACACGGATTGCAGAATTTCCAAAGCGCGGTTCGTCAAAGCCGTATGGTCGCTCCAGATGCTCCACAGGTTCAGGCCTCGGCGGTGTGCGCCCTCTTTGGTAGCCTGCACGGCCAGGCGCACGTTCTCCAGCACCGACAAGTTCGGGAACAGGTTGGTCAACTGAAACGCCCGTCCCAGGCCAGCGCGGGTGCGTGCCGAGGCGGGCAAGCCGGTCAGCTCACGCCCATTCAGATGCACTGCACCAGCAGTGGCCGGCAACTGCCCCGAGATCAGGTTGAAGTAGGTGGTCTTACCCGCCCCGTTGGGGCCGACGATGGCGGTCAGCGTGCCGGGTGCAAAGCGGCACGAGACCGCATTGACCGCCACATGACCGCCGAACCGCACAGTCAGGTTTTGCGTTTCAAGCATGAAGTCAAATCAAAAAGTGGGCCACTGTGGCCATAGAGAAACTGGACCCCGGATCAAGTCCGGGGTGACAAAGAATTTTTGTCACCCCGGAAGATTTGCCATCCCCAGCTTTGCTGTCATCCCGGGCTTGACCCGGGATCCATTTCAGCGTTTGTTGCGGATCGGCACGTTCATTTCTTCGGGCTTGATCTCGCGGACCAGCTCGGGCACGCCCCAGGCAAACGCCGGATCGACCTTGATCTTGAAGTGGTACATGCTCTGCATGGCCTGGTGGTCTTCCTTGCGGAAAGTCATCTTGCCCTTGGGCGTGTCAAAGCTCATGCCTTCCATGGTGCTGATCAGCTTGTTGGCGCTGGTGTCGCCATTGGTCTTTTTCAAAGCCGTGACCAAAGCCATGGCCGACGAGAAACCGCCTGCGGTGAAGAAGTCCGGTGGGGTCTTGAACTGGGTGTAGTGCATGGACACCATGGCGTCGTTGACCGGGTTCTTGGGCATGCCGAAGTAATAGTAAGCCGCGCCTTCCATGCCGGGGAACTGCTTGTACGACACCATCGCGGGCAGGATGTTGCCGCCCGTGGCGATCTCGATGCCGTAGCGCTTGAGATCCATGTCGGCGATCTTGAACGGGTTGCCACCGGCCCAGATGATGAAGATGATCTTGCGGCCAGGCTGGCCCTTGAGCTTGTCGATCATGCGCTGTGCACCGGCGGTGAAGTCGGTTGTGGCGGGCGGCAGGTACTCTTCGTGCACCAGCTTGGATTTTTTCAGCGCTTCCTTGAAGGCCTTGACGCCGTCACGGCCAAAGGCCGAGTCCTGCGCCATGGTGACGATGCTCACGCCCTCTTTGTCCACCGCCACGGCGTTGGCAATCGCGTCCTGGCTGCTGTTGCGGCCGGTACGGAAGATGTATTTGTTCCACTTGTCGCCCGTGATGGAGTCGGCCACGGCGGGCTCGACCAGCAGGATCTTTTTGTACTCTTCGGCCACCGGCAGCATGGCCAGCGCGACAGGCGATGCGGTCGGGCCTACGGCCAAGTCCACCTTGTCGTCGCCGTATGCAGCGGCCAGCAGGTTCTTGCCCAAGTCGGGCTTGCCCTGGTCGTCTTTTTCAATCACCACAATCTTGCGGCCATTAATGCTCATGCTGCCGCCGGTGGCGTAATTCAAGCCCATCATCAAGCCCACTTGGGTCTGCTTGCCGTAGGCCTCCAGGGGGCCCGTCTTGCTGTAAATGTGGGCAATCTTGATGTCTTGGCCTTGAGCCATGACGGCAGGCGCCATCAGGGCACAGGTGCTCAATGCAGCCAAAGAAATGAGGTGTCGACGGATCATGCAGGTCTCCTGATAAATGGTTTACACCTGCATCTTTGCACAAGCCGTGCCAGATCCACGATCTCATGACTTGGGCCGTAAGTCCTTGTCATCACATTGATTTGTGACTCACCAGCCATGGCCTCAAAAAATTTGCCTAAAAAACAGACAATAAAATGTCCAATAAAAAGGCAATTGCCTGAAATAAAGGCAACTCACACCAAGCGCTGATAAAGCTTGGCCCTGGACATGCCCAGCAGTTTGGCTGCTGCCAGCTTGTTCCCACCCGTCGCCTGCAAGGCTGCTTGAATGGCCAGTTTTTCGAGCTCGGAAACCTGCACGCCCAGAGGGCGCAGCAGCTGCGACGCATTTGCACTGTCCAATCCATCCCGGCGCACCAGCGTTGCTGGTGTGGGCACCGCAATTTGACTCAAGCCCGAATCCTGTAAGACCAGCGCCACCGCCTTGTCATCGACCGTTCCGGTATCACCTCGCAAGAGCAATTGCTCGATCACATTGCGCAATTCGCGCACATTGCCACGCCAACGTTGCGCACTCAGCAAAGCCACAGCTTGCGCCGTGAACTCGGGGTGTGGCAAGTGGCTGCGCAAAGCCAACTCTTCCGTCAGGACCTCCAGCAAAGCCGGAATGTCGCTGGCGCGTTCGCGCAAAGGCGGCACGCGCAAAGGCAACACATTCAGGCGGTAATACAAATCCTCACGGAATCGCCCCTCCCTGACCAGCGCGCCCAGATCGCGCGAAGTGGCAGCGATCACACGGGCATCAAAGTGTTCCAACCGGTTCGAGCCTAGGGGTTCGATTTCACCCTCCTGCAAAGCCCGCAGCAGTTTGGCTTGCAAGCCCATGGGCATGTCACCGATTTCATCAAGGAACAAGGTACCGCCATCGGCCAGCTTGAACTTGCCTTCACGACCTTTGCGTTCTGCGCCGGTGTAGGCGCCCGGAGCCACCCCGAAAAACTCGGCTTCCAGCAATGTTTCCGGGACAGCAGCGATATTGACACTCACCAAAGGACCGCGCGCCCTGGGTGATGCCGCATGGATCGCGTGGGCCAGCAACTCCTTGCCGGTCCCCGTCTCGCCCAGCAACAAAACGGGACTGCTGGACTGAGCAGCACGCCTGGCTTGGCGTTTGAGGTCTGCCACGATGGCGCTGGCGCCAACAAAACTGGCAAAACTGTGTTTGGCCTGACGCAAGCCAGCACCCGCTCGGCGCTGCACCGCCAGGGCATCCCGGGCCTCATCGAGTTCGCGCTGCATCAAGGAAAACTTGGCCATCAAGGGCTGAAGGTTGGACTGGGGCTGGTCAAACAGCACCACACCCAAAGCGCCAATGACCTGCCCGGCAGCATCGCGCAAGGGATAACGGCTGACCACAAAAGTGCCCGCTTTGTTGATCAGCAGGTCAATCAAAATGGGCTTGCCTGTCTCCAGCACCTGGTGCATCAGGGTGTTTTGAACCACCGAGGACACCGGCTGCCCCACAAAGTCTTCCTCCCGCGCAAACCCCAATGCAGGCAAGTAGCGCCGGTATTGATCATTGATCCACACCACCCGCCCGGACCGATCCACCAGCAGCATGCCCTCGCTGGCATTGGCAAAGACATCAAACAGCGAACGCGCCGCCAAATTCAAGATGCTTTTTGCATCTTTGGGTAAATCAAGTGTTAAATCTGGGGAAGATGAAGGCATGATGGCATCTTAATGGGCACAAGCCGCAGACCAGCCGAAACCTACTCACCGCACGCGCCGGCCTGCCCCATCTAATTCTTTAGAGTTCAATTCCAATAGAAATCACGCTTTACCGTACGCCAACTAGCGTATTTCAATGTATGGAAAAACAACTAACATCTTTTTATGAATTTTGATGATTTCAGAGGCCACATTTATCTGATCGATGACGATCCGTCGATTTGCAGAAGCCTCGCGTTCACGCTCAGCTCGTCGCATTATTCGGTGCAGACGTTTGATGGGCCGCGCGCATTCTTGAAAGACTCTTTGCCCATCTCGCCAGCCGTGATCTTGCTGGACATGCGCATGCCCGAGATGAGCGGGACCGAATTACAAAACAACCTGCTCAAAAGTGGCCGCGAAACACCGATCATTTTCATCAGTGGCGAAAGCCAGCCGACTGAAATCATCGAGGCCATGAAACAAGGCGCCATCGACTTCCTGCTCAAGCCCTTCAGCATGGAGTCCCTGATCAATGCCATTGAAAATGGCCTCAACCGCGATCGGGATCGTCAAAATGATTTGGTCCGAGACATGGATGTTCGCCAGCGCTTCAACCGGCTGACCGACAAGGAGCAAGAAATTTGCCGCCTGATGATCAAGGGCTACGGAAACAAAGAGATTGCCGAGCTCAATGGCTCTGCCCCCTCGACCGTAAAACTTCACCGCAGTCGTGTGCTCGACAAAATGGGTTGCGAAACTTTGCCCGAACTGATCGAGCTGACCATCGACGACAAGCGCCGAGTGCTCGAAGTCTTCAACTAGACATCGCATGCCCCACGCGGGCACGGCTCACATCGAAGCCAAACCACTTTTCTGAAATCGCCTTCAAGGAACCATCACTGAGCATGGTTTTGACGGCATCGGCCAGCTTGCCTTGCGTTTCGCGTTGCCCTTTGCGCACGGCCAAACCCACCGGTATCGGCGGTGCAAACGGCGCTGTGACACGAACCGGCAAGTCATCGCGCTCGATGTAATACTCGGCAATCAAGCTCTCTTCCAGCACCATGTCCAGCTTCTTGCTGGCCAGATCCTTCAATGCGTCTTCGATGCGCGCGTATGCCTGCACCGATTTGCCCAAGGCGCCTCGAGCCTGCTCCTCGATACCGGTCTGCGCCAACACCCCGAGCTTTTTTCCCACCAGATCATCAAGACTTAAAAAATCACGGTTATCGTCTTCGTGCTGAATGCCACTGAGCTGATTGGTCGCGTAGGCCGGCCGCACAAAATCAAACTCACGGCGATTTTCTGGTGTGACCAACAATTGGTTGCCAATCCAATCAATCTGGCCCGCACGCAACTTTTGCGACAAAGCCGCCATGCCCTCGGGCACCAACACCAGACTCACCCCCATGATGGCGCACAGGCGTTGCGCCACATCCAAGTCAAAGCCCTTGAGCGTACCATCCGCGCCCTTGAAACTGAACGGCGGGTAATGGTTCAAAAACCCCACCTGCACAGTACCTGCCGACTGCGCGGCAACACGGCCAAGAGGCGTGACCAGACACAGCGAAAACACCGCTTGCGCCAAAAGCGTACGACGACTCATCCCCCCTCCATTGGCCTTGTGCAGACAATCAGTCATGAAAGGCCCCCTCAAAACAATGTCGCAACTCGTGCCCCAAGTAGTTGTACCCCGTTTCTTCCGGCGTGATGATGGAACACTCGCGGCGTCGGGTGTTCCAAAATGCACAAGCCATGGGTTTGGACGTAGGCGTGACCGGGATGCCCGTGATGCGGGCGCAATATTCGTAGCCATCGGCCCGAACCAGGTATTTCACTTTGGGCTCGGCAATGTTGCGCTGCGTGGCCTGCGCAGGCGTGAAACGCACCGTGTCCACTGCGGGCGGCTGCATGGTCTGGCAGGCCGACAAAAGCACCACACCAAAAGGCAACAGGCGACGCAATGCCCACAGCCTGTCAAACCGTCGATGGGCCAACACATTGGCCAGCCAGAACATCAAAGAAAACGTCATTCCGCCTTCATGCAAAGCAAAAACAAATGGCCCAACTGCGAATGGGTGGTGCGCTCGGTGGTGACGATGGTGCAACGCGAATCCTTGCGCTGCCAAACCACACACCCTTCGGGCCGCACCGCCATGCCATCTCTGGGCTGAACCGCATCGCAAAATCCCTTGGGATCAGATCGAACCACCCAACTCATGACCGGCTCAGCGATTTTTCGCTGAGCAGCGAGCGGGGGCGTGAACATGGTGAAGTCGAGCAGGGAGTCTGCGAATACAGATGGAGACACCCAGAGAATACAGACAGTGGCACACCAGCCAAAGTGGATGCTTTTCAGTCTTTTCCTCATTGTGATCACAAGCACTTATTCTTTGCAAAAACTCTGCCCTGTGGTCATACGATACTGACAGTGATATTTTTATCTACCAACAGATCGACCTCTAGACCTAACGCATAAGCCGAATAGTGCGTGTAGGTATGCGCATCACCAACAAGGTTGACCGTCTCAGCCTCAGTCCAAACACCCTTGCCACCCAATAGGTTTGACAATTTCAAGATATCACCTGAAGCGTCGCCAAAAACCTTGAACTGTGGATTCTGACCAAGACCTGCACCCAAGACGTTGAGCACCCCGTGATTCAGAACATCCAGTGAATCGATGGACATGATGTTGGCGGCCCCGTCAGCGAGGTTCACACTCTTGACAGCCGGATTGATATTTTTTTGTGCCAGCGATGCATAGTCGATGTGTAATTCATCGGACTTTAAAAGCAACTGAGACACAGTCAAGTCTGATGAATTAACAGACGTATGCGATGTATTCAACGGACTGTATTCAACGGACGAATCGGTAGCGTTTGTAGATGGTGGCTTATACAAATTACCCGAGGCATCAGACAATGAATATGCTCCACTATCAGTTAGTGTGGCCCCCTTCAACAGTGGCACCCATATTTCAGCGGATGAAGTTTTATAAGCTAAATTTTCTAATGCCGTTAATGTGACATCCACAGTTGACGCCTTAGCAGATGAATCAAGACTGTAAGTATGAGATGGATCTGTCGCCAAAACCGCGCCACCCGACGCTAATTTCAACTCAGCATTCAGAGAGGTTCCATCTTTAATGGCACTCGTCAACACTTCTGTTGACCACGTTCCATCTGTGGCAACCGTCGCTGAACCCACAACAACTGTACCAACCTTCAGCCAAACCGTGCCAGAAGCTGTCGCTGTCCCATTGACGGTAATTGGCTTTGAAGATTCGACCGCATTGATCATGTCATCACCAGCAATAGAGATCACATGCACAGCGACCGACAAGTCAACCTGGGCTTCATCTGTGGCAGTGACACTCTGATTGAGTGCTGTATCAACAAACCATGCGCTCACCTTCAATAATGCCGAATCAACAATACCTCCAACAAAGCTGAAAACTGCTTTGCCTGCGTCCACCATGGCTTGCGTCAATGGCACCTTTTGATCAGCCCCACCCGACAACTGGAAATGGACTTCATCACCCACATTCGCTTTGGTCTTGTCAAAGCTGGCCGTTACATTCAAATTTTTCGATATCGTTAAATTGCCGTTTTCGATGTAACTGATCACACCGTTGTCATTGACATCAGCATCAATGGCCAAGGTCAAATTAGGTGCCGTCGTATCCACGACAAACGGTGTCCCCGTAACTTTGCTGCTGTTGTTCGAAGCATCTGTGACTGTGATGATGGGTGTGTATTGAGTGCCTTTGGTATCCAATGACGAATCCACCAAGGCATCGGTCACTGCGATTGAATATTTACCACTGGCATCAGCCGTTGCCGTGTAGGGCCCTGTGAGCTTCCCATTGGCATCTTTCAAGGTCACTGAAACCTTAGCGTTGGCTTCTGCAACGCCTTCGATGATGGGTTTTGTGACATTGGTCACGTTGTCTTTGGCACCTGAATCACTGGCTGCTGCCAAAGCTCCGGTTTGCCCCGTCGGTGGCGTGGTGTCTTTGGTGCCAGCAGCGCCGCCTGCCGCGGCAGCCACACCCAAAGCTCCGGCACCCAACCACACAGGACTGAACAGACCCGCAGCCAGTATCCCCACCGCCGCGCCTGCCGGGGCCACCTCTGCACCACCCAATGCCATGCCCACCGGCATGCCCGAGTCAGCCAGCAGGGGCACACTGGCCATTCCGGATGCGTTTTCCGGGATGTATTCGTAGAAGCGGCCGGTCTCTGCTTCGCCGATCAGTCCGTTGTAGCCCTCGGGGCTGACTTTGTAGTAGTCCTCAATCACCAGATCGGTGGTGTTGCTGCCTTCGAAGCTGACCTTGAGGTCTTTGCCCTGACGGCTTGCTCGGATGTTTTCGGGGGCGTATTGGGTTTCAGGATCGATCAATTGGTATCGGGCGCCAGCCGTGGCTTTGACGGTCACGGCTTGCCCTTTGGGGCCTGCCTGAGGAATGTCCAGGGCAGTCGACGCTTTGCCCTGGTTGATCTTGATCTGGTATGTCTTGGTCATCGCAATGCCCTGTTGCAAGTGGCGTGAAAATTAAGATGGTTTGGAATCGGATGCTCAGCGGCGGGCGCCCAACACCGTGATCTCTACGCGGCGGTTGGGCGCGTGGCATTGTTTGTTTTGGGGCGTGGGCGCGTTGGCGCAATCGGTTTTCACCAACTCGACCGCGCCACGGCCCTCGGTCTGAATGCCTCTGGACGGGATGACCCCACCAGCTCGAATTTGTTCTGCCACGGTGATGGCACGGTCTTCAGAGAGCTTGCGGTTGAGTTTCTTGGGACCAATGGCATCCGTGTAGCCCACCACCCGAATGCGCTCGACCGACTTGTATTCGCTTTTGACTTTGTGAACCAGGATCTCGATGGCGTTGTAGCCCGAGGCACGGAGTTCAGCTTTTCCGAACTCAAACAGCGCGTCGGCTTCCAGGGCGTATTTGCGCTCCGGGTTGAACTTGGCGACCACCGCAGCAGGCGCTGCGGCAGCCAAAGACGGTGCAGCGGAGGCCTCAACGCCCTCTTCGCATTCGCGCACGGCTTTCACCCGTGAAATGGTGTGAATTTGTCGGCGCGTGTTCTTCAGCTCCATGTGAGCCTGTGAAGGATTGACCATCTGAAGACTCGGCGGCGCGTACAAGCTTTCCTGCAATCGGAAATACAGGGTTTTGCCCGGGCTGAACTGCATGCGTTGTCCGGCCTCTTGCTTGCCCAGGTGTTGACGGCTGGCGTCATCGAGCACGGACAGGACAGCCACCGATCCTGGAATGACGCAAAACTCTGAAAACCCACCCTTGAGCAAAGAGGTGTGGTACCGACCGTCGAGGTAAATATTCACCGGCTGTGGCGCGGGGACGGCATTGGGTCGGTAAATGAACACCTTGCTCAAGTGGCTTGCGACTGGAGCGGCTTTCGCAAACACGTCTCCATAAGCCTCAATGTTGACCGAGGCACTGCTGGCAGCCTCTGTACTGGCTTGAGCATGCACCGCGCAGGCAGCAGAAACCGACAAAATGCCGAACACCAGTTTGGTCGACATCCAAACTGGAACAAGAACTTGAAAAACCCGTTTTTTCATAACCCAATCTCCCATCTTTTGTTCAGCAACAAAGACTTAAATCGCTTTGTTCCAAACCGGATGAAGTATCTTGATTGAATTATTTGGTTTTAAAATCCGCCATTTGGAGTACTTAAAATCAACAAAATTGGCACACAGAAGAGCTACCCAAGCTCCCCATCTTTGATGGTTATCTGATCGGTGAAATACGGAATAAAACGTGCGGCCCTGCCGCTTAAAACCCGGCTTCGCGCAGCAAGGTGGCAAGGGCATTTCGAACAAGTTCGCCCACCATCGATTTTGGCCATCCGAGGATCACCACCCGACCACGCAGGTGACCGGTGGATATCTTTTCATGAAGGGATATCGCCTCCAGACGGACCCGGTACAAGGCGTGCTCCGGGTACAACCTGTTGCCATTGACCCGGACCATGATTTGGCCTCCGGCCGTAGTGGCCAATGCCGGATCGGACAGCGTCTGGATGGCGTCTTTCTCAATCGATATCACCCTCAAGCGGACATCGGGCAAGCCCGCCGCTTCGGGCACAAACCAGGCCCAATGCCCAACCGTCAGACGGCGAAGATCAAACTCATCGACATAGGTGTCCACAATCCAGCGTTGGTCATCAATGAGGCGCACCAAGCTCATGCCTTTGGGCACCCATTGCCCCACCAACAGGTTCGGCTCCAGGTCAGCGACCATCCCTTGAAAGGGTGCGACAGGATGGAGTCGCATGTTTTCGGCCTGCAAGCCTTTGAGTTCCTCCCTGGCCGAGTCAAGTTGTTCTTTCAAAATCGCTTGCTGCTTGGTCGTGTCGTCACTGAACCCTGCTGAGGAAAATTGCCGCTCCAACACACCAACCTTGATGCTGACCCTCTGGGTTTTTTCCTGCAACTCGGGCGAATGCATCGCCATCACGAGACTTCCGGCTGGAACGATGGTTCCCACGGGTGGTGGTGGCGTATCCATCTGTGACGCTTGGTGAGCCACGACATGCAAACTCCGCTCGGGTTTGAGCATGCCTTGTGCATTGACCGTGACATCCAGAGGCAACACCAGCATACCAACCGCCAACAAAGAAAAATAAAACGCGGGACGATGACGCACCGTGGCAGCAATATCGGGCCAGCGCTGTTGCCAGACCTTGATCTCACTCCAAATGGGACGAAAGACAAAAAACCAAATTTCGATACCGAACAGAACAAGCCCCAAGGCCTTGAAAAAGTAGTGATAGACCAGCAAGGCGATACCCAGGAACACCACCAAACGGTAAATCCAGGTCATCAATGCAAAAGCGATGAAAAAGCGCTGCCAACCCAAGGACAGTGATTCTGGTGGATCGTCTCCCAAGCGGAACAATTTTTCTCGCAACCACCAACGCGCATGCGCAAAACTCCGGGCATGCAAATTCGGCTGGCCCAGCAAGTCACACAACAGAAAATAGCCATCAAAACGCATCAAAGGACTGGCGTTGATGGCCAAAGTGGCCACCAACGATGTGGTGGCCAGAAAAAACGTAGCCTCTCGCAAGTGGCCAGGTGGCAACAACACCCACAGCAGCAGCATCCAGCAAGCCATCAACAATTCGGTGACCATGCCTGCTCCGGCAATCTGCAGCCGTTGGCGATGCGAGTTGAGCTTCCAGGATTCGGTCACATCGGTATAAGCAACGGGCCACATCACCAAAAACGCCAGACCCATGGTCGGTACGCGGCAACCGCAGCGCTTGGCCATCAAGGCATGGCCTAACTCATGCAGCAACTTGACGAGCACCAGGGCACCCGCATAACCCATCAAGCCATCCAGACTCAAGGTGTCCACCAGCGTGGCCTGGAACGTCTCCCATTGGCGAAACACGCCCCACATCCCAATCGCCCCCACCAAGGCCGATAGTTTGAAAAAGTAGCTTGTGAAGAAAAATGCCATGCGGGGCAGCATGCGCCCCAACCAGGCATCTGGTCGCCAAAGCGGAATCCGGAAAAACAGATACCCATGGAGGACTTTTTGGAACCATCCGGTTTGGGTTGCGGCCTGCTTTCTGGCCAACTGTGCGATGCCTTCCAGATCTCGTCGTTGGACCAACTCGTTTTGATCCAGGAACTGCAAAACGGTGTCGACATCGTCGGGTTCCAGATGCAGCGTCGTTTCCGCATTCACGCGTTCACAAACCGCATCCAGACTGCCCAGTGAAAGTCGGGCGATCACCTCAAAGGCGACCCAGTCGAGCGCGAAATACTGGTTTCTTGCCGGGTCGTGAACTGTCCAGGTCGGTGCGCCATCCCGGTCTGGCGGGCCGACATGCAAGGTCAGGTCCTCACGCAAACGAGGCCAGGTGCGCATCATGGCTGTCATGTCCCGCATCAAATGCCCAAGAGCTGACGAATGCTGCCCAAGGGTTTGCGCAACACCCAATAGGCCAAGGGCACGTATTGCCCCGAAACCTTGGCCGTCCCTCTCAAGCCGACACGTGGTGCGTGCTCGCCGGGAGCCAATTTGGCCCGCAGTCGGTAGGCGTAGCTGCCGTCAGGTCTTTGAATGGCCTCATGTCCCACATAACGCAACTGCCCCCCCACTGGACTTAAGGGCGATGCATTCAGATACAGCGTCACAGACGCATCCGTCGGCAAGGTGATCGCATCACCCACAGGCAGCCAAGCCTCAATTTCAGCATCCCCCTCGGTGGTGACCACCATGATCTTTTCGCCGGCGACCACGGGTTTTCCAATCCACTCGGAGGGGTCGTCAAACAAGACCACCCCGGCCCGTGGCGACTTGATCTGGGCTTTGGACAAAAGCTCTTTGAGGTAAGCCACTTCCACTTGACGCTCAGCGGCCTTGCCCTCCTGTCCAGACAACTGCGTCCGGCTTTTGGCATCGGTCAAGGATTGCAAGGCACTTTGCCTGTATTCGCTGCTGGCAACCTGGATTTCTTGTTGTGCCACATTCAAACGACTGGTCAGCGTGGTCAAGTCAAGCCGAAACAAGGCTTGCCCTTCGACCACCGTCTGATTCGGTGTCACAAAGAATTCATCAATCACACCTTCGGTAGGCACCCGGATGACAGCGGGGTGCGCGGGCACCAATTCAGCCGGCGCGAGCACCGTCAGGCGTACAGGTAACACCAGCAACAGCCCCAGCGCCCACCGCCAACGACGGCCTTTGTCCTGCCAAACCGTCAGGACTGCCTGCTGGCATCGGCGCCACAAAGCAGCCGGACCTTCTTGGAAGAACACCTTCAAAGGCATCAAGAACACAGAGAACAAAGACCACAAGCCATTCAGGAAAAGCACAGGCCAACGCCATGGCCGCATGATCACCTCTTGAACGAAGTAGCCAGTACCCCGCTTGAGGGCCGTCATCTCTGTTGCAAGCTGTGCGGATGATGGCAGCCATGCGCCCAGCCAGCCAAGCAGCTGTCTGATCTCGCCTTGCAATGTGGGGGCATGGAGTTTTTTCCATGCGTGAGCCCAGATATCAAGCCACTCTTGCAAAAGGCCAATGTCTGCGTCTTCCCAAGGCTCCTGACGGCACAACAACAAACCGGCTGATGATGAGCCACTCACGCGTACCGGCAGCCACAAACCGGATGCCGGCAGGTGTTCTGACCACTCGGCAACATCTGCAGGCGTCAGTACATCCGACGTGACCCGAATGGGCTGCGACTGCTCACCCAAGCGGGTGCAAACACCAGACAGCCACTGAATAAAAGGCGCATTTTGTTCAACGTGTGAGACCCCGGACTGGGCAACAACGCCCTCCTCGCTGATCCAATATGCACCCAACAAATAAGGACACAGGTTGTAAGTTCGGTTGACCAGCAAAAACTGCAATTCAGGACCTGTCGCGGTATACCGCGCCTGCCGTCCCAAGTCCAGCAAACGAAGAAGCGGATGAGGGACTTCACTTGCCTTGGATGTCGCATTTGTTGTCATATTTCAGGCCCGCCAGCGCATGGCATTGTCCAGTTGCGCAGTCAAGGATTGCTTGCCCACCCAGCCAACTTGGTCAGGTCGTGTCTTGAGCTTGAAGACGGTCTCCGCCTTGTTCCCTTTGCTGTCGCGCGCCTGAACCTTGATTTCAATCGGAGTCACCATGCCCCCGGGCATGTGGCCGACCACCCGACCTGTCGCTCGGTCAAACGATACCCAAGATGGCAAGGGCGAACCATCCTTGAGGGTCGCTTCCAGATGAACGGGGCCTTGACCACCGGTGAATGTGCCCTGCGGCAATTGATACACCAGTCGACCGTCAGCGCCCGCCACCGCATCTGGCGGTGTCAGCGTATTGCGCAAGCCTGAATCCTTGTCACCACTGGCCGATTTCCGATCGGTGGGCTGTGCTTTGGAGGTCGCCGCCGGTTCAGGCTCTACCGCTTTCAACAACGCATTGTTCAATGAGGCCTTGGTGAATTGGGCCTTGGTGGCCCATTCACCTTTGACCTCCACACGTGGAACCCCTTGGTCCAGCTCCAGCTTGTCTTTTTCCTTTTCCTTGGCCTCTGGATTGGCATCCAGATTCAAAAATTTAGGAATTGCAGCCGGAACGAATGGCTGCACAGGCTCCACCGTCACATGCACAGGCATACCCGGGTCAGTGATCATGTTGGCCGCCATGTTGCTGTCACCAAAAGCGTTGTCGGTGAACGTCAGCTGAACGGCCATGATCTTGCCATTCTTGACCACGAACCGAGCACCATCGCCATGGTAGTTGCCGTTCGCATCCTGGCGCTGCATGAAGTCATACCAACCCGCTTTTTGGATGGACTGGCCATCCAGGTCCGTGAGCGTCCCTCCTGCCGCGGCAATCACATCTTGGGAAACGTATTTCAGGTAGGCATTAAAAGCGCCCTCTGCCAAGCCGGAGCGCGAGATATCAATGGTGACCATGATCTGGGTTCCCGCCCTCGTCCCATCGATATCGACCAAAGAAGCACCCGAGCCACTCACAGGTGCGACCGAAAAAACAATCGGATCCCAGGATGTGGAGATCGTCTGACCTGGCACCACCGAAACGGCAGGGTCTATGCCGTTGAAACGCGCATCGTTCTGGTGAACGACACTGATGGATTCCAGCTGATAGAACGCATCTGCGCGTTGCTGTGCGTCGGGCGACACCACCGACATCGAGATGATGGGACGCACTTCAGCCAAGTCGCCACTGAGCGCACTGTTGAAATAATCCGCATTGATCCAGGCCAAGGTCGCCACAGCGGGCTGCTCTGCATCGGGCACGCCATCACCATTCAAATCACCAGGATTGCCGCCGAATCCCGAGCTCGAGGAGAGCGTGGCCAGAATTTCTTCCACATTGGGCGGAATACCATCTTTGTCCAGATCATCGTCAAGACCCAGCTTGGTGGTCACAGGGACACCACCCACGACCGCCCCGGTATAAATCACCCCGGTGCCGTCATCGATGATGGTGGCCACGCCATATTCGGTCGCGGCAGCTCCCACCACATTCAAATTGAAAGTTTCCGGGCCTTCATAAACAACGTCAGATTCCTGCGCAATGTCCACTTTAACCAGCAAGGCTGAGGCATCCGGGATGGTCACGATGGCATTGGCCACATAGTCATTCCAAGCCGCACCATTCCAGTACTGGATCACTTGCCCCTGATCTATGTTGGCAAACCCGGAACCACTCCCCTCGATGAGCGCCAAAGAAACAGCACGAGACCCCGTACCCCCCAAGCTGACGCTGAACACGGCGTATTCAGAACCCTCATTGACGGTGATGCTCGAAACTTTCAGCAATCGGTCATCGTCTTTGACGGCGTCAGCCACCTCGGCACCGCTTTGGTTGTAAATCGGACCTCGACC
>Ga0228700_1001044_pt1 | contig 20023 bp, 23 predicted proteins | sample McNCre317_Aug_MG_FD_178019 | JGI IMG/M metagenome (GOLD analysis project Ga0228700, IMG submission 178019) | Freshwater microbial communities from McNutts Creek, Athens, Georgia, United States - 3-17_Aug_MG | ecosystem: Environmental > Aquatic > Freshwater > Creek | place: USA: Georgia...
ATCCGGGTCGCTGAACAGGAAACTATCGAAACTCGCCCGACGTGCCATGAAGAAGCCGATCAGAGTATCCACCTCGGGCGTTACCGCTGTATCGCGCAAAAACTCGTAATTCAGAGAGAACGTCACCAGCGGATATTGCTGCATGGTGGCGCGCAGTTCCCGTCCCGAAACCGAGCGCTGCGCCTGCGTCTTGAATGACGGTTTGCGGCCAACAGGAAGCGCCAGCCCGGGGAGGACTGGATAAACGGCATTGCCCATGTTTAAGCCTTAGAGGGTGTGAAGTTGCGCGCCATCTGGCGCAGACCAGGGGCCAGCGTGTGACTGTTCTTGCGGAAAAAATCACGGACGCTACTAGCGTCCATGGCGTGAATGGTCACGTTCACCCCACCGCCGCTGACGCCTTTTTCACCAAGCTCACGGATGGTGTCCGCATGCTTGGCCGGCAGCATCATTTCCCGCTCGTGGTAGCGCATCAGGCCGGTGGCGCCTGCTGGAATATCCCATCCGCCCTCGGCAGATGGGATGCTCGACGCGTACCCGGCAACGGTGGCAAATGCCGTTCCGGCAGCAGCCGGCGCGATTGCCGGGCCGATGACCGGAATGCCAACCAAAGCCTTGAATGCCCCGGCCATTGCCTCGTAGGCATCAACCATGATCGCCTTGATCGCAGAGCCGGCCTGTATGAGCAGAGATTCGCCAGCGCCTGCCTTCTCGGCTAAAACCCGCGCCGCCGTTGCGCTTGTGGTAGCTGCAGTCTTGGTGGTTTCCATCACCAGCCATTTCGCCGTCATCTGCGCACAAACATTTACCGATTCGGTCAGCAGCGTCCTAAAAATATTTCCAACTGCTTGCCGTAGCGTCTGAGCCTTCAGGATCATGCCGCTGACTGTCTGGCCGAACGACGATTCCATGCTGTTCGAGATGCGTTTCCAAGGATCGTTTTCTTCAACCCTGAGCTGCGTCTCGATCTTCCGCTTGTCCAGTTCGTGTTTCCGGTCGATTTCGAGTAGCTGGTTTTTCAACTTCTGGTACTCGACCGGGTTCATGTTCGGATCTTTGGCAAGGAGTTGCATCCGTTGCTCAACAGCTTGCCGTGCAATCTCATACCGCGCCTGCTCAAACTGGCGGTCAAATTGGAGCTTCTGCTCTTTGTTGATCAGCCCGAGTGCAAGTGATTCCTCCGCTTCCTGCTGCTGGATGTCGATAGCGTTGGATGCCGAGCGCTTCCATTCCTCGACCTCTTCCTGTGCCAGCGCTCGGCCTTCCTGGGCTTTTTTCTTCAGGATTTGAAGCTGCATGTCGGCGGACTTCTTCATCACCGCGCCGTACTCTTTGTCGCCCTTGTCGAGCGTTGCCAACTTGTCGTCCCAGTATTTCTTTTCGTCCTCAAGCGACATTTCGTACATGTCATGTTCGAGCATGTACTTGGCCTTCAGTTTGGCTAGATCAGCCTCCCACGCCGGCATCATGGACTTCGTCGCAGCGGCTTTTTTCTCCTTTTGATTCGGATCGACAAAGCTCTTTCCCTTCGCTTCCTTCGGCGCGGTATCAGTCGGTCGGCTGAAGAGGTTGGTGATTTTCTCGATGGTCTCTTCCGACGACTTGAGCATTTCGTCGAGCGACTGCGACCAGGCACCGGAGATAACCCCGCCGACTCCCTTGATCTCGTTTGCCGCCCCGGAAAAGTCGCCGGTCACCGCCTTGGCAATCGCTGCGGCCAGCGCGCGAATCGGCTCGGCCACGGTGACAACCATGGCGTTGATTGTTTCCCACACCACAGTGACGCCATTCTTCAGCGCCCAGAACGTAGCGATCAGGCCGCCGACTGCTCCCTTGATGACGGTCACGGCAGCCGGTCCAATGCTCGAGAACCATTCTCCAAGCTTGGTCAGCACCGGCATGACCGCGTCGCCGATGGCTTTTCTGATGGCACTCATGACATCGTCGACGTCGTTCATCGCGGCCTTGTATGCCTTGGCAGCCGCAACGTTCTCGACGCCAACAATCAGGCCGAGTTCTTCCTGCTTCTGCTTGGCAGCGTCGATCACCTCGTTGTTCAGCTTGAGCATGGACATGACCTCTGCCCCGCCCTTACCGAACATGGCCTGCGCTGCCAGCGTGCGGTCGGTGCCTTCCTTGTAGCCGTTCAAGACCTTGATGCCATCCATCATCAGATCTTTCATGTTCCGGTACTCGCCGTTGGCATCCCGTGTCTTGAGGCCCATGGCGTTCAGGCCGTCCTCGTTGGTGCGCAACTGGCGGCTCAGTTGCTGCGACGCGCCGATGAATGTTTCTGAACTGGAATAAATGTCACCGAGGGCAACGTTGAGTGCGCTGGCTTCGGTCGTGCTGATGCCGAGCGCCTTGGCAAGTCCGTTGGCTTCACCTGTGAGTTTCTTGCTCTCGTCTACGCCAGCCTTAAAAACAGCGCCTCCGGCCAGTACAGCTGCCATGCCGGCCAGCATTACATTCACCTTGCCGAAAACGCTGGTCAATGATGAAAAACTGCCAGCAATTCCGTCGTTCGCCGCTTTGACAGATTCGCTCATTGTCGTCATGTGCCCACCGACAACGTTTTTTAGACCGGCGACGGATGCGCGCATTCGCTCAGATGAACGTTCGACATCATTTGCAGCCTCTTCCATGCTTGGCTTAAGAGGCGATGTATCTGCCGTGATGCGGACGTCAATTTCGTTTTCTTGTGGCATTCCCATGATTTATTCCCTCGTTGGCAAACCGTGCTGGCGTAGCAGATCGTCAAATTCAGTCTTGGTCAGGGTGTTGACTGGGATGAACTCGGCGGCCTGTTCAAGCGACCCGGCGTCAGTGGTCGACATGCCTGTCGGCTCGAAGCCGAGATAGGCGGCAACCATGCGATGCAATGGCGGGTTATCCGACCAGTACAAGTTCAGAGCATTGAGCCTGGGAAGGTCGACGTGCTCTGCGATGTAGTCCCACGTCCATCCCGTACAGGCGACGACGTGGGCGTACAGCGCCGGCCAGTCGATTACTTCACAGGCTCTTGAGCTTCCCCCGCTTCAATGGCCTTTCGCTTAAGCCCGGAAACATCCATGACCGCCTCAAAGACCTCGGCCATGTTGCCAACATCGAGCATGTCGGCCACGTCTTCGCGGGTGGTTTCCGGGTAGTTCCGCTTGAGTGCCGAATGGGCAGCGTCAATAACCGTCGCCACCTGTTTGGCATCTCCAATGTCGCCATTGAACTTGCTGACCCGGTCTTGCAATTGCTCAAGAGCACCGAGCGCGAGAGGTGGGACGATGTATTTAATACCGCCCATCACAACGGCGATCCCCTTATGTTTCACGATTGCCATGCCCGGTTACTCCTGCACGTAGATGTCGCCGAGCGTGGTCCCACTGGCGTCAGCATTGGCCGAAAAGTCGAACGACGGGATGTTGAAATCGTCCAGCTTCGTAGAGAGCAGCTGGAGCTTGGTCGAGACAACCGACTCCAGAATTACCAGGGAGCGTTTCGCCTGATAGGTGGTCTGCATGAACACCTTCAGGGCCGGGGCCTGCCCCATCGCCACGTTGGTCATGGTGATGCGCTTTGCTCCAGCGGCCGCGTAGCTGTAGCGGTAGGAGATATAGACCTTCTTGCCGGTATCGGCAGCGGCGAAGGTATAGACACCGGCCGCGACGCTGTACTGGCCAGTGGCCGGGGCGCTGGCAACACGGGTCATCGGGACAGCGTTGGAATCCAGCACGCCCATGTCGTCGATGAAGGTGCCGGAGGACGGCGGGGTCACGGTGATGGTGAAGGGGGTCGCCGGGATGACAGTGCCGACGTCGTCGGTGTTGATCGCCTGCATCGTGCCAGCGGTGACGCCGGTACCAAAGAACAGCGAATTGAGGGCCGCGCCGTGAATCTGGGCGCCCTTGAATTTGCCGGTGGTCTTGACCTTGCCACGCGCGACGGTCAAGGCAAACTGCTTGCTGCCGTACAGTTCCTTGAGGTCACCCGAGAAGTCGAGGGACATTTCCTGCATTGCGCCGATGCGAATCGGGGTCGGGTTGCTGATTGCGTTGCCCTGGGCATCGTAAAGCGGGACGGCGAAGAGGTCGCCAGCGCCAAAAGCGAGTTGCATGATGGATCTCCTGGAAAATAAAAACCCGCACAAGGCGGGTTCGGTGGGGTGGTTGGTGCGTCAGGTTGCGGTGATGACTATCGGGATGATTGCCACGGCCTGGTCGCCCAGCGTCCCTTCGTCGGTTTCGATGGCGCCCTCAATGCGGCAATGCTGTACAAGGCCGCCGAGGGTGTTAGTGTTGCGGACAGGGTTGTCCGGCTGCAGCGCGGCCTCGATGGCGTCGGCGATGTTGTTCAACTGCGTGGACGGAAAGTCGCTGCCGGTGCTGCTGGTATAAATGTACACATCGACCGTTAGCGTCCAGACCGTTCCGACGCCCTGCTGCCGGTGTGCAAGCTCGTTTTTCTGGGCCTGAAAGAGCGCCGGCTGCTGGCTGGCCGGCACGTCGCTCCAGTGCTTGAGCTTGCGCCCCTTGGTCTTGATGCCCGGCACTGCCGCCAACTTGTCGTACAGGGCCTGATAAATCGCTTCCCGGTTCATCTTCTGATTCCTTCCGCAACGGCCCTGTCCAATTCGGCCAGAATTTCAGGCTTCATGTCGTCCAGGGCAGAGCGCAGGAAAGAGCGCTCCTTGATGTTCTGCTTCATGGCGTGCGCCTTCACCGTCGCCCAGACCGGGTGCTTCAGTTGCTTGCCCCACGCCTGCCTCACCAGTCGGACATGCTCCTTGACGGTGACCGTCTCGGTGCTGCCGTACTCGTGCTTCTTGCCGTACTTGACGTTGGTGCTGACGACGCCGGTCACGGCGCCGTTATCCGTCACCAGGCGCTGGTCGATGGAGCGCCGCAGCGTGCCGGTGCGAACCTTCAGCACCTGGCCGGACAGCTTCTCCTGCATGACCTTGCGCTGCAGCTTGAGGATCAGGCGCCCGATTGATTCGGTGACGCGCGATCTGATCCCGTCGGGCAGCGCCCGGAAGCGCCGGGCGATTTCCTTGTCGCCGACGACAGTGCCGGCGGGGATCACAGCGGCACCACCTTCCGGTAATTGTTCAGGATCGTCTGGACCGAGTCGGGCATGTCCTTGACGACGAACGACACGGTTTCGCCCGCGAGGCTCTTGGACATGTGGCCGATGCGGTCGCGCTCCTTGAAGCGCAGCGAGACAAGCTCGATGCAGGCCTGCTCGATTTCCTTCGGCGTCTCGATGAAGCCGCCCGTGTAGGCAAGCTGCACGTTGCCGATGCCTCGGCTGAAAACGTAGCCGGTCAGGATTATCCGGTTCGCGTCGAAGCGGTAGCCCGGCGTCCCGAAATCCGTACTGGCTGGAATTGGCCGACCGTCGACCACGACGCCCTGGACGCTGGTCACCGGGTAATCGGCGAAAACCATCCGGCAGCCGCCCGTTCCGTCGCGTACCTCGTTGTAAGCCTGAGAGGCGAAGGAGCGATTCAGCCAGGTCTGGATAAATTCAGACGCCGAGGCAATCAGGCGAGTCAGCAGCGCGTCATCGTCCGTCGTCTGGATTCCGAGCCACGCCTTGGTGTTTTCCAGTGTGGTCAGGTCGGCCATGGTTCTTACTCGGTGGTGCCAGCGGCGGCCTTGGCGGCAGCTTCGGCTTCAGCAGCAGCGGCCTTGGCCTGTGCCTTCGCTTCGGCCTTGGCGGCAGCTTCGGCAGCCTTGGTGGTGGCGGCGATGTCCTCGGCCGTCAGGGCGACCTGCTTGAAGCCGTGCGGGGCCAGCAAGGAATGGTAGTCGCCGTTTTCCGGCACTTCGATCTGGCCTTTGTTGTCGACGTTGAACTGTTCGCCGCCGACAGAAATGCCGGTGCAACCTTCAGGGGCTTGGTACTTCATGGTTTGAATCTCCTGTCAGAAAGGAAAAAGGGGAGGCCGAAGCCCCCCCTTGCACAGCGCCGTAGCGATCAGCCGTTGGCGATGTTGCTGATGACGCCCATGGAGAACGGCGCGTAGTGCTGCAGGACGCCGTCGGCATAGACGCCGTACTCGTACTTGCGGGTGCGCAGCGGCCACTCCAGTTGGTAGTAGTCCTGACGCAGCAGCATCTGGGCGACGTTCGACACGTTGGCCAGCGGGTAAGGCAGGCGCTCGGTGTAGAAGAAGACCGTACCGGCCGGCATGTTGGGATGCACGACGATAGGCACTTCCTGACCAGTGACCTTGTTCCAGTAGGAACCGACCACGATACCGGCCGCGATGGCGTTGGTCTGGGCGTTGATGTTGGCGTTCAGCTTCAACAGCGGGGCGCCACCGTTCGCGATCACCTTCTTGGTGATGTTGATCAGTTCCTGTGCCGACACGTAAATCTTGGTCGGCGACAGGCGGTAGCGGTTGTAGAAGTACACGAACGCCTGCTCGAATTCCACGATGCCGCCAGCGCCGTCAGAGGTCAGCGGCGTGCCTTGGCCGGCGGTGCCGGTCGGCTGCTGAACCACGTAGGCACCGCTGCCCGACTTGATGGCTTGATACAGCAGGCCGTCGAAGTCCAGCGCGGAAGTGGAGTTGTCGGAAGCTGCCAGCGTGGAGGCCAGTTGCGCGGCACCGTTCGACGCGGCGGTGATGACCGTCGAGTTGATGGAGGTGACAGCGTTCAGGCGCTCGGAACCGGCCGGGCCAACGAACCAGGCATAACCGACAGCGCCGGCAACCGGAGCGACGGTCGCGGAAATCGAGCCGGTGGAGCCGGTCGTTGCCACGGTGGCGCTGGCCGACTTCTGGGCAGAGCCGCCGCCGAAGGTGTCGGAGGTGCCGTCAGCGTTGGTGCGGGTGATCTGGCACGGGACGACAGCGGTGGAGGCGTCGAAGTACTGGCCGGTGGAGCCGTTGTTCACGCCGACGACGTCGAGGTAAGCCTGCAGGCCGAGAGCCACGCAGATGACGGACCACGTTGCGGCAGACAGGGTGCCGCCAGTGGTGGAGCCAGCCAGCGTCGGGGTCGGGGTCGTACCCATGCTGACGGAGGTGTTGCCGCCGAGGATCAGGCGCTCTTCCTGAATCATCGTGGCTTCGAGGGTCTGCATGACGGCTAGGGCCTTCACGTCCTCGTAGTTCTTCGATGCGTAGTTGGCTTCGAAGGTCACGTTGTTTTCCAGACCGAAGCCACGGAAGGCGGCGAAGTACTCGGCCTGGGCGTGGGTGATCACGCCGCCGCGCTTGCCTTCGGCGACGCCGCCGCGCATGTTGCCGACGTTGATGTTGGTGATCGCCTTCCAGTTGGCCTGCGTCGCGTAGCCGCCGCCGATACGGGCGATGGAGTTGCGCAGCGGGGTCATGACCGGGTAGAGCTTCTTCGACGGCCCTTCGAGGTTGTAGGCCTGCAGGCCCGAGGTTGCATTACCCGGCTGGACGAACGACTTGATGATGTCGTCCGGCGAGGATTGGGCTACTTTCAAAAGGGCCAGAGTTTCTGCGGTGGTATTGCTGCCAACGGTGCCGAGCATGCCGAAGCCGATCATTGTTGCCAGCGAATCGTGGGACGAGGAAACCAGATGGACGACATCGAACCCGGCTGCATGGGCAAGGCCGACAGCCAGGGCGCCGACTGCGAGAACAATGGCTCGCGTGATGCTGGATTTTTGCATGGTAGTGATCCTTATTTGATGGAGTTGAAACAAAAAACCGCCCGAAGGCGGCGAATGGCTTGGTTGATGGGGCCGGCTTACGCTGCTTTGCCGGAGTGGATGGACTTGATCAGGGTTGCTACTTCATTGACCTCGCCCTTGTGGTCGGTCACGGGATCGACCTTGGTAGCGTTGTCATTGACGGTTTCGCCGGAGTCGGCTGCTTTCGCGATGGCCTTCAGCAGTGCCTTGCCCGGGGCGGGCATGGCTTCCAGTTCGGCAACGCGCTTGGTCAGGGTGTCGCGCTGGACGGCCAGGGCCTTGACGAAGTCGGCGGCGATTTCGCCTTCCTTGCAGCCAACCGCCGCGCAGGCTTTCAGCAGATCGTCGTGGGCTGCGCTGACCTTCTTCAGATCGTCGCCCTTGGCTGCCTTGTCGGCGTCGTCGTCCTTTTCATCATCCTCGTCAGCATCGGCATAGCCGAGCTTGTTGAGGTGGTCGCAGGCTTCCTGCGCTGCCTTGTGGATCGCGCCAAGCGCCTCCTTGGTGGATTTGCTGAAGCGCTTGCCGGCCTTCGCCAGATCGATGCCGCGCGCGGCCATCTCGATCACATCGACGTCGCCGGCCTGCGCCTTGAGTTGGGCCAGCAGTTCGGCGGTTTCCTCGGCGGCCATGTCCTTGAAAATCTGGATGCCGGTGGCGAACCAGGCGCGAAGCTGGGCCGGGATCGGGCTGTTGTCGCCCTCGTAGTCGGCCTCGCACTGCGCGTCCTGACAAATCCAGCCGAGGGTGTAAATCACAGAGGCGAAGTCCTGCACGGACCACATGCCCTTCTTGAGATCGTCGCCAATCGCGGCAGCGGTCTTCGTTTCAGCAGGGGCGGCTTCCGTTCCGGTTTTCTCGCCTTCCGTTCCGCTTTCGGCCGGTTTTGTTTCGCCCTTCGCCAGTTCCAGCAGGCGTTCCGGGGTGACGTCGCCCTTGTTCAGAAGATCGGCCAGCGCATCGACGGCGCTGATTTCCTCGACGGTCTCGGCCTTGTACATGGTGAAAACCGCGTCAGGGTTGGCCGGGCGATCAACCAGGCTGACTTCGATCAGCTTCAGGCCCTTGATGACGGCCTTGTTCAGTTCGTCGCGCTCGGTGACCTTGCCGCCGATGCTGAAGCCTTTGTAAACGCCGGCCTTGACCTTCTTGACGGCCTCGGAATCGACGACGTGAGCGCCGAACCACGTCTTGCCGTCTTCCAGTACCTCGGCCTCGATAGCGGTGCCTGCGGCCTTCGGTTGGTGCATTTCGCGGACGGCGCCGAACTTCATGTAGTCGGGCAGCGCTGCCTTCATCGCGTCGGCGGTGATGGTTTCGCCGTCACTGTCTTTGGTCTCGGTGCTTGCGAAGCCCCAGACCTTAATCGTGCCGTCGTCAAGTTCCTCGGTCTTGGAGAGGTCGATGCTGGCGAAGATTTTTTTCAGGGTTTTGCTCATGGGAAAGTCCTTTCAGGATTGTTCGTCGTCGATTACGGGCAGTACGTCGCACCGGCATTGCGGGTGCAGTGGGCAGTCCTTCCCGCCTTCGAAAGTGCCGTCGACCGGCGCTGTCTTGCCGTTCATGTCTTGGCATTCGTCGCAGCACTCGTCTGCAGTGAGCCATTCCTTTTTGCTGACCAGTCCGCTGGACTTCCAGCCTTCGACTGATCCGGCAATGTCGGCCCGGGCGATTTCGGTTCTGGCGATGACCTCGGCGCGCTTCTCGCTGAAGGCGTAGTCATCAAGGATGGCGTTAGCCATGTCCTGAGTGCTCCAGCCATCGTCAAGCGCCTGCTCAGTGATGCCGCGCAACCATTCACGGGTGCCATCGGTGATTTGCCACTGAGCGTTCGGGTTGGGTACCAACTCGCCGTCGACCAACTTCATGCCGACCATTTCGGCTGCCCGGTCGCTGGCCCATGCTTCGGCGCGCTTGCGCATCAGGTCGTCGATGTCGTCCGACTCGATCCCGATCTGCGATAGCGCCTCGCTGCCGCCGGAAACGGCAATCGACGCCAGATACGGTTCGACGGTTTCGACCAGATCGCCCCAGTCGTCAAAGTCGAGAGAATCGACGATGTGACGGGCTTTCTCGCGGGTGCCGCCGCCCTGGTCGGACTTTTCCAGCCCCATCAGGTCGGCAAGCTGCTCGGCGATCTTCGGCGCCTGTGCCTTCAGAAAGCCGGCGACGGCCTTCGCCATCTTCTTGGTGGCGCGACCTACTGCCGGGCGGTCCCGGTCAATAGGCCGCACGCCTTTTTTTGCCTTGGTCATCGCCTCCTTGTCGGGCGGTGCCTTGTCATCCGGCTTCTTCCCGTTGCCGGGCGGCTCGGGGTCGTCTTCGGGCGGGTCGTCCTCGCCAAGGCCAAGCATCGGCGGTGGTGCCGGCCAGGCTGCGTCGCGCTGCTCCTGCGTCAGCGGTTCCTTGCCCAGATCGGCGCGGACCTCGTCCGGCGTCATGACCTTGGCGGCCACGTAGATGGCGGCAATCTCGGCCTTTTCTTTCGGCGTCGTGATTTCGTCATCGACCCATGCGAATTCGAGGTCAGTGATGCCGAAGTAACGCACGATGACCGAGTCGATCATCGACTTGACCCAGTTCTTGTTCGGAGCCAGGCCTTCGGAGAGCGATTGCTCCCGGGAGGTTGTGGCGGTGGCCCGATTGACCTGGGCGACGAACGGCGTCGGCTCGATGCTGAAGCAGAAGCAGACCACGCGCGCCAGCCATTCGTCGTACATGTCCTTGAGCGGCGGCTGCTTGATCTCGACCGGCTTCGCGCCTTCGGGGATGAAGCGGCCGTAGTGCTTGCTCTGGCCCTGCGTGATGGTGTCCCACCACTCCTGAAAGAGTCTGATCTGGTCCGGGTTCCACTCTTTCGGCACCGAGAAAAGCAGGTTCGGGACGTTGCCCTCGGTGTAGTAGCTCAGTTGGTTGGCCTGCCGGCGCAACGCGATATTGACCGTGATGATGATCTGCTCGACCGGGCTGTAGCCATAGACCTTGTGGGTCCGGACGTTGCGAGGCATGTAGAGCAGTTCGTCGCGGGTGTAGTTGATCGCCGGCACGCCCTTGAGAATCTGCTGATAGGCAGGGTCCGGGGCAAGCGGCGTGCGGCCAAAGTCATCCAGCACGCGCTTGATCGTGGCGCCGTCGACCGGCTCCAGTGCGTACAGTTCGCCGCCGAGGGTGTGGCGGGGATAGACGGTCGGGGCATCGATGACGAACAAGTCCTCGAGCAGCATGCGCAACCACGTCGACCAGTTGTGCTCCTTGTCGGGCTGCAGGAAGAACTTGGTCAGTTCGTCGCAACGGGCGTCCGGCTTGGCCTTGTCGTCCTTCGGCTTGATGTGCCACTTCAACTTCTCCATCTGATCCTTGCGGGTCTCGATGACCAGCCGGAGGATGTCGTAGTTGTCGGCCAGGGCGCGCATCTGGTCGAACGTGACGGCCTCGCCAGTGCGCGGGCGCGTCTGGGTGTTGTAGCCGACCTGATAGTCGAACTGGCGACCAATGACGGACGGCTTCTGCTCGGCCGGGACCATCTCCGGCAGCGGGGCCATCGGCCCGAACCAGTCCGGCGCCTTGCCGGTGATCGCCAGGCGCAGGCCTGCGGCCACGCGCGCAACGATGCCCGGCTCAATGGGGGTTTTGGTTGGTTGGGTCATTGGTCTTCGCCTGTTGGGCTTGCTGGGCCATCTGCTGCATGTAATCCAGCATCCCGAAGTTGTGGATGTTCAATTCGTCGAAGGCGTCCGAGCCGGCGTCGACTTGGTCGTCGTGCGAACCGTTCGGAAACACGCGCTTTTCGCTGACCAGGGCATCGTTCCATTCGGCACGCAGCATCATCACGTTGCCGACATTGACCTGGGCGGCGAACGGTTCGCCTCGGGTGATCTTGTCGCCTGATACTGGCTTCGCTGTAACGGTGTAGCCGGCCAGCAGTTTGGTAAAGTTGGCTGCCTGCGATTTGCCGGCTTGCCCGGGGTCTTGGGGAATCCGAATGCGAACGCCCGGACCGTCCCGCTTCGCCGTGTTGAGCAGCGCGGCCTCGACCGTTTCCGGCCCACCGCGCAACCTGACGATGTCGGCAATGATCCAGCGGCCCGACGGTGTAACGCCAAGCTTGTAGCCGACCGTCCAGTCAGGGTCTTTGCCGGGTTCCTCGATGCTGGCGGCAAAGTCCCATGCCCTGACAAATCGCGTGTCTGCCGGAATGGCGTCGACGATCTCGATCTTGTCTGGCTTGAAGATGTTGCCCTCGGGCGGTGCCGGTCGCTGCTGGTACTGCCCAGCGAACGTGTAGGGCGCGGCAGACTGCATTCGGCGCAGCACCTCAACGCTGTGCTTCTCCGGCCACAAGGCCGTTCCGTCCTCTCGCAACGCAGGAAGGCAAACAAGCTCCCATTCCTCGCCGTTGCCACCATTGAGCAGCCAGCCGGCCAGATCGTTCTCATGCAGGCGCTGCATGATCAGGATGATCGGGGTGTCCGGGCTGTTCTTCCGGCTTTCGAGCGTGTTCTGGAACCACTCGATGACGCCTTGCCGGATCACGTCGCTGCGCGCTTCGTCAGCCTTGTGCGGGTCGTCGATGATGATGGCGCCGCCGAATCCTTCTCGGTGCTTACCTGCACCGTATCCGGTGATGGTGCCGCCCGCGCCGGTTGCATAGACGATGCCGCCGGCAGTTGTTCTCCATTCGTCCTTCGCCTTGCTGTCGTCCCGCAGCGTGGTTCCGGGGAAGATGCTCCGGAACTCGGGGGACGAAACGACCTCGCGGCACTGCCACGAGTTGTTTCCAGCCAGCCGGCCCGAGTAGCTGGTGTGGATGAACTCAGCGTCAGGAACCATGCCGAGGCACCAAGCCATCCAATTCACGACCGCCAACTCGGTCTTGGAGTAGCGCGGTGGGATGTTGATGATCAGGCGCTTGGTGCGACCGATGAAAACCCGGTCAAGTGCGCTGCAAATCTCCTGATGGTGAGGTGCGCGCAGCCACTGAAACCCTTTGCGCTGCAGGAACATCCAGCGGGCGAAGAAGTAGAAATCAGTTCTGGCTTTTTTCCTCGCCTCGGCCATTTCTTTGGGCGAGAAGTTACGGCGCACGGCTACACCTCTTCGTCGAGTCTCCGGGCAATGGCTGCGGCCTCTTCTGGCGTAACCGGCCCGGAGGTCTCAATCGGCCCGCCGTCACGGCCTGACAACTCGACCGCCTGCGGTGATTCCTTCCAGCGCGCCCTGGTTTTCAGCCAGAAGATCATCGCCGTCGTGTCACCACTGAGCGCTTTCGAATAAAGCGTCATGGCGATCTTGGCGTTGGCTTTCACCCGGCCGGTGTCCAGTTCTGCTTGGAAATGCTTGCGCAGGGTTTTCTCTGCGATGGGCTTGCCTGCCTTGTCGAGGATCAGGGCGGTCATTTCCTCGACGGGAATGCCGAAGGCGGCGAACTGCTCGACCAGCTTGCGCTGCTCGTCAGTCGGTTGGAATGTCGGCCTTGCCATGATCGTTGCCTTTCCGGGCGGCCTCGATGTCGGCAAAGGTCATGTCCGATTCGCCGAGGTGCGCCTGCTGCCCGGTGAAGTCCTGCCAGCGCTTCACGATCACGTCGCAGTAGCGCGGGTCCAACTCCATCAGGCGTGAATGCCTGCCGGTTTTCTCGCAGGCGATCAACGTCGAGCCAGAGCCGCCGAACAGGTCGAGCACCACATCACCGCCCCGGCTGCTGTTCGTGATCGGGTACTCGATCAGCGCCACGGGTTTCATGGTCGGGTGCACATCGTTCCGGCTCGGCCGGTCGAAGTTCCAGACGGTCGTCTGCTTGCGGTCGCTGTACCAACGGTGCGGTCCGGTTGGCTTCCAGCCGTACAGCACCGGCTCGTGTTGCCAGTGGTAATCCTGCCGACCCATGACAAGCGACTGCTTGACCCAGATGCAGCACTGCGCCAGCTTGAATCCGGCGTCGGTCATGGCCTTGCGAAAGTTCATGCCCTCGCTGTCGGCGTGAAACACGTACAGCCCGGCGCCGTCTTTGGCGACCGAGAACATGGCCGTGTAGGCGTCGAGCAGGAAGCGGTAGAAAGCCTCGCCCGACATGGAGTCGTTCTGGATCGTCAGCTTGTCCGACGTGCCGCCCTGGTAGGCGACGTTGTACGGCGGGTCGGTGACGATCAAGTCGGCCTTGTAGCCGTCCATCAGGCGGGCCACGTCGTCGATGCTGACGCTGTCGCCGCACATGACTCGGTGATTGCCAAGGCGCCAGATGTCGCCAGCCTGTGACACGGGGTCGGCCGGTGGCTCGGGCGTTTCGTCGTCCTCAGTCAAGCCGGCTTTCGGCTCGGTCGGGAACATGTCGCCAAGCTCCAACTCGTCGAAGCCAGTCAGCGACAGGTCGAAGCCGTCTGCTTGCAATTCTCCAAGCTCAAGGGCCAGCAACTCGGAGTCCCAGCCGGCCAGCTCCGCCAGCTTGTTGTCGGCGATCACGAAGGCGCGGAACTGCGCGTCAGTCCAGCCGGAGGCGTCCAGCACGGGCACCGTGCCATCGGGGAACGGCTCTGCGCACTGAGCACGGCCGGGCGGTGGATACAGGCGCTTGCCGGCGGCGTAGAGCTTGCGGACGGCGGCCAGTGTGCCGTGGCCCTTGGCGATGACACCGTCGCGCACCACTATGGCGCCCACCATGCCGAACTCGTCGAGGCTGGCGGCAATCTGGGCCACCTGGCTGTCCGAGTGGGTGCGGCTGTTCCGGGCGTACGGAATCAGCGCCTCGATGGGCCTGTGCTCAATCGATAGCTTGGACATGGTTTTAATAGCCGGTAAAAACGCAGGGCGCGGGGAATAAAAAAGCCCGCAACAGGCTGAAACCTGCGCGGGCAAATCACCTTCAAGGAGAGAGAGGTGGAGACAGCGGTAAGCGGAAACCCTGTTAATCCGGGGCTTCCGTGAATGTCACGTAATAGCGCTTGCCCGGCTTGAAAAACTCAGCAGCCGGGGCGTTGGCGTCGATTTGCATCCAGCACTCGCCGGATGGGGTTGCCTTCGTAAAGGCTTCGTTTTCTCCACCCTTGCCATAGATCGCGCCAAGGCGAACTTTGTGACATTGGTAGGTTTCGGAATAACGCGTCGTTTCGACGGCGTTGCAATTCATCTTCGCCACTACTGCTTGGCTCATGGTGTTTCTCCTGTAAATGCCCAATGGGCTGGGTAGTACAGGCTTTTGTCTTGCGGTCTTACGGCCTGAAAAAAGGCAACAAAAAACCCGCCGGCTTTCGCGGGGCGGGTCTTGGGGGGAATGCGGGTACTTATCTGAAATCGGACTATACTGGGCATTGTTTGCCCGGTCAAGCCCCAACCATGCCAATGTCCCTCAAACGTTCCTCGATGGCCTCGAAAGCGATGTGCTCCATCCCCGGGACGCTCGGCTTGTCCTTCTTCGCCTGAATCCCTGCGAAGTAGGCCATGACCTTGCCGTCGTGCGCGCTGACCGTGTTGCGGGCAATGTCGTGCTTCTCGGCCAGAGCCTCAAGGCTGACCCGCTCTTCCTTCTTCGAGAAGTAGCGGACGACGTACTCGCGGCGCATCAGGCCGTTGGCAATGCATCCGGCGAGGGCCGTAGTGCGAACGTGGTCCGACAGCGTGGCAATGGCGTCCGTCCATTCCTTGTTCGGCTTCTGTCCGGAGCAGCAGGAGGAACGGCACTGGCATGGCGTAGAGCGCGGAGCAATGCGCGCGATCAGGATCGCTTCGGCCAGCTTGCCCATGGCTTTGACCTCGGCGCGGATCATGCCGGCCTGACCGGCACCATCGAGACCGGACAAGCCTTTGCCGGCGAGGCGCGGCTCGTCTGCCAGTCGGTTCATCACCGGACGATCGTAGGACTGACCCGAGAAGTTGAAGGCAAACACCAGTGCGCTGTGTGCGCTTGTGAAAAGGCTCTCTCCCTGCATTACTCGCTCTCCTTGTAAATCGTACATTTCCCCTTGCGGCCAACCTTACGGCCCATGCTGCACGTGGCGAAAATCCGCTCTCCCGATGCGTCAAAGGTCAATCTCGCGCACCCTTTGCAGCCTTTCAGGCGGTGTTCGACTGCGTTTTCCTTGTCGATCATGACCTGCAGCGGGTCACGGTATTTGTGGGCTGGCAGGATCGTCACAGTGCGACCACCTTCACGAAAGCCCGAGCGGTGTCGGAATAGCGCTTGATGACCTTCACGTCGACCGCCTGCTTGTCGTCCTTGAAAACGATCTCGTTGCAGGCGTCCATGATCCCCTTGAGCACGTTGTCGACGTCGGGCTTGCTGACCGGGAACACGGTACCGGCCAAGGCCTCGCGCTGCTTCTTCTGGCTCCAACTGGCCGGCGGTGTGACGAACAGGGCAATCTCGACAGAGACAGCGCCCTCGAAAAGCGGCTTGCCCTGCATAGCTTCCTCGGCTTTGACCTTGACAAGGTTCTCGTAGCTGGCCGTTTTCTCCGGCGTGTAGGCGCTGACGAAGTTTCCACGGCGGGCAAATTTCGGTCTCCCCTTGCCGACTGGCGTGCCTGGCACGACGAATGCGATGGTTGTCATTTTGTTTTTTTCTCCTTGATGTTGAGGAACTTCAAGCCAGGCCAGCGTTGCAGTCCTGAGCGTTGATCGGGGTCGGACCTGTCCGGCCTGTAGCCTTCGCAGCGGCGCAGAAGCTTCCGGTCTGGCTCGTAGTTCCGTCCGGCGACGATTTCGCCCCGGCGTGCGGCCATGCACGGGCCGTAGCTGCCGATCTGGGTGCATGTGGCGCACGTGCGTCGGTCGTCGGTGTCTGGGATGGTTGGGAGCGACATATCAGACGCGCTCCCCTGCATCTATTCGGGCCTTCCTGACCTGTTCTTCGGTGACGCCTGCGCTGGCAAAAACCCGGTCTTTGAACTGGTAAAACTGTTCTCCGGATAGTTGCGCAATCCCAAGCTCGGCGGCTTTGGCCTCGATGCCTGGCGAGGTCATAAACCAAGCCTTCGGCGGTGGCAGCTTGCCGACCGCGCTGGGGCAGGTTACCTGCTTCATGACCTTGGCCACGAACACGTCGAGGAACCCGGCGTTGATCGCGGCGGTGTCGCCCTTGGTGATTCGATCATCGACAGCCCATTCGTAGGCAAGGGCAAGCTGGTCGTAGGTAACGCCTGCATCTGCCCACGCTTGCAGCCTTGGGTCTTGGGCTTGAATGGCTGCCATCTTCCCCCGAGCCTTTTCCCATCCCCTGATCGCCACAGCGAAGCGAACGGCGGCGCTCAGTTCTTCGCCGGAGCTACCAGTGGTTAAATCGCTGCTGCTCGCTATAGGTTTTATATCTGGTGTCTGGTGTCTGGTGCTTGGTGCTTGGTGAGCTTTCTGTTGGGTTTCGTTTTCAGAACCGACAAATAACCCGGTTGGTTTTTGTTGGGTTTCGTTTTCAGAACCTGTAACCGTCTTTTTCGGACGGCCGCCTTTCTTCCCGTTTTCCTTGGCGGCGATGATCTTGACTTGCGCCTTGATGATTTCTGCATCGGCACGCTTGTTGATCCAGACATCGCCATTCAACGTGAAAAACTCGCCGAGAATGTCGTCGACGGCCTGCTTCTCTTCCTTGGTGCGGGCGCGGGCGAGGCGGTGAGCCTGCGAAGCCGGAATCCCGGCCTCGGTGCTGTAGTACCTGTCGAGCAGCAGGTTGTAAGCACCGTGCTCAAGCATTGATAGGTGGGCGGTGTCCTTGGCATAGTCGCCGAGGTGTCGTTCGTAATAGTTCACGCTGCCCTCCGCGTGATTGCCATATCGGACAGGTTTGCCTTTACCAGCGCAGCGGCAAGAGGTGGACAGACGCTGTTGCCGCACATTCGGACCTGCGCCGATTTGGTCAGAGTGATGCGCTTGCCCTCGGGACTGATGCCCCACTCCGTGATGTAGGACTCGGGGAAGCCTTGCGCCCTGAAAAGCTCCTTCGGGGCCAGCATGCGCAGTCCTATGTCTGCGATGGCGTATTCCTCTCCGGCGACGGTTACGAGGCCGTAGCGGTCCTTGGTGGTAACCGTATGCAGGGGTTCCTGCATGTTCGGGTCTTGGTCGGTGCCGTAGTACTTGATCAGGAAGGCGCGAACCTCTGCGAAGTGGGTGCCCTGGGCGCTGATGGTATGCAGCTGTTCGTCAGTCGGTTGTCCGTCCTGGCTGGTGCCGCGCAGCTTGACCATGTTGCTGGTGACGATGCCGTGGACGTTCCCTGTGCTATCCCTGACGGGATTTCCGCCGGCAGTAATCGTGTGGATCGGCTCAGCCAGATCGCTGCCAACGGATCCTGAGCGAAACTTCGTCAGGTGAGCAGTTACCAGGCTGTTGTGATCCGAACTGGTGACCGTATGCAGCGGTTCGCCATGCAGGCTGTGGCCGACAACGCCGCCGTAGTGCTTCGCCATGAAGGCTGAAACCAGCGCGTGCTTCTGGCTTCCGACCAACGTTCCAAGCGGCTTTGCCATATCGAGCGCCCGTGGTGCCTGGCCATCGCGTTCGCCGTATCCGGTCTGGACTAGCGTCGGCGCAATCAGCGCATGGTGTCCGCCCTTCGTCTGCGCGCAGATGGTGCGCAACGGTTCATCCACCGGCATGCAGCGCGGGGTCGAGGCGTTGGCGTGTTCGGTCAGGACGGGAACAACAATGGCGCGATGGTTTTCAACAGTAAGCGTGCCGAATGGCTTGTTGGTCGGTACTGGCTTTCCTGAAAACGTTGGCCCCCCTGCGCCAACGATGAACGGCTCGGCCGCATTCACCACGTAGCGCATGATCCCTTTGGCGATCCGGCGCAGCGTGGCGTCGGCCAGCGGTCGGGAACGCTCAAAGATCGACGGACATGGCAGTGAGAAGTCGATGCACTCAGCAGCGGTGCGCCACGGATGCATTACCGCCCCGTCTGAATTAAGAATGCGGCCATTGCGCCCCTTGAATCGCTTATCCGTCGGGTCGTAGTGCGTCGGCTCCGGCCAGACAATCGGCTGTCCATCGCGCCGGGCGATCAGGAATAGGCGCTTGCGGATCGTCGGCGTGCCGTAATCGCAAGCGCGCAGCTCGCGGTGCTCGACCTGATAGCCCTGTCGGCGAAGTGCGTTGCAGAAGGCATTGAACTCACGCCCCTTGTTTTTTGGGCAGGGTCGGGCTTTGCCTTCGGCGTCGACCACCAGCGGCCCCCAGGTGCGGAACTCTTCGACGTTCTCGAGCATGATGACACGGGGCCGAGCCACAGCGGCCCAGCGCAGCGCCACCCAGGCGAGGCCGCGAATCTTCTTCTCGACTGGCTTGCCGCCCTTGGCCTTGCTGAAGTGCTTGCAGTCCGGCGACAGCCAGACCAGACCGACCGGGCGGCCCTGCGTGACTTCGCGGGGATCGATTTCCCACACGCTCTCGCAGTAGTGCTTCGTCTCCGGGTGGTTGGCCGTGTGCATTGCGACGGCTTCCGGATCGTGATTGATGGCAATGTCGACGCGGCGACCGAGCGCAAGCTCGATGCCCGTAGATGCACCACCTCCACCAGCAAAGTTGTCGATGATCAACTCGCCGTGAATATCGAGATTGAGTTGCATGGTCACGAAACCCTCCGTGGGCTATGGCACATCACGCAGGTGAAGCGGCCTGACTTGCTGTACTTGCCGCTGGCGGCCGTCCGTATCTTTCCGCAGCAGCAGCACAGATCGCGTGCCGGGATTTTGGTGATACCTGGCAGTGTGTCGCGCGCAGTTCGTTCGCGCTGGCGGTCCTGCGCATAGGGCAGTGATGGGTGATAGAGGTCGGTCATTTTTGCCCCTTCGGTTCCCGGCAATAAATCCGGAATGTCAGGGCCATTAGTTCTTCGACGGTGCGGTGAATGTGCTGGCTGACATCGGTCAGGTCGGCGCGCTCCCTGTTGTCGATCTCGCCGTCAGCGACCGACTCCTTGAACTTGGTCGAAAGTTCACCAAGTTCGGAATAAAGCTCGTTGAACTTGGCAAGTAATTCGTCTCGGTCGATGTTGCTGTGTTCGGGCAGCTTCATGAAAACGCCGCCGGACAGTTGGGCGATTGCATCGGCAAAGAACGTCGTACCGGAGGTGTGCTGCATCTGGATCGCGGTTTCGACCAGCAGCGACTGGCCCTTGCGTTCGTAGATGCGGTTCTCAAGGCACATGCGGCTCATGCCGAGAGCGCCGGCCATTGCGTCCCAACCGCCCGGGAATGACTTGATCATGCGCTGATAGGCTTGTTTCAATTCCACAATAACCCCCTATTTCCTGTGGTTTTCTGGTTACTGGGCCGGCGCTACAGTGCCTTTGTCGGCGAATTGCTCGGGACAAAGAATCTGGATGTCGGTCAAGGGAGGGCCAAAATGTTTAGCCAGTTTTTCAGCC
>Ga0228700_1001048_pt1 | contig 19958 bp, 16 predicted proteins | sample McNCre317_Aug_MG_FD_178019 | JGI IMG/M metagenome (GOLD analysis project Ga0228700, IMG submission 178019) | Freshwater microbial communities from McNutts Creek, Athens, Georgia, United States - 3-17_Aug_MG | ecosystem: Environmental > Aquatic > Freshwater > Creek | place: USA: Georgia...
CGAGTTCGAGCTCACGCCCGGGCTGGCCGCGCACCTGGGCCCCTGGCTCGACGAGGCCGGCTTCGACGCCCCGGCCGATGGCCACACCCTGCTGCTGCGCCGCGTGGTCGATGCCCAGGGCAAGAGCCGCGCCTGGGTCAACGGCAGCACCGCCACGCTGGCCCAGTTGCGCGAGCTGGGCGAGCACCTCGTGGACATCCACGGCCAGCACGCCTGGCAAAGCCTGACCCGCCCCGACGCCGTGCGCGCCCTGGTCGACGAGCAAGCCGGCGTGGACAGCGCCGCGCTGCAAGCCGCCTGGGTTGCCCGCAAGGAGGCCCTGCGCCAGCTGGAAGATGCCCGCGCCCGCCAAGGCGAGATCGACCGCGAGCGCGAGCGCCTGCAGTGGCAGATCAGTGAGCTCGACAAGCTCGCCCCGCAGCCCGGCGAGTGGGACACGCTCAACACCGAGCACCAGGCCTTGAGCCACGGCCAGGCCATCCTGGACGCTGCCCAGCGCGCCTTGATGGCCATCGCCGAGGGCGACAGCAGCGACGGCAGCAGCGCCGACAGCCTGATCGGCCAGGCGCTGGACACCCTCGACGAGGTGAGCCGCGTGTCGCCCGACTTGGCCAACGTGGCGCAGGTGCTGCGCGACGTGCAGGCGCAGCTGCAAGACGCTGCCCACAGCCTCAAGGGCACGCTCAACCACACCGACCTGGAGCCCGATCGCCTGGCCGAGCTGGATGCGCGCATGAGCGCCTGGATGAGTCTGGCGCGCCGCTACCGCCGCCCGCCGGCCGAGCTGGCCGAGCTGCTGCAAAGCTGGCGCGACGAGTTGGCCGCGCTCGACCGCTCGGCCGACCTCGATGGCCTGCAGGCCCAGGTGGACGCCACCCATGCCCGCTGGCTGCGCGAAGCCCAAGCCGCCTCGCGCTTGCGCCAGCAAGCAGCCCCGCGCTGGGCCGAAGCCATCACCGGCGTGATGCAAGAGCTCGGCATGGCCGGCGGCAAGTTTGACGTGGCCCTGCAGCCGCTGAGCGAGCCCCACGCACAAGGCCTGGAGGCCATTGAGTTTTTGGTGGCCGGCCACGCCGGCAGCACACCGCGCCCGCTGGCCAAAGTGGCCTCGGGCGGCGAGCTCTCGCGTCTGGCCCTGGCCATCGCCGTGACGGCTGCGCAAGATGCCGATGCCGACGCTGCGGGCACCCATGTGCCCACGCTGATCTTCGACGAGATCGATGCCGGCATCGGTGGCGCGGTGGGCGACACCGTGGGCCGCCTGATGCGCCGCCTGGGTGCCAGCCGCCAGGTGCTGGCCGTGACCCACCTGGCCCAGGTGGCCGCTTGCGCCCACGCCCAGTTGCTGGTGGCCAAGTCGCTGCAGGGTGGGCAGACCGCCAGCGAGATCCGCCCGGTGCAAGGCGAGGCCCGCGTCAACGAGGTCGCCCGCATGCTGGGTGGCCAGCTCAACGACAGCAGCCGCGCCCACGCCCAGGGCATGCTGCGCGCGGCCACCGAGGCCGATGCCCTGGCCGCAGCCCCCACCGGCGGCAAAGCCCGCCGCAAGAAAGAACTGGCATGAGCGAGAACACCGGCCCCACGCAGGCCTCGGGCCAACATGCGCTCGACATCGTTGTGCTCAGCGGCATTTCGGGTTCGGGCAAGTCGGTGGCGCTCAACGCCCTGGAAGACACGGGCTACTACTGCGTCGACAACCTGCCGCCCGAGCTGCTGCCTGGTCTCATCGAGCTGGAAGCCATGCGTCCCATCGAGATGGCGCGCCGCGTGGCCGTGTCGATCGATGTGCGCAACGCCCACTCGCTGCCCAACCTCGCGCCCGCCTTGCTGATGCTGCGCGCCCAAGGCCACCAGGTGCGCTCGGTCTTCCTCGATGCCAGCACCGATGCCCTGGTGCGGCGCTTCTCGGAGTCGCGCCGTCCTCACCCGCTGTCGCAGCTGCGCCGTGCACCGGAACCCGATCAGGCCAACCCACGCCGCCGCGCCACTGACCACGAAGACGGCCCCTCCAGCGAACAGGCCCTGATCGAAACCATCGAGCTGGAACGCGAGCTGCTGAGCCCGCTGCGCGAAAAGTCCACCGTCATCGACACCAGCCTCTTGCGGCCGGCACAACTGCGCGCCTGGGTGCGCAACATCGTGCAAGCGGCGCCGTCTCGGCTCACCCTGGTGTTCGAATCGTTTGCCTACAAGCACGGCGTGCCCATGGACGCCGACTTCGTGTTCGACGCCCGCATGCTGCCCAACCCCTTCTACCTGAAGGAGCTCAAGCCGCTGACGGGCCGCGACCAGCCGGTGATCGACTACCTGCAGGCCCAGCCCGAATCGGCCGAGCTGATCGCCCAGATCGAGGCCTTCTTGCTGCGCTGGCTGCCGGCGCTGGAAGGCGACCAGCGCAGCTACGTCACCGTGGCGATCGGCTGCACGGGCGGCCAGCACCGCTCGGTGTACTGCGTCGAGCAGCTCTACCAGCGCTTCGCCAGCCGTGGCGTGGTGCTCGCCCGCCACCGCGAGCAAGACGGACGCTGACGCGTTGGTTAGGCCTTGGCGTCGCGCAAGGCCGCGCGCAGCTGCTGCCCGATCTCGGGCTTGCCGGCGAACGGGTCGGTGGGGTTGCGCCCCATCACCACGTCTTCCAGGCGCGTCTGCACCATGCCCAGGGCCTGCGGGTGGGTGTAGAGGTAGAAGCGGTTGGCCTCGATCCCATCGAACACCAGCTTGGCGGTGTCGTCTGCGCTCACCTTGCCCGAGGTCACGGCCTTGGTGCTCATGGCCTGGGCGATCATCTGGCTGGGCGTGGGCTTGGCCTGGCTCTTGAGCTCATCCGGCCGGTTGCGGTGCGACTGGTGGATGCCGGTGGGCACGAAGTACGGGCACAGCACCGAAGCGTGCACCTGCTCGGTCACCAGCGACAGGTCCTGGTACAGCGTCTCGGTGAGCGACACCACCGCGTGCTTGCTGACGTTGTACGCGCCCATGTTGGGCGAGTTGAGCAGCCCCGCCATCGACGCCACGTTGACGATGTGGCCCTGGTAGGCCCCGTCCTGCTCGGCCGCGGCCAGCATCAGTGGGGTGAAGTAGCGGATGCCATGCACCACACCCATCAGGTTGACGCCCAGCACCCATTCCCAGTCGCGGGTGGTGTGCTCCCAGATCAGGCCGCCGTGGGCCACCCCGGCGTTGTTGATGACGACATGGGGCGCACCAAAGCGCTCCGTGCACAGGCTGGCCAGGGCCTTGACGTCTTCCTTGCGCGACACATCACAACGCAGGCCGTACACCCGGCCGCCCTGCCCACCGGCCACCAGTGCGGCCTTGCACTCGGCCACGGCGGCATCGAGTGCATCGGTCTGCACATCGCCCAAGACAAGGTTGAGCCCACGCTGGGCGCCCAGGCGGGCGAAGGCCAATCCAAAACCGCTGCCAGCGCCGGTGATCACCATCGTGGTGCCGGGCTTGAGTTCCACATGCGACATCTTCAAAACCTCCTGTGGTGGCCCCGTGGGGCTCAGACCAGTTTGACCAGTTGCTTGCCGAAGTTGCGGCCCTTGAGCAGGCCGATGAAGGCCTCGGGGGCCGCCGCCAGCCCCTCGGCCACCGACTCGCGGAACTTGAGCTGTCCCGTGGCCGCCATGCGGCCGAGCTCTTGCGTGGCCTCGGGCCAGACCTCGGGGTGTTCGCTGACGATGAAGCCTTCCACCTTGAGGCGGCTGACCAGGATCAGCGCCGGGTTGGCCAGCGGCATGGGCTCGCCGTTGTAGCCGGCGATCATCCCGCACATGGCGATGCGGCCAAAGGCGTTCATGCGCAACATCACAGCGTCAAGGATCATGCCGCCGACGTTTTCAAAGTAGCCGTCGATGCCGTTGGGCGTCGCGTCTTTCAGGGCCTTGTAAAAGGCCTTGGGCTCGTTGTGGGCCTTGTGGTCGATGCAGGCGTCGAAGCCCAAGTCGTTGACCACGTAGGCGCACTTGTCCGCGCCACCGGCCACGCCCACCACGCGGCAGCCGCGCGCCTTGGCGAGCTGCCCCACCACCGAGCCCACGGCCCCGCTGGCCGCGCTCACCACCACGGTTTCACCGGCCTTGGGCGCGATGATCTTGATCAAGCCATACCAGGCGGTCACGCCGGGCATGCCCACCGAACCGAGGTAAGCCGACAGCGGGATGTGCGTGGTGTCCACCTTCGAGAGCGCGCCGCGCTGGTTGGCATCGACCACGCTGTAGCCTTGCCAGCCGCCCATGCCGACCACGTGGTCGCCCACGGCGAACTTGGGGTGGGCGCTGGCGATCACCTCGCCCACCGTGCCCCCGATCATCACCTGGCCCAGCGGCTGGGGCTCGGCGTAGCTGCGGCTGTCGTTCATGCGACCGCGCATGTAAGGGTCAAGCGACAGGTAGTGGTGCTGGACCAGCACCTGGCCGCTTTGCAAGCTGACCGCATCGGGCACGGGCGTGTGCACCAGCTTGAAGTTGCTGGGCGTGGCTTCGCCCACCGGGCGGTTGTCCAGCAGGATCTGGGGGTTCATCAGCGGGGATGTGGTGGTCGTCATGTCAGGTGCTCCTCGTTGGGATCGGGTCCACCCGGACCCGGACAAAGCTCGAACCAAAGAACAAGCCGACGTGTCACCGCCGCCGGCTGCGGGGCCCTCAGTCGGAGCCCGGCCCGGCCAGCTTGGGCGCCGGCCGCACGTCCCGGCCGTCCACGGGCAGGGCACGCAAATACTTGAAGGTGGCCGTGGCGTGGGCGCACAGCTTGCCTTTGCCATCGAACACCTTGCCCTCGGTGAAGGCCAGCGAAGCCGAGGCGCTCAGCACCTTGCCCTCAACGCGCAAGGTGCCCGTGCCGGGGCGCATGAAGCTGGTCTTCAGCTCCAGTGTCACCAGGCCGGGGCCACCGCCTTCGCTTTGCCGCAGGCTGCGCGCGGCGTGCGCCATGGCCACGTCCAGCAGCGTCATCTGCAGGCCACCGTGGGCCACGCCGAAGGAGTTGGTGTGCTTGGCCTCGTCCAGCACCAGGGCCAGTTCGGCCTCACCGGCCTCGAAGCGCTCCAGCGTACAGCCGATCAGCTCCACAAAGGGGATGTGGAAGGCAAAAGGGATGCTCACCTCAGCCCCCGATCAGCGCGCTCACCCCGCCGTCCACCGGCAGGATCTGCCCGGTGATGTGCTTGCCCGCGTCAGACGCCAGCAGCACCGTGGCGCCCTTGAGGTCTTCGTCGTCGCCCAGGCGTTGCAGCGGCGCGCCCTGGGCCAGGCGGTCTTCGCCCACGGCCGCCAGCGTGCCCGCCGTCATCTTGCTGGGGAAGAAACCCGGCGCGAGCGCGTTGACACGGATGCCCAGGTGGCCCCACTCGCAGGCCAGCGCGCGGGTGAAGTTCACCACCGCGCCCTTGCTGGTGTTGTACGAAATGGTTTGCATGAAGGGGTGGTTGCCCCCCAGGCCCGCGATGGACGCGACGTTGATGATGCGGCCTTGCTGGCGCGGGATCATGCTGAGCTTGGCCACGGCCTGCGCCAGCAGGAAGTAGCCGCGCACGTTGAGGTTCATCACCTTGTCCCAGGCCTCGACGGGATGGTCGGCGGCAGGCGCGCCCCAGGTGGCCCCGGCGTTGTTGACCAGGATGTCGATCTGGCCAAGCTGGGCCATGGCCTCGGTGGCCAGGCGCTGGATGTCGTCTGGCTTGCCCGCATCGGCCGCGATGCAGCTGGCGTCGATGCCAGCGGCCTTCAACTCGGCCACGGCCTGCGCCAGGTCATCGGCCTTGCGCGAGCTGATCAGCACGCGAGCGCCGGCCTCGCCCAGCGCGTGGGCCATCTGCAGGCCCAGGCCGCGCGAGCCCCCGGTGACCAGCGCGGTGCGCCCGGTCAGGTCGAACAACTGGCGAATGTGGCGTGCGCTCATGCAGGGTTCCTTGTGGTGATCGGTCGGTGTCGTGCGATGCAGGCGTGGGCCGCCCGGTCACACCAGGTAATCGACCACGTGGCGCGTGGCGGCCATCTCGCGGATCTGGGCCACCACGCCCTGGTGGTGCGGGTGCGGGATGTAGGCCTTCAGGGCGTCGGCATCCACAAAGGTGGACACCAGCACCACGTCGCAATTGGCCTCCAGGCCCTCGGTCTTGATGCCCACGTCGAACTCGTGCATGCCGGGCACCAGGCCCTTGCAGCTGTCGAGCAGCGCCTTCACCTGGGGGGCGTCGGCGGGGTTCTTGAGGGTCCACATCACGATGTGTCGCAGCATGGCTTGCTTGTCCTAGTGGGGTGAGTCGCGCAGCGGTCAGAACCAGTCGGCCTGGGCCTGGGCACAGGTGGCATCGCGGCGCGACACCACGCCCAGCCAGGCGTCGATCTTGGGCAGCTCGTAGCGGAAGAAATAATCGGTGCACGCGAGTTTGCCTTGCAAGAAGCCGGTGCCCAAGGGCCCGATGTCCCATTGGCCAGCTTGTTGCGCAGTTTTGGCCGCCAATCCCAGCTCCAGCCAGATCCAGGCCAGCACGGTGTGGCCAAAAGCCTGCAGGTACGGCGTGGCATTGGCCAAGGCCTCTTCGGGCACGCCAGTGGCCCAGGCGGCCTTGGTGCTGGCGCCCACCTTTTGCAGGGCACCGGCCAGCGCGTTGGCGTGCTCGGCCAGGCCGGGCACCTGCCCTGCGCGGGTCACGGTTTCGCTGATGCGCTCGGCCAGCACGCTCAAGGCCTTGCCGCCGTTCATGATCACCTTGCGGCCCAGCAGGTCCAGGCCCTGGATGCCATGCGTGCCCTCGTGGATCATGTTGAGGCGGTTGTCGCGCCAGTGCTGCTCAACGGGGAAGTCGCGCGTGTAGCCATAGCCGCCCAGGATCTGGATGGCCAGCGAGTTGGCCTCTTGCGCCCACTCGCTCGGCCAGCTCTTGGCGATCGGGGTGAGCAGCTCCAGCAGCAGGTTGGCGCGCTCGGCTTGCTCGGGCGTGCCGGTCTTCTCGTCGTCCACCAATTGGGCGCACAACAAGGCCAGCGCGAAGCCGCCCTCCGCAATCGCCTTTTGCATCATCAGCATGCGCTTGACATCGGTGTGCTCGACGATGGCGATCTGCGGGGCGCTGTGGTCCTTGCCACCTGCCCCCATGCGCCGGCCTTGCGGGCGCTGCTTGGCGTATTCCAGCGAGGACTCAAAGCCCGCATAGCCCAGCATGGTCGCGCCCAGGCCCACGCTGATGCGGGCCTCGTTCATCAGCGTGAACATGCACTTGAGGCCCTCGCCTTCCTTGCCGATCAGGTAGCCCACGGCACCGGCCTGACCGTTCACCTGGAACTTGCCCTCGCCAAAGTTCAGCAGCGTGTTGACGGTGCCGCGGTAGCCGCACTTGTGGTTCAGGCCGGCCAGCGCCACGTCGTTGCGCTGGCTGGTGATGGTGCCGTCTGCCTTGACCAGCTTGCGCGGCACGATGAACAGCGAGATGCCCTTCACGCCCGGCACCGGCTTGCCATCGGGCCCGGGGATCTTGGCCAGCACCAGGTGCACGATGTTGTCGCCCATCTCGTGCTCGCCGCCCGAGATCCACATCTTGTTGCCGCGCAGGCGATAGCGCTGGCCCAGCGGATCGGCCTGCCAGTCCACGCCCGAGCCATCGCCAGCCACATCGGGTGTGGCGCGCGTGGCGATGTCGGACAGGCTGGAGCCGGCCTGCGGCTCGCTCAGGCACATGGTGCCAAAGGTGCGCCCTTCGATGCCGCCCTTGGCGAACACCTGGATCTGTTTGGGCGTGCCGTGCGCCAGGATGGTGTTGGCATTGCCCCGCGTGAGCATGGGGTAAGCCGCCAGCGACACGCTGCTCTTGTAGAAGAAGCTCATGGCCGCGATCTCGACCACCGTGGGCAGCTGCATGCCACCCAGCTCCGCATCCTTGCTGGCCGCCAGCAGGCCGGTGTCGTTGTAGGCCTTCATGGCCAGCGGCGTTTCTTTTGGCAGGTGCACCGTGGTGCCATCGAACTCGGGCTCGTGGATGTCGGTGAGCCGGTTGATGGGCGCGAACTGCTCGGTGGCCACCTGCTCGGCCAGGTCGATCACGGCGGTGTAGGTCTCGCGGCTGTGCTCGGCGTGGTAGGGGCGCTCGCACAGGCGCTCGGCCTGCAGCCAGTCGTAGAGCAGGAAGTCGATGGTGGCGCGGTGGGACATCTCGTCAACCTCAGCAAATCGGGTATCAGGGGATCAACAGGGAGGGGCCTCAGCGGCCCTTGAAGGCGGCCTCGCGGCGCTCGATGAAGGACATCACGCCCTCGCGTGCGTCTTCGCTTTGCATCACGGGCAGCATGTCGACAAACAGGTGGCGGGCGGCTTCGGCCTCGCCCTCGTTCCAGGCCAGGCGCGTGCTCTTGAGCACGTTTTGCACGCCCAGCGGCGCGGCCTTGGCGATGGCCGTGGCGATCTCGCGGGCCTTGGCCAGCTGCTGCCCGGCCGGCACCACCTCTTGCACGAGGCCGGTGCGCAGCGCCTCGTCGGCGTACCAGAAGTCGCCGGTGAGCAGGTAGCGGTGGGCCGCGCCCCAGCCCATCTGCTGGGGCAGGCGCAGCGTGGCACCGCCACACGGGAAGATGCCGCGCTTGACCTCAAGCATCGCAAAGCGCGTGTCATCGGCCACCACCCGCACCTCGGTGTTGAGCATGACCTCCACCCCCCAGGTGAAGCAGTTGCCTTGCGCGGCCATCACCACCGGCTTGCTGTGGCGCGGGCCCTGCAGGCCGAAGGGGTCGATCTCGCCTTCGCCAATCTCAAAGCCCTTGCCGTTGCCAAAGATGGGCGCCCACTTGTCGAGCTCCACGCCCGAGCTGAAGTGCTTGCCCTCGGCATGCAGCAGGCCCACGCGCAGGTCGGGGTTGCGGCTGAGCTCGCCATAGGCGCGGGCGATGTCGCGGTACATCTCGGGCGAGAGCGCGTTGTGCTTCTCGGCCCGGTTGACCTTGATCTCCAGGATGTGGCCGTTGACCGTCGTTTCGATGTGGGACATGGCGGAAATTCCTTGCTGCAACATCCGGCACGGCCCACGGTGAGGGCCACGCACACACGGGGGCGACCTGCGCCGCCCCCATCAGCCTGCATCGCGGGAGGCGATCAGGACTGGTTGGTGAAGGTCTTGCCCTCGGCCACCAGCTTGGCCAGCACCGGGGCCGGCTGCCAGAACTTGGCGTCGTCCAGCGGATTGGCCGCGAACTGCGCCATCTTGGCCACCACCTTGTCCAGGCCCATCATGTCGGCGAACAGCATGGGGCCGCCGCGGTACACGGGGAAGCCGTAGCCCGTCAGGTAGACCATGTCGATGTCTGAGGCCTTCGAGGCGATGCCCTCACCCAGGATGTGGGCGCCTTCATTGGCCAGGGCCAGCATCAGGCGATCGACGATTTCGTCGTCGCTGATGGCGCGCGGCGTGATCCCCTTGTCGGCACGCACCTTGTCGATGCAGGCCTGCACCTCGGCCGACGGCACCGGCTCGCGCTTGCCCACTTCGTAGTCGTACCAGCCCTTGCCTGCCTTCTGGCCCAAGCGGCCGAGTTCGACCACGGCATCGGGGATGGGGCTGTACTGCACATCGGGCTGCTCGATGCGGCGGCGCTTGCGGATGGCGTAGCCGATGTCGTTGCCGGCCAGGTCACCCACGCGGAAGGGGCCCATGGCCCAGCCAAAGGCCTCAGCGGCCTTGTCCACCTGTTGCACGGTGGCGCCCTCTTCGATCAGCAAGAAGCTCTGGCGCACGTACTGCTCGAACATGCGGTTGCCGATGAAGCCGTCGCACACGCCCGACACCACGGCCACCTTCTTGATCTTCTTGGCCACGGCCATCACGGTGGCCATCACGTCCTTGGCGGTGTGCTTGCTGCGCACCACTTCCAGCAGGCGCATCACGTTGGCCGGGCTGAAGAAGTGCAGGCCCACCACGTCGGCCGGGCGCTTCGTGATCTCGGCGATCTTGTCGACGTCCAGCGTCGAGGTGTTCGAGGCCAGGATGGCACCGGGCTTCATCACCGCATCCAGCTGGGTGAACACCTGGCCCTTGACGCCCATGTCTTCGAACACCGCCTCGATGACCATGTCGGCCTGGGCGATGTCGTTGTAGCTCAGCGTGGTGCTCAGCAGGGCCATGCGCTGGTCGTACTTGTCTTGCGACAGCTTGCCCTTGGCCACCTGGGCCTCGTAGTTTTTGCGGATGATGCCCACGCCACGGTCGATGGCCTCTTGCTTCATCTCCAGCAGGGTGACGGGCACGCCAGCGTTGAGGAAGCACATGGTGATGCCGCCGCCCATGGTGCCCGCACCGATCACGGCCACCTTCTCAACCTTGCGCAGCGGCGTGTCGGCCGACACGTCGGGGATCTTGCTCGCCGAGCGCTCGCCGAAGAAGGCGTGGCGCAGTGCGCGGGCCTGGTCGCTGGTCACCAGCTTGCCAAACACTTCGCGCTCGTAGGCGATGCCGGCATCCAGGTCGAGCTTGGTGGCGGCTTCCACGCAGTCCACGCAACGCTGCGGGGCTTCGAGGTTGCGGCGCGTCTTGGCCAGCTCGGCGCGGGCCTTGTTGAAGGCCTCGGCGTCGGCTGGCGCGGCCACGGTGAGTTGGCGCACCGACGGCAGCGGGCGCACGGCGGCCACGCGCTGGGCGAAGGCGATGGCAGCGCTCAGCAGGTCGCCCTCCACCAGCTCATCGAACAGCTTCTGGCCCGGGGCCTTGGCCAGCTTCTCCGACATCACCGAGGCACCGGTGGTGATCATCTGCAGGGCGGTCTCCACGCCCAGGGCACGCGGCAGGCGTTGCGTGCCACCCGCGCCCGGCACGATGCCGATGTTCACCTCGGGCAGCGCGATCTGCGTGCCCGCCGTCACCACGCGGTAGTTGCAGGCCAGGGCCAGCTCCAGGCCACCGCCCATGGCCACGCCGTGGATGGCGGCCACCACGGGCTTGCTGCTCTTTTCCACGGTGTCGAGGGTGACGTGCAGGTCGGGCTCGGCATAGGCCTTGGGCGAGCCGAACTCGCGGATGTCCGCGCCACCGCAGAACACCTTGCCCGAGCCGATGATGACCACGGCCTGCACGGCCGCATCGGCCAGCGCTTGCTCGATGCCAGCCTTGATGCCCGAGCGGGTGCTTTGGCCCAGGCCGTTGACGGGGGGGTTGTCCAGGGTGATGACGGCCACGCCGTCGGTGACTTGGAAGGAGGTGCTCATGGCGATCTCGTGGGGGTTCGAACGACAGGAAATCTCAAGCAATCATGCCCGTTTTGCAGACCGGTTCCGCAGCGCAACCCGCTTCAGCCGCAAATCTGACAAGAAGCATTGTATGAATGTCGTCTATTGTGACACTGGCCATGCAAAGCTGCGCGGATCCCTGGTGGAAACACCTAGCGAGACCCGGTCGGCAGTGCCTCCGCGACAACGCTGACACGCCCCCAGTTACCTGAATTGCAGGCCCAAATCCCGCCATCTGTTTGGATCTTCGCGCTGCTTGCACCTGCCTAGCATGGGTCTGGTGCAAGCCGCACCGGTCTGGTTGACCTTCGGCTGCACCGGGCCCGGGCACGGCCCACCTCATCAACCTGACGGGATTTCAGTCATGGCCTACACCTACGTGCCCGACGACCAGCCTTCGCTGGGCGTGCTCGGCGACAACGGGCTGCTGATCGCCATCGGCGTGAGCGCAGTCCTCAGCCTCATCCTGGGCGGACAGTTCGTGCAACCCCGCGCGGCGTTTGGTGGCATCGCGGTGCTGCTGGGCATCACCGCGCTCGGCTACACCATGGCCCGCGGCTCGTTCACCAGCCGCATGGTGCTCACCTTTGCGCTCACGGCCTTCGTGGCGCTGCACATCCACCTGGCCAAAGGCATGGTCGAGCTGCACTTCGGCGCCTTCGTCACGCTGGCGCTGCTGCTGGTCTACCGCGACTGGCGGCCCATCGCCTTTGCCGCCGCCGTGTTCACCACCTGCCAGCTGGGCATCGACCACTTGCAGGCCCATGGCTGGCCGGTCTACAGCCTGGAGCACCCCAGCTTCTGGCGCAGCCTGTTCCACGTGCTGGCCATCCTCACCCAGGCGGGGGCCGAGATCGTGCTGGCGCGCAGCATGGCGGCCCTGGCCCTGGAAGGGGAAGAGCTCAGCGCGCTGGTGGCCCAGGTCAACCAGGGCGAGCACATCCAGCTCGATGTGCGGCGCGTGCGCACTGAAACCGGCGCCGGCACGCTGCTCAAAACCACCCTGCAGAAGATGGACGCCGCTGTGCGCACCCTGCACCTGGGCGCCTCGCGCATGGTCAACGCCTGCGCCGAGATCGCCGCCGGCAACCACGACCTGAGCGAGCGCACCGAGCAGACCGCCAGCAACCTGCAGCGCACCGCCGTCACCATGCAGGGCCTCAACACCACCGCCCAGCATGCCGACCACCACGCCATGCAGGCCAACGATCTGGCTCACCGCGCCCGCGATGTGGCCGTCTCGGGGGGCGAGGTGATCGCCGAGGTGGTCGAGACCATGAAAGGCATCACCGACAGCTCGGCGCAGATCGCCGAGATCATCGGCCTGATCGACGGCATCGCGTTCCAGACCAACATCCTGGCGCTCAACGCCTCGGTGGAGGCCGCCCGAGCCGGCGACCAGGGCCGAGGCTTCGCCGTCGTGGCCGACGAGGTGCGCACCCTGGCGGCCCGCTCGGCCTCGGCCGCCCGCGAGGTGCGCCAGCTCATCACCGCCAGCGCCGAGCGCGTGCAGCACGGTGCGTCACTGATGGACCGCGCCGGCACCACCATGGACGACATCCAGCGGGCCGTGCGCCAGGTCGCCGAGATCATGGCCGAGCTCAGCCACAGCAGCCAACGCCAGGCCAGCGAGGTGTCGCAGCTGGGCTCGGTGATGAACCAGATGGACGAGGCCACGCAGCAAAACGCCGCGATGGTGGAGCAGATGGCCGCGGCCGCCAGCAGCCTGCACGCCCATGCCGACGAGCTGGTGCAGGCGGTGGCGGTGTTCGCGACCACCGAGCGGACCGATGCCAGCGCCCGTGCCCTCGCCTGATCAAACCACCCTCTTGGAGCGCCGCCGATGCCCCCCGCCCCCGCCCCCCACACAGCCACGCCGCCGGCCGGCCAGCTCATGCACATCGACCTGGACGACCTCAACCAGGCCGATGCCATCCGCTCCGTCTACGTCTACGAAGCCCCGGTGCGCCTGTGGCACTGGGTCAATGCCCTGGCCATCACCGTGTTGGCCATCACCGGCTTCTTGATCGCCTCGCCCCTGCCCTCACCCGGCGGCGAGGCCAGCCAGCACTTCGTGATGGGCTACGTGCGCACCGCTCACTTTGCGGCGGGCTACCTGCTGGCCATCGGGCTGCTGGGGCGCACCTACTGGGCCGTCGTGGGCAACTACTACGCCCGAGAGATGTTCTGGGTGCCCATCTTCCAGCTCGGCTACTGGAAGGACCTCTGGCAAGTCGTGGCGTGGTACAGCTTCATCAGCCGCCGACCGGGCCAGTACATCGGCCACAACCCCTTGGCCCGCGCGGCCATGTTCTGCGGCTACCTGATGCCTGCCGTGATGATGGTGTTCACCGGCTTCGCGATGTACGGCGAAGGCCTGGGCGTGGACAGCTGGGCCGACGCCGCCTTCGGCTGGGTGATCCCGCTCTACGGGCAATCGCAAGACGTGCACACCTGGCACCACCTGGGCATGTGGGTGATCATCTGCTTCGTGATCGTGCACATCTACTTTGCGGTGCGCGACGAGATCGTCGGCCGCTGCTCGATGGTGTCGACCATGCTCTCGGGCCACCGCACCTTCCGCGACTGAGGCCGCGCCGGTCGATCACACCTCCAGCCACTCCTTGCGGACGTACTGATCGCCGCGCAGCTCATCAGGCGTGCCATGGAACACCATCTCGCCATGGCCCATCACGTAGCAGCGCTGCGAGATGTCGAGCGCGATGGTGAGCTTCTGCTCCACCAGCAGCACCGCCAGGCCGCGCTTTTGCAGCGCCTTGAGGTACTCGCCCACCAGCTCCACGATCTTGGGCGCCAGGCCCTCGGTGGGCTCGTCGATCATGATCAGGTCGGGGTCGCCCATCAGCGTGCGGCACAAGGTCAGCATCTGCTGCTCACCACCCGACATCACGCCCGCCTCGGTGTGCTGGCGCTCCTTCAGGCGCGGGAACATCTCGTACATGTCGTCGATGGACCAGCGGCTGGACTTGGCCCCGCCCTTGACGCCGAGTTGCAGGTTCTGCTCCACCGTCAGCTTGGGGAACACGTCTCGGCTCTCTGGCACGTAGCCGAGGCCATGGCGGGCGATGTCATAGGTTTTGTGCCCCAGCATCTCCTGCCCGTTCCACTTCACCGAGCCCTTGCCCTCCACCAGGCCCATGATGGCCTTGATGGTGGTCGAGCGGCCCGAGCCGTTGCGACCCAGCAGGCTGACGATCTCGCCCGGCTTCACCTCCAGGTCCACGCCATGGAGGATGTGGCTCTTGCCGTAGAAGGCGTGCAGTTTCTGTACGTTCAGCATCGCGGTGCCTTGTATCGGGTAGGGTGTCGGATCACGCAGGCACACCGGCCTCGGCCGCTTGGGTCTGCGCAAGCACCGAGCCCAGGTAGGCCTCTTTCACGCGCTCGTTGGCGCGCACGTTCTCCGGGGTGTCGAAGGCGATCACCTCGCCGTACACCAGCACCGCGATGCGGTCGGCCAGGCCGAACACCACGCCCATGTCGTGCTCCACCGTCAGCAAGGTCTTGCCCTCGGTCACCTCGCGGATCATCTTCACGAAGTTCGCCGTCTCAGACTTGCTCATGCCCGCCGTGGGCTCATCCAGCAAGATCACATCGCTGCCGCCGGCGATGGTCACGCCCACCTCCAGCGCCCGCTGCTCGGCATACGTCAGCTGCGACACCTGCACGTCGCGCTTGCGCCTCAGGTGCACCAGATCGAGCACCTCTTCCGTGCGGCGATTCACCTCTTTCAGGTTGGCAAGGAAGCGCCAGAACACATAGCGCTCGCCCATCGACCACAGCACCGCGCAGCGGATGTTTTCGAACACCGACAGGCGCGGAAACAGGTTGGACACCTGGAAGCTGCGCGCCAGCCCCAGGCGGTTGACCTCGTACGGCGTCTTGCCCTGGATGGGCTGACCGAACAGGCGGATCTCGCCGCTGCTGGGCGGCATGCGGCCGCTGATCAGGTTGAACAAGGTGGACTTGCCCGCGCCGTTGGGGCCGATCAGCGCGACGCGCTCACCCGCCTTCACGGCCAACTCGGCCCCGCGGATGATCTCGGTCTTGCCGAAAGACTTGCGCACACTGCGCAACTCCAGCGCGAACTCGGACTTGTGCGACGTCATGCGCCCATCCCCCTGGCCACGCGGACCTCGATGTCTTCTTGGATGCGCCCCCACTGCCGCACGAAGTGCCGGCGGGTCCATTCGAACAGGCCGGTGCTCACCAGCAGCAGCGCCAGCGCGCCGCCCCACGAGCCACCGCTGTGCGTGTGCAGGGTCAGCCCCAGGAACTTCATCTCAGGCCCCAAGGCCTCGTTGAGCTTGATGTGGTACAGCATCTCGACCATGGCCGCGAACGCCGCCAAGGCCACCGCACCCGTGAGGGCCAGCCCCGCATACGGCCACCACAGCCGCTTGAACAGCCCGTGCGAAGCCACACGCAGGTTCATCATGATCAGGCTGGAGAGCCCGCCCGGCGCGAACATCACCATCACCAGGAAAGCCAGGCCCAGGTACAGCAACCAGGCCTTGGTCAACTCCGACAGCAGCACCGTCGCCAGCACCAGCAGCACCGCCCCCAAGATGGGCCCGAAGAAGAACAAGGAGCCGCCCAGGAAGGTGAACAGCAGGTAAGCGCCCGAGCGCGGCGCCCCCACCACTTCAGCCGTCACGATCTCGAAGTTGATGGCACCCAGGCCGCCCGCGATGCCGGCAAAGAAGCCCGCGATCATGAAAGCGAAGTAGCGCACCCGCTGCGTGTCGTAGCCGATGAAGGCCACGCGCTCAGGGTTGTCGCGCACCGCATTGAGGATGCGGCCCAGCGGCGTGCGCGTGAACGCGAACATCAGCGCCGTGCAGATGAAGCAGTACACCGCGATGAGGCCATACACCTGGGTTTGCGGCCCGAAGGTGATGCCCATCACCGGCTCACCCACCACACGGTTGCTGGAGATGCCGCCCTCGCCCCCGAAGAACTCGGGCAGCATCAGCGACATCGACCACACCAACTCGCCCACGCCCAGCGTGATCATGGCGAAGGTGTTGCCCGACTTCTTCGTGCTCACCGCGCCCAGCAGCGCCGCCACGGCCAAGCCAGCCAGCCCGCCCACCAGCGGGATCAGCGAGACCGGCAGGTGCCAATCGCCCGCAGCCACCTTGTTGAGCGTGTGGATGGCAGCAAACGCGCCCAGGCCCACATAGACAGCGTGCCCGAAGCTGAGCATCCCCCCCTGCCCCAGCAGCATGTTGTACGACAGGCAAACGATGATCACGATGCCCATCTGGCTGAGCATCGTCATCGAGAGGCTGGAGGTGAACAGCATGGGCGCCACGGCGAGGATCAGCGCGAACGCCGACCACACCACCCAGCGGCCCACATTGACGGGTTTGAAATCGTAGGTTTGCTTGGCCATGGTTCACTCCTCCCGCGTGCCCAGCAAGCCCTTGGGCCGCAGGATCAACATCAGCACCAGCAAGAGGTAAGGCAGGATGGGCGCCATCTGCGCCACGGTGATCTTGAGCAGCGGGTAGGCCCAGCTGTCGTAGTTGGGTTGCATGCCCATCTGCTGCATCACGGTGATGGCCGACACGTCGAACACCACGGCGAAGGTCTGCAGCAGACCGATGATGAGCGAGGCCAAGAAGGCGCCGGCCAGCGAGCCCATGCCACCCACCACCACGACCACGAAGATGATGGCCCCCACCGAGGCCGCCATGTTGGGCTCGGTCACGAAGGCATTGCCACCGATCACCCCGGCCAAGCCCGCCAGCGCACAGCCCCCGCCGAACACGCCCATCATCACGCGCGGCACGTTGTGTCCCAGCGCCTGGGCCATGTCGGGATGGGTGAGCGCCGCCTGGATGATCAGGCCCACCCGGGTGCGGGTCAGCAGCAACCACAGGCTGCCCAGCATGGCCAGCGCCACACCGGCCATGAAGCCGCGGTAAATCGGGAACGAGGTGCACGAGTTGCCCGCCGCCGGGCCACACACCTCGGGCGCGCCCGCACCGGCAAACCACTGCAGGCCCACGCCCTTGACATTGGCCAGCGTGAACAGCGGGCCATCCAGCACCGCTGGCACGCGGTAGTCGACGTTGGCCGGCCCCCAGATCAGCCGCACCACCTCGAGCACCACGTAAGACAGGCCGAAGGTGACCAGCAGCTCGGGCACATGGCCGAAGGGGTGCACCCGCCGGAGCGCGAACCGCTCAAACGCCGAGCCCAGCAGCCCCACACACAAGGGCGCCAGGATCAAGGCGGGGAAGAAGCCAAACACCCCGGTCAGCGTGTACGCAAAGTACGCACCGATCATGTAGAAGCTGGCGTGCGCGAAATTGAGCACGCCCATCATGCTGAAAATCAGCGTGAGGCCGGAGCTCAGCATGAACAGCAACAGGCCGTAACTCAGCCCGTTGAGGAAGAAGACAAAAAACGTTTCCATGTCGCTCTGCGGCCCTGAGCTGGCCGGGCTGGGTGTGGCAGGGGCCTGACTGCGGCGACCGCAGTCAGGCGGCGCGAAACATGTGCAACGGTGGCCGTCGCGCGGCGGCCTGCACCTCCGAGATCAGGAGGGCATCTTCATCTGGCACGACGTGGGTGTGCTGGCCACGTAGGCGTCATAGAACTTCACCGGGGCGAAGGTCATGCCGGTGTTCTCGACGTCGTACGGGGCCTTGGGCGATACCTTTTGCCACATCGAGATGAACAGGCCCTGCTGCAGCTGGTGGTCCTTGGCGCGCATCTCGATTTCGCCGTTGAAGCTCTTGACCTTCAGGCCGTGCATGGCCTTGGCCACCTGCACCGGGTCGGTCGACTTGGCTTGCGCCATGGCCGTGCCCAGCAGGGTGTAGGCGTGGTAAATGGCGCCGGTGTACCAGTCGTCGTTGAACTTCTTCTTGTACTCGTTGACCAGCTTGGTGTACTCGCCACCCATGTTGTAGTCACCGTAAGCCACCTGGTAGACACGGCTGTCGGCGGCCTTGCCCAGCGCGGTGGGCGTGCCCCCGAAGTTACCGTAGTAGGTGTAGAAGTTGGCCTGCAGGCCCGCCTCGTTGGCCGCCTTCACCAGCAGTTGCAGGTCGGAACCCCAGTTGCCCGTGATCACGGTGTCGGCACCCGAGGCCTTGATCTTGGCCACGTAGGGTGCGAAGTCACGCACCTGGGCCAGCGGGTGCAGGTCGTCGCCCACGATCTGCACATCGGGGCGCTTGCGCTGCAGGGTCGACTTGGCGTACTTGGAGACCTGCTGTCCGTGCGCGTAGTTCTGGTTGATCAGGTAGACCTTCTTGATCTCGGGCTTGTCGCGCATGAACGTGGTCAGCGCTTCCATCTTCATGGAGGTGTCCGCATCCAGGCGGAAGTGCCAGAAGCTGCACTTGCTGTTGGTGAGGTCAGGATCGACCGCGGCGTAGTTCAGGAACACGATCTCCTTGCCGGGATTGCGCTCGTTGTACTTGTTCACACCATCGATCAGGGCGCCTGCAGCGCCCGAACCCAGGCCCTGCACCACGTAACGCACACCCTGGTCGGCGGCCGACTTCAAGGCGTTGAGCGTTTCAGCGGGGCTGAGCTTGTTGTCGATGCTGATGACCTCGAACTTCACGCCGGCCGGGTTGCTGGCACTGAACTTCTCGGCGAAGTACTGCCAGCCCCGCAGGTTGTTCTGCCCCACGCTGGCCATCAGGCCCGACAGCGGATCGATCCAGGCGATCTTGACGGTTTCTCCTTTTTGGGCCGAAGCCGCACCGGCGGCAAGGGCCAGGGTGACGGCGATGCTGGTTGCCCGGATGACGCTGCGCATGGGGTGGTCTCCTCTCGTAACAAAAGGTTGGTACCACCCCAATTTACCCCCCTGTTCAAGGGGGCGCCTCCGGGATGACCCGATGACTCACGGAAGACCACACGACATTGACGCGCCAACACCACAGAAAAAAACCCGACACCACTTTCGCGGTGCCGGGCTGTGTTGGGTTTGCCCTGAGTCAGGCTCAGATGGTCGGCAGCTTGTGATCCTTGAAAGTTTCACGCAGCTTGAGCTTGTAGATCTTGCCCGTGGCCGTGTGCGGGATCTCGTCGACGAACACGACGTCATCCGGCGTCTGCCAGTTGGGGATCTTGCCCTTGAAGAAGGCGATCAACTCTTCCTTGCTCACCTCGGCGCCCGGCTTCTTCACCACCACCATCAGCGGACGCTCGTCCCACTTCGGGTGGAAGGCGGCGATGGCCGCAGCCTCGTGCACGGCCGGGTGGGCCATCAGCACGTTTTCGAGGTCGATGGAGCTGATCCACTCACCTCCCGACTTGATCACGTCCTTGCTGCGGTCGGTGATCTGCATGTAGCCGTCGGCGTCGATGGTGGCCACGTCACCCGTGGGGAACCAACCGTCGTGCAGCGGCGACTTGTCGATCTTGAAGTAGCCGCTGACCACCCAGTGGCCGCGCACTTCCAGGTCGCCGGCGGCCTTGCCGTCCCAGGGCAGCACCTTGCCATCGCCATCGACGATGCGCATGTCGATGCCGAAGATGCCCTTGCCCTGCTTGGCCAGGATGGCTTCTTGCTGATCCTTGGGCAGGCCCGCGTGCTTGGCCTTGAGGCGGCTGAGCGTGCCCAGCGGCGACAACTCGGTCATGCCCCAGGCGTGGATCACCTCGACACCGAAGTCGTCTTGCAGCGTCTTGATCATGGCCGGCGGGCAGGCCGAGCCACCGATCACGGTGCGCTTGAAGGTGCTGAACTTGAG
>Ga0228700_1001049_pt1 | contig 19953 bp, 25 predicted proteins | sample McNCre317_Aug_MG_FD_178019 | JGI IMG/M metagenome (GOLD analysis project Ga0228700, IMG submission 178019) | Freshwater microbial communities from McNutts Creek, Athens, Georgia, United States - 3-17_Aug_MG | ecosystem: Environmental > Aquatic > Freshwater > Creek | place: USA: Georgia...
GGTCACCATAACCACTAAGCCTAAGGCACCCAAAAAGTCGGCTTTCGAGGATGAGGATTTTGGGGAGTCGGCAGAGGATTTCCTCGCTACTTCTGGTCTGCAGCGGTTTAGGTTGGTGCCGGATATCACCAAAAAGTGGATGAAGTACCACGTATTCACGTTGGTACGCGCTGTGGAGATGGTGCGGAAGATTGTCGACAAGTGCATCTCTGCAAAGTACTGCTCTTTGGATGTGGAAACTGAGGGACTAGACACTCGACTCATAGTGGATCCTGTAACCGGGAAGCTGCGTACGGTGCATCAGATCGTTGGCTACTGCCTAAGCTATGATGGGGTAGAGGGGTTTTACATTCCGGTAAGACATGAGCTTCAGGAAGGGGTAGATCCTAACGTTCCTGTAGAGGGAGTAGAACGAGAGATCAAGCGTCTATGTGAGGCCTCTATCCCTACCCCATTGAATGGAACCGAGAAGTCAGACCCACTCTCATATCCCGATTGCAAACCAAACCTAGTGATCGCATTCTGGAATGCGATCTTCGATCAGGAGATGCTGTATCCGGTCTGCGGGATAGACTGGTGGCACCCGGACTCTTTTGAGGATGGGATGCTGGCCCGATATTGTGACTATTCGGATGACTACATATCCTTGAAGGAGACGGCTAAGAATCGGCTCAAGGACCCAGAAGGTAACCCCTATGAGATGATCGAACTCAAGGAGCTGTTTCACGGCAAGAAGAAGGCAATCAAGTTTGCGAAGTTGGCTCCGGACGAGCCTTCGGTGGTGCGTTACGGTGGATCGGATGGAATCGCCACGTATCTGCTATGCCACCCGAAGCGGGATATCGTAATGGATGCCCGTAAAAAGTATGGGTTCACATACCGCTTGGAGAAGCAAGTGACTGAGACATTGCGCACCGTGGAGCGCAACAAGATGTACATCAACCGGGACATCATCTTGCCACTGATCGAGAAACAGACCGCTGACTCTGCCAACGCTCTTAAGAAGATCCAGGATTACGCCAAGACCGCGGTAGGCCTCGAGGGTCTGGAGCCTAGCTCCCCCAAACAGCTAGCGGAGTTCCTTTTCGGGGACGGACCAATGTCTTTGAATCTGACTCCTAAGCCAGACAAAACAGAGACCGGACAGTTCAAAACCGACTCCGACACTCTAGAGGCATTGGCGGAATCCCCCAAGGCACCGAAGATTCTCAAAGACATCGTCGAATATCGCAAGGCGGAAAAGTTCACTGGCACCTATCTGTTCGGTCTCAGAGACAACCCAGACAAAAATGGGGAGATCCGAATTCAGCTGAAGCAGACCGGAACCGCCTCGGGGCGTTTCTCAGCCCCACAAGGAGAGGTAGATCAAGGGTACTCAGGCATCCCTATGCATGGTATTCCGGGCGGCAGTGAGGTACGGAGAGCTTTTGAGGCTCGGAGTGGGTACTCAATGTGCAAGTTGGATTACGCGGCGCAAGAGTTGCGTATCGTAACCAACGTGTCTGGGGAAACAGTCTGGGAAAAAGAGTTTCTCGAGGGGTCCGGAGATCTCCACCGAATCACCGCAGCGGCGTTTTTCAAGAAAGACCTCAAGGACATCACCAAGGAAGAGCGTCAAGCCGGTAAGTGCGTTCATCCTGATACCCTGATTGGCACCCCTAGAGGTTTGTTGCCCATTCGGGAATTGGGTTTGTTCCCAGAGGACCCAGACACCTTTGCGGACGGGTTTTACGGACAGATAGCCACCGAAACCGGCTACCGAAACGTCAAGGCTCTGTACAACGGCGGGATCAAACCCCTGTGCCACGTAGTCACCACTACAGGGGTTGTGACTTGCACGGCAGAGCACAGATTTTTGCTGACCAACGGCAATCTAGTGCGGACGGGAGATCTGAAGACTGGCGACCTAATCGTATCCGCGGAACCGTTCCTACCCTTCTCGTCTCTCAAAGTGACAGACAGTGCTCTAATAGAAGCGTACTTTGATGGGGTGGGATTCGAAAAAACACTTCGAGTCCCAGAATGGGTGCTCGGCTCTAGGGAAACCGCCGAACAGTACATCAAAGGGGTCTTTAACACATCCAATTGGTTCTCGGACCTAATCTTTGTAGGCCAGTTGGCCGCCGTCCTGTCAGGGCTCGGCCGGCTATTTCACATCGAGCCTTACCAAACCGGAGCGCATATCTATTTTGCCGAGCATTTGCTCCAAGACGGGGAAGTCTTGGCAATCCGGCCAGCGGGCGAGCATCTATGCCTAGATGTCACGATCGACCATATTCGGCACCTCTATGTGGCTAATGGTTTGGTATGCCACAACACGGCCAACTTCGCACTGGTTTACGGTGGCGGTCCCCAAGCCATTATGCGAGCCACTGGTTGCGACAAGCAGACCGGCATAGAGCGCAAAGAGGCGTTCGACAAAGCGCTGCCCAGGTTCGCTAAGTGGGTCGCCCAGCAAAAGGCGATCGTTAAAAAGCAGCTGGGAGTCCGAAACGCTTTCAATCGTTGGCTCGCGATACCGGATGCCAATCACCCAGAAGGTAAGATCCGAGCCGCTTGCGAACGTCACGCGATCAACTATCCGATCCAGTCAGCCGGCGCAGATATCATGAAGATCGCCATGGTGCTCCTGCACAAGCGGTTCCACAAAGAAGGGTGGTTAAAGAACGGCGGTGATGATTCCGTGCGGATCCTGATTTCAGTGCACGATGAATTGGTGTTCGAGGTTCGCCACGATAGAGTCGCGCAGGCCATTCCCATTATGGTGGACATAATGGAGTCTCCATGGAAGATCGCTAAGTGGAAAGTCCCCCTAGTGGTGGAACCTCTGATTGGGTTCAACTGGAAGTCTGGGTTCGGGTGTCGCAGATACGAGCCCGGTATGAAGGCCCACCCCACCGAAATACTGATCAATGGGTTCCTCTACGATACCGTTCGTGAGCCCAAAACCAAGGGTGGCAAGGCAGTTGAGTCTCTAGATAAGTTTGAGTATGAGACAGAGATAGATGGGAAGCCACGGTTCGCTATCAAAGAAGAGGATGCTCCCTGGATTCTCGAAGGAGTCAAGAAGTATGGAAGAGGATCCATACTTGAAGAGAGTGCACCCCTTACCTCATCTGCCGAAACTCAAGAGGAAGAAACCCACGAACAAGAGACCTCCGCACTTCCCGAAGAACCTTACCTGCCTGAGTGGTCAGAGTTCTTTGAGGATGACGCGTTGCAGTTGATGCTTGTGAACCTAGAGGAAAGGGTTCTGGAGCAAGTGATGGAGTCCATCCTATACTGCGAAGAGCCGGAGGGTACGGATTTGATCCTAAAGGACATGATGGGCGGGGTATTGATCGAGCGAGGGAAGTTTAGGGTCGACCCCGATAAACTATACCTTCTCATGAGTGAGTACAACCTGATCAAGAGAGCTGGGTAGCCGCTATGCCTAAAGTTAGACTAGACCTGTACGCTGAATGCAATATCCAAGGGGCCAGAGAGGACGAGTTCACCGCCCAGTGCTGTGTGGTTTGCTTGAACGCCGAGTGCACCCGTTCTAGATCCGTAGACACAAAGTTTCAGAAGCGGGTGGACACTTGGTATGAGGACATGTTTTCCGCGGTCCCTAGAATGACCCCGGATGACCCTAGGTTTGGATCCATAGCCGCTAAACGGTTCGAGTCCGTTAATCCGGCGCTAACTGTGTCTTCTAGTTGGGGTCCGCCCGTATGGGAAGAACCCGCGACGGCAGCTCCCCCAAAAGAAGAAGCCTCTGAGGTGGAAGTAGCCAGATCCACATCAGTGGAAGCTCCAACCCTCGCCACAGACCCAATCGCGCCGCCTGAAAGTACCCCCACACCGCGCCCCGCTAGCCTTAACACCCAACCCCAAGCTAACCGAATGATCCCAGGAGCACCAACACCAACACCAACACCCAAACCTGGAAATGTTGTAAAACCTGGAGCTGTAATAAAGCTTGGAAGTTGACCTTCTCGGATCTCCGAGCTAAAGAACCAACCGCATGGACCATCAGATTAAGATTTGGGGCGAACATCAAGCTCTCGCGAAGCCCTCCACGGAAAATGCCTTGGTGTGGGCCAGAACAGTCGCGTACAAGCCGGAGGTGGTTTCAGTATACAATCAAGCCGCGGATCTTGGCGATATGTCAAAGCGGTTTGAGGAAGTGTTGGGGACGCTATGGGTTCAGGAGTTTGGAACCCTAGATATGTCTGTCATGGAGGATCTCAGAATTGTGTCCGAGATTCTGGCTCGGGAGCACCTGTCTAGGGATCGAAGCAAGGTGCTATTGACCGATCCCACCACCGGATCCGCCATAGCGGAAATTCCGGTTGAGGCATTTACTCTCACAGGAAATGGTCTAAAGCTCACACCTGAGGCCCACACTGCGCTGGCGCTCACATTCCAGGAAGTGGGGAGGGAGGAGCGGGCTTTGGCTCGTTACCAAGACAGCTCCCCTGCCCGTAAGTTAGTGACCAATGCTGGGCGCCAAAGTGCCATAGAGGGGGTCCAGGACAAGGTTCTCATGTTGCTGAAGAGGGCCCCGTTTCTTTCTAGTTTCGCATCCTTTGAAGCATCCGATACCCAGGAAGAAATACAGGTAGAGTTGAGGTTCTACCTCTACGATCTCTTGGCTCTGAATAAACAGTACGATCCAAGACCACAGATTGCCCCGATCTTGGCCGATAAGCTAGGGTCGGAAATAGCGAAAAGTCTATTGACGGCCGCAATCGCAGCAGAGTCACCACAGCCCCACAACACCTATCCGGTTCTGATTGGGATCGGCCCCTATAGGGGAGATCTAAGCTATAGCTTATGGATCCCTATGGCGACAGATCTAGAGGCGCGATTCTTCTCATCTCCGGCGGTCACTATCGATCCTGACTCGATTACGGTTTCCCAGAAGATGGACTACCGAGAGAGCGTTTGGACCGTGTATTTGTCGGCGCGGTGTAGCGTCGGCTTGCCTCCCAATAGAGATTTCACTGTACATCGATGTGAAGATGAGTTTATACCTGCAGAAGTAGTGGAAAACTAACCCCACACAGAAAGCCCCCTAACGAATGAGCACCACCCGCGACCCTGAAGCGTATCTTAGAGCTAGACAAGAGCTGTTGCAGTATCTCAGACGGGTCCCGGATCGTACTTATCGGGTAGGGTTCATCTCCATTTGGTTGCGCGGCGGGTACCCTCTAGAGAGGACCGAGGAATTGTTGTTGGAACTGGTAAATGAAGGCATATTGGTGCAAGCATTGGAACAGAACCAGCAAGTCTTCCGGTTAGCAGAAGGGGCGCTGCAAAAATTACCTAAGGACAACAACCTGCACGGAATATTATGCTAAAGAAGAAAAGCACAGAAGCCAAAGTCGATTTGATGCCAAAGGTGGATGCAGTTCCGGTCCACACCAACACTTTCTTTGGGATCCAGATCCTACGTACTGATCGCTCTTATCGGGAGTTGGCTAAGCTTGTATGTGAGCTAGCGGCACAAGAGGGGTTCCTATTCCGAAAGCTGCAGGTTTTAGATGTCACTCCAGTGGGATCCACTTCCTTGGTCAGGTTTCGCACCGACTTACAGGACGTAGAGGCTATATTGGGCCTTATTACAGGCAGAGCGGTTGCATTTTCGGACCCCAATGGGGTATATCAAGTCAAGTTCCCGAATGGAAAGATAGGGAAGCTGGCCTCTGCGATCATGTGCACCCCAGCCCAACCCGGGTTTGGGGACTGGTACGTAGGTCCTAAGATCAAGGACTGGGAAACCCAGTTCTAAGCAATGCATACTCAAGCAAAGAATCGTGATGATGACGTGTGTATGTTACCGCAACTCTGCGATATGATACATAATCCGAATTGGGTGGTTCGTTTTAATGAGTTTTCTCAATAACGATATGATGCGTAATCCTAATTGGCATGTCCGCCTTGAGGTGGCCAAGAGGATCTCCCCCGATCGGTTGCCCGAGATGATGGAGGATTCTGATTGGTTGATCCGCTCTTGGGTAGCTCACCGTATAGCAATCAATCGGCTCCCCGGGGTAGCGGAGCGGATCTCCAGACAGGGGGTACGAGCAGTTGAGCCTAAACCTACACATTCCTAGCCATTTCTGCTCAAACCTACTCACCTAAGTCCGGTGTATACAGGACAGCCCAGTGAAAATCACCCGCTCATCCAAATGCACGTTGCGCTTCTGCACCGCTGAAAAGCGGCAACAGCTCCGCCGTGTGCTGGCCGAGTATGGGCGGGTTTGCCAGCTGTTCATTGATAGGTTCTGGGTGGAACCGTCCAAGAAGACTGAGCTTTTGGCACCTGTTGTGAACTCGGTGGACACCTGGCTCACGGCGCGCCTCCGTAAGGTGGCGGCCCGCGAAGCCATCGACATGGTGGCGAGTGCGCGCAAATCGGCCGTTGCGCTGGGCAATCAACCCACTAAGCCACGGCACTCTGGCCGGCGCATGTGCCTATCGAGCACCATCGCAGACCTGTTGCCTGCCAAAGCCGCCAAATCATTTGATTGTTGGCTTCACCTACAGAGCATCGGGGCCGGCCTCATCTTGGACTTACCGGTCAAGCTGCATAGGCATTTCAAGAAGCTTGCGGCTGCTGGCCGGCGCCTCGCAAGCTACGTGGTGACTGACCGCTATGTTCAGTTCGCGTTTGAGGTTGAGACCGGGCGGAAGCTTGAGCCCACCGCATGTGTGGGTATCGACACCGGGATCAACGCTCTGGCCAGCACCTCTACCGGTCAACAGTTTGGCCTTGACATCAAGCAGCACATCGAACGTGTGAAGCGCTGCAAGCATGGCAGCAAGGGACAGCTACGTGCCAGTAGAGCGCTCCGGCAGCGCATGGACGAGACCGCGAAGGAAGTTCTGAGTACCACTGGGGCTACTTTGGTTGTGGCCGAAGACCTCAAAGGCATCACCAAGAACACCAAACGACGCTTGGTGAAAAGTATGCGTCGCTCTATCGGCCGCTGGAATGTTCGGTATTGGTTGGGGATTCTCGAAAGACTCTGTGAGTGGAACCGTGTTTCATTTCGCAGAGTTAGTCCCCGGCACACAAGCCAACAGTGCAGCGAGTGTGGTCACGTCGATAGGAGGAACCGGAGAGGTTCGGATTTTAGGTGCCTCAAGTGTGGACATGAGGCAAACGCAGATGTGCAGGCATCGACTAATATCCTGAATCGGTTCCTTACCGGCCCCTACGGTGCCGGTTGCAAAGCCTTGATTCCAGTCATTCCAGCGATGAGCAGAAATGAGCAGGTTTCAGGTGACGGTCACCGTTGTGCCTTTAGCTACAGTGACAAAGACTGACTTTGTATACTTACTGAACAGCCGACGCCATCCTGTGGCCAGCTGACGTATTTCGATGTAGGAGGCCTTGGAAATAGTTCTACACAATTCTTCCAGCGCGGCCCCTTCAGTGTCTTTTGGGACCGTTTGGCAGTCATAGGTCAAAAAAGGCACATTAGAGGCGTATGACGCGTATGCCTCATGCGCATACGCTAAACGAGTGCGTGGCATAGACGCCGTCCACATCCCAGACACCTGTTTGTGCACGATAATGTCCATGCCGAATTGTTGTGTCAGCTCTCCGAGAGTCATATGTGGTCCGATGACATTTTGGGTTTCTTCGATTCGTATGAGTGCCATTTGATCTTCCGTGTGATTTTTGATCTATCCGCGAATAAGAATAAGCGTGCCATCAGGTAGATGGCACGTGATACCGTCAGACTCAGAGTATTGATATTGAGGATCTAAGCACACTCTGGGGACTGGGAACACGGGCTCTAGATCCACGATTCTACCCTGAGACACCACTTCTTCACTGGCGCAGATTCTAAAGAATGTAGAGACCAGATCGTCTTGCTCCTTCAAGAGTAAGTTTCTGCGATCCTCAAGAGTGATTTGACCCAACCAAAAACCTCCCCCCAGCTGCTCAATCTTTTCTGCATTGTGGCGCAGATCCCCTTCGATCAGCACCAGCCGATCTCGGATCAATTTGGTGAGTAGGGTCACGGTGGTGGGGCTCATCATTTCCTCTTAGACTGCGACCGGAGCTTTGATGGCGGGGTGCGGGTTGTATCCCAGAAGCTCAAAGTCCTCATACCGGAAATCAAACAGGTTGGTGATTTCAGGGTTGAGTTCCATCTTGGGCAAAGGGTTGGGGGTTCGAGACAGCTGTAGATCCACCTGCTCAAAGTGATTCAGGTAGATATGCGCGTCCCCGAATGAGTGAATAAAGTAGCGCGGCTTTAGCCCAGTCACTTGGGCTAGCATCATGAGTAACAGAGAGTAGCTCGCGATGTTGAAGGGCACCCCAAGAAACATATCGGCGCTACGTTGGTAGAGCTGCAAATCCAACCACCCGTCTCTAACGTAACACTGAAACAATACGTGGCATGGCTCGAGTGCCATGTCTGGCAACTCTGGTGGGTTCCATGCGGATACGATATGCCGACGGCTGTAGGGGTTGTTCTTGAGGCCTTCAACTAGTTTGGACAGCTGGTCCACCCCACCAAAGTCTCTCCACTGTTTGCCATAGACGGGACCCAAGGAGCCGTCTGATCGGGCCCATTCATCCCAAATTCTCACCCCGTTCTTTTGGAGGGTGGTGGCATTGGTGTCCCCAGAAAGGAACCACAACAACTCATGGATCACGGATTTCAGGTGAACTTTTTTGGTCGTAAGAAGAGGGAAGCCCTTCCGGAGGTCAAACTTCATCCCCTCCCCGAACAAACTGACGGTGCCCACCCCAGTCCTATCTAGGGATTTTTCACCGGTCTGCCGGATATCCTTTAGGAGGGTTAGGTACTCCCCCTCCATCTCATCGTAAGAAGGCTCAGAGTTTGAAGAGACAAGCTGCTTAAATTCGGTATCCTCTCCAAGGTAGGGTAGGACGGCTAGTCCGCTAAGATTAACTTTCCTCTTCCACCACAAGCTACCGCTTTGTACAGAGACCAGTGAGCTGGCATTAAGTGCTCCGCAGAACTTCGCCAAGGCGTGCTCTTTGGTTTGCCCCCTAGTCACGAAGTACTGTGCCGTATGGTGGAAGTACTCATTTTGCTTATAACTAGTCCAACTGACCCCTTCTACAAAGCACCAAAATACTGTGGGTCCGTGGCATTCGACCCTAATCCTAGCCGAAGGCAACTCTTCAAGGATCTCGGCGAGAGTTATTTCCCCCACTTTCACCTCAGTAGCGTGCCCAACTGTGTGTATGCGTTTTTTTGGATCAATCATTGGTCTCAGCCTGAATAGGTTTGGGGTAACCGTTTGAGGGCTATCTTTCTCACCTTATGATCCGAGTCTTCCAACATAGAGGGGATCCATTCGATAGGCAAGTGTTTAGCCGCAAGCCTTCTTACTAAGGGATGGGTGTCCCGTATCAACCATTCTTGGGTAAGGGTGCCACCATAATCCGTGAACCTACGGACCGCAGCGTATCGCACCGTCCCGTCAGGATCTCCGAACATATTCACCAACTCCCCAAGAACCCAGTCAGGATCCCCTCCGAAAGTTGCCGCTACGATTGCTCGTACGTCGGGATCTGGGTCTCTTCGGAGCTTCCAGGACAGCTCATGGAAGTAGTAGGCAATCTCTTTCCGAACCAAAGCGGAACTGTCCTTGAGGAGCCCCTCAGCCTCTTTCACCTCTAACCCACAAACGACGGCGGCTCGCACGCTAGAAGCGGGGTCCTGAGCCAACCCGACCAATAGCTCTCTTGAGAGACCTCTCGCAAACAACCACACAGGGCAAGTCTCGATCTTCGAGCCCTTCTCGGTTCTAAACCTCACCGTGCCCTTACGGTACCTCACGATTATGATATCCGAGACCTCCCCGTTCTGATGGCAGTAATCAGAGACTTTGGTGCCTTTCTTGATCCCAGTGAGTTGGAACTTTTCAGGTGGTGGGGGCGTGGGGATAGGGGTGAATTGAGTGCTCGCTCCCGGGAACTCACCAAGCAACCCCGACACCAGTAGTGGGGAGTCTATGTTACGGGCCCTTACCGCCACAATCTCTCTGACCTTGGGGTCTTGATCCCTGAACATGAGTGGTAGGTCTTTGAGCCTCAACTTATCAGCCACTACCCGCCGTACCCTAGGATCCGGATCATGGGACAAAGTCTTGAGCTGAAACCCCTGACAACGCATCGCCGCCTGAAGTCGGATCTCAGGATCCGAGTCTTCCAGCAACCATGGCAGAGCCAACTTTGGGCAAGCCGTATTGAGGAGCGCGGCCATTCTGACTTCTGGCTCAGGGTCCTCTAACAGATCAAAAAGCTCTGCAGAGGAGGAGACCCTTCTGGCTACCGCCTTCCGGACCTTAGGATCCGGATCAGCTACTTTTTGAGCCAACATCGAAGTAGGTAGATACCCGATAACGGAAGCACGAATCTCCGGAGACTCGCATTCCCCTAGCACCTGTAGAGAAGCCTGGTCACACCACTCCACCAATCTTGCCACATGCCAGTCACGGATCACCATGTTGGGAAACACGAGACTCAATAGGGTGTCTACGAGACCATCAGGGTAGAGTCTAAGCTCTACCCTGGATCGGCTCACGGACACTAGATGGGCAATCTCCCCAAACTTGGAGGTGACCTTAAGGTTCAGGACTGGAATCATTGCGGCCCTTTCAGTTCTCTCTCGATATTGCGTCGAGCCTTAGCTTCGCTTCTGGCTTGATGGGTCTCTACATTCACAGGTTGTAGGATACCTTTTAGAAATCTGCGCCCAGTGGAATGGAGCTAACCAGTATCTCGGAAACCTCTCCACGTTTGTCGCCCTTGCTATTGATGTTTCGTCTCGCACCCACCACTTTGATGTTGAAGTCTCGATACCACTCCAGGGTTTGTGCGGTGTGGCTGTTGCTTAGTACACAGCCCACCCCTTTGTCAACCAACTGCCGAAAATAATTAGCCAGCTCTATTTGCTGCTGAGGCCCAAAGACTCCGAAATAGCTGGAAAAGCTGGAAGTATCGGAAACTTTGTGGTAGGGAGGATCGAAGTACACAACATCTCCGGGCTGTGCGTCTAAGGTAGCCTCACGATACCCCGTATTACGGATCACACAGTTCTGGAGCACCTTTTGGGCCTCCAAGATGGTGGTTCGATCATACAGCTTTGGGTTTACATGTTTGCCCCAAGGGACATTGAAGGCTCCCTTGCGATTTGTTCTGAACATCCCGTTGAACCCCGTCCGGTTCAGCAGCAAAAATAGGGAGGCTCGATCCAAGTCTGGGGACGTAGGAGCCAAATTGTTGAATTGAAACCTTGCTAACAGGTAGGATTCTTGGGAGTCCCACCCCTCCTTGGATCTGATTTCGTCCAAGCGATCCATTAGGCTTTGAGGGTCTTCTTTCACCTGTCGGTAGGTCGCCACTACCGATGGGTTCAGATCATTGATTACCCCTAATGGGTATTTAGCCCCCACCAACCTCAAAGACACTGCTCCACCACCAACAAAAGGCTCAAAGAGTCGGTTGCCCTCTGGTAGAGAATTGGTGATCTCTTCTAAGAGTTGGGTTTTACCTCCAACCCATTTAAACATAGGTTTAGCCATGTGTGTTTTACCTGTTCCAGTGGTCTGGTAATAGCTTGAAAGTCTCAATATCTACGGGTTCCACCTAGGTTAGGTAGCTTCCATAAACTATCGTCCCAAGGGCATTGGTTACCCCGAATCTTGTCCCACTCTTGATCCGTTGGTTCACGGAATTCTCCGACTGGAAACATGTCTCCATCTTCAGGGTGTTCCCAACCACCAGGACTCCACTGGTATTTCCCTTCCCAAACCCAAATACCCAGGATCATCAGGCGGGGTCAAGCCCAAGTCTTCTGTGTAATACAATCCAGCCTCTTCCATTTCCATACGAACATGTCCGCCCACAGTCCACAACACGATCCCGTTGTTTTTATTGACGGAAATCACTGCCAACGATTTTTTGGAGAAATCGTAATTCCCCCACGGAGGATTCTTCGGATCCATATGGTTCATCCTAAGATTCAGTGCATCAAATCAATACGCCTGAGTCGCTGAGACTCTGCAGCTCAGTGCGATTGAAATTAAATTTTAGGGCCCCGAGTCTCTTGAATCCAGCCACAGTGTCCAACATGCGTTCGTAGGTTGGCATTACGTTGTGGCGTTGTCTGAGCTTACTCCAGGCGGTCACAGGATCAGGGTATTGACACACTTCTGGGTATCGGCGATCTATTCCTCCGCCTAGACAGTACATAAAATGCGTAGCAAAATTGAGGTACTTGCACTCCTCTTCTAACCCGAAGCCTCGAAAGCAAAGATTATAGGGGTTGCCGTATATTTCGGGCTTAGTGCCAGTGCTGAGCAAGGAGTACTGAATACCTTCAAACATATCTAGGATGTTCAGTATCTTGCTGCTCTCCTCGAGGCTTAGTTCCTTCGCGTCAAAATATGTGAAGAGTGTGTGCTGCTCATAGAGGTCTGAGATCTGAGGGACCTCCTCCTCAACGCTAGTTAGCACATCATCATAAAATATAACGTACCCCTGCTTGAGGGTCTCCTCTAGATGGTACCAGTCCTTGCCTCTTGGGGCATGGATTTTCTGGGTCTGCAGGCTCAGTAGCCACGATCCTCGTTCAAACGGCGAGAGGGTGTTTATAGTCATGTACAGTATACCTTAAATGTTCTAGAGAGTCGTAATTCCCCACGGAGGATAACAGTCACCACGGATTCAGCACGGCACAGCAGACCTGTAGAGCTTCTGCCAAAGTATGGACCCGAAACCCGATCGCCTCATTGACCATCGCATGTTCATGGATGTTGCCAGGCTCCATCACCGCAATTGCCGGAGTGTGGTTTTGATAACACCAAGCCAACTCCATCATGGTGCCTATCGAGATCTTTTGGGCTCCAAGAAGGTTGAACAACACAGCATCACAAGTGGTGCAATCGTAGAAGTCGCGAGACATAATGCCCTTGGGGGAGCTTAGGACCCCTGCCAAGGATTCCTTTGGGTTAAGGGTGTTAAGCTCCCCCAGTTCTCTAAGGTATTGCTTGCCCCGCAAAGGACTCATACCTCGAATTCCGTGGCCCCTAAGGAACTCCATGGCCCCTGATCTCCAATCTTGGGCCATGTCATAGGTTAGGCCTGAAATTGGTCCAGCCAAGTATACCGATTTCATTTCTGCCCCGTAGACCCGAACCCGGATTCCCCGCGATCGGTGTCGGACAATTCTTCAGTCCAAAATGGCTCCATGGTTGGAAGCTCTAGCACCATTATTTGGGCGATCCGGTCCCCAACCTTCACATCAAACCAGGTGTCATTGTCATTCCGAAGCCCCACCAAAAGCTCTCCCCGATAATCGGAGTCCACCACCCCAACCGCGTTAACTAGGGAGACTCGATGCTTGAATCCATGTCCAGATCGACTAAAAGCCAACAGCACATGCCCATTGGGGACCTCTACCGCTAATCCTGTTCGGATTGCGATTGCGTCTCCTGGGTATATCCTATGATCTTCGATGGATCGTACGTCCAAGGCAGCTGCCCCAGAAGTCGCATACTCTGGCAGTTGAGCCAAGTCTGACAGTTTTTTGAATTTCAGCTTCATAGTAGGTTCCGTTTCTTAGGCACTCTTAGGTTCGTTACACCGAGCCTAAGAGGTCTCGTATTGGGGCGTAGCTTTTGCGATGAATAGGGGTCACCCCCAACCGCTTTAGAGCCTCACTGTGTTGCTTGGTGCCATATCCCATATGTTGGGCTAGCCCATACCCAGGGTACTGAGCATCCAAGAGCACCATTTCTCGATCGTGCTCCACTTTACCCACGATAGAGGCGGCCCCTACCGTGGGAATTAAAGCGTCAGCTTTGGGGAGAGCATACCCGCCCATATAGGAGTTAGAGCCATCCACAATCACCAAGGGGGTGGCCCAACCCAAAGCTTTGGCCTTGTCTAGCAACCTAGAGATGGCATTCTCATGAGCATGTCGCAGAGCTTTTCCGGCCCCCATTTCGTCTATTTGGTGGGCAGGAATCGACTCTATCTCGTATAGCAGCCCGGTCTTTAGGAGCGAGCCGTGGAGCCGCTCTCTGGCCGCAGGGGAAAGCTGCTTGGAGTCTCGGACCGCTGGGTTAGACCAGCCGGTTACCGTTAGGGCGGCGCAGCAGTACATGGGGCCGGCCCAGCTGCCGAACCCACACTCATCCGACCCTATCACATGGGTGTGTTGGGTTAGGAGCTTTTGGATTTCATGGATTGTGGATTTCATATTGGTCTCATGGCGAGCCACTTAATAGGTGGGTCGACCACCCGGAGAATCCCTATGGAGATGTTCGCTACAATTTTCAACGCTTTGATCCCGTACTGGTCTTTTTTGGCTGTCCTAACGATCCTGACCTTTGCGTCGGAGATCCTAGAGCGTCATGTGTTTCCGAGGCCGAAATCAGCCACTGACAAAATGCAGTGGATCCTACACCGCGCGCTGCCCTTTATGCCGATCGCGGCGGGTGCCATCGTGGGCTTGTTTTGGCCAGATCCTTTGCCGGGCATGACAGGCCGTATGCCAGCGATCATGTACTTTGCATTTGCCGGGGCGCTATCCAACATCGTATGGCCGTTCGCGGTGAGCTTTGCCAAAAAAGCTCACGTGGATCTCTCGATCCCAGGAGATGATGCGGCTCCGGAGGCGGCGCCAAAAAAGTCCGAGTAGAGGCTAGCTCAGAGAGCAATGACTTCCTGACCACTCGCGAGTCTGGCCGGGGAGTCTTTACTTTCGACCCATGAGACTACTCGACCCATGAGATTGTTGTAAGTGTCTCTATCTACTTGGGCGGCCCCGAGATAGAGGCCTCGAACAGAAGAGGCCTCCAAGAGCCCGAAGACTCCCGTCAGATTAGCTTTGTTGGCGTTGCAGAATTCTAGCGACACCCCAGCCATTTGCGCTTCTGTGAGATCTGTTTTGTAGAGAGAGCCACCATTCAGCAAAGCTCTCTCCAGACAAACTTGCCGCATGTTGGCACTGTCGAATTTAGAGTAGCGGACATCTGAGGCTGTGAGATCAGCCCCCTCTAACAAGGCTTCTCTCCAATCGGACGCCTCCGCAGACATAGTCTTCAAAAGACTGCCTCGGAGGGAGCACTCAAACATATTCACCGCGGGAAGAAAGCTGTCGGTGAGGTCCACCTCATTCATGTTCGACCCAGCAAAACAAGCCTCTATCCCTCTGACGTGAGAAAAATCCGAACCCCATAGCTCGGATGACTCAAAGTCTGCATGGTCTAGAGCGGTGGATCTGAAATTGGCACGAGTAGCCACACACCCAATGAGAATTGCGTGACTCAAATTGCATTTGGACAGATTCGCGCCGGACAATAGAGCGCCGGTGAGGTCTGAACCAGTCAGATTAGCCCCCTGAAAATCTTGACCTCTGAGGTCTTGGTCCCGAAAATCCGTGTAGGATAGGTCAAGATCCACCAAGGATTTTGCAATTGTACTGGGGCGACCGTCTAAGTATTTGATTCTCATATGGATTTATCTATCAGCGGGCAGCGAGATCCAGCACCCCGAATTCATTGGGAGCAATCGTATAGTAGGCGCGTTTGACGCCACGGGCTCGAAGGATTCTCTCACACGTCCCGCAAGGCTTTGCCATAGCATGGATACCATTTCTCAACAGTCTCACCACGTACACCACGGATCCCGAGTCTAGCTTTTGGGCCAAACGCTGCTCAGCGTGAGCCACCCGGATCTTCAATTCCAATTCTGGGGGATGGATGGCCGCCCCATTAGTGGCGAATACTCGCACACCATCTCTTCTGATCCCCATCGCTAGCACCAAATACTGCGATCGGTAATCGGAATGCCAAGTACGGTCGACCAATATTTGGAAATTTCTGGTTACCACACACACGATAAGGAACAGTAACACACATACGTGGCCTCGGCAAACCTTTGGGTTGCAGTAGCGGGTTCAGTTAGCTAAAATGAGCCGTATGATACTCTATCCAATGGCCCTAATCGCGTACGGTTCTCTGAGCTGCTTGGCGTGGGCAACTTGTCGAAATTGCAAGGATTCTGCAACCCAGCTCGGCCAAGCGCTGTTTGGGATCGCTATGTATCTGTCCGCTGTGATGCTGTATGCGGCTCTAGCTGGTTAACAAATTGGGTTCTCGTCTCGTATACCTTCACAGGACACACATCGAAAGGTTTCAAAATGTTGACCAAAAACGAGATGTTAGGTTTGTTGTGGGTGCTGCCTTTGGTGGCAGTTTGTGACACAGTGGCGAATGTAGTGGAGTGGGTGTTCCGGTGACCGACATCACCCAACCACGCCGTACCTTAACCCCACCCACCACCACAAAATCCCCTCAAGACCGGAGAACCTCATACCAGAAGGTTCTGGAAATCCTCAATATTTTTCGCACTATAGGGAAAATTGAGGACACCGGCTACGGTTTCAGCGGCCGTGCGATCAAGGTGGTCGGTCTCGATCCTTCAGTTTGTGTGGTAGGGTGGTTCGATATTCGGGATGGCCGTTACGGTGTGTCCTTTGAGATCTCGATCCCACCCGTGACCCAAGAGGAGAGCGGGGCCTACCTTCGGGGGGAAAAGGACGTACCTGGGTTAAAGAGGTTTCAGGTGTTCTTCGACGCCATGGAAGCGCGCAAGGCCACCTACGAGATTCAATTCGACGCCTCTGAAAACGCGCAAGTAGAAATAGCGCTGGACTCTGTGTTCGGGCCGCGATAAGTAGAGACTATGGCTAGAATTCAAGTCATCCTATGGTCGCTGCTGTGCCTTTGCTGTTCTCCGGTGGCCGCGGAACCGAAAGGCGTTGAGATCAACTCTATTGCCTTGAAATCTAACGGGGATTTCACATTGGGCACCCAGGGGTGGTTTCTAACCCCCAGTTGGGGACACGGCACCCCGTGGAATAGGGTGGATCTCTCGTACTACCGAGAGGTTTCCGTGTGGAATGATGCCTTCCTGAAGGATCTTCGGGGGTATGGCGCGTATCGCATGATGGATTGGGCCGCCACCAATCACTCTCGGGTGCAGCACTGGAGCGAGCGCAGGCTCCCCACAGATCCTGGAAATCGTGAAATTTATGTAGACGCTAGCACTAAGGGGGTGGTGCCAGGCATGGCCTATGAGCTGATGTTTGACTTGGCTCAACGCGCTCATTTGCGGTATTTGTGGATCACCCTTCCGATGCTTGCGGATGACGATTATGTGAGGAATTTTGCACAGTTGGCTAAGAAACTCTTACCAACTGGCACCACTTTGGTGGTCGAATGGTCCAATGAGCCGGACGGGGGCTGGTTTACTCAGTCTGAGCAGGCCATTGAGCGTGGAGTCGCGTTAGGGTTGCCGGGTCCTAATCGGTGGTACCAAGGGGCCGCATACACCACTCTGCGTACGATAGCGGTTTCCAAGGCTTTGCGGGAGGCTCAGGTAGACGCTATCGTGGTTCGGTGCACGGTGGGGAATCAAGACCTCATGGCTCGATCTCTGGATACGATATATGCGTCTAGGGTCTACAACCCTACCGGAGAGAAGATCCACGCGCTGGGGATGCAGTTCTACTTTGGAGCCAAAGCCGACGGAAAGACCTACGATCTGACACTAGCCAAGCGAGACATAGATCAAGAAGAGCTTCGGGCGGTATGGCTGAAGAATCTGGCATCACAACACAATATCCGAGATGTGGTGGTGTATGAATTCAACAACCACACGCTGTTGAATGCTGCGACGTTCAATGAATCCCCTGACGCGGCGCAGGCCCTGGTGTACAGTATTGAGAGAGCATCCCATTACTTCCTATTGGGGTGTCTGTACACCGATGCCAGCTCATGGAGTAATAAGCCCACGGAGGGTGCGTGGGGAATCAAAAAGGTGTTGGGTGGACCTGATACCCTCAAGAGCATAGCAGTAGCTAAATGGCTACATCAGCAACATGAAAGTCAAAAATGACAAAGCAGAAAATCAAGATTGTCCGTACCCCTGAAATGCAGATTTTGGCCGCCACGATAGGGGCCGAATGTGTTCCTGTGGCTCATGTGTCAGGAGGGGCAATCAACTCTCTTGAGCCCCATTATATGTACCCTTTGGTGGGGTGGGTAATGCAACGTCCGAGTGGTTGGCCTTCGTGTATGTTGTACATGTCGGTATTGGGGCTAAATAGCACTACCCCCATGGGGACTCTGACCCTCAGTATGCCGATCGGACCATTGAGTGAGAGACACGTTTGCCGACTCCTGGAGGATTTTGGTTGGGATGGCAGGTGTTGGCCGTCCAATCATGGGGACTCTGACTGGCCTTCCAACACAGAGGACCAAGGACCGTTGTCGGAAATGCTCAGGCTCTCGAATCTTGGGGCGACGCTCACTTTCCCGCCCAAAGAACAAGGTAATCCGACCATCCTGATTGACGTGTCGTCCACCATATTGCCTTACACGGTGCACCCCTATCGACTCGAAGTGGGTCCGCCGGAAGTGACCTATCTGGAAGAACTGCGCACTCTCGCATCTCACCCCGAAGTTTTCTCACTCAAAACTGTTTGACCGTTGGGTCCTAATGGGCTAGACTGAACTCTGTCTGAATGAAATGTCTGTAACCAGGAGACGTCATGTATGTTTGAGGAGAGCGGAAAGCGGTACAAGGATAGTTTCACGGGCTCATATGAGCCGTGCCATCAATGTCGGTGCGGGATTTGCAGTGCCACAGCTCCAACCGGCCATGACATGCATGACGCGGTCCAGGAAGCCTATCGGGCAGGGTATCTCCCCATCCAGCTGGGCACCATCGGCGACCCCATGACATGGGCATGCCCGGCATGCCGACGGGAGCGCGCCAAGAAATCAGCAGGCTAAACCCCGAGAAGAAAATTCACAAGAAGAGGAGGCCCTAGGACCTCCTCTTTTTTATTATACCTAGGTTGAGTTATGAGTTATTCCTACGATTACCGTCGCTTAGCTAAGATCCCCAACATGAACGAGGCTAAGGCTCTGCAAGTTTTGGGGTTCGAGGCATCAGATCAGCCTAGTGCTGTTGAGCTTAAAGAAGCCTATAGGATTGCTGTACGTACCCATCATCCTGATCTAGGAGGCTCTCAAGAGCAGATCGTGGAAATCAACAACGCATATAAGTTCCTCACTTCCAATCCGGTCGATTCTGCTCACGATGAGCCTAACCAAAAGGAAGCATACTCAGTTCACGAGCATTTGAGCCGGGAACTCAAAGTAGTGAATCCAAAGAAGCCTAACGCTTTCTGGAGCCCCGGTAGGTCATTCGTGGTCAACGAAGCCTTGTTCGCCATAAATATGTGGTTCTTTTCTCTGCTTTCTGGCAGGCTTACTGACAAAAGCTCCGGGTACGCTCCAGCGGGTAAATTTATGGGTGGTACGTCTCCTGAAGGGCTGCTGATTAGGCCTATGTGGGGCAGTTATGCCGATAAGGTCAGTGAGACTCCGGAGGCCATTGACCAAGTTATAGAGTTGGCCAAGAAGGCCAAGACTTGTTCTGAAGTAGTGAGAGAAGAGCTGGATGATGTTGAGCGCCATAACGGGGTGAAAATCCCAGAAAATGTGCGAAGCAAACTCATCGCTGAAGCCCCCAAAGTAGCGGCTCGTAGATGGGGAATCGATCGTTTGAGAGTGAAACCAGTATTGGTACCTTTCGATGGATCCAAGCCAATCGAATTGAGATAATAACGGCAAAGCTCACTCATCCCAATCGATTGGGAACTCCCCATGCCCGGCCAGAGTGTCCAATGTAACGTACGTTGGATGCATTCCGGCATGCACCTCTGCATGATGGTTGGCGCACAAAAGCACGCACTTTCCTAATTCCGACTCGACTCTGCTCCAGCTAGTCATTCGGTCAGATATGTTGAACCTCTTGGACAGCTCATCCAAGTGATGAACGTGCAGAGCGGCCATGCATTCTTGATATCCGCAAATGGAGCAACGCCC
>Ga0228700_1001050_pt1 | contig 19939 bp, 19 predicted proteins | sample McNCre317_Aug_MG_FD_178019 | JGI IMG/M metagenome (GOLD analysis project Ga0228700, IMG submission 178019) | Freshwater microbial communities from McNutts Creek, Athens, Georgia, United States - 3-17_Aug_MG | ecosystem: Environmental > Aquatic > Freshwater > Creek | place: USA: Georgia...
CGCATGTTTTCGCTGTAGCCAGGCCACACGAACTTGCCGTCAGCGCCCTTGCGGAACCAGTTCACGCAGTAGATCTGGGGCAGCTTGGCGCCCGAGGCCTGCAGCTTGGCGCCCAGGTCCAGCCAGTGCTGGAAGTAGTCGCTCATGTTGTAGCCCATGAAGGGCAGCATGGCGAAGGGGTCACGGCGCACCACACCTTGCTGGCCGAAGGCGGCAGCGGTGGTCTCAGAGCCCATGGTGGCAGCCATGTACACGCCTTCGGTCCAGTCGCGGGCTTCGGTCACCAGGGGCACAGTGGTCGAGCGGCGGCCGCCGAAGATGAAGGCATCGATGGGCACGCCAGCGGGGTTGTCCCACTCGGGGTCCAGCACCGGGTTGTTGGTGGCGGCCACGGTGAAGCGGGCGTTCGGGTGGGCAGCCTTGGTGCCCTTTTCCTTGGCGATGGCCGGGGTCCAGTCGTTGCCCTGCCAGTCGATCAGGTGAGCCGGGGCCTCGTCGGTCATCGACTCCCACCACACGTCGCCATCGTCGGTCAGCGCGACGTTGGTGAAGATGACGTCGCGGTTGAGCGACTCCATGCAGTTGTAGTTGGTCAGGGTGTTGGTGCCCGGGGCCACGCCGAAGTAGCCGGCTTCGGGGTTGATGGCGTAGAGCTTGCCGTCTTGTCCGGGCTTGATCCAGGCGATGTCGTCACCGATGGTGGTGACCTTCCAGCCATTGTAGCCCTCGGGCGGGATCAGCATGGAGAAGTTGGTCTTGCCGCAAGCCGACGGGAAGGCGGCAGCGACGTGGTACTTCTGGCCTTGCGGGTTGGTCACGCCCAGCAGCAGCATGTGCTCGGCCAGCCAGCCTTGGTCACGGCCCATGGTCGAGGCGATGCGCAGGGCGAAGCACTTCTTGCCCAGCAGGGCGTTGCCGCCGTAGCCCGAACCATACGACCAGATTTCGCGGGTGGCGGGGTAGTGGACGATGTACTTGGTGTCGGGGTTGCAAGGCCAGGCCGAATCCTTCTGGCCGGCTTCCAGCGGGGCGCCCACGGTGTGCACGCACGGCACGAACTCGCCGTCGGTGCCCAGCACGTCGATCACGCCCTTGCCCATGCGGGTCATCAGCTTCATGTTCACGGCCACGTAGGCCGAGTCAGACAGCTCGACGCCGATGTGGGCGATGTTCGAACCCAGGGGGCCCATCGAGAACGGCACCACGTACAGGGTGCGGCCCTTCATGGCGCCCTTGAACAGCGCTTGCTCGCCGGTTTGCAGCTTGGCGCGCATCTCGGCGGGGGCACACCAGTTGTTGGTGGGGCCGGCGTCTTCCTTGCGGTCGGAGCAGATGTAGGTGCGGTCTTCCACGCGGGCCACGTCGGACGGGTGGGTCCAGGCCAGGTATGAGTTCGGGCGCAGCTCGGGGTTGAGCTTCTTGAACGAGCCGGCTTCAACCAGCTTGCCGCACAGGCGGTCGTACTCTTCGGTGGTGCCATCGCACCAGTAGATGTCCTTGGGCTGCAGCAGGGCGGCCATCTCGGCCACCCAAGCGATCAGCTTGGCGTTCTTGACGTATGCAGGTGCGTTCACCTGGACAGCGTTGGACATGACGAAATCTCCGGAAGTTGAAAACAGGGTCTCGACAAGGCTGCGTGTCGTCAGCACAACCTTGTCGGCACCCTGCAGGCACCCGTCGAAAGAACCGCGTAGTTTAGTCCACTCCTCGGGCTTTGAGTTCCCCCCCCGGCAAGGGGGACCCGGCTGTGACCCCGCAACCAGCGGCACAAGGCGTGACAAGTGCCACACCTTGACCGGAACTCCGGGGCTGGCGCGAGCCCCACGGCGGGCTTTGTATCCAGATACACATTGGGCGAGCCCCTGAGGCAAAGCGGTGGCGACTGCGGGCAAACTGGCGGTTGCGTGGTTTGCCTTCACAGGCTCACACAGCGCCCACCGAAAGCAAACCAGGACATCCCTGAGCGTCCGCCGCCCCCCCCCTGCCCCGATGGCCCACGACCTTTCACCCTGCGCAAACCTTGACGACGACGGGCTGCTGCGCCGCCGCATGTTGGGCCTGGCCCTCGCCAGCCCGCTGGCGGTGGTCTCGGGCACGGCGGCTGCAGGCAACGTGCCGCCGCGCGCCGACAGCCCCCGGGTGGGTGTGGACCCGCTGTTCGTGCGCAACGGGCTCACGCAGCGCTGGCAGGCCGCCATGGGCCGCGACCTGGGCTGGCAGGCCCAGTGGCAGGCGGCGGCCACCGCCGAGGTGCTCAGCCAGTTGGAAGCGGGCCAGGTCGACGCGGGCCTGTTCCTGTCCACGCCGCAGGCCGATGACCTCGACCGCCAAGGCCTGATCTACTACCGCCAGACCATCGCCACCGCCCCGGTGAGCCTGTTGGGCCCGCCCGACGACGTCGCTGGCATCCGGGGCGAAAAAGACCCGGCCCGCGCGCTGCGCCAGGTGCTGCTGGCGGCGCAAGCGGGTGCGGCCAACTGGGTGCAGCCCCCCGCCGGCTCCCCCATGGCTGGGCTGATGACCCAGCTGCTGGCCGGCAACGCCCCGCAGTTGGACAAGCACCCCAAGCCCGCCCGCGACAACAGCCCCGCTTACGAGCTGGTGCCGCGTCCGGCGCAGCAAGCCGGCGATCGCCGCAAGATCTGGCTGCAAGATGAGCGCTTGCAGCTGCAGGCTCAGGTGGCCTGTTCCTTCCGCTCGCGCCACCCGGGCAGCAAGCTGCTGGTGACCTGGCTGGGCTGGCCCGTGGCCCAGGCGGCGTTCCGCCAGGTGCCCGGCAACTGGCAGGGCCGCCCCAGCAACCCCGCAGCAGGCCGACGCCCATGAGCCACGCCGAGACCGCTGCACTCTGGCTGAGCCTGCAGGTGGCCCTGATCACCCTGGCGGTGGCCACGCCCCTGGCCATCGTGCTGGCCGCCTGGATGGCCCGCAGCAACTGGCCCGGCAAGGTGCTGCTGGATGCCGTCATCCTCTTGCCCATGGCCCTGCCGCCTGCGGTGATCGGCTTCGCCCTCATCAGCAGCCTCGGGCAACGCGGCGCGCTGGGCGCTTGGCTGCACGAGCTCACGGGCTTCCACCTCACCTTGTTCCCAGGCGGCGCCGTGTTGGCTGCCAGCCTGATGACGCTGCCGCTGATGGTGCGCGTGCTGCGCCCAGCCTTCGAATCGCGCGACCCGCTGCTGGTGCCGCTTGCGCGCACGCTGGGCGCATCGCCCTGGCGCAGCTTCCTGACCGTCACGCTGCCGCTGATGTGGCCCGCTGTGGCCTCGGCGATGGCGCTGGGGCTGGCCGTGGCCTGGGGTGAATCGGGCGCCACGCTGGTGCTGGCCGCCAGCCTGCAGCCGGCCCAGAGCAGCGACATCACCGCGCCGGTGGCCCTGGTGCAATCGATGCTGAACCACCAGTCTGAAGACACCGCACTGCGCCTGGCGCTGGTGTCGCTCGGGGTGGCCCTGGTGGCCATGGTGATCAGCGAGTGGAGCCGCCAGCGCTGGCTGCGCCACGCGCCGCTGAGCCTGCACACGGGGGCCGCATGAGCACGACGGCCCAACTGCCCCGGGCGCTCACGGTCGAGCTCAAGCTGGCGCGCCCAGGGCTGGACATCCGCGCGCAGTTCCGCGTGGCCCCGGGCACGATCTGCGCCTTGGCAGGGCGAAGCGGGGCGGGCAAGAGCACACTGCTGCAAGGCCTGGCGGGCCTGGCGCCGGTGCTGGGCGGGCGCATCGCCTTGGGCAACGCCGTGCTGTACGACTCGACCAAGAAAGTGAACCTGCCGATCCACGCCCGCCGCCTGGGCTGGCTGGACGCCCAGGCCCACCTGTTTCCACACCTCAGCGTGAAAGGCAACCTGCGCTTCGGCGAGTCCTCCCGACGCCCGTCGGAGCCCGCCGCAGGCCAAGACGACTTCGGCAGCTACGTCCACGTGGTGCAGTGGCTCGACCTGGGCAGCATCCTCAACAAGCGGCCAGCACAGCTGCAGGCCACCCAGCGCTTCAAAGTGGCGCTGGGTCGGGCGCTGGTGGCGCAACCCCACGCCCTGCTGCTCGATGACCCGCTGGGACAGGTGCCCACCGCTGACCATGAGGGGCTGCTGGAACTGCTCGCCGAGATCCCAAGGCGCCTGCGCATCCCGGTCGTGTTGGTCACGCCTCGCATGAACGAGGTGATCCGACTCGCCCACGACATCGTCATCCTGCACGAAGGCCGCATGGCGGGCAGCGGTCCGGCCCCACACATCCTCTCCGATGTGTCTTTGTCCACCTTCCTCGAAGGCCAGCATGCCGGCAGCGTGCTCGAAGGCGAGGTCAAGCGCCACGACCTGCAATGGCTGGTCAGCGAGGTCGACGTGTTGGGCCAGCGCGTGACCGTGCCGGCCATGCTGCACGCCGTGGGCAACCGGGTGCGGCTGAAGGTGCGCGCCCGCGACCTCAACCTGCACCGCGAGATGCCCTTCGACACCACCGCCAGCAACCTGCTGCGCGGCCGCATCAGCCAGGTGCTGTTGGCTGGCGACCATGGCACCTACGGCGCGGTCGCGGTGGCGCTGGCGCCTGCCCTTGAGCCCACGGGCGAAGAAAAGCCGCAAGAGGCCCAGCTCTGGGTGATGCTCACCCGCAAGTCCATCCAAGACCAAGAGTGGGAGCCGGGCCAGCCCTGCGTGGTGAGCTTCAAGGCCATGGCCACGCAGGTGTCGGCCTGGCGCTGAGCCTGAGGGGCTGCCGCAGATGCGGCACACTCCAAGGGCCACCTTGCCCTGATGCCCTGACGCCATGCCCACCAGCCTCTTGCCCCCGCGCCTGCTCTCCGTCAACCTGGCCCAGCCCGAGCCCCTGGCCGTGGCCGGCGGCCGCACGGTGATGAGCGCGATCCGCAAGCGCAGCGTCAGCGATGTGGACCGCGCCCAGCGCATCACCGTGGGCCCCATGGGCCTGCAAGGCGATGACCAGGCCGACCCCGAAGTGCACGGTGGCCTGGCCAAGGCCGTCTACGCCTACCCGCATGAGCACTACGCCTTTTGGCAGACCGTGCGCGCCCAGGCCGAGGCCCAACCCTGGAACGAGGCCATGCCCTTTGGCATGCTGGGCGAGAACCTGACGATCACCGGCCTGTACGAGGCCGACGTGCACGTGGGCGACCTGCTGCGCTTTCCCGATTGCGTGCTGGCGGTCAGCGAGCCGCGCCAGCCTTGCTTCAAGTTCCAGGCGGTGATGGGCTTCAAGCAGGCGAGCAAGATGATGGCGCAGTCGGGCTACTGCGGCTTTTACCTCTCGGTGCGCCAGCCCGGCACGATCGCGGCCGGCGAGGCCTACGAGCTGGTGCCCGGCCCGCGCGAGCTGCGCATCAGCGACTGGTTCCGCGACAAGATGAGCCGCCGCGACGTGGACGCGTGAGGCGCCCCTCGCCGCGCCCCATCAGTCCTCGTCGTCCCAGCGCTTGAGCTGGGCCTTCACGCCATCGAGCCACTTGCGCACCTCGGCGCTGCTGGCCAAGGTGTGGCGCCCCCACTCGGGCCGTGCGCTGGGCTTTTTGGCCAGGGCCACGCTGAGCTGGGGCGCATCGGCCGCCAGGGCCAGCTCCACCACCGCCAGGCCCTTGAGCTCGTAGCGCCAAGGGCTGCCTGCGCCGCGCTCGGTGAGCTTGAGCTCGCGCAGGTCGCGGCGCAGCTTGACCAGGGCCTCGTCGGCCTTGAAAGCGGGCAAGGCGAAAAAGTCACCCAAGTCATCCTGGCTCATGCGGCCTCCTGCGGTGGGGTGGGCACGTCGTTCTTGATGCCCGCCGCCACATGGCCCGAGGGCACGTGGGGCGCGGCGTTCTCGACGTGGCCGGTCTGGTCATCGAAGAAGAAATCGGGCTCGAACTCGCGCAGGAACTCGCCCTTGGCCAGCCCGCCCAGGAACATGGCCTCGTCCACCCCGATGCCCCAGTCCATCAGCGTGCGGATGGCGCGCTCGTGCGCTGGCGCGCCCCGGGCCGTCACCAGCGCGGTGCGGATGCGCATGGGCGTGTCTTGCAGCTCGGCCGATTGCTGCAGCGTGTGCAGGGCCTGCAGCAGCGGCTTGAAGGGGCCATCGGGCAAGGGCTTGCGCGCACGGCTGACCTCGTGGTGCTGGAAGGCGTCGAGCCCGCCTTGCTGGTAGATGCGTTCGGCCTCGTCTGAGAACAGCACGGCGTCGCCGTCGAAGGCGATGCGCACCTCGTGCGGGTGGGCGTCGCCGGCGCGGGCCGCATGGGGCAGCACGCGGGCGGCCGGCACCCCGGCTTGCAGGGCCTGGCGCACATCGGCCTCGTTGGCCGACAAGAAGAGGTGGGCCTGCAGCGGCTTGAGGTAGCGCCAGGGGCTGCGGCCGCGCGTGAACACGCCGCGCTCGATCTCCAGCCCGTGGTGGGCCACCGAGCGGAACACGCGCAGGCCCGAAGCCGGGTCGTTGCGCGAGAGGATCACCACCTCGACGCGCGCGCGCTCAGGTGTGTTGAACGACAGCAGCTTGTGCACCAGCGAGTAGGCCACGCCGCGCTTGGCGGGCACATCGAGGCGCTGGAGTTGCAGGTCCATGTAGGCGCGGTCGTCGCTGCCTTCGAAGAGCTGGTTCTCTTCTTCAAAGTCGAAGAGCGCGCGGGAAGAGATCGCCACCACCAGGCGGCCGTCGAGCGTTTGAGCCATGGCGGGATCTTAAGCGCGATGCCCCGCCCGCCATGGCCGGCGCCCACTCACTGCACGAAGCCAATCGGTGCGCGCTTCGGCCCGCTGTCGGGCAGGTCATCGGGGGCGATGTGGTCGCGGCCGTCGAGCTTGGCGTTGCCAAAGGCCGTCATCAGCGCGCGGCGCATCTCGCGCGGGGCCAGCCGGCCCAGCGCATCGAGCGCATCGTCGGTGGGCTCGGGCTGGAAGCGCCGCCCCCAGTCGTGGGCCTCGCGGATGCGCTGGTACAGCCGGCGCGCGATCTTGCGCGCGGCCGCCTCGTCGGGCATGTCCACCTCGAAGACGTTCATGCGGTTGAGGATGGGATCGGGGATGCCGCGCGCATCGTTGGCCGTGGCCACCCAGATCACCTGGCTGGCGTCCACGCTGACCTCGGCGAACTCGTCGGTGAAGGCCTCGGCGGTGTCGTGCTCCAGCAGGCTGTAGAGCGAGCCCAGCGGGTCGTAGGCGTGCTCGCCGCCGGTCTTGTCGATCTCGTCGACCACCATCACCGGGTTGGCGTACTGGCCATCGACCAGGGTCTCAAACACCTTGCCAGGGCGCGCCCCCTTCCACTGGCTGGACGCACCCGAGAGCACCCAGCCCGCCGTCATCGAGCTCATCGACACGAAGCCCAGGCCCGTGCCCAGCAGCTGGGCGATTTCGCGCGCAAAGTGGGTCTTGCCGACACCGGGCGGCCCCAGCAGCAGCATGGGCGTGATCTCCAGCGCGTCGCGGCTGTCGGCACACAGCGCGAGCTGGCGTTTGAGGTCGTCAAGCACATCGTGGAAGTTGGGCAGCTCGTCGTACAGGTGGGCCATGGCCGGCAGGCCGCTGGGCTTGACCTGGAAGCGCTCAGGGCCTTTTTCGAGCATGCGCTCGTAGGTGGCACGCAGGCTTTCGTGGTCGCGCTGCGGCAGCTTGCCCAGGCGCTTTTCCACCTCTTCGAGGCTGTAGACCGACCGCATGTGCGCGATCGGGATCCGCCCCGGGTGATCGCCGCCGCGTCCAACAGGAACCAGATCAGTGCATCCCATGTGCGCCTCCGTGCTTCAGGCTTGGATGCCTTCATTCAAGCAAGCGGCCGGCCAGGTGTCATTGGGAGAAGCCGGGATAAGGGTGTGCAGTTCTGCACACCTCTGGCGCATGGGGCGTCACTTCACCCAGGTGTTCATCTGCATGATGGGCATCATCACCGACATCACGATGAGCATCACGATCAGGCCCATCACCACGATGAGCAGGGGCTCGAGCACGGTGGCAATCGCCAGGGCCTTGCGCTGCACCTCGGCGGCGAGCTGGTTGGCCGCACGCTGCAGCATCAGCGGCAGCTGGCCGGTCTGCTCGCCCAGGCGGGCGAACATCGACAACAAGCCGGGGAAGCGCTTCTTGGCGGCCAGGGCCGAGGCCAGCGGCGCTCCTTCGCGCACCTGCACCAGCGCGTCCATGGCGTCGGCGCGCATGGCGCGGTTGGACAGCGTCTCGGCCGCCGCCTGCAGGGCCTTGAGGATGGGCACGCCCGAGCCGGCCAGCATGGCCAGCGTGCCGGCAAAGCGCGCGGCGTTGTAGCCCCGCGAGAGGCGCCCGATCAGGGGCAGCTCCAGCCAGGCGCTGTCGAACTTGAGGCGGAACTTCTCGTCGCGCAAGCCAAACGCCAGGCCAATGCCCCCGGCCGTCAGCACCAGCAACAGCAGCCAGCCCCAGTTGCGCATGAAAGCGCTCAGGCCCAGCATGAACTGCGTGAGCATGGGCAGCGCCCGCTTGGAGCTGGTGAACACCTGGGCCACCTGCGGCACCACGAACACCAGCAGCGCCACCACGATCACCACCGCGAACAGCGACACGATGGCCGGGTACAGCGTGGCGCCGATCAGCTTGCTCTTGAGCAGCTGCTGCTCTTCGAGGTCATTGGCCAGCTTGTCGAGCACGCCGCCGAGCTGGCCGCTTTGCTCGCCCGCTGCCACCACGCCGCGGTACACCTCGTCGAACTCGCGCGGGCTGCCCGAGAGGGCCCGGGCAAACGGCGAGCCGGCGTTGACTTCAGCCCGCAGGTGCGAGATCAGCTCGCGCTGGCGGGGGTCTTCGGCCTCTTCGGCCAGGGCCGTGAGCGCACGCTCCAGCGGCAGGCCGGCCACCACCAGGCCCGAGAGCTGCCGCGTCCAGATCGCCAGCGCCGAGTCGTTGAACACACGGCTGACGAAGATCTGCTTGTTGAGGCCCTGGCCTTCGCCCTGCGCCCCGGGGGCCACCCCTTCCACCTTGATCGGCACCAGGCCATTGCCGCGCAACTGGGCGCGGGCGGCCTTGGGGTTGTCGGCGTCGACCAGGCCATTGATGGTCTTGCCGGCGGCGTCGAGGGCTTCAAAACGGAAGGCGGGCATCGTGGTCTTTCAGCTCATTCCCGCGTGACGCGCAGCACTTCTTCCAGGGACGTGACGCCCTCGGCCACCAGGCGGTCGCCGTCTTCGCGCATGGTCTTCATGCCATTGAGCTGAGACAGCTCGAACAGCTTGGCCTCAGACGCCTGCTCGTGGATCAGGCTGCGGATCTCGTCGTCGGCCACCATCAGCTCGTACACGCCCGTGCGGCCCTTGTAGCCGCTCATGCCGCACTCGGGGCAGCCCACGGGGTGCCAGCGGCCGTGCACGTCTTGGCGCTTGCAGTGCGGGCACAGCTTGCGCACCAGGCGCTGGGCCAGCACGCCCAACAGCGAACTCGACAGCAGGAAGGGCTCGATGCCCATGTCGGTCAAGCGGGTGACGGCGCTGGGCGCGTCGTTGGTGTGCAGCGTGGCCAGCACCAAGTGACCGGTGAGCGAGGCCTGCACGGCGATCTGTGCGGTCTCGAAGTCGCGGATTTCACCGATCATGATGACGTCCGGGTCTTGCCGCAGGATGGCGCGCAAGGCCTTGGCGAAGGTCAGGTCGATCTTGGCATTCACCTGGGTCTGGCCGATGCCCGCCAGCTCGTACTCGACCGGGTCTTCCACCGTCAGCACGTTGGTGGTGCTGGCGTCGATGGTGCCCAGGCCCGCGTACAGCGTGGTGGTTTTGCCCGAGCCCGTGGGGCCGGTGACCAGCACGATGCCGTGGGGCTGGCGCAGCAGCTTCAAGAAGCGCTCCAGCGACTCGCCGCTCATGCCCAACGACTTCAGGGTGAACTTGTTGGCATCGCCCTTGTCGAGGATCCGCAGCACGGCGCGCTCGCCATGCGCCGAGGGCAGCGTCGACACCCGCACGTCCACCGCGCGGCCGCCGATGCGCAGCGAGATGCGGCCGTCTTGCGGCAGGCGCTTCTCAGAGATGTCGAGCTCGGCCATGATTTTCAGGCGCGAGATCAGCGCGGCGTGCAGCGCCTTGTTGGGCGCCACCACCTCGCGCAGCGTGCCGTCCACGCGGAAGCGCACGGCCGACGAGCGCTCGTAGGGCTCGATGTGGATGTCGGACGCGCCATCCTTCGCGGCCTGCGTCAGCAGGGCGTTGAGCATGCGGATGATGGGCGCGTCGTTGCTGGCCTCCAGCAGGTCTTCCACCGCCGGCAGGTCTTGCATCATGCGCGAGAGGTCGACGGCGTTTTCCACCTCACCCACCACGGCGGCGGCACTGCCTTCACCGGCGGCGTAGGCGGCCGCGATGCGGTTGCCCAGCGCCACGGCCTCTTCCTGCTCAATGGCGTGCACCTGGTACTGGCGGATCACCTCAGAGAGGGCGGCACGCGAGACCTCGGGCGGCGCCCACAGGGTGCTGCGCTCGTCATCGATTTCGAGCAGCAGCGTGTTGGCCTTCGCGAAGGCATACGGCAGGGGGTGTCGGGTGGCCATGGGTCAGCTCGGCTGGTGCCGCCTCACTTGCTGAAGGGGGTGTTGGCCTTCGGGAATTTCTCGTCGGGCGGCACCCGCTCCAGGCGTGTGGTCGCGCCACGGTTGCCCTCGCTGCGGTCCACGGCCTGCGGGGCGATGTTCGGGCTCATCTTCAGCTCGTCGATCACCGGGGCCCCATTGACCGCGCGCAGCGGCTTGCTCTTTTCGGGCACGGTGGCCATTTGCTGCGCGCGCATGTACTGGTAGCGATCCAGCGTCATCGCGTTGGCATCGTCCTGCGTGCGCATCACCACCGGGCGCAGGAAGACCATCAGGTTCTTCTTAGAACGCTCGCGGGCACGGCTCTTGAATAGGTTGCCCAGCACAGGGATATCACCCAGCAGCGGCACCTTGGCATCGCCGTTGTTGTAACTGTCGCTCAACAAACCACCCAGCACCATGATCTCTCCGTCGTCGACCACCACCGTGGTCTCGATCGAGCTCTTGTTGGTGATCAGGCCCGACGAGCTGGAGCTGTCCACCGAGGAGTTCTCCTGAAACACCGTCATGCGCACAGTGCCACCCTCACCCACTTGCGGCTTGACACGCAGCGTGAGGCCCACGTCTTTGCGCTCCACCGTGGTGAAGGGGTTCACTGTCCCGGTACTGGTGCCGCCATTGGTGTACTGGCCGGTCACAAAGGGCACGTTCTGGCCCACCACGATCTTGGCTTCTTCGTTGTCCAGCGCAATCATGTTGGGCTTGGACAGCAAATTGCCGTCGGCATTGGTCTCCAAGAAAGAGGCCAGTGCACCCAGGTTATACGTACCGTCCGACGTCTTGTGTAACACGCCAACGTTGAAGCCCGTGAGGCCGAGAAGGTTCGACTTGGTGGTCAAGCTCAACAAGCTGGGCACAGAGGCAGAAGAACCCGTGGACAACGGCAAGGCTGAAGCCGAGCCCACCACGTTGGTGTTGCCCGCTGCAGCGGCCCACTGGAAGCCCACCTCGGCCATTTTCTTTTCGCTGACCTCGATGATCATGGCCTCGACGTAGATCTGCGCGCGGCGCTGGTCCAGCTGGTCGATCACGGTGCGCATCTGCTTGTACAGCGCATCCGAGCAGGTGATGATCAGCGAGTTGGTGGCTGGATCGGCCTGGATGAAGCCGCCCGTCGACGGGCCGGCCGAGGCCTGCACCGGCGAGGTCGATTGGCTCGACGCGCCGCTGCCCCCGGCCATGGCCGCGTTGGCATTGCCGGGCGAGGTGATGGGGGAGCTGCTGCCGGTCGAACCCACGGCGCCACCGCCAGCCGAGCTTTGCGGGAACGACGCGCGCAAGATGGTGGCCAGCTTCACTGCATCCGAGTTCTTCAGGTAGACCACATAGATGCCGCTGCCGCCGATGCCATTGGTGCCGGGCCGGTCGAGCTTGGCCACCAGGCCGCGCACCATGGCCAGGCGCGCCGGGTTTTGCGCACGCACCATCAGCGAGTTGGTGCGCGAGTCGGCCATCACGGTGGCGCCACCGCCGCCCGTGGCGCCGGGCGCACCGGCCGCGCCGCCGCCATCCAGCAGCTTTTGCACCACCGGGGCCATGTCGACCGCCACGCCGTACTGCAGCGGGATGCTCTCCATGTCGGTGGTCTGCGGCACGTCGAGCGCCGCGATCATCTGCGAGATGCGCTTGAGGTTGTCGGCGTAGTCGGTGATCACCAGCGTGTTGGTGCTGGTGTTGGCGTTGATCGTGTTGTTGGGGCTGATGAGCGGGCGCAGCACCGTCACCAGGTTGTTCACGTTCTCGTACTGCACGCGGAAGATCTGCGTGAGCACCTGGTCGCCCGCACGGCCCACGTTGCCCACCTCGACGGTGCCCGTCTGCAGCTTGGCTTCGGCCTCGGGCACGATCTTGAGCAAGCCGGACACCTCGACGATGGCGAAGCCCTGGCCGCGCAGCGCGGCCATGAACTGCTTGTAGGCCTCGCGGGTGGTCATGGGCTGGTCGCTGTAGAGCGTGACCGTGCCTTTGACGCGCGGGTCGACCAAGATCGGCCGGTTGAGCACCGCCGCCATCGCGCGCGACACGCCATCGATCTCGGCGTTGATGAAGTTCAGCGTGACGTTGGCCTGCTGCTTGTCGGCTTTCTTCGCGGGTTTGGCCGCCCAGGCTTGCATCCCCGGCAACACGCCGCCCGGCCCGAAAGTCAAGGCCAGGGCCACCATCAGGGCCGAGGCGCGAGGACGCTGGAGTTGGGGAGGGGTCTTCATGCCTTATCCGATCGAAATGACAGTGCGATCACCCTGGGTGCGGCCCAGGATGTTCAAGATGTTCTGCAAGGGCGCGCGGTCGTCTTCGCTGCGGGCCCGCGCGTCGCCCAGAAAGCGCAGGCCCGTGGGGCCCAGGCTGCCCTGTCCGCTGAGCTGCAGGGCGCCATCTGAGGTGTAGAGGTTGATTTGGGCCAGGCCCTGGGCATCGCCCTGCAGGCCCACGCGGTACGAGCCCAGCGTGTCCAGGGTGGACAGGCGCGAGCTGGCGTTGTCGAGCATGGCCGTGAGGCCGCCTTGCAGCCGGATGCGGCCCTGGGCCCGCACGATGCTGAAGTCGGCCGCCTGCAAGCGCAGCACGCCAGAGAGGTCGAGCGCGTTCCACGGGGCGCCCAGGCCGGCGAGCACGCCGGTGGGCCAGTGGCCGATCTCGCCGCTGCCGCGCAGGGCGCTGGCCGAGGTGTTGTCGAGCGAAGGCTGCACCTTCACGTCCACCTGGGTCTGGCCGATGCCGGGCTGCAGCACCAGCACCATGGGCAGGGGCATGCAGCAGTCTTGCTGAACGGCCAGGCGCAGCTGCACGCCTTTGAGGCTCACGCCCGCCCCCAAGCGCCACGACAGGCGCCCCGGCAAGGCGCGCGCATCGCGGCTGCCCGGTCCGCCCGTGAGCACGGCCACGGCGTCGCCGCGCCAGATGGTGCCCTGGGCCTCGGCCAGCACCAGGCGCTGCCCCGTGGCCTCGGTGATGGCGTTGGCCAGCCAGGCGGCCGGCGCGAAGGCCAGCAGCCCCATCAGCGAGCCCAGGCCCACGCCCCACCAGCCCCAGCGGCGGCCGGCGCGGCGCATGTTCTCCCAGCGCGCCATCTCCATCGTGGATTCGAGCCAGCGCGAGGTGACCGCGGTGGCACCCCGCCACCACGGCAGCTTTTGTCCCTTGAGCGAAAACGCCGCCATGACCACGCTCGGGCTCAGCGCCCGCCTCCGGCACCGGGGCCCAGGCCCACGGTCAGCGTGCCCGAGTAAACACCGGGCGAGATCTGGATGAGCCCGGCCTCCATGGGCTTGACGCGCGCGGCGCTGCGGGCCTCGTCCAGCCAGGCGGCCAGCTTGTCGCCGGTGACCTTGGTGAGCGTGAGCGTGGCGCGGTCGCCTTGGATGGCCAGCGCGGCGCCCGAGCCCAGGCGCTCGCTGGCGGCCCGCAAGGCCTGCTCGGCCTGGGCCGGCGCCACGGGCGGGCGGGTCTTGAGCTGGCGCGCCTCTTCGGCGTACTTGCGCATCTGGTCGAGCTGGGCGTCGGCCTCACGCAGCTGGGCGGGCGTTTGTGTCAGCGTCTTCCAGGCGGGGCGCACGCCCACCATCACCAGCAGGGTCAGGCCCAGCAGCCAGCCGGCGGCGGTCAGCAGCTGGCGCTCGCGCGGGGCCATCGCCTGCCATTTCTGGCGCAGCTCCTGCAGGGCGTCTTGGATGGGACTGCTTTGGCTCATGGTGCGGTGGTGGGTGGGGTGCGGATCAGGTGCGGGTCAGGTGCAGGGCAACGGGGCGGGCGGCGCGGTGGCCTCAGCCCCGAGGGGCGCGGCGCACCACGATGCGCCCCTCGCTCACCTCGACGCGGTAACCCGCAGCCCCCAGGCGATCGGTCAGGACATCGAAATCCGGCTGGCCCCAGCCCGCCGGCGGCATCACCGAGAGGCTGGCACCGTCGTACTGCAGGCCGCCCGTGGGCTTGCCCGGCGGCCAGGCGCTGGCCAGGGCGCCCATCAGGGCCTCCAGGTCGTTGTCGCCCGGCTGGCCAGCGGCGGCGCGCAAGCCCTCGGTTTCGCGCTGCATCTGCACCGGGGCGTCGAGCACGCCGGTGATCTGCGGGTAGGTGTCTTTCAGCAAGGCCACCATGGCGGCCTTCTTTTGCTGCACCAGGTGTTTTTGCTGCCAGGCCCACAGGTTGAGCCCCAGCACTTGCGCTGCCACCAGCGCGACCAGGCCCACGCGGGCCGGACGCCACTGCGGGCTCAGGAAGGCGCGCCACTGGTCTTGCAGCGCGTGCAGGCCCTTGGAGCTGGGCGTGAGCTCAAACTGCAGCAGGTTCCACAGCGAGCGGGCGGCGTGCAAGGCGTGCTCGGCCGGCGTCAGCACGGTGACCGAGCGGCCCAGCCAGCGCTCGGCAGGCGCGGCCACGGCGGGCGTGGCGAAGCAGCGGGCGGTCTCTGGCAGCGGATCGGGCAGCAGCTGGCGGGCCAGCGCGCCCGAAGCGGGCCAGCTGCTCACCCCGTCGGTGGACGACCAGGTGAGCAGCATGTGCAGCTGCCCCTCGCCATCGACGGTTTCGCCTGACTGCTGCTCAGAGAAAAAGGCCTGGGGCGGGTCATCGGGCACCACGGCGGGCACCACGCGGTCCACGCGGACCTTGGCCTTTTCCAGCGCCATCAGCTGGCCAGTCAGCCAGGCGTGGTTCATCACGGCCACCCAGGCGGTCTCGCCGGCCTTGGCCTGCGGGGCCACGGCCAGGTGGATGTCATCGAGGTCGTCCAGCACCGCGTCTTCCAGCATGCTGGCGAGCGCCGCGCGCAGCCGCGACGCCGGGGCCTTGGGCACGGTGAGCTGGTGCCAGCTCACATCGGTCTCAGCCATCACGGCCACCACGGTGTCGGCCTTGGGCAGCAGTGGCGCGGCGGCACGGCCCTGGCGGCCCACCGAATGGCCGTCGACACTGAGCACGTAGCTGAACTCGCGCTCGCCCCCCACGGCCCCGCCCTGGGCCTCGGCCGCAGCAAGGGTGGCGCCCGGACGCTGGCGGGCGGGCAACTGGATGATGAGGATGCTCATGAGCGGAGATCAGACCTGTGTAGATGGCAGCCAGGTGGTGTCAAGACGAGGCAAACCGACTCCAGCATAGATGCACAGCCATTGTAGGAGCGGGCAAACAGCGGGCTTTTAAGGATTGATACCTGCATCCAGGTCCTGAAACCCGACCAACCGTGGCGCGCTGGCTGCACCACCTCACTGCCCCGTCACGCCAGAGACGCGCACGCTGTCGAGCACCCGCACGGCCTGCGGGTCGCGCTGCAACAGGTGGCGCTGCATGATGGTGAACTCGCCAAAGCGCAGGCGGCCCGTGGCCTCGTAGTAGGTGGACTTGATCCCCACCAGGCTCAGGTCGTAGCCCACCCCGACCACGGCTTCCACGTCGGCTGGCAGGTTGCGGAAGGGCTTGCGCTGACGCGCCGACACCAGGCGCCCCGCGGTACCCGTGTCCATCCTCGGAATGGCGGCGGCGATGACCTCGCGTGTGGCGGTGTTCAGGTTGATCGCCACGCCGTCATCGGGCAACAGGGTCACATAGGGGCGCAAGCGCTCGAGCAGGTCGGCCGTGAGGCCTTGCCCCAGCCACAGCAGGTCGTCGAAGGTGGCCGGCATCACGGGCGCGGCCGCCAAGCCCGAGGCCCCACCGATCTGCTGCAGCAGCGCGGGCGTGGAGGCTGCGCGGCTGGCCGAATCCGCCAGGATCAGGCGCTGCTGGATCAGGTCGGCGATACCAGCGTTCAAGCCCAGGTTCTGGCACAAGGCCTGGAAGACCTTGAGCTGCTTGGCGCGGACATCGGCATCGCTGCTGACGAGGTTGCGCAGGTTGAACTTGCCCTGCGCATCGGTCACGCCACCCGAGCCGAAGGTGTCGTCCTCAGACTGGTCTGCGGAGTTGTTGTTCTGGTCGGCCGCAAGGAAAGACGACAGCCGCGTCTCGGGCATGGGCTGGGCCCAGGTTTCGGTCAGGTCATCCCAATCGGGGCGGCGGCGGGCATCATCGAGCAGCCAGTGGCGGCCGAAATCCAGCAGGCCATTGAGCATCCACACGCCCTGGCTGCGCACGCGTTCGGCCTCTTCGACGCGCACGGCGCGGTACTGCTGGTAGACCATCGAGGCCGCCAGCGTGGACACCAGCGTCACGATGATCATGGCCATCAGCAAGGCCGCGCCGCCTTGCCGAGCCCGCCGTGGCGTGAGCAGCAGATGTGGGGGCTGTGTCATTGCACCTCCAGCGCGATCTCGCGGGTGACCGTGCCCTGCCAGCCGCTGCCTTCGCCCATGCCGAGCTGGAAACGCACCGCCTCGGGCGGAGGCTGCGGCCCGGCCGTCAGGTTGATGCCAGCGGTCGAGGTGCCGCCCGAGCCCGATGCCCCTGTGGCTGCGCTCGCGGCGGCGGCTGCAGCCGCCAGCGACGACGCCGTCACCCGCGACGACTGGCAGTTCGCCATGTTGCCCCCCAGGTAGCAAAACACCTGCATCTGGTTGACGCCATCCAGCGCCTTGAGCGTGCCCGGCTGCGAGGCATCGAGCTGGAAGCTCGACAGGGAGTACTTCTGCACCTCGCCCACCACCGTGGTGGTCGGGCTGGCCCAGCGCCACAGCTGACCATCCTGGAGGAACCAGGTCACCACCTGCACGCCACCAGCCGCGCGGCGCGTGAGGCGCATGTGGCGGCTGTCCACGATCAAAGGCTCGACCACGCCCAGGCTCACCACCTGCGTCAAATCGGCCTCCACCTGGGTGAGCACCGACTGCAGGCGCAACGTGCGCTTGAGGTGCTCGTCGGCAATGGTGCGCGCCGAGGTGATGGCATCCACGCCCTTCCAGCAGGTGGCCGCCAGCACCGACAAGATCAGCAGCGACACCAGCACCTCAATGAGCGTGAAGCCGCGGGGCACGGGGCGCCGCTGGGGCGGCAGGGGGCGTTGTGGCAGGGTCATCGTCAAGCGGCCCGCTCAGTGACGCCACACCACGGTGGCGATGTTGACGACGGGCTCGCCCGTTTCATTGAACATGCGCACATCCACCTTGCGAAAGCTCGGGTTGGGCGTGGTGGTCACGCGCATCTTGCCGGCGAAGTTCTGCCCGAGCTGTTCGCAGCCGAAATCGCTGTCACCCACGGGCGGGAAGGTCTTGGTCTGGCGCAGGGCCATGAGCTTGTTTTCGGCGCAGTACTGCGCCAAGGTGATGTCAGACAGGCGCTGGGCGTTGTTGGTCAGGCCGCCCGCCGCCTTGATGCCCGTGGCCAGCGCGATGGCGACGATGGCCAGCGCCACCAGCACCTCGATGAGGGTCATGCCCTGCAAGCGGTCAGCGCGCACCGGCGCCTCCGTTGGCCGACTGCTGCGCGGCAAGTTCATCGCCCGTCAACACGGCAAAGGGGCTGAGACCGTCGGTGCCGATCACGAGTTGCTTGTCTTCAGAGCGCAGGATCACGCTTTGCGGGCCGATCACGGGCTCGGGGCCGAGCACGATGGACTGGGCGCCCACCACCTGGGCGCTGATGTCGGTTTCGCTCCAGGTCAGCCGGTCCGGCTGCAGGCTGCGGGGCAGCCCGATGAACTGGAAGTCACCGCCCGCGTCGCCGCCGCGCGGCACCCACAGCACGGTCATGGCGCCAGCCCGAGCCTGCGAGCGGGCGCTCTCCAACAAGGCGATCAGCTGATCGGCCTGACGCTGCAGCCGGGTGTTGGAGGGGTCCGGGATGGCGAAGGAGACGACGGCGGTCGTGATGGCGATCATCGCCACCACCACCATCAACTCCAGCAAGGTGAAGCCGCGTGCGCGGCGGCGTTCACTGCCAGGAGCCGATGTCGGCATCGCGGCCTTCACCACCGGCCTGGCCGTCTGCGCCAAACGAGAACACATCGACCGGGCCCTTCACGCCGGGGTTGGCGTACTGGTAATTGTTGCCCCAGGGGTCCTTGGGCAGCTTCTCCAGGTAGGTCTTCCAGTTGGCCGGCACGGGCGAGGCCGTGGGCTTGGTCACCAGGGCCTGCAGGCCTTGCTCCGAGGTCGGGAAGCGCTGGTTGTCGAGCTTGTAGAGCTTGAGCGCCTGCATCAGGTTGCTCACGTCGGTCTTGGCGGCCGTCACGCGGGCATCGTCGGCACGGTCGAGCACGTTGGGCACGATCAGCGCGGCCAGCAGGCCGATGATGACCAACACGACCATCAGCTCGATCAGGGTGAAACCGCGCTGGGCGGCGGCGCGCAGCTGGGCCGTGCGGCGTTGCAGAGAAAACATCGTGGTGTCCAGTTCAGGGTTCACAGTGCGCGTTGAGACCCGGCCAGCGCCGGCAGGTTCCCCCACACCCGTGTGCAGAGGGCGCCAGCATGCCCGAGACGGCGGCCCGACAGATGCGGGATCTACCCGAGGTCGCCCCCCCACTTTGCGGCACCCTGCAGGGGTCGCAAGCATCATAATGGCCGGATCATGGCATCTCGATTCTTTGCACTCGTCGTGTGGGCTGCGGTCGCAGCCAGTGTGGCGTACTGGGGTCTGCGCTGGCTGTCCAAGCCGGCCGCAGTGCCTGCCTACGCCACCCCTGTGACCCTGGATGCCGCCGTGCGTGGCGACCTGCAACGCCTGCTCGCCCCACCGCCCGAGGCCTCGTCGGGCCCCGCGGCCATGCCCTCCGAAGCGCAAGCGCTGGCCGGGCGGCTCAAACTCATGGGCGTGGTGGCCCCGCGCGAAGAAGGCGGCCCGGGCGGCATCGCCCTGCTGTCGCTGGACGGCAAGCCCGCCCGCGCCGTGCGCGTGGGCATGGTGATCGACGGCACCTATGTGCTGCGCACGCTCAGCCAGCGCAGCGCCGGCATCGGCCCCAACGGTGGCCCGGTGTCCGTCAACCTCGACCTGCCGCTGATGCCCCCGCCAGCCACGGGCATCCAGCCCGAGCCCAAAGGCGTGCTCAAGTCAGACACCATGCCCAGCGTGGCGGCCATGCAGGGCAACGCACAGATGGGCACGGCCGTGGCCGCTGTGGCGCCGCCTGCCACCGCGCCTCAGCGCGTGGTGCACTCACCCTTCCACCCCGATGTGACCAACCCCAGGCCCGGACAGCCGCCGCGCGACGGAGAATCTGCCGGCATGCCGCGCCAGCGTCGCCTGCCGACCAACGCCATGCCGCAAATCCCAGGCGGCATGCCCCCGCCCCCCGGCGGCGCCACGCCCAACCCGGCGAACAACTGATCCGCCAAGCACCCACGCTGTGGGACACCCAGGCCGCCTCGTGCGGCCTTTCGTTTGGGTGAGATCAGCGCAAGAACAGCCGGTACACCGGGTTGCGCGTCTCGTCCACCCACTGGTGACCCAACGCGTCCAGCACGGACGGGATGCGCTCGTGCTCGGCCTTGGGCACCTGCAGGCCCACCAGCGTGCGACTTTGGTCGCCGCCC
>Ga0228700_1001052_pt1 | contig 19923 bp, 14 predicted proteins | sample McNCre317_Aug_MG_FD_178019 | JGI IMG/M metagenome (GOLD analysis project Ga0228700, IMG submission 178019) | Freshwater microbial communities from McNutts Creek, Athens, Georgia, United States - 3-17_Aug_MG | ecosystem: Environmental > Aquatic > Freshwater > Creek | place: USA: Georgia...
GATGGCCCGGATCAGGCGTGCGGCCTCGAAGCCGTCCATCACCGGCATCTCGCAGTCCATCAGGATCACGTCGAAGCTGCGCTCCTGGCACCACTGCACCGCGATGTCGCCCTGTCGTGCGTGCACACACTTGATGCCCAGGCTCTCCAGCGTCATCGAGGCGATGAAGGCGTTGACCTCGTTGTCCTCGACCAGCAGCACCTCGCCGCTCAGGCGCCATTCTTCGCTATCGGGTGGCACCGAGTCCTGGAAGCGTTCGGCCTCGGGCGGCGGCTCGGTGGCGGCGGTCTCCGCACTGCTGAACGGCACCTCCAGCTGCATCTCGAAGGTGGTGCCCACGCCCTGCACGCTGCGCACGTGGATGGTGCCGCCCATCTCGTCGATGATCTGCTTGCAGATCGCCAGGCCCAGGCCCGTGCCGCCGTGGGTGCGGGTCAGGCCCGAATCCACCTGGTAGAAGGGCTGGTAGAGCTTGTCGAGCGAAGCCTGGGGGATGCCCACGCCGGTGTCCGATACATCCAGCAGCAAGCGGGCCGTGTCCGGGCCGAGCATCAGCACCGAGGCGCTGACCACCACCTCCCCTTGCTGCGTGAACTTGACGGCGTTGCTCACCAGGTTGAGCAGCACCTGGCGCAGCTTGCTCTCGTCGGCGATGATGCTGCGCACCTCGTAAGGCACGGCCGAGATGTCTGCCCGCAGCTGGATGCCTTTTTGCAGCGCCGTGGCGCGGAAGGCTTCGCAGGCAGTCAGCAAGGTGTCTCGCACGTCGAAGGGGGCCGGGTTGAGGCGCACCTTCTGGGCATCGAGCTTGGCGAAATCGAGGATCTCGTTGAGCAGGTGCAGCAGGCTTTTGGCCGAGTCGCGCGCCGACTTGACGAAGAGGCGATCGCGCTCAGACAGCGCATCGACCTTGAGCATGTTGAGTGCACCGATCACGCCGTTCATGGGCGTGCGGATCTCGTGGCTCATGTTGGCCAGGAAGGCCGTCTTGGCGCGGTCGGCGGCCTCGGCCTTTTCCTTCATGCGGCGCAACTCGGCGATGTGGTTCTTGCGCTTGGACTGCAAGAACAGCTTGCGCTCGCGCAGCATCGAGAAGCGGTAGAGCATGAAGCCCAGCACGTTGGCCGCCGCCAGGTGGATGACCATGCGCTGGAAGCCCACGGCGTCGAAGTCGGGCCGCAACATCGCGTACATGCAGGCCACACCCGTGAGCACGCCGCCCAGCATCAGCGTGGTCAGGGCACGCAGGCGGGCAAAGCCGTAGGTCATGAAGATGGTCAGCACCGTGGACGTGGTCAAGGTCCAGTAGGCCGACACCGTGCCCACATTGAGTTGGCCCAGGTAGGAGATGTAGCCCGTGGCGAAGGCGCTCAAGGCCACAAGCAGCGAGCAGGTGGGGTCGTAGTGGCGGGCAAAAAAGGGCTTGTAGAGCTGCACCAGGTTGCCAAACACCAAGAATCCGGCAGACACGAGCAGGCGCACCACCTGGGTTTGATCGGCCATGGGGCGGCGGCCCAGCAGCGCGTCCATGCCCCAGAAACTGAGGTAACAGCCCGCACCCACCGTGCAGCAGATGAACAGGAAGCGGACACCGAACGACCGGTAATTGGCCAAGAACTCAGCCTCGTTGGCTGGATTCTTGAAACCACGGTGGCCCAGCAACCGCAGCATTCCGGGGAAACTGATCCTCGACATCGCTACGACCCTGTTTGATCAGAACACAACCCGGCCGCGCGCGGACGAACCCACCCTGGGGTGGATCGTCGGGCCAAACGCTGCCAACTTCGGACAAACCGAAGCGAACGTGTGCAGATGATTGCGGGGTGCCCCGGGCGTGTCAAGCGGGCTGGTGCGCAGTTGATACGCGCCAACCCGTTGATCTGGCGAGGAAAGCGAGTCTGGCCCGGGCTCAGCAGATGCCGATGGGCGCGTCCCAGCGGTCGTGGTGTTGTACAGCATGGTGGTCGGATTCCGAAGTGAAGTCCGACGCATTCAAGGCTGCAGCACCTGCGTCATGGAATCGAGCATGGACCACGTCATGGTCGATTTCAATATCCGGGTGATGGGTTTGGGCCATGAACGGATACATCGGACATTCGGCGGCTCGCCACAAACTGTCAGCTTCCCGCACGGGCAAATAATAAAGCCCGTGCGGCAGGTTCAAGACGCTGGGAAGGGCGATTTTTCTGCCCTGAAAGGCGTCTTTGAATTGCATTGCGCGGTAGAGCCGATCCACGGGGCTGCGGGCCGTGACCAGCACCGTGTCGATGCCGGCGTGGAAGCTCACCTCATACAGGGCTTTGTAGAGGGCCGAACTCACCATGCGGGCCTCTTCGGTGCTGCGCACGGTCAGGCGGCCGGCCTCGAGTAACACCTGTCCGTGAAACTGTGATGGCAGGTCCAATTCATGTTCCATGTGCAGGGGCTGGTGGATGTTGGTGATCAGCCGCATCGAGCCCAATACCTGACCATCGAGCTTGGATTCAGCCACCAACAACACCGCATCGCAGCGGCGGTCGTCGGGCTCGGGCGCACTCAGCATGTCGTCCATGCCGGGTACCCGTCGGCCATAGGCCATGGCGCGCACGGCCACGGCTTTGAGCAGATCGGCTTCATCGCTGACCAGCCGCACCCGAAAGGGCAGCAGCTGGGTGGTTTCAGCGTGAACGCTGTAGGGGCGAGAGTGAGATGCAAGCGTGTGGATCATGATGGCAAACCCGTTGTGAACGGCCCGCCAAACGACTGCACCAAGGCGTTATAGGAATACGGTCGATCGGTTGGCGGGTCTGACCTTGGCTCCGACCGTTGGAGCAAGGAACCTGAGATGGCCCCTTGCACCATGTGCAATGAACCTCCCTGCGCCAAGCATGAGGGATGCCCATGGGCTTGCCTAACCCCGTTCAGGGGAATCCAGATTCTCCATTCGCCTCTTGACGATTGGCTTCAAATCGTCATCAAAATTTCATGAAGCAAAAATGAACATGCACGCCCGCAAGACGTGCATGGATGGTCGAGAAAGCGCGCAAAAAAGGTGCTGCGCGCTGGGGTGGTGGCGCTCAGTGGTTGAAGCGCACCACGGCCACGGTGGTGTTGCGCCCCACCGGGGCCGGCGCCACCACGGGGGCGCTGCTGCGCGTGGTGGGCAGGCCAGCGATGTCGACCAGCACGGGGTGGTGGTGGGCGTTGCTGCTGGCGAGGCGCACGCGGCCATCGAGCAAGACGGCGGTGTCGCGGCCATTGGGCAGGCGCTCGGGGTGCAGCAGTTGCACCTCGCGGATCTGGCGCGGCCGCAAGGAGAGGTTGACGTCGTCGGGCAGCATCACGCACAGCGGATCGCGCAGGGCGAGGGTGACGACGGTTTCGCGCACCGTGCGGTTGGCCGCACGGTCATCGAGGCGCGTGACGCGCTGGCGGCTGACGTGGCCGGCGATGCGCACCGACTGGTCTTCACGCACACAATCGCCCGCAAGGGCGGGCAGGGCCACGGCCAGGGCCACGGCCAGGGCCGAAGCCATGGCGATCAAGGCGTACAGCGGCCGCAGCGGGCCCTTCGGGGGGATACGCTTCATGTCCTGCTCCTGCTTTGCGCGATTTGGGATGTGCGCCAGTCTAGGAACTCGGCCCCGCCCAGACAGCCCCCGGGTTAGGGGGCAAATGAGGGGCCACGGGCGATGATGCGTATCCCCTACAAGGGCTAGGTATTTACCCGGGTATCCGGGCGGCTGCGATCACTTCTCGGGCAGCTCGATCTTGACCTCGAGCACGTCCAAGTCGCCCTGGCGCTCCATGGCCACCTTGATGTCGGCCGGGTCGATGGAGACGTACTTCGAGATCACCGCCACCAGCTCGCGCTGCAGGTCGGGCAGGTAGTTGGGGCTGTGGCTGCGGCCATTGCGCTCGTGCGCCAAGATCAGCTGCAGACGCTCCTTGGCCACCGTGGCCGTCTGCTTCTTTTCGCCGAGGAAGAAGGAGAGGAATCCCATGGTGTCACTTGCCTCCGAACAGGCGCTTGAAGAAGCCAGGCTTCTCGGCGTCGATGAAGCGCATCGGCTTGTCTTCGCCCAGGAAGCGGGCGATGACGTCCTTGTAGGCCTCCGACACGTCGGTGTCCTTCATGTGGATGGCCGGGATGCCCTGGTTCGAGGCGTTGAGCACGGTCTCGGACTCGGGGATCACGCCGATGAGCTTGACGCGCAGGATCTCGTGGATGTCGTCGAGCGACAGCATCTGGCCGCCCTCAACCCGGTTGGGGTTGTAGCGGGTGATCAGCAGGTGCTCCTTGATGGGCTCGCCGCCTTCGATCGCGCGCTTGGTCTTGCTGTTGAGCATGCCCAGGATGCGGTCGGAGTCACGCACCGACGACACCTCGGGGTTGGTCACCACCAGGGCCTCGTCGGCAAAGTGCATGGCCATCAGCGCGCCGGTTTCGATGCCGGCAGGCGAGTCGCACACCACGTAGTCGAAGCCCATCTCGCCCAGCTCTTTGAGCACGCGCTCAACGCCGTCTTGCGTGAGGGCATCTTTGTCGCGGGTTTGCGAGGCGGCCAGTACGTACAGGTTGTCGCACTGCTTGTCCTTGATGAGCGCCTGGGTGAGGTTGGCCTCGCCATGGATGACGTTGATCAGGTCGTACACCACGCGGCGCTCGCAGCCCATGATCAGGTCGAGGTTGCGCAGGCCGACGTCGAAGTCGATCACCGCCGTCTTGTGGCCGCGCAGCGCGAGACCGGACGCGAAACTGGCGCTGGTGGTCGTCTTGCCCACGCCCCCTTTACCGGAGGTCACCACGATGATCTTGGCCATGGATGGCGGTCCTTTCAGATGCTTTGTGCTTGCGTTGATGTTCAGAGCTGGATGGGGTCGAACACGAGGCGTTCGCCCTCCAGCCGGATTTGGGCCGGCTTGCCGCGCACGGTGTCGGGCAGCGGGTTGTCGGTGGTGCGGTAGGTGCCCGCGATCGACAGCAGTTCGGGCTCCATGCAGGTGGCGAAGATGCGCGCCTGGGTGTTGCCCTTGGCACCGGCGATCGCCTTGCCGCGCAGCGGTGCGTACACGTGGATGCTGCCGTCGGCGATGACCTCGGCGCCATGGTTCACGATGGCGGTGATGATGACGTCGCCGCCCTTGGCGTAGACCTGCTGGCCCGAGCGCAGGGGCTTGTCGATGATGAGGGTGGCGGCCGAAGCCGACTCGACCGGCACCTCGACACGGACCTCAAAGGGCACCTGCACCTCGCGCACCACCTCGCGGATCACCTCTTTGACCTCGACGCGGGCCGGGGCGGCACCGGCATCGGGCGCTTCGACCAGGCCGGCGGCTTTGGCCGCATCGGCTTGCTTGATGGAAGCACCGCGCACGGCCACGGGCTTGAGCTTGTGGCGCTGCATCAGCGCGATCAGGCCGGCGAAGTCGATGGCCATGTCCAGGCTGGCCAGGTGGGTGAGGTCGATCACCACAGGCTCGCCATCGAACAGATCGGGCGTGGCGCCGAAGCGCGCGTCCATGGCCTGAGCCAGGGTCTGCAGGTTGGCCGTGCGCAGCACAAAGGCTTCCAGCGTGAGCGAGGCGCTCTTGATGTCAAACAGGCTGGCGGCGTTCGCGGGCGTGACGGCGGACATGGTTGCAGAACGTGAGAAAGCCCAGAGTTTAAGGCACACAGCGCAGGGTGCCCGGGCGTCGGCGACGCCTGTGCCTCCCCGCCATCAACTGGCGGTCGCGCGCTCTTTCTTGATGGGCATCAACGCGTGGGAAATGCTTGCCACCACGCCTGCACATTGCGGCATCCCCAGCCGGGCCGCGGCAAAAAATGGCGACGTCGCCTGTGGAGCGATGGCGGGGCATCCATGGCCCGCTGCCGCGCCCTCAGCCCCACCGCCAGTTCGCGTACCGCCATGAGAACCAATCTGCCCATCACCCAGCAAGAGCACATGCTCCGAGACGGATCGATGATCGTCTCCAAGACGGACCTGAAGGGCCGCATCACCTACATCAACGACGATTTCATCGAGGCCAGCGGGTTCACGGCAGGCGAGCTGATCGGCCAGCCGCACAACCTGGTGCGCCACCCCGACATGCCCACCGAGGCGTTCGAGGACCTGTGGCAGACGCTGGCCGCCGGACGCCCGTGGACGGGCATGGTCAAGAACCGCCGCAAGGATGGCGATCACTACTGGGTGGTGGCCAACGCCACACCCATCCGCGAGGGCAACGCGGTGGTGGGCTACATGTCGGTGCGCACCCGCCCCACGCGTGAGCAGGTGCAGGCGGCAGAGCAGGCCTACCGCATGTTCAAGGAAGGGCGCGCAGCGGGCTGGGCCATCCGAGATGGCCAAGTGGTCCGCATGGGCGCGGTGGCGCAGCTCAATGTGCTCGGCACGGTCTGGGCCAAACTGGGCATGGCCGCGCGCATGGGCATGCTGGGCTTGCTCGCGGTGATGGCCGTGGCGGGTGGCCTGTTGGCCGATGGTCGCGGTGGACTGGCCTGGCTGGCCTGCGTGTTGCCGCTGGCCTTGGCGGCCTGGGGCGGCGTGGCGATGGTGCAGCGCATGGGGCGCCTGCTGGCCGCGGCCGAAGAGGCGCTGGAGCGCTACGCGCAAGGCCGCTTTGACGGGGTGGTGCCTTCTGACGGCGACGACGAGCTGGCGGCCATGATGCGCTCGCTGCGCCGCGTGCAAACCCGCCTGGGCTTCGAGTTTGCCGACACGCTCAAGCGTGCAGACCAGGCGGCCCGCATCCAGCAGGCGCTGGACGTGGCGGCCACCAACGTGATGGTGGCGGATGCCAACCACGACATCATCTACACCAACCGGTCGCTGGAAGGCATGCTGCGTGCGGCCGAGGGCGACATCCGCAAAGACCTGCCCAGCTTCAGCGCGGCCACGGTGCGCGGCAGCAACATCGACGTCTTCCACAAGAACCCCGCCCACCAGCGTGGCTTGCTGGCCCAGTTGAGCCAGACGCACAAGGCGCGCTTGAGTGTGGGCGGCCGCAAGTTCGACCTCATCCTCAATCCCATCCAGGGTGAGGGCGGCAAGCGCCTGGGCGTGGTGGTGGAGTGGAAGGACATGACCGCCGAATTGGCCGCCCGTGAGCGCGAGCTGACCCTGGCCGCCGAGAACGCGCGGGTCAAGCAGGCGCTGGATTCGTGCTCGACCAACGTGATGATCGCCAACGCCGATGGCCACATCGTCTACACCAATGCCTCGGTGATGGCGATGCTGCGCAAGAACGAGGCCACCTTGCGCCGGGCCTTGCCCGCCTTCGAGGTCAACAAGGTGGTGGGCAGCAACTTCGACAGCTTCCACCGCAACCCGGCTCACCAGCGCAACCTGCTGGGGGCGCTGCGGGGTGAGCACAAGACGCAGATCAAGGTCGAGGGGCTGACCTTCGCGCTGACGGCCAACCCCATCTTCGACGCGGGCGGCCAGCGCCTGGGCACGGTGGTGGAGTGGCAGGACCGCACGGCCGAGGTGGCCGCCGAGGTCGAGATCACCCAGCTGGTGGACGGTGCCAACCAGGGCAACTTCGCGCAGCGCATGGTGCTCGAAGGCAAGGAGCCCTTCTTCCGCCTGATGGGCGAGAAGTTCAACGACCTGATCGAGACCGTGAGCCAGACCATCGTGCAGGTGCGCGCTTCGGCGGAGCAGCTCAGCGCTGCGGCCAACCAGGTGTCTGAGACCTCGCAGTCGCTGTCGCAATCGGCCTCGTCGCAAGCGGCCGGGGTGGAGGAGACCTGTGCCTCGCTGCAGGAGATGGCCGACTCGGTGCGCCAAAACGCCGACAACGCCAACGTCACCGACGGCATGGCCAGCAAGGCGGCCAAGGAAGCCATCGAGGGTGGCGATGCCGTCAGGAGCACGGTGGAGGCCATGCGGGCCATTGCCACCAAGATCTCGATCGTCGACGACATCGCCTACCAAACCAACCTGCTGGCACTCAACGCGGCCATCGAGGCGGCGCGTGCGGGTGAGCACGGCCGCGGCTTCGCCGTGGTCGCCGCCGAGGTGCGCAAGCTGGCCGAGCGCAGCCAAGTCGCCGCGCAAGAAATCGGTCACCTGGCGGGCTCCAGTGTGGGCCTGGCCGAGCGGGCGGGCGAGTTGCTGCGCGAGATCGTGCCGTCCATCCACCGCACGAGCGAGCTGGTGCAAGAGATCGCGGCGGCGTCTGGCGAGCAGTCGGACGGGGTGCAGCAGATCAACGCCGCCGTGGAGCAGCTCAACACCTCGACGCAGCAGAATGCGTCTGCGGCCGAAGAGTTGTCGGCCACCTCGGAAGAGCTGTCGGCCCAGGCCATGCAGTTGCGCTCCCTGATGGCGTATTTCAAGCTGCAGGGCGATGCCGGTGGGGCCCATGGCGGCCATGCGGCTGGGGCCGGGATCTGGTCAGCGCGCCCTGCGGCCACAACGGCGATGGCGGTGGCCTCGACAGGGGGCAGCCATGGCATGCATGCGCATGACAATGGGCGTGTGGTGCACCGCGAACTGGAAGACGATGTGCACCACGCCCACTGAGGGCGGCAAGTGATCAGTGGGTGGGGGCGTTGGGGAAGCTCAAGGTCACCGACGTGCCATGCCCCAGCTTGCTGTCGATGGACACGCTGCCGCCCATCAGCTTCATCGTGCCCATGACGATGGACATGCCCAGGCCGGTGCCTGGGATGCGGCCCGAAGTGTCGGCGCGGTAGAAGCGCTCGCCCACGCGGGCCAGCTGCTCGGGTGACATGCCGATGCCATGATCCTGCACGACCACATCCACCAGGCGCGGGTCGTGCCGGTTCGGGCGCACCGACAACAGCACATCGCCGCCATCGGGCGAGTACTTGTAGGCGTTGGCCAGCACGTTGGTGAGCACCTGGATGGTGGCGGCCTCGTCGGCCCAAACGGTCTGCGCGGCCTCATCGAGGTAAGTGTGGGGCGGTGTGCGGCCGCTGGGCACGGCATGGTCCGTCAGCACACGCGCCACGAGGGCAGGCAGGTGCAAGGCCTGTGGGTCCATGTCTTGCCCCTGGCGTGCCTCCATGCGGCTGATGTCGAGCAGCTCATTGATGATGTCGATCATGTGGCTGGACTGGCGCCAGATGCGCGACAGCAGGTCTTTTTGCTTGGCTGGGGCGAAGTCGTGGTTGAGCAGCAGCTCGGTGAAGCCGTAGATGCTGGACATGGGGGTGCGCAACTCGTGTGCGGCGATCGAGATGAAGCTGCTCTTGATGCGGTCAAGCTCGGTCACCCGGGTGATGTCGCGCAGGTGCAGCATCTTGGCCACCGCGCCATGGCCGTGGTGCCACTGGATGGCCAGGGTCAACTTGGCGGGTGGGCGGCGATCGAGGTGGGCGGGCAGGTCTTCAAAGGTGCGCACATGCGGCTGCACGAAGGCATGTTGCCGCAGCAGCGTCATCAGATCGACCTCATGGCAGTCGCGTGCCAGGGCCAGCGGGATGCCGGTGAGCTGCTCGAAGGCCGGGTTGATGTAGCTCACCCGCCCCAATTCGTTGAGCGACACGAAGGCATCGGTGCTGAGCGCGAAGATGCCTTGTACCTGGGCCAGGCTGTCGGCGAGGGCGGACTTCATCAGGCGCTGCTCGTGCACATCCTGGATGGTGCCGGCCATGCGGTGCACCGTGCCATCTTCGTTGCGGTAGACCTTGGCGCGGGCATGGAACCAGCGGTACTCACCGCTGGCGGTGCGCAGCCGGTATTCGATGTCAAAGGGGGCCTGGCGGGTGAGCGTCTCCAGCATGGTGGCGCGCGTGCGGGTGCGGTCATCGGGGTGCAGCAGCTCGATGAGGCTTTTGGGCGTGACCTCGATGGTGCTGGGTGCCATGCCCAGCAGGCGATAGAACTGGGGTGACCACCAGATGTGGTCCTCGCGCACGTTCACCCAATCCCACAAGCCATCGTTGGCCCCGTCGATGGCCAGGGCCAGGCGCTCACTGAGCTCTGCGCGCTCGGCCAGAGCCAGCTCGGCGGTGGCCTTGGCTTCGACCAGGTCGCGGGTGCGCAGCGTCACCATGCGCTGGGCGCGCACTCGGCCCACGCCCAGCAGCCACAGGGCAAAGCTGGCTGCGGTGGCGAGCAGCGCGCCGATCAGGCCGAACCACCACGGCGATCGTGACGCAAGCTGCTGTTCGAAGGCCGGCGTACTGCTGACTTGCAGCAGCAACTCCCGTTGCCCAACGTTCAACAAGAAGTGCTTGCGAAAGGCTGCGTCAGTGCGTTCGACATCGGGGCCGTGGGCAAACAGCAGCGTGCGGTCACCTGCGGCCTCGGCCTGCAGCAGTTGCACCTGCAGGCGTGCAGCGTGTGGGCGAACGGCGGTGGCCAGCAGCTCTTCGTACACCACCGGGCTGTACGCCAGCCCCACCAAGGCGTTCATGCGTTCGGCCGGGGTGTTGACTGGTGCGCCCGGCTTGAAGATGGGCAGGTAGTACAGGCAGCCAGAGCGCCGTTGCCCGTCTTGAACCAGGGTGATGCGTCCCGTCAGCGTGTCTTGTCCGGTGGCGATGGCCAGCTCGGCCGCCGCGCGGCGTGTCGGCTCCGAGCCCACATCGAAGCCCAAGGCCGGGCCGTTGTGGGCGATGGGCTCGATGAGGCGGATCACGTACAGGTCATCCGCGTGGCCCTTGGTGCGCACCGCAAACTGGGGTGCGTCGTCTGCGCGCTCGCGGGCCACAAAGGCGTCGAGGTGGTTGCGGGGCACGCGCTCGATCAGGCCCAGCCCTCGGATGCCTGCGGCATCGACATCGACATCCCGGTGTTCCACCCAGGTCTTGAAGGTGCTGCGGTGCATGGCCTGGGGCGCAGCCACAAAGGTGCTGCGCACGCCTTTGAGGGCGGGCAGGATGGCATCCAGTCGGGCCCGCACATCGCGCTCCAGCGTCACGGCTTCGCGGTCGAACTGGACCATGGCCGCTTCGCGGTGGTCGTTTGCCATGAGCAGCCCGAACGACACGCTCAAGGCCAAACCGATCACCCAGACGGCGAGCGATCGCCACAGCACCTGCCGCTCGTGGCTGGCGCTGCCGTCGGTGGCAGACGGCGCGCTCGCTGGCCAGGTCTGGCTGGGCAGCCAGGCTCCGGTTGAGGTGGATGAGGTGCCCACGGCGTTCAGAAGAACTCGACGCCTTGCTGCGCGCTGGCGCTGGCCACGGCAGGCGAAGGGTGAGGTTGTCCAGCTTGCAGCGGTGGGATGGGCGGCGGCACATGGTTGGAGGCGGCCGAAACAGGCTTGCTGCTGGATGCTCGCTTGGGCGGTGCGGCCGCATCGCTGTGGTCGCCCAACCTGAACTCGGACAGCAGCGTGGTGAAGGCCTGGGCCAACTCGGTCAGCTCTTGTGCGATCTCGCTCGACTGCTGGGCCACTTCCAGGTTTTGCTGGGTGACGGTGTCGAGGTCCATCACCGATTGCGTGACCACGCCGATGCCGCCGGCGTGCTCCATCGAGTCTGCGGAGAGCTGCGAGAAGGCTTCGCCCACGCGGCGCACCGCCACCACCACCTCTTCAATCGTTTGTCCGGCCTCGTTGACCACCAAGCTGCCTTGCTGGATGGCCTGCAGCGAGTCTTGGATCAGCGTCTTGATCTCTTGGGCGGCCTGAGACGACTTGAGTGCCAGCGCCCGCACCTCGCCTGCCACCACGGCAAAGCCTCGGCCCTGGTCGCCTGCCCGGGCTGCCTCAACGGCCGCGTTGAGCGCCAGGATGTTGGTCTGGAAGGCGATGCTGTCGATCAGGCTGGTGATGTCGGTGATGCGCTGTGCCGTGGCGTCGATCGTGCGCATGGTTTCGATCACCTTGGCCACCTGGGCGCCGCCGGATTCGGCCAAGGTGGTGGCCTGGCTGGACATGGCCTTGGCCTCGGCCGAAGCCTGGGCACTGCTTTGCACGATCAGGTTGATCTGCTCCAAGCACATGGCCGCATCGCGCAGGCCACTGGCCGTGCCGTGGGTGCGCTGCCCCAGGTCGGCACTGCCTTCGGCCAGCACATGGGCCGCCTGGTTGACCTGGCCGGTGGTGTCGCGGATCTTGATCAGTGCCGCCCGCACGCGCTGCAGCACATGCTTGAGGCGCATGCCCGTGGGGCTCTCGGCACGCAGCACGTCCAGGTCCATGCGCACGGGGCCACTCTCGCCCATGGCCCCGATGAAGAACTTCATCTCGAACTGCTCGGCAAAGCGCAGGCCATCGGTGCGGACTTGCGGCATCAGCAGGCCACCTTGGGCCAGCAGGGTCAGCAGGTAGATGCTTTCGTTGAGCGGCGGGCTGCCCGCTGTGCCGTGTTGCCAACACCACAGCAGGGTGGAGGTGCCCATGCCCACCATGTGGGCGCCGATCAGCCACATGTTGCGGTAGCGGCTCAGCAGGCTGAGCAGCAGGCATGACGAAAACAGGGCGCTCAGGGCATGGGGCAGCGACCACTGCTCGATGACGAGCATGGCCATGGCGCTCAGGCTCAGCATCCAGCTGGCGAGGGGTTGCTGGCGCCAGACGGCCCAGGCCAGGCAGGCGGGGGCAGCGGCGAGGCTCACCGCGGCCAGCCAAGTTGGGGTCATCGCGGCAGTGGGCATCAGCCACGCCAGCACGGCCACGTGCACCACCACCAGGGCAAAGACCAGGTGGTCGGCCAGGCGGTGGCCTGTCGTTCTGCTGCTGTGGAGGTTCATGGCGGCCAACGGGGCGGCGTGGCATGGACCCTGCCACGGGGCAGCGTGCGATTGGAACTACTTCACAGTACGCACACTTTGTCTCCAGACTTTTCGGCCGAAAACAAGATCAGCTTGAGGCCAACTTACGGCCGCACCTGGAGCACAGAGGATGAGCAATCCACGTTTGCTGATCGTGGAAGATCAGGAAGACATCCGCGAATTGATCCGATTGACCCTCGACCTTGAGGGCTACGAGGTGGATGAAGCCGCCAATGGCGACGAAGGTTTGCGCAAGGTCAGCAGCTTCCAGCCCCAACTGGTGCTGCTGGACGTGATGATGCCGGGCAGCCTGGACGGCTTTGCCGTGTGCCGCCAGATCAAGGGCTCGGGCGCGCACAGGCGCACCAAGGTGGTGATGCTCACCGCACGCTGCCAGGCCAGTGACCGCGAGGCAGGTCGCCAGGCCGGTGCCGACGCCTACCTCACCAAGCCCTTTTCACCCAAGCAATTGCTCGAAGTTGTGCACAAATTGCTGTGAAGCGGCTGTGATCCAGTGCTGGTGGTCAGCGCTGGGGATCAGCGCTTCTTGGGGCCCTTACCGCCGGGCTTGGTGCCTGCGCGAGGGGGCAGCCCCGTGTGCTGCGTGAGGATCTGACCGCGTGCCGGTTTGCCCGGCCGGGGCAGGTCGCGCGGGTCGCGCTCAGGCGCGGCGCTGGCCCGTTGCCCACGTGAGGCTGCCGAAGTGGGATGCGACGATGGCGAGCCTCCCTGCTTGGCCACGCGGCCCACGGTCACCGTGGACGTGCGCGTGCCGGCGTGCGTCGAGTTCTTGCGGCGTGCGCTCTCGTAGCCGGCCTCGGTGCTGGGCTGGTAGGTGGGGATGAGGTGGTGCTGTCCGTTGCCGATCAGGTCGGCGCGACCCATGGCCTTGAGCGCGTCGCGCAACAGCGGCCAGTTGGCCGGGTCGTGGTAGCGCAGGAAGGCCTTGTGCAGGCGGCGGCGCTTCTCGCCCTTGACGATGTCCACGCGCTCGCCTTTGCGGGCATCGCGGCTGATGCCCTTGAGCGTGTTCATCCCCGAGTGGTACATGGCCGTGGCCGTGGCCATGGGGCTGGGGTAGAAGGTCTGCACCTGGTCGGCCTTGAAGCCGTTGCGCTTGAGCCAGATGGCCAGGTTCATCATGTCTTCGTCGGTGGTGCCCGGGTGGGCCGCGATGAAGTAGGGGATGAGGTACTGCTTCTTGCCGGCCTCGGCGCTGAACTGGTCGAACAGCTGCTTGAAGCGGTCGTAGGCGCCCATGCCCGGCTTCATCATCTTGCTCAAGGGGCCCTGCTCGGTGTGCTCGGGCGCGATCTTGAGGTAGCCGCCCACGTGGTGCGTCACCAGCTCCTGGATGTACTCGGGCGAGCGCACGGCCAGGTCATACCGCAGGCCGGATCCAATCAGGATCTTCTTGATGCCCGGCAGCGCGCGCGCACGGCGGTACATGCGGATCAGCAGGCTGTGGTCGGTGTTGAGGTTGGGGCAGATGTCGGGGTAGACGCACGAGGGCTTGCGGCAGGCCGACTCGATCACCTTCGATTTGCACCCGATGCGGTACATGTTGGCCGTGGGGCCGCCCAGGTCAGAGATGACGCCGGTGAAGCCTTCGACCTGGTCGCGGATGGCCTCGATCTCTTTGATGACCGAGTTCTCGGAGCGGCTCTGGATGATGCGGCCCTCGTGCTCGGTGATGGAGCAGAAGGTGCAGCCGCCGAAGCAGCCGCGCATGATGTTCACGCTGAAGCGGATCATCTCCCACGCCGGGATGTGGGCGTCGCCGTAGCTGGGGTGGGGCGCGCGTGCATACGGCAGGTCGAACACGTGGTCCATCTCCGGCGTGCTCAGCGGGATGGGCGGCGGGTTGATCCACACGTCGCGGTCGCCGTGGGCCTGCACCAGCGCGCGGGCGTTGCCGGGGTTGGTCTCCAGGTGCAGCACGCGGTTGGCGTGGGCGTAGAGCACCGGGTCGTCCTTGACCTGCTCGAACGCGGGCAGGCGGATGACGGTGCGCTCGCGCGGGGGCAGGGTGATCTTGCCGCTGGCCTTGGCTTCAGGCGGGCGTTTGGCCACGGCCGGGTTGGCCACGATGCGGATGGGCTTGGCGCCGCCGGCCAGGTCGGCCTGGCCGCTGATGCTGCCTGCACCCGCTCCTGCACCCCGCAGCGGATCCAGCTGGCCGCTTTGCTCGATGGCGCAGTCCACGCCTTGCTCCGCAGCGGCCTCGCTGCTCATCAGGTAGGGGTTGATGTGCTGGTCGATGCGGCCCGGGCGGTCGACCTCGGTGCTGTCGAGCTGGAACCAGCCTTGCGCGCTGGGGTCGTCTTTGCGGCGGACGAAGGCCGTGCCGCGCACATCGGTGATCTGGGCAACGGGCTCGCGCGCGGCCAGCCGGTGGGCCACCTCGATGACGGCGCGCTCGGCGTTGCCGTACAGCAGGATGTCGGCCTTGGCGTCCATCAGGATGGACCGACGCACCTTGTCTTGCCAGTAGTCGTAGTGGGCGATGCGGCGCAGCGAGGCCTCGATGCCGCCCATGACGATGGGCACCTCGGGGAAGGCTTCGCGGCAGCGCTGGGCGTACACCACCGAGGCGCGGTCAGGCCGCTTGCCGCCCACGCCGCCCGGCGTGTAGGCGTCGTCGCTGCGGATCTTGCGGTCCGCCGTGTAGCGGTTGATCATCGAGTCCATGTTGCCGGCGGCCACGCCCCAAAAGAGCTTGGGCGCGCCCAGGGCCTTGAAGGCGTCGGCGCTGTGCCAATCGGGCTGGGCGATGATGCCCACGCGAAAGCCTTGGGCTTCGAGCGTGCGGCCGATCACCGCCATGCCGAAGCTGGGGTGATCCACATAGGCGTCGCCGGTGACGATGATGATGTCGCAGCAGTCCCAGCCCAGCTCGGTCATCTCCTCGCGGCTCATGGGCAAGAACTTGGCCGGCCCGAAACGCTTGGCCCAAAACGGCTTGTAGGCCGTCAGGGCTTTGGGAGGCGGGGGCAGCTGCGTCAGGCGCGGGTCGCGCACCTCCACCTCGTCGGCCTCGTGCACATGGGTCGCGTGCAGGTCGGGGGCGGTGGTGGACTCGGTGGGCGTGGCAGACATCTGGGGCGGGGGCTGGGGTCGGCCGGTTGGCGGACAACCCGGTATTGTCGCCGCAGCGGCCTGAAAGCGTTGGCTTTTCGGCCCTGCAAAGCCCCAGCGGCTGCGGGGGTTTGTGGGGCCGCCCCGGTGCTGCGGTGGTGTCCGAAAGCCCGGGGTGTGTTGCGGTTTGCAAAGTTGGGGCATCAGACCGACACAAAGCCTGCGCTTTGCCCACAATGGGGCTCGTCTGCGACAAGGCCCCGGCACATCCGGGGCAAACGACCCATGAAGATGTCTTTGAACCGTGTGATGGCTGCCGCAATGGTGGCGGTGGCCGCTGTGTCCCTGGTGGGGGCCCCGATGGATGCCGAGGCCAAGCGCCTGGGCGGAGGCCGCCCGGCGGGCATGCAGCGCCAGATGCCGGCCAAGCCTGCGCCCAACACGCCGCCCAGCCAGCAGGCCTCGCCCCAACAGGCGCCGGCCCAACAGGCTGCGCCCACCCAGGCCGCCAATCCGGCTCAAGCTGCGCCTGGCATGGCCCAGGCCGCGCCCAAGCGCTCGTGGATGGGGCCCATTGCCGGTCTGGCTGCAGGCATCGGCCTGGCCGCGCTCGCCAGCCACTTTGGTTTCGGCGAGGCCCTGGCCAACGGGATGATGATGGCGCTGCTGGCCGTGGTGGCGGTGGTTGCCATCGGTTGGCTGATGCGCCGCATGCGCGGTGGCGCCAACACGGGCGCCCCGATGGGCGGCCCCCAGTACGCCGGAGCGGGCGCCGCAGCGGGCGGTGGCGCGTTCAACATGCCTGCAGCGCAGCCGGCGCCTGCAGCCGCCAACAGCATGGCCCGCGAAGCGCACAACGTGTTCGGTGGAGCGCCTGCAGCAGCGGCATCGGGTGGCACTGCGGCCGCTGTGGCACCGCAAGCCGCCCAGTTCCCGCCTGGCTTTGACGCCGATGGCTTCACCCGCGTGGCCAAGATGATCTTCATCCGCCTGCAAGCGGCCAACGACGAGGGCAACGTGGATGACCTGCGCAAGTTCACCACGCCCGAGCTGTTCGCCTCGCTGCGCCTGGACCTGCAAGATCGCCAAGGCAGCGCGCAGCGCACCGACGTGGTTCAGCTCAACGCCGAGCTGGCCGACGCGGCCCAGGCCGATGGCCAGTGGGTGGTATCGGTGAAGTTCAGCGGCTTGATCAAGGAAGCGCCCGAGCGCGATGCCGAAGCCTTCCAGGAGCTGTGGCACCTGGTCAAGCCGGTGCAGGGCGAAGCCGATTGGGCGATCGCCGGCATCACGCCGCTGGACCACGCCGCGTGACCCAGGTGATGTGAGTTTGCAGCATCGGGGGATGCTGGTTCTGAGCCGACGCCTGGTGCGTCGGCTTTTTCATGGCAAAACGCCAGCGCCGATCAGCTGCTCCAGCGCTGGATGCGGCCGGTTTCGCGCCAGCCCAGTCGGCGGTAGACCGGGTCGCCCATCGGCGAGGCCTGCAGGGCCACCGCCCGGGCGCCGCGCTCCAGTGCCAAGTTGGTGGCGGCCACGGTGCAGGCGGCGGCCAGGCCCTGACCACGGGCGGCTTCGCGCGTGGCCACCCAGTACAGGCCGGCCATCTCGCCCGTGTGCAGCACCATGGCCACGGCGGCTGGGCTGGCGTCGCCGGTGCGTGCCAGCACCAGGCTGACTTCGGGGCAGGTCACGGCGGCAGCCTGGCCAAAAAAGTGCGGGGTCATGAAGGCCGGCAGGCCCAGGCTCGCGTAAGCCTCGGCGCAGCAGTCCACAAAGCCTGGCAGGGTGGCATGGGGCTCGCCGGGCTTGCACTGGCGCCCTTCGAAGAGCTCCAGGTGCCAGGGCGCAGCCAGCGCAGGTGCCTGCATCGGGCGATCGGCCACCATCACTGCCAGATCGGCCTGCAGCTGAAAGCCTTGCGCCTGCAACAGCGCCGCCAGGTCGGCATCGCTGCGGCTGAAGGTGATCGGGGCGAACGGGCTGCTGTGGCCACCGAAGAACTTGCGGGCCTCGGCCAGGGCGTCGGCGGCGGCGAGCGTGGGGTCCAGCCGGATCATCGTGTTCATGAATGGCGCGGGGATGGGCAGTGCCCCCTGGTGCAACTGCACCCCGCCATGGTCTTGCAGCCGGGCGCCGATTTGCCAGCGGTGGGCCAGTCGGGTGGCCCAGGCCAGGTGCTGATCGGCGAGATCCTCCAGATACATGTGCGCTCCTGATGGTTTGTGGTGTGTAGGCGCATCGTAGCGGGTGATCCGGGCATGAAAAAAGCCCCGGCTGGGGCTTTGCTGGGGGAAGAGGCGCTGTGCCCGCAGGGCAGCGCGGCCAATCAGGCCTTCTTGGCGTAGCCCGAGCACCAGCCCTTGGCGTTGGCCTGCTTGCCGCCCAGCAGCGGGCAGGCGCCCCAGGCGTCGCCCGCCTTGCCCTGGAAGAACTGGCAGTTGCCGCAAGCGGCACCGGCCTTGTAGGTCGGGTACTTCTTGGCGTCCACCTTGGTGGCGTCGTGCTTGTAGCCGAGGGCCGCTGCCGTGGGGTCCTTTTCATCGGCGTGGTTGTCGGCGGCGCGGGCGGTGGTGCTGGCGGCGCCCAGCACAACGGCTGCGGGCACCAGGGTCATCATGAATTGGCGGCGTGAGGTCATGGTCAATCTCCTTTGAGTGGGGTTGCGGGTGTCAATGTGGCGCCAAAGTAGCCTTCCAGGCGCCGGGGATGGGGTCAAATGCGAGGCTGACGCCGTTTTGACGTCATACGCGAGGGGTCGGGTGGTGCGTGTGTGCTTCAAACTGGTGGCGTGACGAACATCGGGGTGTGTGCCCCAGGTCGAGGTGATGCATGGCTGACGCAAATCTGGTTCAAGAAGACACCCGGGCGCCCCGCTACCGCAGCAGCGCAGCCGCCCGGATGGTCAACATCCCGGTGGCCACCCTGCGCGTGTGGGAGCGTCGCTACCAGGTGGTGGGGCCAGCCCAGTCGGCATCCGGCCAACGTTTGTACTCCAGTCAGGACGTGCGGCGTTTGGTGCTCATCAAGCAATTGGTGAATCGTGGACACGCGATCGGCATGCTGGCACGCATGGAAACGCCGCAATTGCAGGATTTGCTGGACGAAGCGCGCGATGTTGACCAGACCCTGGTGCCCGCGCCGGCCACGCCCCGCGCGGCCCTGAGTGCGGCCTCCGGTGTGGTTGCGGCCACCACCCATGCCGTGCGCCACACCCCCGTGCCCGACGACCTGCCCCGCATCCGCATCGCGTTGGTGGGGGCCTCGGCGGGGGTGCGCTGGGCAGCCAGCGTGCAGGCCCAACCTGATCTGGACCTGGTGGCGCAAAGCGAGGCCACGCCTGGGGCCGAGCTGTCGCTGCGGCATGTGCACGCCGACGTGCTGCTGGCCGACCTGGGTGCCGTCCACATGGAAACGGTGGACTGGTTGGTGCGCGTGCAGCACATGGTGGGCGCACGCCAGATGGTGGTGGTGTACGGCTTTGCCGCCAGCCAGGTGCTCGATGCGCTGCGCGTGCGCGGAGCGCTGGTCAAGCGCTCGCCCCTCAGCCCGGACGACCTGCTCAAGGGCCTGCGCGAAACCGTGCGCGGCTGGCAAAGCGTGTCGCATGCGCTGCGCCAACTGCCTGATCCGGCGCCCGCCCCGAAGTTCGACCAACCCGGCATGCAAGAGCTCATCAGCAACATGCCGCGCGTGGCCTGCGAATGCCCCCGCCACCTGGCCGACCTGGTGACCATGCTCAGCCAGTTCGAGCAGTACAGTGCCGACTGTGAGTCGCGCCAGCCGGCCGACGTGGCCCTGCACGCCTACCTCTACCGCGTGGCTGGCCATGCCCGCGCCATGATGGAAGAGGCCTTGCTTACCCTGGCGCGCGCCGAAGGCCTCATGCCCATGGACGGCAGCCGCAGCGAGGGCTGAGCCCCCAGCGTCAGTCTTCTTCGCCGAGGAAGCCGCCGCTCTGGTGGGCCCACAGGCGGGCATACAGGCCACCTTGCGCCAGCAGCGTGGCATGGTCGCCCTCCTCGACGATGCGGCCCTTGTCGAGCACGATCAGGCGGTCCATGGCCGCGATGGTGGACAGGCGGTGCGCGATCGCCACCACCGTCTTGCCCTCCATCAGCTGGTACAGGCTGGACTGGATGGCCGCCTCCACCTCTGAGTCGAGCGC
>Ga0228700_1001057_pt1 | contig 19852 bp, 16 predicted proteins | sample McNCre317_Aug_MG_FD_178019 | JGI IMG/M metagenome (GOLD analysis project Ga0228700, IMG submission 178019) | Freshwater microbial communities from McNutts Creek, Athens, Georgia, United States - 3-17_Aug_MG | ecosystem: Environmental > Aquatic > Freshwater > Creek | place: USA: Georgia...
GCGGCGGCGCCTCCGAGAGCGGCGATGACCGCGGCTCGGAGCAGGAGTCCGGGCGCGGACGCGGCAGCGACAGTGACAGCTCGGACGACAGCGGCGGGCGCAGCTCAGGTGGATCCGACAGCGGTGGCGGCGGTTCGGGTGGAGGTTCTGGTGGTGGCGGTGGCAAAAGCTCCGGTGGTGGTGGCGGCGGCGGTGGAGGCGGTGGGGGCGGCAAGGGCAAATAGAGGTCTGCAGCCAAAACGGCCTGCAAGGCACGTCGGCCGCCCGGCGCCATGCGTGTATCTACCCAGGACAGAATGCACTGGCCTGCCTATAGTGCGCAGCTGATCTCCAAGAAAAGCCCATGCGCATTCCTGACTGGACCCCCGAACAAAAACCACAAGCCCAGGCCCTGGTGGAGGCCATCCGGGAACGCCGCGGCGGCACGCTGCTGGCACTGGACCGTGCCCTGCTCTGGAGCGAACCGCTGGCGCGCGGCTGGAATGTCTATCTCAAGGCCATACGCACCGAGCTGCCCACCAGCCGGCGCCTGCGCGAACTGGCCATCTGCACCGTGGCCCTGCTCACCGGCGCGCACTACGAATACCACCACCATGCCCCTGACTTCCTAAGCGCAGGCGGACGCCAGCCGCAGCTCGATGCCCTGCAGGCCTATGCCGCTACCTATGCCGACCAGGCACCACATGACCCGGCACTGGATGCCGAAGAGTGCCTGGTCATCCACTACGCCGCCCAGATGACGTGCGCAGTGCAGGTGGATGAGGCGCTCTTCCAGGCCCTGCGGGCGCGCTTTGACACGACCCAGATCGTGGAGCTCACCAGTGCCATTGCCACCTACAACATGGTGGCACGCTTTCTGGTCGCCCTGCAGGTGCAGCCCGAGGGCGATGCACAGACAAGGCCGTGAAGCTGCCGGGCTGCCGCGGCGCTGCGCCCCGCGCGTGTGGTGCCATCCCCTGTTCCTGCTTGCCTACCTACCCATCCACCAAGGAGATAGTTCGATGATCCAGAAAGTCTTGCGCATGGCCACCCTGGGCGCCGGCCTTGCCGGCCTGCTGCTGTGCAACCCGGCCCGGGCCGAGGAGGTGATCCGCCTGGGCAACCTCAAGCTGGCCCACTTTGCCGCGGTCTCCTACATCAAGGAGATTGCACCCAAGTGCGGCATCAAGGTGGAGGAGCGCATCTTTGCCAAGGGGCTGGATGTGATGCAGGCCATGATCGCCGGTGAGCTCGATGTGGGCGCCACCGCTTCCGAGGCCGCGGTGTCCGGGCGTGCCAACAAGATCCCGGTGTACATCGTGGCGGGCTTTGCCAGCGGCGGCGCGCGCCTGGTGGCGCGACCCGATGCCGGCATCAAGACAGTGAAGGACCTCAAGGGCAAGAAGGTGGGTGTGACCCGTGGCAGCATCCAGGAACTGCTGCTGGCGGCCGAGCTGGCGCAGCACGGTCTTAGCTCCGCCGACGCACCGGGCAAGGACGTGCAGCTGATTTATCTGTCCTACCCCGACCTCAATGCAGCGCTCCTGGGCAAGAACCTGGACGCCATCATGCAGACCGAACCCCAGGCCTCGCAGGCGCTCAACAAGAACTTCGGCGTGGAGGTGATCAAGCCCTATGACACGCCGATTGGCTCGCCCGTACGCACCCTGCTGATGACCGAGAAGTTCTACAAGGAGAGCCGCCCGCAGGCCGAGAAGTTCATGCGCTGCTTTGTGGAGGCCACCAAGACCTTCATCGACAACAAGGCCCTGGCAGAAAAATACGTGACGCAGACCGTGTTCAAGGGCCAGATCACGGCCGATGATTTCCAGGACGCCATCGACAACTCGCCCTACACCTACGACATCACGCCCGCCCACATCCAGACCACCACCGACCTGATGTTCAAGCAGGGCATTGGCAAGATGAGCTCGCCGCCGGTGGCCACCGACTGGGTCAAGACCGACCTGCTGGAAGCCGCCAAGAAATCCCTCAACATCAAGTAGGGCCCGTATGCGCAAGCCTTTTTCTGCGCAGCGCTGGCGCCAGCTGGGCACCGGCCTGGTTGTGCCGGTGCTCCTGCTGGCCGTGTGGCAAGGCGCGGCCTCCCTGGGCCTGACCAACGAGCATGTGCTGCCCTCGCCCTGGGCGGTGCTGCAGCGCTGGGTGGCCTACCTGCTGCCGGCCACGCCCTACAGCGAGGCCACCGGCAGCTGGCTGGCCTGGGCCCTCTCGGGCGAGCTGCTGCTGGATGCCAGTGGCAGCCTGTACCGGGTGCTGCTGGGCTTTCTGATCGGCGCCGGTCTGGCCCTGCCGCTGGGCCTGGCCATGGGTGCCAGCCAGCGGGTCTACGCCTGGCTCAACCCGCTGGCCCAGGTGCTGCGGCCCATACCGCCGATTGCCTACATTCCGCTGGCCATTCTGTGGTTTGGCCTGGGCAATCCGCCGGCGGTGTTCCTGATTGCCATCGGCGCCTTTTTTCCGGTGCTGATCAACACCATTGCCGGCGTGCGCCAGGTGGACGGCATCTACCTGCGCGCCGCGCGCAACCTGGGCGCCAACCAGCGCACCCTGTTCCTGCGCGTGATGCTGCCGGCGGCCGTTCCCTACATCCTCTCGGGGGTGCGCATCGGCATCGGCACCGCCTTCATCGTGGTGATCGTCAGCGAGATGATTGCGGTGAACAACGGCCTGGGCTTTCGCATTCTGGAGGCGCGCGAGTACTTCTGGTCCGACAAGATCATTGCCGGCATGATCACCATCGGCATGCTGGGCCTGGCCATTGACACCGGCGTCAACCAGCTCAACAACTACCTGCTGCGCTGGCACCGCGGCCTGGAACACTGACATGGCCCAAGACCACATCCAGATCGACGGTGTGCACAAGGTCTTTCACGGCAGTGAACGCCATGTGGTGGCGCTGCAGGACATTCACCTGGACATTGCGCAGGGCCAGTTTGTCTGCCTGCTGGGGCCCTCGGGCTGCGGCAAGTCCACCTTGCTCAATGCCATTGCCGGTTTCTCGCTGCCCAGCAGCGGCCAGATTCGCGTCAACGGCCGGGTGGTGGATGCACCCGGCCCCGAACGCGGCATGGTGTTCCAGGAATATGCCCTCTTCCCCTGGATGACGGTGGAGAAGAACATTGCCTTTGGCCTGGAGATCAAGGGCCTGCCGGCGGCCGACATTGCCAGCCGGGTGGACGCCCTGCTGCACAAGCTGGGGCTGGCCGACTTTCGCCGTCGCTTTCCCAAGGACCTCTCGGGCGGCATGCGCCAGCGCGTGGCCATCGCAAGGGTGCTGGCACTCGATTCCCCCATCCTGCTGATGGACGAGCCTTTTGGCGCCCTGGATGCGCTCACCCGGCGCAACCTGCAGGACGAGCTGCTGCGCATCTGGGCCGAGCTGGGCAAGACCGTGGTCTTTGTCACGCACAGCATCGAGGAGGCCATCTACCTGGCCGACCGCATCGTGGTGATGACCTACCGCCCCGGCACCATCAAACGCGACCTGCTGCTGGACCTGCCGCGCGCGCGTGACCCCGCATCCGCCGATTTCAATGCCCTCAAGCGCAGCCTGGGCCTGCTGGTGATGGAGGAACAGCAGCGTTTCCATGAACAGGAGCTGCGCGCAGCGGCGGTGGACTGAGGGTTCAGCCCCGCCCTTTGGCCCTTGGGAATAGGACGTGCCAGTGCAGCGTAAGCCCGCTGTAAACCCTGGGCATTGCCGCTGGGGTACAAACCGGGCTTCATCCACTTTGCCTCTCTGCACAAAAGACCCCATGCCCACACGTCCCGCACTCAGTACCTCGGCCCTGAACCAACTCTTTTATGAAGCCCGCACGGTCAACGGCTTTCAGAATGTTCCCATCAGCGACGAGACCTTGCGCACCCTGTACGACCTGCTGAAGTGGGGCCCCACCGCCTTCAATGCGCAGCCGGCGCGCTATGTTTTTGTGCGCAGCCCCGAGGCCAAGGAAAAGCTCAAGCCCGCCCTGTCGGCTGGCAACGTGGCCCAGAGCATGGCCGCCTCGGTGACCGTCATCGTGGCCCAGGACACCCGTTTCTACGAGCACCTGCCCACCCAGTTTCCGGCCTACGATGCGCGCCCCTTGTTTGAAGCCAATCCGGCGCTGGTGACCAGCACCGCCATGCGCAACAGCAGCCTGCAGGGCGCCTACCTGATACTGGCTGCACGCGCGCTGGGTCTGGATGCCGGCCCGCAGTCTGGCTTCAATGCCGACCTGCTGAACGAGGCCTTCTTCCCGGATGGCCGCTACAAGGCCAACTTCCTGGTGAACCTGGGGGTGGCGGATCCTGCTGCCATCCGGCCGCGCAACGCGCGCCTGCCTTTTGAAACGGCGGCGCAGATTCTGTAGCAGCGGTAGATTGCGCCCCTAGAAACAGGGGCGCAAGGGCACTTGGTCTTCGGCCATCTGCGCCAGCAGCACGTCGACCTGCTCCGCGGGAATTTGCAGCACCTGCAGGCAGGCAGGCCCCAGCTTGTCCCACTCCAGGGTCTGGCTCTGGTGGGTGGCGCGCTGGTGCAGGCATTCCGCCAGCTGTGCTATTGCCACCAGGTAGCGGGCCACCGGCGCTATGCCCTCGCCCAGGCCCTGACCTTCGATCATGCTGCGTTCGTGGTGGAACTCGATGGCCTGGCCATACTCGGGCGCCATCTCCCATTCCTTGGCCAGCTTGGCGCCCACAAAGGCGTGGTTGACGCCGAATTCCATGTCCTCGATCACGGTGAAGGTCTGCTCGGCCTCGCCGTTGGCAATCTTGAGGGTGTCCAGGTAGTCGGAGAAATTGGCCAGCAGCACCGGGATGCCGGCATCGCGGAACAGGCCCAGGGTGTAGACCTCTTCCGGACGCACGCTGCGCACCTGGCAGGGCAGCTGCACGCACAGCCAGGCCGAGATCTGGGCCACGCAGGCCGAGCCGTCCCAGAAGCGCTCCAGGTTGGGCACATTGGCAAAGGCCCGGCGCAAGGCCAGGCCGGCGATGGCGCTGCCCACCATCTTGAGGCCCAGCATGTGCAAGGCATCCTTGACGGTATTGACCGGCCTGGAGGAGACCCGAAACAAGGGGGAGTTGGCAATCTTGAGCAGGCTGGCCGAAACGCCCACGTCCAGGCTGATCATGGTCTCCAGGGTGTGGAAATCCGGGTCGTCCTTGCGCATCTCACGCTCGATGCCCAGCAGGATGGTGGGGCGCGGCGGAATGCCGATGGCAACGATCTCGTCCTTGAGCGCCACCAGCAGCGGGTCGGTGGATTCGTGGGCGGAGGCGGTGTCGGTGGCGGTCATGGGATGCTTCAGATAATACCGCGCCGGCCGGCTGACCGCCCCCCCAGGGACATGGCGCCCCTGCAGGCCGCAAGCCGCGCTTAAGAAAGCGGTCCAGGCCTAGGTATTTGTTTGCATAATGGGCCTCCCCCCATTCGAAAATCAAGTCGGCGCGGCGCACCTTATGAACCCACACTCCAGGCTGTGCTTTTTGGATCCCATGGAGCCGGCTGCGCTGGAGCGCTGCCTGACCGCCTGGCAATCGCAGTACCCGCAGATGGGGGTGTGCACCTTTCTGCCCGAGGCCCAGAAAGACCAGGTCGCCAGCCTTCAGGCGCGCTGCGCGGCCCTGCAGGTTCCCCTGATAGGCGGCATTTTCCCGGCCCTGCTGCACCAGGGTGCCTTCCATACCCAGGGCCTGTGGCTGCTGCGCTTTGACGTCATGCCCTTCTACCTGCTGCTGCAGGACCTGCCCAGCGACGAAGGGCCCATGGACCAGGCCATGGCCGAAGTGGCGCAACAGGTGGTGCAGCATCTGCAGGAGCAGGAAGAGGCCACCCTGTTCATGCTGTTTGACGCCATGGTGCCCCACATCGGCAGCCTGCTGGACACCTTGTATCTGCACCTGGCCAACCGTGTGCACTACGCCGGCGCTAACGCCGGCAGCGAGACCTTTCAGCCCATGCCCTGCCTGTTTGATGGCCAGCGCCTGCTGGGCAATGGCCTGCTGATGGCGCTGCTGCCCCGGCACCGGGGTGCCATTCTGGAGCACGGCTACCGCGCCCCCGGCCAGACGGTGTATGCCACCAGCACCCAGGGCAACTGCATCACGCAGATCGATTGGCGCCCGGCTTTTGCGGTCTACCAGGAGCTGGTGCACAACGAATACGGTGTGCAGATCACCCGCGAAAACTTCTACGAACATGCGGTGCACTTTCCGTTTGGCATCGTGCGGGCCAACCACCATGTGGTGGTGCGCATACCGGTCATGCTCAGGGACGACGGCTCGCTGTTCTGCGTGGGCGAGGTTCCATCCAACTCTTTGCTGACCATGCTCAAGAGCCCCACGGTCGACAGCACCGAAACCCTGCAGGTGCTCTGCCAGGGGCTGCAGGCCTTGCAGGCCGGCGATGCAGGCGACGCGCTGCTGCTGTTCTACTGCGCCGGCAGGCGCATGCACCTGGGCCTGGAAGAGGCCAGCGCCGAGCTGCGCGAGTTTGGCCGGCGCACCCAGGGCACGCCCGTGGCCGGCGCCTTGTCGCTGGGGGAAATCGGCGGATCCACCCTGCACGGCTACCCCCTGTTCCACAATGCCACCCTGGTCGCTGCGCACTGGTAGGGCCCCACTGTGCCGCAAACCCTTATCCTACCGGTCCTGTACGACCTGTCTGTCACCATCGGCTCGCAGCTGCGCCTCAAGCCCCTGCTCACCCGTACCCTGCAGCGCCTGCTCTTCCACACCTCGTATTCCAGCGGCCTGGTCTGCCTGGACCTGCCAGCCCAGGCACCCGCCGAGGCGGCCGACCCCACAGCCTGCCTGGAACTGCCCATTGCCGCTGCGGTAGGCGACTATGCGCTGATTGCCCGGCTCGGCCAGCCCACACGCCTGCCGCTGGGCCTGTTCTATGGCGCAGCACCGTCGGGCGCCGAGGCGGCCGCTGTGCTGCAGCACCTGGGCCTGCCAGGCAAGCGCTACCAGGCCTTTGTGCGCCTGCCGCTGCAACAGGGCGTGATCGTGCTGCTGGCGGTGCAGCAGCCCGAGTCGCCCTTTGTGCTGGAGCAGGTGTTGCAGCCGGTGCTGGCGCAGCTGTCGCACGCCATCGTGCTGTGCCGCACCCAGGATGCGCAGGAAGAGGCCAACCGCGCCGCGCAAGACCGCATGCAGCAGTCGCTGCAGCTGGTGGAAGGCCAGCTGCAGACCTTGATGGAACTCAGCCCCATGGGCGTGGCCCTCTCGCACGGGGGGTTTATCACCGAAACCAACCGCGCCTTTGTGCAGCTTTTGGGCTATGCAGACGCCGGTGAGCTGCGCGGACGGCCGCTGGCCCAGCTGGTGGACGGCATCGCCTTGGCCGCCAGCGCGCAGGCACTGGCCGCTGACCAGGGCCCAACCCAAGTTCCCCAAGAGTGCCTGGGCCGGCGCAAGGACGGCAGCAGCGTGGCGCTGCTGGTGTCATCCCGGTCGGTGCAGACCGACCAGGGCGAGCGCACCTTCTGTTATTGCATCGACCTAAGCGAACAGAAGTCGGCCCAGCAGAAGCTGCGCTCGGCCAATGACATGCTGCGCATGGTGCTGGAGACGGCGCCGCTGCGCATCTTCTGGAAGGATGCCGAGCTGCGCTACCTGGGCTGCAACCAGGCCTTTGCCCGCGACGCCGGCCTGACTAGACCCGAAGAGCTGCTGGGCAAGCAAGACAGCGAGCTCGGCTGGCATGCCCATGCCGAGCCCTGGCGCATGGACGATCTGCGCGTGATGCAAAGCCAGGCGCCCAAGCTCAATTACGAGCAGGTGCAAACCCATGCCGACGGCACGCAGAGCTGGCTGCGCACCTCCAAGGTTCCGCTGTGCGGGCCGCAGGGCGAGCAGCTGGGCATCCTGGGTCTGTATGACGACATCACCGAACACAAGCGGGCGCAGGAAACCATCCACCAGCTGGCCCACTTCGATGCGCTCACCGGCCTGGCCAACCGCCAGCAGCTGCAGCAGCGCCTGCACCTGGCGATGGAGACCTGCGCCCGCACTGCGCGCACCGGTGCCCTGCTGTTTCTGGACCTGGACAACTTCAAGGCCTACAACGACACCCTGGGGCCGGCCAAGGGTGACCAGCTGCTGGTGGACGTGGGCCGGCGCCTGGCCCACTGCCTGGGCCAGGCCGGTCTGCTGGCACGGCCCGGCGGCGACGAATTCATCGTGCTGCTGGAAGGCCTGCCCGGCGCGGCCCGGGAGGCAGCCACGGAGGCCGAGCGCATGGCCGAGCAGATGCGCAGCGCCCTGGCCGAGCCCCCCCATCTGGAGGTGCTGCAGGCCCAGATCACGGCCAGCATCGGCATTGTGCTGTTCAAGGACGACCGTGCCACCGCCGACACCTTGCTCAAGCATGCCGACGCCGCCATGTACCAGGCCAAGGCGGCCGGACGCAACCACATCTGCTTCTTCGATGCGCGCATGCAATCCGAGCTGGAAGAGCGCATTGCCCTGGCGGCCGATCTGGCCCACGCGCAGGAGCGCGGGCAGCTGCAGCTCTTCTTCCAGAAGCAGGTGAACTCCATGGGCCGGGTCACCGGCGCCGAGGTGCTGCTGCGCTGGGCCCACCCCCAGCGGGGCCTGGTCTCGCCGGCCCACTTCATCCCCCTGGCCGAAGAGAGCGGCGCCATTGTGCCCATTGGCATGTGGGTGCTGCAGACCGCCTGCCAGCAACTGCGCCGCTGGCAGAGCCAGCCCCTGCTGCGCGAGCTCACACTGGCCGTCAATGTGAGTGCCAAGCAGTTCCACCGGGCCGACTTCGTGGAGGCCGTGCGCCATGTGCTGGTGCAGACCGGTGCGCGGCCCTCCAACCTGAAACTGGAGCTGACCGAAAGCATTGTGCTGGAGCATGTGGAGGACACCATCACCAAGATGCGCGAACTCAAGCTGCTGGGCCTGGGCTTCTCCATGGATGACTTCGGCACCGGCTACTCCTCGCTGCAGTACCTCAAGCGCCTGCCGCTGGACCAGCTCAAGATCGACCAGAGCTTTGTGCGCGACATTGCCAGCGATCCCAATGACGCGGCCATTGTGCAGACCATCATCGCCATGACCGACGCCCTGGGCCTCAACGTGATTGCCGAGGGTGTGGAAACCGTGAGCCAGCAGCAGTTCCTGGAGCAGCGCGGCTGCCACGCCTTCCAGGGCTACCTGTTTGGAAAGCCCGTGCCGCAGGAGGCGTTTGAGCAGGACGTCGCCGACGCCGCCACACGCTGATGCGATACTGGTGCAAACAAAGAAAGCATGCCATGGGCCTGTGTGCAAGGAGTTGTGAATGACCGAACCCCGGCACCGCGTGCTGGTGGTGGAAGACGAGGCCATCGTGGCGCGCGACATCGTCCTGCAGCTCGAAGAGCTGGGCTATGTCTGCGCCGGCATTGCCAGCAGCGCCGCCCAGGCACTGGCCCTGGTGCAAGAACAGTCACCCGACCTGGTGCTGATGGACATCCAGCTGGGTGGGCCCTCGGACGGCATCACGGCGGCCGGGCAGATCCGCAGCCAGTACGGCCTGCCGGTGGTCTTCATCACCGCCTATTCGGCCGATGACATCCTGGCGCGTGCCAAGCTCACCGAGCCCTACGGCTACATCCTCAAGCCCTTCACCGACCGCGAGCTGCGGGTGACCCTGACCATGGCCTTGTACAAGCACCAGGCCGAGGCCCGGCTGCAGCAAAGCGCACGCCAGCTCAAGGCGCTGTCGCGCCATGTGCTGGAGGTGCAGGAGCTGGAGCGCCGCAGGGTGGCGGTGGAGCTGCACGACGAGCTGGGGCAATCGCTCACCGCCATCAAGATCAACCTGCAGCTCAGCCAGCGCATGAACCAGCAGTCGCTCCTGGAGCTCAACCTGGAAAGCATACGCATCGTGGAAGACGCGCTGCAGCAGGTGCGCCGCCTGGCCACCAACCTGCGGCCCTCGATCCTGGATGACCTGGGCCTGGCACCCGCGCTGAGCTGGATTGCCGAGCAAAGTGCGGCACGTGGCGGCTTCAGCGTGAACTTCCACCATGTGCGCGCCCAGGCCCGGCTGGCACGCGACATCGAAACCGCCTGCTTTCGCATTGTGCAGGAGGCCCTCACCAACATCACCCGCCACGCCCAGGCCAAGCGGGTGGAGATCAGCCTGCGCCGCGAAGGCGAAGACATGCTGCTGACGGTGCAGGACGACGGCTGCGGCTTTGATACCGAACGGATGCGCCAGCGCGCCCAGCAGGGCGGCAGCCTGGGCGTGCTGGGCATGCAGGAACGCGCCAACCTGATTGGCGGGCAGCTCAGCATCCGCTCGCTGCCCGGCAATGGCAGCACGGTGCAGCTAAGCTGCCCCTGGCGCACGCACGTGGAGGCCGCATGAGCCTGGGGGCGGTGCGCGTGCTGCTGGCTGATGACCACACGCTGGTGCGCGCCGGCCTGCGCAAGCTGCTGGAGTCCATCGCCGACATGGAGGTGGTGGGCGAGTGCGGCGACGGCCTGCAGCTGCTGGCCCTGGTGGAGCGCCTGCAACCGCAGCTGGTGCTGATGGATATTGCCATGCCCGGCCTCAACGGCCTGGACGCCACTGCGCGCCTGCTGAAGCAGTGGCCCGATATCCGGGTGCTGATTCTCTCCATGCACCAGAACGAGGAGTATGTGCGCCAGGCCCTGCGCCACGGCGCTGCGGCCTACCTGCTCAAGGATGCCGCGCCGCTGGAGCTGGAGCTGGCCATCCGCGCGGTGCAGCAGGGCGGCACCTTTCTCAGCCCGGCCATCTCCAAGGGGGTGCTAAGCGACTACGTCAAGCGCCTGCGCGGCGAAGACCAGGGCGCCGACCCGCTGACGCCACGCCAGCGCGAGGTGCTGCAACTCATAGCCGAAGGGCGCAGCAGCAAGGAGATCGCACGCATTCTGGACCTCTCGGTCAAGACGGTGGAGACCCACCGCACGCAGCTGATGAAGCAGCTGGACATCCACGAGGTGACCGGCCTGGTGCGCTATGCCATGCGGCTGGGGCTGGTGCCGCTCTGACCATGGCTTGGCAGGCATTCAGGGCCAGCTCGCTCAAGGCCCGGATTTCGATATTGGCGGTGCTGCTCTTTGTGCTGGGCCTGTGGACGCTTAGCCTGTATGTGAGCCGCGCGCTCAGCGAGGACATGCAGGACCTGCTGGGCAAGCAGCAGTTTTCCACGGCGCGCCTGGTGGCCTCCGAAGTGGAGCAGGCCCTGTTCGAGCGCATGCGCGGCCTGCAGGGCGTGGCACGCCAGCTGGGGCCCGAGCAGCTGCGCCGCCCCGAAGAACTGCAGCGCCTGCTGGAGAACCAGCAGCTGCTGCAGCACATGTTCAGCGCAGGCCTGTACACCACGGGTCTGGACGGCACGGTCAACGCCTCGGTGCCGGTCAGCCTGGGGCGCCTGGGGGTCAACTTCCGGGACCGGCCCAACCTGGTGGCCACCCTGGAGCAGGGCCAGAGCGCGGTGAGCGCACCGGTGCTGGGCAAGTTTCTCAAGGTGCCGGTGGTGTCCATGTCCACCCCCATCCTCGACCCGGCCGGACGGGTGGTGGGCGCCCTGGTGGGCGTCATCAGCCTGCAGGAAGCCAGCTTCCTGGACCACATCGTGGAGCACCCCTATGGCCAGACCGGGGACTACCAGATCGTGGACGCCAGCCACACCCGCTACGTCACCGCCACCGACCGGCGCCTGGCCAACCAGCCGGTGGCACCGGAAATCCCCGAGCTGCTGGCGCCGCACGAATTTGAAGGCTATGCCATGAGCACCAATGCGGCGGGGGTGGCCACGCTCAATGCCGTCAGCCACATCCCCAGCGCCGGCTGGCATGTGCTGGTGCGCCTGCCGGCAGAAGAGGCCCTGGCGCCCCAGCGCGCGCTGGAGTGGCGCATCTTTGGCGCGGCCGCGTTGCTCACCCTGCTGGTGGGCACGCTGATGTGGTGGGTGCTGCGCGTGCAGCTGCAACCTCTGGCCCATACCGCGCGGGCCCTGCAGACGCTCTCGGGTTCCAGGACCATGCCCAATGCCCTGCCCCTGCCCGACATCCAGGAGATCGCGCAGGTGGTGGCCGGCTTCAACCAGCTGCTGGCCCACCTGCGCCAGCGTGACGCAGCCCTGCAGCAAAGCGAGCAGCGCTACCGCGCCATGAGCGAAAGCGCGCCACTGGCCATGTGCGTGCAGCGCGAGGGCCGCCTGGTCTACCTCAACCCGGCTGCGGTGCAGATGTTTGGCGCGCGCTCGGCCCAGGAACTGCTGGGCCGCAGGGCCAGCGACTTTGTGTTTCCCGAATCCCGGCCGTTGGGCGGGCCCGAGGCCACCACGCCCCTGGAAGGGCACAGCGAACAGCTGTTCGTGCGCCTGGACGGCACGCCTTTTGAGGTGGAGGTGCATAGCTGCGCCATCGTGTTTGACGGCGCCGACGCCCTGCACGTGACCCTGCGCGACCTCAGCCTGCAACGCGAGCAGGAAGCCCATGTTCGCAAGCTCTCGCGCATCACCGAACAGGCCCCCATGGCCATTGCCATCACCGACCTGGCCGGCAGCATTGAATACACCAACCCCTGGTTCTCCAGCATCACCGGCTATACGGCCGAGGAACTGCGGGGCAAGAACCCGCGCTTCCTGCAGTCGGGCCAGACGCCAGCCGAGACCTATGACGCGCTGTGGCGTACGGTGCTGGCCGGACAGGTCTGGCAGGGCGAGTTCCACAACCGCAAAAAGAACGGCGAGATCTTCGTGGAAAGCGCCACCATTGCCCCGGTACACGATGCCGCTGGCCAGACCACCCACTATGTGGCGCTCAAGCAGGACGTGACCCTGCGCAAGCAGACCGAGCTGGCCCTGCAGAACTCGCTAAAAGACAAGGTGGCCCTGCTGCACGAGGTGCACCACCGGGTGAAAAACAACCTGCAGGTCATCACCAGCCTGCTGCGCCTGGAGGCCGCCCACAGCGCCCAGGCCGAGACGCGGGAGGTAATGCGCGACATGCAAAGCCGCATCCGCACCATGGCCCTGCTGCACGAGACCTTGTACCGCTCGGGCACCTTCACCTCGATTGACTTGTCGGCCTACCTGCGCCAGCTGTGCAGCCAGATCTTTCGCTCACACAGCCGCTCAGACCAGAGCGTGGCCCTGCAGTTTGACCTGCAGTCGGTGTCGGTGGACATGGACCTGGCCACGCCTTGCGGACTGCTGGTCAACGAGCTGCTGACCAACAGCCTCAAGCATGCCTTTGCGGCAGGCCAAAGCGGTGCGATCAGGGTCACGCTGCAGCCCCAGGCAACGGCCGCGCTGCAGAACGAACCGACCAGTGCCGATGCCCCCACAGCACCCGCAATAGCCAGCCCCTGGCTGCTGCGGGTGCAGGACAACGGTATCGGTCTGCCCGCCGACTTTGCCGAACGCAGCCAGCAGTCGCTGGGCCTGCAGCTGGTGGGCGATCTGGTGCAACAGCTGCATGGCCGGCTGCACATCGAGCCCGGGCCGGGCGCAGGCTTTTCGGTGTATTTCGGCATCCAGCCGCAAAAAGCCGCTTGAGCTGCGCGGCATTCAAGGTTCGACCGGCCGTGCGGCCTCGGGTGTTTCCCCGGCCGTCTTAGGGTATCGGCCCGATGCCCGCCGCAGCGCCCGCGGCCTAGAGTCCATGGCATGGGCTCACTCACAAGAATCAAGATCCTGCTGGTTGACGACAACCACACTTTTTTGAACACCGTACAGCACTTCCTGGCACAAAGCCCCGAGGTGGAGGTGATCGGCCAGGCCTATGACGCCGCCATCGCGCTGCAAAAAGCCGCCCTGCTGCGGCCCGATCTGGTGCTGATGGACATTGCCATGCCCGGCGCCAACGGCCTGGAGGCAGCCACTGCGATGAATGCCTTGAGCCATCCGCCGCAGATTGTCTTCCTGTCCATGCACGACGGCAGCTCCTACCGCGAAGCCGCGCGCGACCTGGGCGCGCGGGGCTTTGTCAGCAAGAGCGAGCTGGTGGACGAGCTGATGCCCTTGATCAGCAGCCTGCTGGCCGACAAGCAGCGCCAGATGGCCGCGCCGGAGGTGAGCCATGGCCCGCTTTGAGCGCATCTCCGTCCATTGGGCCTATCCGCTGGGCCTGGGTCTGCTGGGCGCAGCCGCGCTCCTGGGGCTGGGCGACTTCAGCCTGCCCAGCCTGGCACTGGCCGGCGCGTTGCTGCTGCTGGCCGGGGCTGCCGGCTACCAGTTGCAGGCCCGCTACCAGGCGGCACGCCAGTCGGTGCAGGATGTGCTGGCCGAGCACCAGCAGTTTGGCGAGGCGGTGGCGCCGGTGTGGAGCCGCCATATCGAATCTTCGCGCGAGCAGATGGAGAGCGCCATTGCCGGCCTGTCTGCACGCTTTGCCCACATCGTCGATGCGCTGGACACCGCCGTGCACACCGCGAGCATGGAGACCGATGTGCTGGAGTCGCAGGACAGCGGCCTGGTAGCCGTGTTCCACCGCGCCGAGCGCGAGCTGGGCGACATGATCGAGGCGCAAAAGCAGGCCATGAGCGGCATGCTCAACATGCTGGAGAAGGTGGAAGGCCTGGACCAGTTCACCCAGGAGCTGCAGGACATGGCGCTGGACGTGGCCAAGATCGCCCAGCAAAGCAACCTGCTCTCGCTCAATGCCGCCATCGAGGCCGCCCGCGCCGGTGACCTGGGCCGCGGCTTTGCGGTGGTGGCCAAGGAATTTCGCATGCTGGCCAATATGTCGGGTGACACCGGCCGCAACATTGCCGCCAAGGTGGGTGTGATCAGCACCGCCATCAGCGATGCCAGCCACGTGGTGCGCGAGTCGGTGCAGCAGCGCGAGGACCGGGTGCAGGCCTCTGAGGCCACGGTGCGCGGCGTGCTGGGCGAGTTCCGCAAGGTCACCGACAGCCTGCAGCGCTCCAGCAGCCTGCTCAAGAGCGAGAGCGTGGCAATCCAGCAGGAGATCGGCCAGTCGCTGGTGGACCTGCAGTTCCAGGACCGGGTCAGCCAGATCATGAGCCACGTGAAGGTCAACATCGAGCAGCTGCCGCAGTTCCTGCAAGACCACTACAGCCAGATGCAAGACAGCGGCGTGGCCACCCCCCTGGACCCCGAAGTCCTGCTCAGTGCCCTGAAGAAAACCTATGTCATGGCCGACCAGCACGCCATCCACAGCGGCGCCACCGTGGGCCAGGCCAGCAGCGACAACGAGATCCGCTTTTTCTAGGAAGACCCCATGTCCAAGACCATCATGATTGTGGACGACTCCGCCTCCATGCGGCAGGTGGTAGGCATCGCACTGCGCGGCGCCGGCTACCAGGTGCTGGAAGGGCGCGACGGCCAGGACGCGCTGTCCAAGCTCACCGGCCAGAAGGTGCACCTAATCATCAGCGACGTCAACATGCCGGTGATGGACGGCATCAGCTTTCTCAAGGCTGTCAAGCAGATGCCGGCCTACAAGTTCACGCCCGTCATCATGCTGACCACCGAGTCGGAAGAGTCCAAGAAGCTCGAAGGCCAGGCCGCCGGAGCGCGGGCCTGGGTGGTCAAGCCCTTCCAGCCGCCGCAGCTGCTGGCTGCCGTGCAACGCCTGTGCATGCCTTGAACCAGGAGCTGCCATGGCAAACGCTAACCCACAGGCCGCATCGCCCCTGCGCATCGAAGGCGAGCTGACCATCTTCCGGGCGGCCGAGCTCAAAGACGCCTTGATGCGTGAGCCCGCGCCCCAGGAAATCGACCTCTCGGCCGTCACCGAAATGGACACGGCCGGGCTGCAGCTCTTGATGGCTGCCAAGCGGGCGGCCAACGCCGAGCAGCGCACCCTGCGCCTGCTGGCCCACAGCCCGGCGGTGCTGGAAGTCTTCGAGCTGCTCAATGTGGCCGCCTACTTCAACGACCCGCTGGTGATGGAGGCCCGCAAATGAACATCGACGACGCCCTCCAGACCTTTGTGCTGGAAAGCCGCGAACTGCTGCAGGACATGGAAGACGCCCTGCTGGGCGTGGAGCAGGCCGAAGAGAAAAGCGAGATGGTCAACGCCATCTTCCGCGCCGCCCACACCATCAAGGGCTCCAGCGGCCTGTTCGGCCTGGACCATTTGGTGGCCTTCACCCATGGCGTGGAAAGCGTGCTGGACCGCCTGCGCGCCGGCCGGCTGGAGATATCCGACACGCTGGTGGTGCTGCTGCTGTCGTGCTGCGACCACATCCGCGCTCTGGTGGATCGCATTGCCGAAGGCCAGAAAGAAGTGGATGCCAGCCTGCAGGAACAGGGCGCGCCTCTGCTGGAGCAGCTGCGCGGATTTCTGGCCCCTGCTGCCACCGGCAGCGCCGAACTGCCGGTGCCCACCGCACTGCCCGACGATGCCGCGCTGGAGCGCATCAACGGCCAGGGCGTGCATTCCGAGCACTGGCACATCTCGCTGCGCTTCGGCCCCGATGTGCTCAGGAACGGGCTGGACCCGCTGTCTTTCATCCGCTACCTGCAGACCCTGGGCCGCATTGCCGCCATCCAGACCCTGGCCGAGGAGCTGCCGGCACTGCAGCAGCTGGACCCTGAGCGCTGCTACCTGGGCTTTGAAATTGCCCTGCAGTCGGACGCCAGCAAGGCCACCATTGAAAACGTGTTCGAGTTTGTGCAGGGCGAGTGCCAGCTGCGCATCCTGCCGCCCCACAGCCTGATCTCCGAATACGTCTCGCTCTTGCAGCAGCAGCAAGGCGGCGAGCGCCGCCTGGGCGAGATGCTGCTGAGCTGCGGCACCCTCACCCCGCAGGAGCTGGACGCCGCCCTCAATGTGCAAAGCGACAGCCCCAGCAAGCCCATAGGCACCATCTTGATCGAGCAGGGCTCGGTGCAGCCGGCCGTGGTGGAGGCCGCGCTCACCAAGCAGAAGCAGGCCAAGGAAATCGGCGCGGCCGAGAGCCGCTCCATCCGCGTCGATGCCGACAAGCTCGACCAGCTCATCAACCTGGTGGGCGAGCTCATCATTGCCGGCGCCAGTGTCAACATGATTGCCCACAAGGCGCGCATCACATCACTGCAGGAGGCCACCTCCAAGCTCACGATGCTGGTGGAAGAGGTGCGCGACAGCGCCCTGCAGCTGCGCATGGTGAAGATTGGCGCCACCTTCAGCCGCTTCCAGCGCGTGGTGCATGACGTGTCGCGCGAGCTGGGCAAGAACGTGGTCCTGTACATCGACGGCGAGGACACCGAGCTGGACAAGACCGTGGTGGAGAAGATCGGCGACCCGCTGATGCACCTGGTGCGCAATTCGCTGGACCATGGCATCGAATCGGCCGAGGTGCGTGCCGCCCGCGGCAAGCCGGCCCAGGGTACGCTGGTGCTCAATGCCTTCCATGACTCCGGCAGCATCGTCATCACGGTGCAGGACGACGGTGGCGGACTGCAGCGCGAGCGCATCCTGGCCAAGGCCACAGAGCGCGGCCTGGTCGAGGCCGGCCACCACCTCAGCGACGCCGAGGTCTACAGCCTGATCTTCGAGCCCGGCTTTTCCACCGCCGAGAAGGTTACCAACCTGTCGGGCCGCGGCGTCGGCCTGGATGTGGTCAAGCGCAACATCACCGCACTGCGCGGCAGCGTGGGCCTGTCCAGCGTGGAGGGCCAGGGCACCACGGTCACGGTGCGCCTGCCGCTGACCCTGGCCATCATCGACGGCTTCCTGGTGGAGGTGGGCAAATCGGTGTTTGCGATTCCGCTGGACATGATCGAGGAATGCATTGCCTACACCGCCGAGCCGGGCCACAACTACACCAATCTGCGCGGCGAGGTGCTGCCTTTCATCCGCCTGCGTGAGCTGTTTGCCATCCAGGCCGCGCCCCCGCGCAGCGAGAACATCGTGGTGCTCAAGCATGCCGACCAGAAGGCCGGCCTGGTGGTCGACAAGCTGCTGGGCGAGTTCCAGACCGTGATCAAGCCCCTGGGTGAGATGTTCAACCAGGTGAAGTGCATCAGCGGCTCCACCATCCTGGGCAGCGGCGATGTGGCCCTGATCCTGGATGTGCCCGCCATCGTCAACCGCTGTGTCAACGAGAGCCGCAGCAGCGGCGCCCCCACCCAGCATGCCCTGGGAGCACCCGCATGAGCAGCCGCGCACAAGCCCCTCCCCGGCCATGCATTGACAGTGCCGCAAGGCAGGCCCCCTCTTCTTTTTTCTTGTGTTTCCACGTTCAGGAGTCTCTCCATGTTTAACAACCTCAAAATCGGCATGCGGCTGGCCGCCGGCTTCGCACTGACCCTGGTGCTGCTGATCGTGATTGCCGGCATCGGGGTGAGCCGCATCGGCTCGCTCAATTCCGAAGTCAATGACCTGGCCAAGGACAAGTTCCCCAAGACCGTGCTGGCGGCCGACGTCACCGAGTCCATCGGCGTCATTGCGCGCCAGCTGCGCAATGCCTATATCTACACGGACAGCGAACGCCAGAAGTCCCTGGACGCCATCACTGAGGAGCGCAGGAAGATCACCGACACCCTGGAGAAGCTGGACAAAGTGGTCACCACCGACAAGGGCAAGGAGCTGATGGCCAAGATCAAGACCACCCGCGCGGCCTATGTGACCCAGCAGGACCGGGCCATCGAGCTGATCAAGGCCAGCGCCAAGCAGTCGGACTTTGCCGCCCTGCTGCAAGGCGATCTGCGCAAGACCCAGAACGAATACAACCAGGCGGTGCTGGACTTCGGCAACCTGCAAAATGAGCTGGTGGAAAAAGCCGGTGTGCTGGCCGAGGAAGAAGCCGCCAGCGGCTCGCGCCTGCTGGTCATCCTGGGCGTGCTGGCCTCGGTACTGACCCTGGTGTCGGCCTGGATCATCACGCGCAGCATCACCGGCCCCACTGCCAAGCTGGTGGAAAGCGCCGACAAGATGGCCGAGGGCAACTTCAACTTCAAGCTCGATATCCAGTCGCATGACGAGATCGGCGCCCTGGCCACCTCCATGCAGGCCATGCAGGCCAATGTGCAGAAGCTGATCGCGGAGATGAACCGCATGTCTTCCGAGCATGACCGCGGCGACATCGACGTGAAGATCGATGACCAGCAGTTCAAGAACGACTTCCAGCTGATGGCCCAGGGCGTCAACACCATGGTCTTCGGCCACATTGCGGTCAAGAAGAAAGCCATGGCCTGCATCAAGGCCTTTGGCGAGGGCAATATGGACGCCCCGCTGGAGACCTTCCCGGGCAAGAAGGCCTTCATCAACGAGACCATCGAGCAGGTGCGGGTCAACATCAAGGCCCTGATTCAAGATGCCAACATGCTGTCAAAGGCCGCGGTGGAGGGCAAGCTGGCCACCCGTGCCGATGCCAGCCGCCACCTGGGCGATTTCCGCAAGATCGTGGGCGGCGTGAACGACACGCTGGACGCCGTGATCGGCCCGCTCAATGTCACGGCCAAGTATGTGGACGACATCTCCAAGGGCGTGATTCCGCCCATCATTACCGACAACTACAACGGCGACTTCAACCTCATCAAGGGCAACCTCAACAACATGGTGAAGATGATGAGCGAGCTGCTGGCGCAGACCGACATCATCATCCAGGGGGCTGCCAACGGCGAGCTGGAAAAGCGTGCCAACGCCGACCTGTTCGTGGGCGGCTGGAACAAGCTGGTAGTGGGCGTGAACGAGACAGTGACCAACATCGTCAACCCGCTCAACGTGACGGCCGACTATGTGGACAAGATCGCCAAGGGTGTCATCCCGCCGGTCATCACCACCGACTACAAGGGCCAGTACAACGTCATCAAGGGCAACCTCAACAACATGGTGAAGATGATGAGCGAGCTGCTGGCGCAGACCGACATCATCATCCAGGGGGCTGCCAACGGCGAGCTGGAAAAGCGTGCCAACGCCGACCTGTTCGTGG
>Ga0228700_1001061_pt1 | contig 19834 bp, 17 predicted proteins | sample McNCre317_Aug_MG_FD_178019 | JGI IMG/M metagenome (GOLD analysis project Ga0228700, IMG submission 178019) | Freshwater microbial communities from McNutts Creek, Athens, Georgia, United States - 3-17_Aug_MG | ecosystem: Environmental > Aquatic > Freshwater > Creek | place: USA: Georgia...
TGGCCCGCTCCACCGAAGAGGAAAAGCAAAGTCAGTTGAAGCGCTTGAACGACTTCCACGCCCGCAACAAAGACGCGGCTGCGGTGCAACTCAAACGCCTGCAACAAGCCGTCATCGACAACGCCAACGTGTTTGAGGTGCTGATGGACGCAGTGCGCGTGTGTTCACTCGGACAAATCACCAACGCTTTGTTTGAGGTGGGTGGGCAATACCGTCGCAACATGTAATCGGTAATATCGGGGGATGAGCATTCGTCCTCCCTTCACCGCCCCCACCCGTCACACTGACGCCGACAGCGCGCTTGCCCAAGTGCAGGCGCTGTACCAAACCAGCCTTGACCACTTGCGACTCGCCATGCGCGAGTTTGTGGCGGGCAAGCAGTTTGAACAGCGTGTGCGGGCGTTTTACCCGTTTGTGCGCATCCACACCAAGACCGGTGCGCTGCAAGCCAACAGCGAAGGTGCAGGCCTGAGCTACGGCTTTGTGGCCGAGTCTGGCCGCTACGAGACCACCCTCACCCGACCCGACTTGTTTGCCGCGTATTACCGCGAGCAATTTCGCTTGCTGTTGCAAAACCACGGCGGCACGCTGGAGGTGGGCGTGAGCCACCAACCCATCCCCGTGCACTTTTCGTTCGCTGACAACGACCATGTGGAAGGTGAGATGAGCGCCGAGCGACGCCAACTGATGCGCGAGGTGTTTGATCTGCCCGATCTCACCACCATGGACGACGGCATTGCGAATGGCACGTTTGAGGCAAAACCCAACGAGCCGCAGCCTTTGTCGCTGTTCACCGCCGCGCGCATGGACTATTCGTTGCAGCGCCTACGCCACTACAGCGGCACCAGCCCAGAGCATTTTCAGAACTACGTGTTGTTCACCAACTACCAGTTCTACATCGACGAGTTTGTGCGTTTGGGCCACGAGGCTATGCAAGATCCCAACAGCGAATACATCGCGTTTGTGGAGCCCGGCAATGTGGTGACGCGCCGCATTGGCTTAGCGGCCGAAGCCAACGATGCACTAGGCAAAGTGCCGCCGCGTTTGCCGCAAATGCCCGGCTACCACTTGGTGCGCGCGGATCACACGGGTATCACCATGGTGAACATTGGCGTGGGCCCTGCCAACGCGAAGAACATCACCGACCACATCGCTGTGCTGCGCCCGCATGCGTGGCTGATGCTGGGCCACTGCGCAGGCCTGCGCAACACGCAGCAACTGGGCGACTACGTGTTGGCCCACGGCTATGTGCGCGAAGACCATGTGCTGGACGAAGAGCTGCCGCTGTGGGTGCCTATCCCTGCACTCGCTGAAATTCAAGTCGCGTTAGAACAAGCGGTGAAAGACGTGACGCAAAGCCATGGCGCAGAGCTCAAACGCATCTTGCGCACAGGCACCGTGGCCAGCACAGACAACCGCAACTGGGAACTGCTGCCAGACAACACGCCCCAACGTCGCTTCAGCCAAAGCCGCGCCGTGGCACTCGACATGGAAAGCGCCACGATTGCCGCCAACGGTTTTCGATTCCGTGTGCCCTACGGCACGTTGCTGTGCGTGAGCGACAAGCCACTGCACGGCGAAATCAAGCTGCCGGGCATGGCCAACCACTTCTACCGCGAGCGTGTGGATCAACACTTGCGCATCGGCATGCGCGCGATTGAGTTGCTGCGTCAGCAAGGGCCTGCACAACTGCACAGCCGCAAGTTGCGCAGCTTTGCAGAAGTCGCATTCCAATAAACCAAAAAAACCGCCTCAACAGAGGCGGTTTTCACGTGTATTGATCGCTGCATTTACGCGTGCACAGCATCACCCATCTTCTCGCCCAAACGCACACCTTGCGCCGCTTGCCAAGCAGGATTAAGCGCAATGGTGTTCTTAGGCCACAGCAACACCACGGTAGAGCCCAACAAGAAGCGTCCCATTTCGTCGCCTTGGCGAAGGCTCAGGTCTTGGTCGTCATACGTCCACTCGCGCACGGTGCCGGGACGAGGTGGGTTGACCACACCATGCCACGGTGTGGCCATGCTGCCCACAATCGTTGCACCGACCAGCACCAACACGTATTGCTGAGGTTTTTCACCTGAAGTAGCAGGCATGTCAAACACACACACCACACGCTCGTTACGCGCAAACAAGCCGGGCACGCCACGGGCCGTGGCAGGGTTGACCGAGAACAAGTCACCGGGCACATGAATCATGCGACGCAAACGGCCAGCACTGGGCATGTGAATGCGGTGGTAGTCCTTGGGACTGAGGTAAATCGTGGCGAACTCGCCATCTTGAAATTGAGCGGCCAGCGCGGCATCACCGCCCACCAGCGCTTGCGTGCTGTAGCTGTGGCCTTTGGCTTGAAACACTTGGTCGCCGTCGATGTGGCCCAACTGGCTGATGGCGCCATCCACGGGGCACACAAACGCGGCATCGGCCAAGGGGCGTGCGCCGGGCTTTAAGGCGCGGGTGAAGAAGTCGTTGAAGCATGCGTATTGTGTGATGTCTGGCTGCGCAGCTTCGTCCATGTTGACTTGGTATTTGCCGACAAACCATTGGATGAGGGCATGCGTCCATTTGCCACAACGCGCACGGGCCACAGCGCCCGCAAATTGCGTGAGCAATTGTTTGGGCATCACATATTGGGAGAGAACAAATAAGGTATCAGACACGTCGTAGCCCTAAAAGAAGTTGCTCGGATTTTAGGCGTTTCACCACCGCGTCAAGAATGACGCTGACGGGTTACGAGATGGCCACTCACAGGCACAATGGAACGCATGAGCACCCCACTTTTTGAATGCAAGCACCTGATCAAACGCTACGGTGACAACACCGTGGTGAACGATGTATCGTTTCACATCGAACCTGGCGAATGCTTGGGCGTTATTGGCCCCAATGGCGCTGGCAAAACCACCACGCTGCGCATGTGCCTAGGACTCGCGCAACCCGATGGCGGCAGCATCCACGCGTTTGGTTTGTCCATGCCCGATGACGCGCTGTCCATCAAAGCACGCTTGGGCGTGGTGAGCCAATTCGACACGCTCGACCCAGACTTCACCTGCGCTGAAAACCTATTGGTGTTTGGCCGTTACTTTGGGATGAAGAAGGCCGACATACAAGCGCGCATCCCGCAACTGCTGGAGTTTGCGGCACTCTCACACAAAGCCAATGCCAAGCCCGGCGAGTTGTCGGGCGGCATGAAGCGCAGACTCAGCCTTGCCAGAGCCCTCATCAACAACCCAGACCTTCTGCTGCTCGACGAACCCACCACCGGCCTAGACCCACAAGCCCGTCACCTGATGTGGGAGCGTTTGCAGCAACTCTTGCAACAAGGCAAATCCATTTTGCTGACCACCCACTTCATGGACGAGGCCGAACGCTTGTGCAACCGTTTGTTGGTACTGGACCACGGCAAAAAAATTGCCGAAGGCACACCGCGTGATTTGATTGCCCAACACTTAGAACCCGATGTGGTGGAGGTGTATGGCAGCGGCGCATTGGCCTTGGTCAACAGCCCTATCGCCGCGTTGGCGCAACGTGTGGAAACCAGCGGCGAAACGGTGTTTTTCTACACCCAAGATGCCGCACAGTTGCTGCAAGCGCTTAGCGCCCACGCTGGCTTGCGCACGCTGCACCGCCCTGCCAACTTAGAAGACTTGTTTTTGAAAATGACCGGACGCCAAATCCGTGAGGAAGGCTAAGCGCGATGAACACCTATTTCCGTTTCTGGCCCGTCTTCTTACGCAACCTGTTGGTGTGGCGCAAGCTCGCCATTCCCAGCCTTGTGGCCAACATTGCCGAACCTTTGATGTGGCTCGTCGCCTTCGGCTACGGCTTGGGCGCACTTGTGGGCGATGTCACTTTAGGCGACGACAAAGTGCCCTACATCTTGTTCTTAGCCAGCGGCTCTATCTGCATGAGCGCCATGAACGCCGCCACGTTTGAAGCGCTGTACTCGGCCTTCTCGCGCATGCATGTGCAAAAAACATGGGACGGCATCTTGAATGCGCCCATGCGTTTGGACGATGTGCTGTTGGCAGAAATGCTGTGGGCGGCCTTCAAATCGTTGTTCACCATCACGGCCATCTTAGGTGTGATGTTTGCGCTGGGCATCACCCAAAGCTGGAAGCTTTTAGCTGCATGGCCCATCCTCTTGTGCGTGGGCATCACCTTCAGCTGCATCGCACTCATCTTCAACGCGCTGGCCAAAGGCTACGACTTCTTCACCTACTACTTCACGCTGTTCCTCACCCCCATGATGTTCTTGAGCGGCGTGTTCTTCCCACGTGACCAACTGCCAGGCATCGTGCGCGACATCTCGGCATGGTTGCCCCTCACCCAAGCCATCGCCTTGGTGCGGCCCTTGTTTCTGGATCAGTGGCCCGCTGACGCAGCGATGCATCTAGGCGTGCTGGCCGTCTACACCGTGGTCGCTTGGAAGATTGCGCTGCACTTAACGAAGAAACGCTTCAAAGCTTGAAACTGGGTTAGAAGGCACGAGCAACGCGAAGTGCCGCAACAAACACTCGCGACAAGATATTGACCAACGTCAGCCAAACGCAACCCTTCCCCCGCTAATATTGAAGTTTTGATTCAACCAGTTAAGGGAGTTTTCCAATGAGCATTCAAACCGTAGGCATCATCGGCGCTGGCACTATGGGCAACGGCATTGCACAAGCATGTGCAGTCTCTGGCGTGAACGTGGTGATGGTCGACATTTCTGACGCTGCCGTGGCCAAAGGCCTCGCCACCGTCGCAGGCAGCTTGGACCGCTTGATCAAGAAAGAAAAAATCACCGAAGCCGACAAAGCTGCCGCCTTGTCCCGCATCAAAACGAGCACGAGCTACGACGACCTCAAAGGCGCGCAGCTCGTCATCGAAGCCGCGACAGAGAACTACGACCTCAAAGTCAAAATCGTCAAACAACTCGACGGCATGCTGGCCCCCGAAGCCATCATCGCGTCCAACACCTCGTCCATTTCCATCACCAAGCTCGCAGCAGTCACCGCGCGTGCCGACCGCTTCATTGGCATGCACTTTTTCAACCCCGTACCCATGATGGCCTTGGTTGAAATCATCCGCGGCTTGCAAACCTCTGATGCCACGCACGCTGCTGTACACGACCTGTCCACGCGCTTGGGCAAAAGCCCGATCACCGTCAAGAACGCGCCAGGCTTTGTGGTCAACCGCATCTTGGTGCCCATGATCAACGAAGCCTTCTTTGTGCTGGCCGAAGGTGTGGCCAGCGCTGAAGACATCGACGCCGGCATGAAGCTCGGTTGCAACCAGCCCATTGGTCCATTGGCCTTGGCCGACATGATTGGCCTGGATGTGTGCTTGGCCGTGATGGACGTGTACTTGCAAGAGTTTGGCGACAGCAAATACCGCGCTTGCCCCTTGCTCAAAGAAATGGTGGCAGCCGGTCAGCTGGGCCGCAAGACAGGCAAAGGCGTGTACACCTACTAAGCCAGCATCCACCACCGCTTCGCACGCCGGCCATGAAGTACGCCCTGCTCTCCGACATTCACAGCAACTTGCACGCGCTGGACGCGTGCTTGGCACACGCGCAAACGCAAGGTGTTGAGCGCATTGCGCTGCTGGGTGATTTGGTGAGCTATGGCGCCTTTCCAGCCGAAGTGGTGGCACGTTGCCAAAAGCTGCAACAAGACGGCGCCATCGTGCTGCGTGGCAACCACGAAGAGCTGATTCAAACGCACCACATCAACTCGGCCAACCCCAACCCTTCGCTGGGCAGTCAAACGGCGGAATGGACGCACGACCAACTGTCACCCGCGCAACGGTTTTGGTTAGAAATCTTGCCACTCACCGCGCAGGTTGACCACATGTTGTTGGTCCACGCCAGCGCGGATGCGCCTGAACGTTGGCGTTATGTGGAAGACGAGCGCACCGCCAGCCTGAGCCTAGATGCAGCGTGCGCCCACCCCGATGTGCGCTATGTGTTTGGTGGCCATGTGCACCACCAGTCGCTGTACTACCGAGGTACCGGGCGTCAGTTGATGGCATTCAAGCCCACGTCTGGCGTGCCCATTCCCACACCCAAACACCGCCAGTGGATTGCCACCATTGGCTCGGTAGGCCAACCACGCGATGGCAACCCGCGCGCCATGTACGCCGTGTTTGACAGCACCGCGGCCAAGCTCACCTTTCACCGCGTGGCGTATGACCACCGCGCGGCCGCTCGCGCTGTGCGCGAAGCAGGTTTGCCCGAATACTTTGCCCAACGCTTGGAGACCGGCAAATGAAACGCCTAGAAGCAGGCACCGAGCTGGACGGATTCCGCATCGGCGCTTGCTTGCATGCAGGCGGCATGGCCCACATCTACGAGGTGACCTATGCCGACGAGCGCCCTGCTCCGTTTGACATGGTGATGAAGGTGCCCCGCATGACTGCGGGTGATGGCGCAGAAAACATTGTGGGCTTCGAGGTTGAGCACCAAATTTTGCAAGTGCTGCACGGCACGCATGTACCGCGCTTTGTGGCCGCAGGCGATTTGGTGAACATGCCTTACTTGGTGATGGAGCATGTGCAAGGCCAGACCTTGCAGCAAGTGCTGGATGCACACACGCACAACCGCACGCGCGCAGAAGTGACAGACATTGCACGGCTTGGTGCCTCTATCGCGCGAGCCGCACACAGCCTGCACCAACAAAACACCTGCCACCTCGACATCAAACCAGCCAATGTGCTGCTGCACCCAGATGGTCATGCCGTGTTGCTGGACTTTGGTTTGTCGTGTCACGCGCACTACCCCGACTTGCTGGCCGAAGAGTTGCGCAAAGCCGTGGGTTCGCCTGCATGGATTGCGCCCGAGCAAGTGGTGGGCGTGCGCGGCGACCCGCGCAGCGACATCTTTGCCATTGGGGTGATGCTGTACGAATTGGCCACCGGCGAATTGCCTTTTGGCAACCCGCAAACCGATGGTGGTATGCGCCAGCGTTTGTGGATGGATCCGCCCCCGCCACGCCGCTTGCGTGACGACTTACCCGAGTGGCTGCAAGAGGTGGTATTGCGCTGCCTAGAACCCGAGGCAGCCAAGCGCTACCCATCGGCCGCACATTTGGCATTTGACTTGGAACACCCCGAGCAAGTAAAAGTTACCAAACGCGGCAAACAGCTGGAAGGCACGCCCTTCTTCACCCACTTCAAACGCTGGCTGAAAGCGGCGGGCATGCACTACCAACCCAGCCCATTGCCTTCGCAACAAATTGACGAAGTGCCCATCGTCATGGTGGCCGTGCCACACCATGAAGCCAGTGATGCCACGCTGTATTCCTTGCGTCAGTCGGTGTCGCGCTCTTTGGGCTTGCGCCCCGGCGCACGCTTGGCCGTGGTCACCGTGATTTCACCCAACCTCAGCAGCACGTCTGAGCACGACAAGAGCGAAACCACGCTGCATCGCCAGTACCGCACCATGCTGCAGCAGTGGGCGCAGCCACTGGATTTAGACGATCACCAGACCTCATACCACGTGCTCGAAGCCACTGATGTGGCCAATGCCATCGTGCGCTATGCCGAAGGCAACAACGTGAGCATCATCGTCATGGGAGCCGCCACCCATGGTTTGCAAATGCAGCGCTTTGTGGCAACGGTGCCCATCAAAGTGGCCATGGACGCGCCTTGCACTGTGATTTTGGTGAAATCGTCTCTGCCGTTTGAACACCTCAACAGCTAAGCTTTCGCGCAACAAAAAAGCCACCCGAGGGTGGCTTTTTATTTTCAACCGTTCAGCGGTTGGATCAGTCAGCGTACACGCCAGCCGCCTGAATGATCGGGCCCCACTTGGCGATTTCTGAAGTCACAAATTTCTTGTGCTCTGCAGGATCAGAACGCTTGTCGGTCACCACCACAGCACCCAAGGCTTGTTGCTTCTTGATGAACTCGGGGTCTTTCAAAGCAGCTTTCAAAGCCTTGTTGATCTTGGCGGTCACATCAGCAGGTGTGCCTTTGGGGGCATACACGCCGTGCCAAATGGTGACTTCAAAACCTTTGAGGCCAGACTCTTGCAGAGTAGGCAGGTTCTTCAGTGCAGGTGTGGTCAAACGCTTGGCAGTGGTCACAGCAAATGCCTTGACGGTTTTGCCTTCGATTTGGCTGGTGGTGTTGGTGCTTTGGTCGCACAACAAGTCGATCTGACCACCCATCAAGTCGTTCATGGCGGGCGCTGTGCCTTTGTAGGGCACGGTGGTCATGTCGGTCTTGATGGCGTCTTGGAACAACAAACCGCACAGGTGAGAGGCGGCGCCCAAACCTGCATTGCCTAGGTTGACCTTGCCTTTGTTTTGCTCAATCCAAACAGCCAGCTCTTTGTAGTTGTTGGCAGGCAATGTAGGGCGGCCAATGAGCGTCATCGGCACATCATTGACCATGCCCAAGTATTCGAAATCTTCGGTCGTGTTGTAAGGCATCTTGCGATACAGAGCTGGCGATGTGGCCATGCCAATGTGATGCAACAAAATGGTGTGCCCGTCCTGCGGGGCCTTTGCCACTTTGTTCGCACCAATCGTGCCACCCGCACCGGCCACGTTTTCAACCACCACGTTTGCACCCAAAGGCTTGCGCAAGGCTTCGGCCAAATCACGCGCCACGCGATCCGTTGGGCCGCCTGCGGAGAAGGGCACCACGATGGTCACGGGTTTGTCTTTGATGGGGAAATCGGCCGCGTTGGCACCGGTCAATGCGGCAACGGCCAGCAAACTCAATGTGAATAGTTGTTTCATTGGGACTCCTCTAAATAATCTCCCATACTAAAGCACTATTGACATTTTCACCATTTCGGTAATCACGTAAGGGCATTCCTTGATTCAGATCAACCCGAATGTGCAAACCGTTATTGCGTTATTGGTATGTGCGCGCGTCTTCAATGACCTTGCCATCGTTAGGCAAGCTACCCACGGCCACCAGCATCACATCAGCACGCAACTTGGTGATGTCGCGCACGGCATCGCCAATTTTTGCGGCCAAGCCCTCTGACTCTTGCGCTTCGACCTTGAGGCTCATTTGGTCGTTGGCCATCTCGCCTGTCACCACCAAACGCGCACGCTTGATTTCCGGGAAACGCTTGACCACCTCAGCCACTTGGCCTGGATGCACAAACATGCCGCGCACCTTGGTGGTTTGGTCGGCACGCCCCATCCAGCCTTTGATGCGCGTGTTGGTGCGCCCTGTGGGGCACTGGCCTGGCAGCACGGCCGACAAATCGCCCGTACCAAAACGAATCAAGGGGTAATCAGGATTCAGTGTGGTGATGACCAACTCACCCACTTCGCCTTCGGGCACAGGGTCGCCTGTTCCGGGACGCACGATTTCGACGATCACGCCTTCATCGAGCACCAAACCTTCGCGGGCTTCGGTCTCGTAAGCAATCAAACCCAGATCGGCGGTGGCGTAACACTGGTAGCCCGCAATGCCACGCTCGGCCAACCAATCGCGCAAGCTCGGCGGAAACGCTTCGCCAGACACCAAGGCCTTGGTGACGCTGGGCAACTTCACACCCATCTCGGTGGCTTTTTCCACAATGATTTTCAAGAAGCTGGGCGTGCCGATATAGCCTGCAGGCTTCAACTCAGCCATGGCACCGACTTGCTGCTCCGTCTGTCCGGTGCCACCCGCAAACACGGTGCAACCAATGGCGTGTGCGCCGGTTTCCATCATCGAGCCCGCAGGCGTGAAGTGGTAGCTGAAGCAGTTGTGTGCCAGTTCGCCCGCGCGGAAGCCTGCGGCGTAAATGGCACGTGCCATGCGCCAGTAGTCTGCACGCGCGCCTTCGGGTTCGTAAATGGTGCCGGGACTGGCAAACACACGAGGCATGGCTTTACCAAAACCAATGGCGGCAAAACCACCAAACACATTCGTCGCACGTTGCTCTTGTTGCTGTGCCAACAACTCGTATTTGCGAATCACAGGCAACTTGGCCAGCGCTTCGCGAGTGGTCACGCTGGCAGCGTTCACACCTGTCAATGACTTGGCAAATGCAGGTGAATGCTTTTGCGCATGAGCGATTTGTGCAGGCAAAGCGGCCATGAGCGCAGCTTCGCGCTCAACTGGGTTGCGTGTTTCGAGCGCGTCGTAGTGCTTGGACATGCAACGCTCCTCTTAAGCCAACCAGCGCTTGCGGCGCTTGTAGCTCTTGACATCTTTGAAGCTCTTGCGCTCGTTACCACCCACACCGAGGTAAAACTCTTTCACATCGGCGTTGTTGGCCAAGTCAGAGGCGGCACCGTCCATTACGATGCGACCGGACTCCATGATGTAGCCGTAATCGGCGTACTTCAGAGCCATATTGGTGTTTTGCTCGGCAATGAGGAAGGTGACTTTTTCTTTTTCGTTCAAATCTTTGACGATGTTGAACACCTCTTCCACGATTTGCGGCGCCAAGCCCATGGAAGGCTCATCCAACAACACCATGTTGGGATTGGCCATCAAAGCGCGGCCAATCGCGCACATTTGTTGCTCACCACCCGAGGTGTAGGCGGCCTGTGAGGTGCGGCGAGTTTTCAGACGTGGAAAGTAGTTGTAGACCTTTTCCAAGTTGGCATCGATCTCACCCTTGCTGGTGCGGGTGTAGCTGCCTGTGAGCAAGTTTTCTTCGATGGTCAAGTGAGCAAAGCAGTGACGACCTTCCATCACCTGCACCACACCACGCTTGACCAATTCGGCCGGTGATAGGTTTTCAATGCGTTCGCCACGGAACTCGATGCTGCCTTTGGTCACCTCACCACGCTCGCCTTTGAGCAGGTTAGAAATGGCACGCAAGGTCGTTGTTTTGCCTGCGCCGTTACCGCCGAGCAAAGACACGATGCTGCCTTCTGGTACGCTGAGCGAAACGCCCTTCAGCACCAAGATGACGTGGTTGTAAATGACTTCAATGCCATTGACGTTGAGAACAATGTTGTTGGCGCTCATAACTTACCTTGCTAAAAAAACGTTGTTGGACTAGACCAAACCTCAAAACAAACACGTGATTTGCCTCTGAGGTTTGGCGGCTCGTGAGAGCCGCCAAATCATCAGCCCTTAGGGCAGATGAAGTTCAGATTAAGACTGGCAATCTGCAGCGGTACGACGTGTGAGTTTTTTCTCAACAGCGTACTTGTCTGCGAACTGTTTGACCAAAGGCTTGATGATGGATTCATCGGCTTCGATCCAGTCAGAGCTGTAAACCCACTTCTTGCCGTCCCATGTGTGCAGACGCGCAGAGCGTGAACCTTCGTGGTCTAAGCAAGAGGTGCTGATTGGCTTCATCACAGTGCCCAAGCCCAACTTGTCGAGGGCTTTTTGGTCCAACGCCAAGTTCTCCAAACCCCAACGGATTTGTTCGCCGGTCATGACCTTGCCTTTGCCAAAACGCTCTTGCGCACGACGCACGCCTTCAACAGCCAAAGCTGCGCTGACCAAGCCGCGGTTGTAGAGGGTGGTGCCCACTTCTTCAACAGGACCTGTGCCTTGCTTTTTGCCGTGCAGTTGAGTCTTGATGTCAGCAATGACTTTGCCGCCTTCGCCTGTGGCAACCAAGCCGTTGTAACCCTTGGCAGCTTCGCCCACGTCTTTGACGTCTGGCTCAGCAGCGGACCACCACACGCCGTACATTTTTTCGCGTGGGTAGCCAGTGGCCACAGCTTCTTTCAAAGCAGCGGAGTTCATCACACCCCAGCCCCACAACAACACATAGTCAGGACGGGCTTGACGCACTTGCAACCAAGTGGCTTTTTGCTCCACGCCAGGTGCTGTCACAGGCAAGAGTTGCAGGTCGAAACCTTGAATCTTGGCGCGCTCTTGCAAGAGAGGAATTGGCTCTTTGCCGAATGGGCTGTCGTGGTAGACCAAGGCGATCTTCTTGCCCTTGATGTTGCCACCTTCTTTTTTGGTAATGATCTGCATGATGATGTCAGCACCAGACCAATAGGTACCTTGCAATGGGAAGTTCCACTTGAACACTTGACCATCGCTGGACTCTGAACGGCCATAGCCGCCAGTGATCAATGGGTTTTTGTCAGTAGGCGCTTTTTCTGTCAAAGCGAAAGTGATGCCTGTCGACAAAGGCTGGAACACGCCGCCTTGCGATTTGCCTTTCAGGCGCTCATAGCACTCCACGCCGCGGTCTGTGGCGTAGGCGGTGTCGCACTCTTCATACGTGATCTTCACGCCGTTGATGCCGCCGTCGCGTGCATTGATCAGCTTGAGGTAGTCCACGTAGGCGTTACCCCATGGCACACCGTTGGGTGCGTAGGCGCCAGTGCGGTAAGGCAACACAGGGAAGAATTGCTCTTTGGCTTGAGCCTGAGCAGATGTGGTGACCAAGGCGCTGGTCAAACCAGTCGCTGCAACGGCCACAGCCATCATGAGGGAACGGATTTTCATTGAAGTCTCCTTAGAAAATTTATGCGAACACCAGAAAAACAAAATATGAATCAGTGAGGGAAAGGCCACAAGCGCAGCTTTTGCTTACCCACGCTCCACAACTTGGCCAAACCGTGAGGCTCAACGATCAAGAACCAAACAATCAAAGCACCGAAGATCATTTGCTCAGCATGTGTGAGCGCTGCCGTGCTGACGGGAATGCCGACCAAGTCGCCCAACCAAGGCAAAGCGTGGTTGATGATGACGGGAAGAATCACGATGAAACCTGCACCAAAGAAGCTGCCCATGATGGAGCCCATGCCCCCCAAGATGACCATGAACAACAACTGGAATGAACGGTCCACCGAGAACGCAGCAGGCTCCCAAGAACCCAGGTAAACGAAGGCCCACAAAGCGCCAGCCACACCCACGATGAACGAACTCACAGCGAACGCGCTGAGCTTGGCGTACATGGGGCGAATGCCGATCACAGCAGCGGCCACGTCCATGTCGCGGATGGCCATCCACTCGCGGCCAATGGCGCTACGCACCAAGTTCTTGGCCAACAAACCAAACACCACCAAGAAGCTCAAGCAGAACAAGTATTTTTCGAAGGGCGTGTTGATGGCAAAACCAAACACTTGCAAGTCAGACACAGAGGCTGTGCCAGAGGCTGAATCGTTGGTGAACCACTTGATACGCAAGAACGCCCAGTCACAGAAGAACTGCGCGGCCAATGTGGCCACTGCCAAATACAAGCCCTTCACGCGCAAACTTGGGATACCAAAGAACATGCCGACCAAGGTGGCAAAGAAGCCGCCCATCAGCAAACAGACGATCAAAGGCAGACCTTCAATGCGCACAAAGAAGTTGTAAGCGGCATACGCGCCCACAGCCATGAAAGCGCCTGAACCCAAAGAGATCTGGCCGCAATAGCCGACCAAGATGTTCACACCCAAAGCGGCGAGCGACAAGATAAGGAAAGGAATCAGAATCGCGCGCAGCATGTATTCGTCAGCGAGCATGGGCACGCCAATGAATGCAAATGCGATGAGCAGCAAAACACCCATGCGGTCTTGCGTGATCGGGAAGATTTGTTGGTCTTCCTTGTAAGTCGTTTTGAATTGACCGTTTTCTCTGTAAAACATGTTTCTTTCCCTTACACGCGATCAATAATTTTTTCGCCGAACAGACCTTGTGGACGAATCAACAAGAAGCCCAAGGCCAAGACGTATGCAAACCAAATCTCAATGCCACCACCCACATAAGGACCGAGGAACACTTCTGACAACTTCTCACCCACGCCAATGATGAGACCACCAATGATGGCGCCAGGCACAGAGGTCAAGCCACCCAGAATCACCACTGGCAAGGCGCGCAAAGCCACGGTCGAGAGCGAGAACTGAACGCCCAACTTAGAGCCCCAAATCATGCCGGCCACCAAGGCCACCACACCGGCCACACACCAAACGATGACCCAGATGCGGTTCAAAGGAATACCAATGGACTGTGCAGCTTGGTGGTCATCCGCCACCGCGCGCAAGGCGCGACCTGTGGTGGTTTTTTGGAAGAACACGCTGAGCAACGCAACCAGTGCCGCAGCGATGACCGCTGCTACCAAGTCTTCTTGGTTGATCATGATGCCGCCTTCAAACATCGACTCCAGCAACATCAAAGGCTCTTTGGGCATGCCCACATCAATCTTGTAAATGTCGCTACCGAAGATGGATTGGCCCAAACCGTCTAGGAAGTAGGTAATGCCCAACGTGGCCATCAACAAGGTCGTGCCTTCTTGGTTGACCAAGTGACGCAAGACCAAGAACTCAACCACCCAAGCCACGATGAACATCACAGCAGCAGCGCCAGCAAAGGCGAGCAAGTTGACGAGGAAGAAGTTGTCGATGCCAGTGAGTGCAGGAATCCACTCGCCAAAGCGGGCCATGGCCAAAGCAGCAAACAACACCATCGCACCTTGCGCGAAGTTAAACACGCCAGAAGCTTTGTAAATCAGCACGAAGCCGAGGGCCACCAACGAATACAGCATGCCTGCCATGAGGCCGCCGAAAAGGGTTTCAAGAAAAAATGCCATGTTCTTGTCCTTAGTGTGAAGTGCCGAGGTAAGCGCTGATCACTTCCTCGTTGTTGCGCACCTCATCGGGGGTGCCGTCGCCGATCTTCTTGCCGTAGTCGAGCACGACCACGCGATCAGAAATGTCCATCACCACACCCATGTCGTGTTCGATCAACACGATGGTGGTGCCAAATTCGTCGTTCACATCCAAGATGAAGCGACACATGTCTTGCTTCTCTTCGACGTTCATACCGGCCATGGGCTCGTCGAGCAACAACACTTGCGGCTCAAGCGCCAACGCACGGCCCAAGTCCACACGCTTTTGCAAACCATAGGGCAATTGGCCCACGGGTGTTTTGCGGAAGGCTTGAATTTCCAAAAAGTCGATGATGCGTTCGACCTTTTCACGGTGACGAATTTCTTCTTGCTCGGCGGGACCAATGCGCAAGGCTTGCATGAGGATGTTGCTCTTCATGCGCAGGTTGCGACCAGTCATGATGTTGTCGAGCACGCTCATGCCTTTGAACAAGGCCAAGTTTTGGAAGGTGCGCGCAATACCCATGGTGGCCACTTGGTGGCTGTCCATGTGGTCAAAGGTTTGACCTCGGAAAGTGATCGAGCCTTCAGACGGTGTGTACACGCCGTTGATGCAGTTGAGCATCGAGCTCTTACCCGCACCGTTGGGGCCAATGATGGCACGCACTTCGTGTTCTTTGACGTTGAAGGAAATGTCGGTCAGCGCCTTGACGCCACCGAAACGCAAACTGATGTTTTTGACGTCGAGGATGACGTCACCGATTTTCTTGCTCATGCTGCTTTCCCCACGGGTGCGAAGGTTTTGGCGTCAGACAGTTTGAGCGTGGCGCTCACGCTGCCCGTGCGACCGTCTTCAAACTTCACTTGGGTTTCAATGAATTGCTCGGTGGCACCGTTGTACAGCGCCGTGACCAAGGCTTCGTATTTCTCTGCGATGAAGCCACGACGCACTTTGTTGGTACGTGTGAGTTCGCCATCGTCCGCATCGAGCTCTTTGTGCAACACAAGGAAACGGCTCACTTGGCTACCGGCCAACAACTCGTCTGCCGCCAAGTCGGCGTTGACTTTTTCAACGCATTCTTTGATGAGTGAGTACACCTCTGGCTTTTGCGCCAAATCGGTGTAACCCGCATAAGGCAGGTTGCGACGCTCAGCCCAGTTGCCCACAGCCTCGATATCGATGTTGATCATGACGCACACTTTTTCGCGTTGGTCGCCATAGGCCACCACTTCTTTGATGTGCGGGAAGAACTTGAGTTTGTTCTCGACGTACTTGGGCGCAAACATGGCACCGTCGTTGGCGCCGCCTTTGATGCGGCCCACGTCTTTGACGCGGTCGATGATTTTCAAATGGCCATGCGCATCCAAGAAGCCTGCATCGCTGGTGTGGTACCAGCCATCTGCGGTGAGCACTTCTTCAGTGGCTTTGTCGTTCTTGTAGTAGCCCTTGAGCAAGCCAGGCGACTTGACCAAGATTTCACCGTTGTCCGCCACTTTGATTTCCACGCCTGCGCAAGGCACGCCCACGGTGTCGGCACGTGCTTCATGGTCAGGCTGCAAACAGACAAACACAGCGGTTTCCGTGGAGCCGTAGAGCTGCTTCAAGTTCACGCCGATGGAACGGTAGAACGTGAAGAGGTCGGGGCCAATCGCCTCGCCGGCGGTGTAGGCCACACGCACACGGCTCATGCCAAGGTTGTTGCGCAAGGGGCCGTACACAAAGAAGTTACCCAAGGTGTAGAGCAAGCTGCCTAACAAACCGACGGATTTGCCATCCATCTTTTTAGGTCCGTATTTGCGAGCCACATCCATGAAGTAATGGAACATGCCGCGCTTGATGGCTCCTGCATCTTCCATGCGAATCATCACGCTGGTGAGCAAGCCTTCAAACACGCGTGGTGGCGCGAAGTAGTACGTGGGGCCGACTTCTTTCAAGTCGATGGTGACAGTAGCCCCTGACTCAGGGCAGTTCACCACATAGCCGCAGTACAACCACTGGGCATAGCTGAAAATGTTTTGACCAATCCAAGCCGGTGGCAAATAAGCCAACACATCTTCGTGCGAAGTGAGTTTGTCAAACAAAGCCCCTGCTTCAGCACGGTTGATCAATGAGTTGTGCGTGTGCACCACGCCTTTGGGGTTGCCCGTTGTGCCTGATGTGAAGAACATCGCGCCCACGTCATCGTGATGCGCTTTTTCAACTTCATCCAAGTAGAAATCTGGGTGTTGCTTGGCAAACACGGCACCAGCAGCGAGCAACTCCTCAAGCGAGGCTAAGCCTGGCTCGTCGTATTTGCGCAAACCGCGGGGGTCATCAAAAAAGATGTGGGCGATTTGTGGGCATTGCTCACGAATCTCTAACAACTTATCCACTTGCTCTTGGTCTTCGACCACACAGAAGCGAACTTCGGCATTGTTGAGTGGGAACACACACTCAGGCGCAGCTGCATCTTGGTACAAGGGAATGGGAATCGCACCCAGCGATTGGGCGGCCAACATGGTGGCGTACAAGCGGGGACGGTTAGAACCGATCACCACCAAATGCTCGCCGCGTGTCAGGCCCGCTTGGTGCAAGCCGCACGCCATGTGTTGCACCATCTCCGCCATATCGGCCCAGGTGATGGTTTGCCAAATGCCGTATTCCTTCTCGCGCATGGCGGGCGCATGAGGGCGCTCGCTGGCATGCTTGAGTAACAGTCGTGGGAACGTGGTCTGCATTCCTAATCCTTGCTTTGTGTTTCGACAAAAAATCGTGACGCGCATGTGACGCGTTTTGATGTTGGACGCGATCGTATGCTCGGGTTTGACGCCAAGTTGTCGTTTCGACGACAATCTAGGGTAGACACTGACCCGTGATTACCCGAATAAAACTTTTCTATTGATCAGAATTCATGGCGCAAACACCCACCGTTTACCAGCGACGGCGCTCGTTGACCGAGCAAGAACTGAAGCTCATTCCGTGGTTTGGCTTGCTCAAAGAAAACGAGCGCAACCGCATTGAATCTCAGCTGGTGGTGAGTGACCCCATGCCCGGCGACTACGTGTGCCGCATGGGTCGCCAAGCCACGTATTGGTTTGGCGTGGTGGAAGGCCTGTTGAAGATGAGCACGGACAGCGCCAGCGGGCGCACCATCACTTTCACGGGTGTGCCGCCCGGTGGTTGGTTTGGCGAGGGCACGGCCATCAAGCGCGAGACCTACCGCTACAACATCATGGCCTTGCGCCGCAGCGTGGTGGCAGGTTTGCCCATCGACACGTTTCATTGGCTACTGGACAACTCCATCGGCTTTAACCGCTTTGTGATGAATCAACTCAACGAACGCTTGGCGCAATTCATCGAGGCGCGGGAGATTGACCGCTCCAACGATCCGGATGTGCGCGTGGCACGCAACTTGGCGACGCTGTTCAACCCCACGCTTTACCCCGGTGTGGGGGAGATGTTGCGCATCACACAGCAAGAGCTGGCTTACTTGGTGGGCTTGTCGCGACAACGCGTGAATGTGGCACTCAATCGCCTCGAAGAACAAGGCGCCATTCGCATTGAATACGGCGGCATGCGCGTGCTGAACTTGGCGGCTTTGCGCGCCAGCGGCACTTAGAATTTGCCCCTTATGTCAGACACCCCCTCAGAACTCATCCGCCTCAACAAACGCATGGCCGAACTTGGCCTGTGCTCACGCCGTGAGGCCGATGCGTGGATTGAACAAGGCTGGGTGTTGGTCAACGGCCGCCCTGCTGAAATGGGCGTGAAAGTTGGCCCGAATGACCGCGTTGAAGTTGACCCACGCGCCAAGGGCCACCAAGACACACAAGTCACTATCTTGCTGCACAAGCCCATGGGCTATGTGAGCGGGCAAGCCGAAGACGGGCACGATCCCGCCATCCTGCTGATCAACCCTCGCACACACTGGTCAGGCGACTCGTCCAAACGACGCTTCACGCCCACGCAATTGCGCAGCCTCGCCCCGTCGGGCCGACTTGACATTGACTCCACAGGCTTGTTGGTGTTGACGCAAGACGGCCGCGTCGCACGCCAACTGATTGGCGAAGACTCGGAGATGGAAAAAGAATATTTGGTGCGCGTGACCTACACCGGCCACGAAAACACCGCTGCCGCCACGGCCCCATCTGCCACGTATGGCGGCAGAGCCAACCCACTCAGCGCCATTGCCGACCACGACCGCGTGACCAACAACGTGCAGGCTGTGTTTCCGAAAGCGCAACTCGAACGCTTACGCCACGGCTTGAGCTTGGACGGCAAGCCACTCAAACGCGCACAGGTGGAATGGCAAAACCCAGAGCAGCTTCGCTTTGTGTTGACCGAAGGCAAAAAACGCCAAATTCGCCGTATGTGCGAACAAGTCGGCCTTCAGGTCGTGGGCCTCAAGCGCATCCGCATTGGGCACGTGCAACTGGGGCAGCTGCCTGCGGGGCAGTGGCGCTACCTGGGTGCCCACGAGCGCTTTTAAGTTGCGCTCATTTCCCACGTTTGATCACTCTTGAAATTGAGGCCCACGCCCCGCATCTTGGGGCGTTGTTTTTTGTAATTTAGTTTTTGAAACCATGACCAAACAAACCCATTCCTTCCAAGCTGAAGTCTCGCAACTGCTGCACTTGGTGACGCACTCGCTGTACTCCAACAAAGAAATCTTCTTGCGCGAGCTGGTGTCCAACGCTTCTGACGCCTGTGACAAGCTGCGCTACGAAGGCCTGAACAACGATGCTTTGTTTGAAGGCAACGCAGACCTTGAAGTGCGCGTGAGCTTTGACAAAGAAGCCCGTACCCTGACCATTGCCGACAACGGCATTGGCATGAGCCAAGAAGAAGCCATCGCCCACCTGGGCACGATTGCCAAGAGCGGCACGCGCGAATTCATGGGCAAGCTCAGTGGCGACGACAAAGCCAATGCCAAAGACCAAGGCGCTTTGATTGGCCAATTCGGTGTGGGCTTTTACTCAGGCTACATCGTGGCAGACCGCATCACGGTGGAGTCACGCCGTGCTGGCCTGAAGGCCAGCGAGGGGGTGCGCTGGAGCAGCACAGGCACAGGCGACTTTGAGGTGGAGACCATCACCCAAGCGGAACGCGGCACCAAGATCATCTTGCACCTGCGCGACGATGCCGAGGAATACCTGAGCGCATGGAAGCTCAAGTCGGTCATCAACAAATACTCGGACCACATCTCTTTGCCTATCCGCATGCGCAGAGAGGAATGGAAAGACGGCGAGCTCATTGAAGGTGACCCCTCCGGTGGTCGCCAACCCGGCGAAATGGTGCTGACCGATGAGTGGGAGACCGTCAACCAAGCCAACGCCCTGTGGGCACGACCCAAGAAGGACGTGACAGACGAGCAACACGCCGAGTTCTACAAACACATCAGCCAC
>Ga0228700_1001063_pt1 | contig 19828 bp, 11 predicted proteins | sample McNCre317_Aug_MG_FD_178019 | JGI IMG/M metagenome (GOLD analysis project Ga0228700, IMG submission 178019) | Freshwater microbial communities from McNutts Creek, Athens, Georgia, United States - 3-17_Aug_MG | ecosystem: Environmental > Aquatic > Freshwater > Creek | place: USA: Georgia...
GGCTTGTACTCACCGTCCGCCAGTCCCTCGGCCTGAACGCTCCACACACCGTCTGCATCGGCTTGCGTTTCGTAGGTGTTGTCTCCGATTGCCACGCTCACATAGGCCAGCGCCTCTGTCGTGCCTTCAATCACTGGGCTCGTGTTGCTGGTAATGCCATCGTCTGCCAGCACGCCCGTGTCATTCACATCGTCGTGCACCAGGTTCGCCGTCGCCTCTGTCGGCGTTGTCGCATCCACCGTGAAGGTCTCGCCTGTAATCTCCTGGCTGACGTTACCCGCAGCATCCATGATCCTGATCAAAGGCGTGTATTCACCTTCCGTCACTGCGATAGTGATATGCCAATAACCACTTTCATCCACAGGATCAGATGAAAAAATCGTGCCATTCACAATCACAAAAACTTGCGATCCGGGTTCCGTATGACCCTCCAGGGTCGGCGATAAGTTATTGGTTAAGTTGTCACTGATCGAATACCCCGTATCGTTGCCGTCGTCATGCACCAAATTTGCTGAATTGAATTCTGGAAATTCGGAATTAAATTCAGGCGCTTGACGGTCGATGATCAGTTCGGGACCATTCATTTGGGTGGAATTACCCGCAGAATCCAACATCAGAATTTTGGGAATATAGGTATGCGTCTCGCCTACAGCACCCAATGCATGGGTCACCTGGATAGACCATTGGCCATCCACCGCCTCTGTCACGTAGGTATGACCACCGACTTTGACCAACACGGTGACATCCACCCCTTCGACAGCTTCAACTATCCCGGAAATTTTGGGGAATGGAAAAAATGTGAGGCCGTCTTCAGCACTCAAGCCTGTATCGGTACTCCAGGCAATATCCAAACCAAGCGCACTGTATGCCTCCACTACGCTAGCAGCATCAAAATCAGCGTTGTTGAAAATATCCAAAAAATAGTTGGCAGTCGGATCTTCGGCCAATAAGACGACATCCCCGCTGACAGGAGGGGCTGCAATGAGAAATGCCTCCCCCTCCACAGGATCACTGACATTGCCCACCAAATCTGTGACGGTGATGCTAGGGACATATTTCCCTGCATCCAAAGTATCCACACTGACACGCCATATGCCATCGGTATCGGCCGTCGCGGTATAGACATTTCCGCCGACATCTACAGAAACCAGATAGCCTGCGTTCGCCGTTCCTTGCAATTCAGGTGAATCGTTTTTGGTGATGTTGTCTTGATCATCTATACCGGTGTCATTGATCGCATCATGAACCAAACCGCCCGTCACACCGATCGTATCTGGAGGCACCGTACTCACAATGAACAGTTCACCGTCAATGGGATCGCTCACATTTCCCGCGGTATCCGTCACCGTGATCACCGGCCTGTACTCACCGTCCACCAGCCCCTCTGTCTGAACGCTCCACACGCCGTCTGCATCGGCTTGCGTTTCGTAGGTGTTGTCGCCCACCAACACGCTCACAAGGGCCAAGGCCTCTGCCTTACCTTCAATCATGGGACTGGTGTTCTTGGTCAGTCCATCGTCAACTGATACACCTGTGTCGTTGACTTCGTCGTGCACCAGATTGGCCGACGCCTCTGTTGGTGGAGTGACATCCACCGTGAATTTTCCCCCTTCAATCGGATCACTCACATTGCCTGCCAGATCTGTCACCGTGATCACTGGTGTGTAATCACCATCCGTCAGGCCATCAACCCCCACGCTCCACACGCCGTCTGCATCGGCTTGTGTTTCATAGGTGTTGTCACCCACCACGACACTCACAAAAGCCAATGCCTCTGTCGTGCCTTCAATCGTTGGGCTAGTGTTTTTGGTGATGCCGTCATCGGCCTGCAAGCCCGTGTCATTCACATCGTCATGTACCAGGTTCGCCGTTGCTTCCGTCGGCGCCGTTGCGTCCACCGTGAAAGTCTCGCCTGCAATCGGCTTACTCAGGTTCCCCGCAGCATCCATAACCCTGATCATCGGGGTGTACTCGCCGTCACCCAAACCATCGGCCGTTACGCTCCAGTATCCCGTCTCGTCTGCTTGCGCTTCAAACACTGCACCATTCAAGTCCACCTTGATGTGTGACAGCGCGTCCGCGAGACCTTCGATCAGTGGTGCCGAGTTGTTGGTCAATCCATCATCTGAATACACGCCTGTGTCGTTCTCACTGTCATGCACCAACCCGCCCGTGAGGGTCTGAGCATCTGGCGCTGTCGTGTCCACCGTGAAGGCCTCACCTTCAAGCGGCACGCTCACGTTGCCCGCAACGTCCTTCACCGTGATCATTGGCTTGTATTCGCCGTCCGCCAGACCTTCTGCCTGAACGCTCCACACACCGTCTGCATCGGCTGTTGTTGTATATGTACTCTCACCCACCACCACGCTCACAAAGGCCAACGCCTCTGTCGTGCCTTCGATCGTTGGGCTTGCGTTGTTGGTGATGCCATCATCGGCCTGCAAGCCTGTGTCATTCACCTCGTCATGCACCAAGTGTGCCGTTGCTTCGGTTGGCGCCGTCGTATCCACGGTAAACGCCGCTCCATCTGTACCATCGTTGACATTACCCGTGAGGTCTGTAACTTTGATGATTGGCGTGTATTCACCATCAGCCAATGAAGTTTTGACCTGGAAACTCCAATGTCCAGTTGAGTCTGCCGTCAGGGTGTACGTATCCGAACCAATACCTGTTACTGACAAATTGGCGAAAGGCTCTGCTTGACCTTCAATCCATGGCCTAGTGTTACTGGTAATGCCATCATCTGCGGACAAGCCCGTATCATTTGAAGACTGGTGCACCAATTGGGCTGTACTTGTCGCCAAATTGTCCACAATCAGATCGCTCAGCTCTTTCGTCGCGTGGTTACCGGCAACATCGGTGATGGTGACAGTGGGTGTGTAGTGTCCATCCGTTTTCAGCTGAGTGGCATCCAGATTCACCTGCCAATTGCCGTTTTTATCGGCAACAACCGTTTGAGACAAATGAACGGCACCTGAATCAGCTTCAACAGGGACAAGATGCAATTCGACAGTGGCATCAGCTTCCGTTTTTCCGCTGATCACAACAGTCTTTGCGGTTTGCGTATTAATGGTGTGATCACCCGGGTCGTGATCAGTCACCGCGACTGTATTTGGCACGACTTGATACACAGGATCGACCTCCACACTCTTGTCGATCGTGAAAGTCATTTGACTGGTATTTTCAAGCCCTAAATCTGGATAGCTGGCACGAATATTCAACGTGTATTTGCCATCCGCATTGTTCAGCCGTGTGAAGTCAAACTGCCCCTTGCCGTCCAGTGCAAGTGGCTTGAATTCACCACCGCCAATGTTGTATTCGAGTTTGGCCACAAACTGTTTAACACCCACCTGAATCATGGGTGCCGAGTAGCCGCTCAGTTGAATATGCGAATTGGATGTGATGTTGTCGTTGGTTGATCCTGTGTTTTCCACCAGCGAAATTTTTGGCGAATCTACTTGCTTATTGACCCACACAAAACTCAAAGGAACATCTGTCTGCGTTTCTGGCGAATCTTTTTGCCTTGCCAACAAGCTGATGCTATTGACCACCGTGTCAGACATCAATTGGAATTTGGAAGCCAGCACCCAGGTTTTTCCACCATCTTGCGAAATTTCAATTGCTTGACCTGCGTTTCCTGAATTGACACCTTTGAAACTCAAATCAGCATTGGTGGTAATACCATCCGCCAATCCCGTATCCATCAGCAACTCTATTTGTGGCTTCGCGCCACTCAACTGTTGTTTGGACAACTCTTGCATGGAGACAGCATTCACCATGTCGTTGTTGGCCGATACGATGGCGCCCAACTGCGCCAGGTCACCACCATTGCTCACAAGCAAGGCTTGAACCAATACAGGATCCTGAAGTACGGTAAACAGACTTTTACCGCCGGTACCGGATTGAATTTGTCCTGCCAACTGCAGAAACATGCCTTCTGCATCACTCATTTGACTGGCCATTGCACTCAATGCAGCGCCGGCCTTGAGCAAAGACAGAGAAACAGCAGGATTACCTGATGTGCTGGTCGGGTCATAAGTACTCCAGTCAGTACCCACAGGCAAACCCAATGATGCCGTCACCACCGCATTGGCATCTGCCACACTTTTTCCCAATGCCACCAAGGCGCTGATGAGCGTTGTGACAGGCGTCACCACGGATGACTGCGTCAAACCCTTGTCAAAACTCATGCGCAAATCGACGGTATTTGGCAGTCCGTTATCGTTCACACCACCTTTGGCAATCAAGGTCGCCGAGCCTGTGCTGAGCGCTTTCAGCATCGCTTGGTCTTTGGTCGTCAAAACCACTTCACCCAGGCCATTGGTGATACCAACTTCGACTTCTTGTGTACCCGATGACCCAAGCACTGCATAAACTTTTGCATCATGAATCGGACCATCAATCACTTTGATGCTAGGAAGGGCACCATTGCTGCCTCCAGCGGCAACGGTATTACCGCTGACAGCATTGGTTCCTGTGCCGCCGCTTCCAGCAGCCAAAGCAGCCAACAGCCCAGTACCCAACCACAATGGGTTGAACCCCAGCTTGGCGCCCATCGAATTTGATTCGATGGTTTGGCCCCAATCTATTTTGGGGAGAGACTGTTCAGTCATCCGCATTTCGGCTGTTGCAGTAGATGCAGCCGTTTCCATGCTGACACCCGATGCTTGCGCCAACGTTATGACCGTCGTAGGCACAGAATCTGCAGCTCTCAATCGCTGCTCATTGAGTTCAACCTGCAAGGGAATTGAAGAGGTCTCGACCTCATCAAAAGTCACCTCTTGCTTGGCCCGATTAATTTTCTCTTTGTTGTCAGTCAACTCATCTGGAATATCAATTCTGGCTTTATTACCCAAGTCAGTCTTGTCTGTCCGCGTTGGTTTGACTGTGGTGGATTTCGCACTTGAAGTGACAGACGACTTTGGGCTCATGACTTGACTCTCTCTGCTAGATGGAAAGCAACATTTGTCGAAATAGTTGCTTTTATCAATTGAGCATAGGAAGTCGCCGTTAACGTCTCATGACTGCATCAAGTAGTTTTGATGACATTTCTACAACACAGCTGATTTCTCAAGCATTGAAATCGCGTCTGCGCCGCCAAACGATCCGGCACATGGGCCACATGCCCACCAACAACAAGAGCGCCAGGCTGCTCATGATGGTCAGCAAAGACACCTGATAGGCCACCAAGAGCGAGTAAGCGCTGAGCAGCACCAGGACACTCAAATTTTCATTAAAGCCTTGCACCGCAATGGAGCGCCCTGGGCTGAGCACTTGTCGCCCACGGTGCTGCAGCAAGGCATTCATGGGCACCAGCAGCATGCCTCCTGCAGCGCCGGCACACAGCAACAAGGGGATGGCCAGCGCGATGTGTGTGGTCATGGCCACGATGGGCAACAAGACGGCCAGACTCAAACCCCAAGGCAGTGCTTGTTTGGCCGAATGCAGTTTGAAATACCGCCCTGCCAACCATGCACCAAAGATCACACCAATGGCCACGAGTGCTTGCAAATAAGCGCCTTGTTGCAGGGGCAGCCCCAAAGATTCTTGTGCCCAGGCCAGCACGGCAAATTGCATGACGGCGCCCACGCCCCAGTACAAGGTGGTGACATACAAGGAGACGCCCCCAAGCCGGTCTGTCCACAAGGTGAAGTTGTCTTGCCAAAAATGGCGCCAGCGCAAAGCTTTAAATCGAAGTGGCACCATCACTTGGCCAGCGCTCAAGTGCTTGAGCCGGGCATTGAGCAAGCTGGCCACCAGGTAGATACCCCCAACCACAGCGCAAGCATTCCAGGCGCGGGTCCGCATGAACACATTGGACAACCACGCTTGTACAGGCGCGCCTTCAACGCCTGATTGCGACCAACCCACCAATGCGCCACCCAGCGCAATACCCAACACCACAGACAACACCACCGACACCTCTAGCCAGGCATTGGCGCGCACCAGGAGCTGGGGGGGCACGGATTCGGTGACCAATCCGTATTTGGCCGGGGCATAAATGGCTGCTGCCAGGCCAATCACGGCAAATGCCAAAACAGGATGCAAGCCTATGAGCATGAGGAGCAGGCCCGCTATCTTGAGACTGTTCATCCAGGCCATGACCTGGCCTTTGGGAAAGGCGTCGGACAGCGGACCCACGACGGAAGCCAACAGCACGTATGAGAGGTTGAGCGAGAACTTCAAAAAAGGCGCCCACCAAGCGGCATGGCCTTGCTCGGACAAGATAAAAATGCCCAGGATCAGCAGCGCGTTGTCAGCCAAGCCCGAGGCAAATTGGGCAGCGATGAGGGCATAAAAGCCTTTGGGCATGCGCACGTATGGCCTTTGACTCAAACGCTCCAGACGGGATGCACCGTCGATTTCACGCGGGTGTGGTCACCACCACAGGCGCATTGGCCAGTGCGTTGCGTCGCCCCACGCCCTGGTAGGCAATGCCGAGCTCCTGCAGGGCTTCGGGGTTGTAGAGGTTGCGGCCATCGAAGATGCATGCGCTGCGCATGCCGGCTTTCAGGGCCTCAAAGTCCGGGTTGTGGAAGTTCTTCCACTCGGTCAACACCAGCAGTGCATCGGCACCCTCGATCGCGTGCATGTCGTGCTTGACCATCTCCAGGCGGCTGAGCAAGTCTTCACGCCCTTGCAAATCAGATTGCAAAGCTTTGAGGGCTTCGTGTTCAGCCACCGGGTCATAGGCGCACACATGTGCACCACGCTCGAGCAGTTGCTGGATGACGATGCGGCTTGGTGCTTCGCGCATGTCATCGGTGTTGGGCTTGAAGGCCAGGCCCCACACGGCGATTTTTCGGCCAGTCAAATCCGCGCCTAAACGCTGAACCAGGCGGTCCACCAACAAGGTTTTCTGGCGCTCATTGACCACCTCTGTGGCGCGCACCACGTCCATGCCCATGCCGTGTGCTTGTGCCGTGCTGACCAGCGCCTGCGTGTCTTTGGGAAAACAACTACCGCCATAGCCACAGCCGGCATACAAAAAGCTGTAGCCAATGCGGTTGTCCGCCCCGATGCCTCGGCGGATGTGATCCACATCCGCGCCCAGCTTATCCGCCAGATTGGCGATTTCGTTCATGAAAGAAATGCGTGTGGCCAACATGGCATTGGCGGCGTATTTGGTGAGCTCTGCGCTGCGAACATCCATCCAGACGGTGCGTGAATGGTGTCGGTTGAAACTGGCGTACAAATCGCCCATCATGCGCTGGCTTTTGGCATGGTGAATGCCTTCATCGATGCCCACCACAATGCGGTCAGGGCGCATGAAGTCATCAATGGCTGCACCTTCCTTGAGGAACTCAGGGTTCGAGATGACATCAAACACATGCATGGGCATGCCACGATGAGCCAGTTCATGCGTGATCGCTGCACGTACACGGTCTGCAGTGCCAACAGGCACGGTGGATTTGTTCACCACCAGTTTGAAGCCTTTGAGATTACGCCCAATCATGGAGGCCACCGACAAAACGTGGCCCAAATCGGCAGAGCCGTCCTCTGTTGCGGGAGTGCCTACGGCGATGAACAAAATATCACCATGCTCGATCGCTTCGCTGGCATCGGTGGTGAACCGGATGCGACCATCAGCACGATTGCGGGCCAGCAATTCCTTGAGCCCTGGCTCGTAAATGGGTACGCCGCCTTCTTGTAGCGCCTTGATTTTTTCTTCGTCTTTGTCAAGGCACACCACCTTGAACCCCAAGTCAGACAGGCACGCACCCGTCACCAAACCCACATAACCAGAACCAATGACTGTGACACGCATGCTCAACCTCCAGATTGAGTGCCATCATTCACTTCAATGATGTAGCGAAGAAGTCAATCTGAAGAAATTACAGTGACAGTCAACTGACTTTTGAATCGACAATGCGGGAGATCGAGAAAACAAGGGTGAATGTAGACCCTTTGCCGACTTGGCTTTCTATGCGAAGTTCACCACCATGGCGTTGCGCCACATGCTTGGCGATGGCCAGCCCCAAACCCGTGCCGCCAGTTTCACGAGACCGGCTGCGGTCGACACGGTAAAAGCGCTCCGATAAACGCGGCAGATGTTCTGCGGCAATACCAGGTCCGGTATCCGTGACTGCGAAGCAAACATGATCCTTATCACGAAACCACGTGAGTTTGATCTTGCCACCAGCAGGCGTGTACCGTACCGCATTGCTGACCAGGTTGGACAGGGCGCTCAATAGCTCGGAGCCAGCACCCAACAGCGTCCACGCGGGCACAGGATCAAAGTAAAACTCATGGACAGGCATCTGCCGCTCGTCGCCTTCTTGACCGGACAAAACAGCAGACAAGGCCACGGCATCTGATTGAATTTGCTCCATCAGATCAGGCAGAAAAATCTTCTCATTGAGCCGTGGAGGCAAGCCACCTTCCAATTGAGACAAGGTCAGCAAATCAGCCACCAGACTTTGCATGCGTTCGGCTTGCACAGACATCATTTGCAAATAACGTTGCCGCTCTTGCTCTTCAAGCGGAATGGTTTGCAAGGTCTCCACAAAACCGCTCATGACGGTCAATGGCGTTCGGATTTCATGTGACACATTCGCCACAAAATCGCGCCGCATGGCATCGGCCAAAGCAATGGAAGTGATATCGCGAGTGAGCAGCAATTGCCGACCTTCGCCATAAGCATGCAATTGCACCGACAATTTGAAGCTTTGCGACAAAGATGTTGAAAATCCATCAATCACCACTTCAGCATCGTGATTTTTTTGCGCAAAATACTTGGAAAACACAGGGTCACGCACCAAATGCACAATGTGCTGCAAATGATCACGGCGAGGATCCAAACCCAGATGAGATGAGGCTGTGTCGTTGCACCATTCGATTCGACCTTGCTCATCCAGCAAGGTCACGCCATTGGGCGACGCCTGGATTGCCAATAAGAAATCCTGCAAGCGCTTTTGGTGATCCAAAGCGGTTTTTTCACGTTGCTGCAGCAAGCGCTGAACTCTTTGCCCGATCTCAAGCCAGACACCTCTCCAGTCAAGTCTGCTGCGCAAATCAGAACCAGCCAGCCAATGCTCAAGGCGGCGAACCTTCCAGGCCATGAGCAATGAAAAGGCGACCACAACGATGAATGCAGACAGGACAGCACCACCTGTACCCAAGAACCACCAAGTTGGAATTGCGGCACAGAGGGCCAATAAAAACAGCTCAGCAATGGCAATGAGCATGAAAACTATTTGAAATAATCAGGCAGAAGGGTTGGATGTCAGTCGATAGCCTGCACCACGTACGGTTTCGACCATGGAACCCGCTTCACCGAGCGATTCGCGCAAACGTTTGACATGGACGTCAACGGTACGCTCCTCAATGTAGACGTGATCGCCCCATATTTTATCGAGCAACATGCCTCGCGTGTGAACGCGTTCAGGATGACGCATCAAATACTGCAATAGCTTGAATTCCGTCGGCCCTACTTTGAGGGGCTTGTCTTGCCAACTCACACGGTAGGTGTCCGAGTCGAGTTGCAATTCAGCAATCTTGACAAGTCCACCCACAGATTCCGGGACACGTCTGCGCAATACGGCACGAATCCGAGCCAGCAGTTCGCGAGGGGAGAATGGCTTGACGATGTAATCGTCTGCCCCGGCATCGAGCCCAGCAACCCGGTCCGCTTCATCGCCTCGTGCCGTGATCATCAAAATTGGAACGCCCTTTGTGCGCGCAGCAGATCGCCACTTGCGTGCCAGCGCCAAACCACTTTCACCGGGCAACATCCAGTCCAACAAGATCACATCGGGCAAGATCTCATCAAGTTCACGTTGCGCAGATTCGGCATCCATCGCCCAAACAGGTTGAAACCCGTTGTGACGAAGGTTGACCGAAATGAGCTCCGCGATGGACGACTCGTCTTCGACAATCAATATTCGAGGCAAACTTCTCATTTGACGGCTTGTTCAATGTCCGACAGGGCGGTGTGGCGCACATCCGCACCTTTGACCACATAGATCACAAACTCCGCAATATTCTTGGCGTGATCGCCAATGCGCTCGATGGCTTTGGCCACAAACAACAAGTCCAGGCTGGCGGAAATGGTGCGAGGATCTTCCATCATGTACGTCACCAGCTTGCGCACGAAGCCGTTGAACTCGGCATCAATCAGGTCGTCTTCCTTCAGGATCACCAAGGCCGTATTCACATCCAGACGGGCAAAGGCATCCAGCGATTTGCGCAGCAAACCTGAGGCTAGGTCGGAGGCAATGCGCAGTTCAGACGATGGCAAATTGCGTGGGCTGCCTTGATGCAGAATCTGCTTGACCATGCGGGCGATACGATCTGCCTCATCACCTACGCGCTCGAGATTACCCGTGATCTTGGAGATGGCCATCAGCAAACGCAAGTCGCGTGCTGTGGGTTGACGGCGAGCGATGATCGAGGCCAACTCGGCGTCGATCTCCACTTCCATGGTGTTGACTTGTTTTTCGGTGGCAATCACCTGGTCGGCCACTTCGGCACTGAACTGAGCCAAGGCGTAGACCGCATGGCGGGTTTGCGACTCCACCAAACCACCCAACTCCAAAACGCGCGAGGACACGTTGGTCAGGTCGGCATCGAATTGACTTGAAATATGCTTATCCATGGTGTGCTCCTGATCAGCCGAAACGGCCAGTGATGTAGTCTTCGGTTTCCTGGCGTGCGGGCTTCATGAAGATTTGTTCCGTTTGACCAAACTCCATCAACTCGCCCAGATACATATAGGCCGTGAAGTCCGACACCCGCGCCGCTTGCTGCATGTTGTGGGTCACAATGGCCACGGTGTGGTCTTTCTTCAACTCGCTCACCAGTTCTTCCACCTTGGCAGTCGAGATGGGGTCCAGCGCCGAAGTGGGCTCGTCCAGCAAAATGACCGATGGCTTGACCGCCACCGTGCGTGCAATGCACAAGCGCTGCTGCTGACCGCCTGACAGCGACAAACCGCTTTGACCCAGTTTGTCTTTGACCTCTGTCCAGATCGCCGCTTTGCTTAACGCCCATTCCACGCGTTCGTCCATGTCGGCGCGGCTCAGGTTTTCATACAAGCGGATACCAAAGGCGATGTTGTCGTAGATCGACATCGGGAAAGGCGTAGGCTTTTGGAACACCATGCCCACGCGGGCACGCAGCAAGTTCAGGTCTTGCTTGGCGTCGAGGATGTTCTGGCCATAGAAATTGATCTCGCCTTCAGCGCGCTGACCGGGATACAGGCTGTACATGCGGTTGAGCGTACGCAACAAGGTGGATTTACCGCAGCCCGATGGGCCGATGAAAGCGGTGACCTTGTTTTCAGCAATGTCCAGATTAACGTTCTTCAAGCCCTTGAATGAACCGTAGAAAAAGTTGAGATTGCGAATTTCAATCGCATTCTTCAATGGCAGGGTTTGCGTTGTAGGCATCGGAAATTCCATCCATTCAAAAGATTAGCCTTGGGCTTTTTCGCGGAAAAACACGCGGGCCAAGATGTTCAAAACCAAAACAGTCAAGGTGATCAGCAAGGCACCACCCCAGGCCAGGCGAACCCAGTTGTCGTAAGGACTCATTGCGAACTGGAAGATCACCACCGGTAAGTTGGCCATCGGGGCATTCATGTTGGTCGAGAAGAACTGGTTGTTCAAGGCCGTGAACAGCAGCGGTGCTGTCTCGCCACTGATGCGGGCCAGAGCCAGCAACAAACCGGTCATCACGCCCGACTTGGCTGCACGCAAGGTGATGAAGGTGGCCACTTTCCAGCGCGGCGCACCCAGGGCAAAGGCGGCTTCACGCAAGCTGCTGGGCACCAGACGCAACATGTTTTCGGTGGTGCGCACCACGACGGGCACCGCGATCAAGGACAAGGCCAAAGAACCGGCCCAACCCGAGAAATGCTGCACTTGGGCCACCAGCACCGCATACACAAACAGACCCAAGACAATGGAAGGCGCCGACAACATGATGTCGGTCACAAAGCGGGTCAACTCGGCGGTTTTGCTTTGGTCGCCGTATTCGGCCAGGTACACCCCGGCGAAGATGCCAATGGGTGTGCTGACAAAAGCCGTCACCAGCACCATCATCAAGCTGCCCACGATGGCATTGGCCAGGCCACCACCTTCAGAGCCGGGCGCCGGTGTGGATTGCGTGAACATGGCCCAGTCCAGTGCGGCCAGTCCATTGGACAGCAGCACAAACAAGATCCACAGCAAAACGAACAGGCCCAGGCCCATCGCCGTCAGAGACAAGGTCAAGCCAATTCGGTTGGCCACTTGTCTGCGTTTGTAAATTTTCAGATCCATCAATTTTCTCCAGTGCGGGGCATCAGGTCTTGGTGCCCTTGGCTTTTTCTGCACGGATCAACATGATCTTGGCAGCGCTCAAGACGATGAAGGTGATCACGAACAGCAAGAAGCCCAATGCGAACAAGGTGGACAAGTGAAAGTCGGCCGCTTCGCCAAACTCGTTGGCCAAGGTGGACGCGATGGTGGTGCCCGGAGAGAACAGCGAAGCGCTCAGGCGCTGCGAATTGCCGATCACAAAAGTCACCGCCATGGTCTCACCCAGTGCGCGACCCAGGCCAAGCATGACGCCACCAATCACACCTTTTTGGGTGTAAGGCAAAACGATGCTGCGAACCACCTCCCATGTGGTGCAACCTAGGCCATAAGCCGACTCGCGCAAGATGGGTGGCACGATCTCAAACACATCGCGCATGACCGCGGCAATGAAGGGCACGATCATGAAAGCCAGCACAATACCCGCCGCCAGAATACCAACGCCGTTCATGGCACCGCCAAACAAGCTGCCGATGATGGGCATTTGACCCACGGTGGATTGCAAGGCGGGCTGGCCATATTCGGCAAACAAGGGCGCGAAGATGAACAAGCCAAACATGCCATAAATGATGGAAGGCACTGCAGCCAGCAACTCGATGGCCGTGCCCAGAGGGCGGCGCAAATAGGTGGGGCAGGTTTCGGTCAGGAACAAGGCAATGCCGAACGACAAAGGCACCGCAATGACCAAGGCGATGAGCGCACTGACCAAGGTGCCAAAGATGGCAATGGCGGCACCGAACTCGTTGTTGACGATGTCCCACTCGACACGCCAGATGAATTGAAAACCAAACTTGGCCAATGCCGGCCAGGCATTGATCAACAAGGAAATGATGATGCCCAGGAGCGCAAACAAGACCAGGAGAGAAAAGCTCAAAGTGATCTTGTGGAAAAAGAAATCCTGAACGCGTTGACGCTTCACGACGGACAGCATGTTTGGATCGGGCACATGGCTGGCCTGTTCGATCGATCCCATATTCATTCCTTGTGACAACTGCATGATGACCCGCACAACTGCTTTTAAAAAGACCCCTCACCCTTTCAGGTGAGGGGCCGTGAAGTCTTCAAAGACTCCTGATAAGAATCACTTGATTTCAGTCCAGACCTTGCTGCGGATCTGGTTTGTCAGACTGTCAGGCAATGGCACATAGTCCAAGTCAGCAGCCATCTTCTTGCCGTTCTTGAAAGCCCAGTCAAAGAACTTCAGAACTTCATCCGAAGAAGCTTTGTCGGCAGGCTTTTTGTACATCAAGATGAACGATGCGGTGCTGATGGGCCAGCTGTCGTTGCCTTTGGCATTGACCATCGACACACCCATGCCTGGCACGCTGAACCAGTCGGCACCGGCTGCAGCAGCCGCAAAGGTCAGGTCATCAGGGCTGACGTATTTGCCAGATGCGTTGAGCAACTGCAAAAAGTTCATGTTGTTTTTCTTGACGTAGGCGTATTCCACGTAACCCACAGCGCCTTTGACGCGGTTCACGTTGGCGGCCACGCCTTCGTTGCCCTTGCCACCCACGGAGGAATCAGCAGGCCACTTGACCGCAGCGCCCTTGCCGACCTTGTCTGCCCAGGTTTTGCTGACAGCCGTCAGGTAATCTGTGAAGTTGAAGGTCGTGCCCGAGCCGTCAGCACGGTGCACCACGGTGATGGCCTGGTCAGGCAAATGTTTACCTGGATTCAAAGCCGTCAGCTTGGCATCGTTCCACTTGGTGATGGCGCCCAAATAAATGTCAGCCAGCACAGGACCGCTGATGCGCAGCTCACCCGGCTTGAAACCTTCCAGGTTGACCACAGGAACAGTGCCACCGATGATGGCAGGGAACTGCACCATGCCGTCTTTTTCAAGATCGTCACCCGACACTGGGGCGTCAGACGCGCCAAACGTCACGGTTTTGGCGCGGATTTGTTTCAAGCCACCCGACGAGCCGATGGATTGGTAGTTCAAGCCTGTGCCAGTGGCGGCCTTGTAGGCTTCGGCCCACTTGGCGTACATGGGGTACGGGAATGTGGCACCTGCGCCAGTGATGTCGGCAGCCCAGCTGGTGGCGGCCAAAACGCTCAAGCCCACAGCGGCGATCACGGATTTCATTTTCAACATTTCAACTCCTGGTTCAGGGTCACAAAAATTCAGTTAAACGAGATATCTCAAGCTATTTTCGGAAACAAGATGTAATTTACTCATCGATTGTGACAACTGCATGTCAATTAAAAAACTACCGGGTTTCAGTTCATCCTACGGCGAAGGATAAGAAACTTTCCTTGCTCTGCGTCAAGACACCACCTGACTTTCATCTTCATGATGTACACCAAGGTATTCCATTCGGTGCCAGTGATCCATTCATGCCCACTTTTTCAGCGTCCTCCTTGCTTTTCAATTTCTGCGTTGCGCTGGGCATCGGCCTGCTGGTGGGGGCCGAGCGCGAACGCCGCAAAGGCGAAGGTCCCTTGCGGCGATCTGCTGGCATCCGCACGTTTGCCGCCTGCGCACTGACGGGCTTCGTCGCCCAGAGTCTGGGCGGGACCTATTTGCTGATCACCACTTTGCTGATTTTGGGCACGCTCACCGGCCTGTCTTATCAGCAGTCCAAAGAACATGACCCAGGTCTGACATCGGAGGTGAGCATCCTGCTGACCTGTTTGCTGGGGGCCCTGTCTGTGCAAACGCCAGATCTGGCGGCCTTGATCGGAATTGTGCTCACCGCCATGTTGGCCGCACGCGAGCGCATGCACCAGTTTGTGCGGCAGATCATCACCGAGCAAGAGATGGAGGATGTGATCGTCTTTCTTGCAACGGCTCTGATTTTTCTGCCCTTGGCACCGAACCAACACCTCGGACCGTACCAGTCCATCAACCCGCACGATCTGGCGCGCTTTGTGGTGACGGTCATGAGCATCAGCGCCGCGGGCCATATGGCCAAACGCACCATGGGTCCGCACGCCAGCATGGCTCTCACCGGTTTTGCTGGCGGCTTCATCTCCAGCACGGCCACCATTCTGGTCATGGGCCAGGCTGCCAGAAACTCACCTCAGCATGTCCAACTGGCCGCCACAGGAGCCATGCTGTCCACGGTATCCACGCTGCTTCAATTGGGTGTGCTGATCTCGGTGCTGGTGCCCGAGATGCTGCCGCAGATGTTCATGCCCATGGGCTTGGCTGGGCTTGTGGCATGCCTTTACACCTTGTGGATTTACAGACACCCGACGCTTGCCGACCCACTTCCAACCCTGGATTTGAAGGGTCACGCTTTTGACCACAAAACCACCCTGCTTTTGTGCCTGGCGGTGTTGAGCATCACGGTACTGACTGCCGCACTCCACCAATGGCTGGGTTCTCAGGGGGTCATGATCGCGGCCATGCTGGCGGGACTGGCAGATGCACATTCGACCGTGGCCTCCACAAGCAGCCTGGTGACACAAAAGCTGATGACGTTGACACAAGCCCAACAGGCCATTTTTCTGGCTCTTAGCACCAACACTGTGAGCAAAGCTGCGGTGGCCATCAGTGCTGGCGGCAGGTCTTTTGCACTCAGGGTGTTGCCCGGCTTGGCACTGGTGATCGCATCCGTTTGGCTGGGCGCATGGCTCACGGCATGAAGGGCAAGCAGCTTCATGCGGGGAGGTGACCGAGGCCCATGAACGCATCATGGGCCCACGACACAGAACAGCAGCTCAAAGACCGATCAAGCCGCCGTCTTGACGGGTGATGACGATCGTGGCCGAACGTGGTCGCCCCTGCGGACCAACGCCTTGGTTGCCAGGCCACAGGCTCTGTGGCGACTCACCGGAAGACAGCGGTTTGGACAACTCGCCAGGGTGCTGGATATTGACAAACAAGGTGCGCCCGTCTGCTGTTTCCGTGACCCCCGTCACCTCTGAGCCTTTGGGCGCCACCAGGAAACGGCGCAATTTGGCCTCCCCCAACGCAGCGCCAATGAAGGTGTCTTGCACACCTGTTTGTTCGGCACCGTTGATGCGCATCTTGTTTTTCACAGTCACTTTGGCGCCATCGCCCACATGACCAGGAATGGCCGCCAACATCATGCAGTTGGTTTCATCGGTGAACGCGTTATCGTCGGTCTGGATCCAGCAGATGCCCGTGGCTTTGCTGAACCACAAACCATCGGGTGAAGAGAACGCATTTTTCGCATTCAAGCCGGACAGGTTGGCGTCACCAGAATCTTCTTCGGCACCAAAGACAAAGATGTCCCACGTAAAAGCCCTGGCTGTTGATCGGCTGCCCTCTTCCTTGAAGCGAATGATGTGGCCGTTGGGGTTGCCTGCCATTTTTTGGCCATCCGGATCCATGTACGCGCGAGGGTTGGCCGCGTCTACTTTGGTGGGTGTCCGGTTGGCCGCGGTGTTGTTGGTCAAGGAGAAGTAAATCTCGCCATTCTGATGGTTCACAGCCCCCCACTCCGGACGATCCATCTTGGTCGCCCCCACCGCGTCCGCAGCATGACGTGTGTTGACATACACATCCGCCTGGCTGCTGAATTTGAAGGCCGGGTAATTGGCAATGCGTGGATCGGACGCCACCAACTCCAGCCACTCGCCCTTGCCGTCGGCATTGAATCGGGCAACAAAAAGTTTGCCTTCGCTGAGGTATTTGTCCCCCACTGGCACACCGCCGCCCACATCACGCGGATCCCAGACGGCAGCGCTCACAAATTTGTAAATGTACTCATTGCGCGAGTCGCAGCCCATATAAAACGCCAAAGGCTCCCCAGCCTTGGGGATGCCGCACACCGCAGCTTCGTGCGCAAAACGGCCCATGGCCGTGCGCTTGACCGGCGTCGCATTGGGATCCAGTGGGTCGATTTCCACGGCGAACCCAAAGGTGTTGGCTTCGTTGCGGAAATCCTTGTCGGCTTGGGCACCGACCGCTGCCAGATTCCAGCGCGCAAAACGGTCATCGGTGGCTGACACGGTATGCCAGCCCTGGCTGTTGGCTTTGTTCACCCCCGCCAGTACCGGTGCTGTCACCAGGCCGTAGCGCTTGCGTGAGGCCAGGTCATTGGCGGACAGTGCAGCACCTTGGGTCGTCTGAAAGTAGTAAGCCCAGTTTTCTTCACAGGTGAGATAAGTCCCCCAGGGCGTCTTGCCATGGCCGCAATTGTTCAAGGTACCGCGACTCATGGAGCCGGAGGAATCCCAACGGGTCACCATCTGTTCGCGAATACCTGAAATCCAGGCACGCGGGCCACTGATGCGCGCTGGCGTTTGCGCCGTGATGCGACGATTCAAGGGCGAGTCTTGCTGAATGCGCCAGCCTTGGCTTGTTTTGACGATTTCAACCATGGACACGCCATGCAGATTGATTTCCTTGAGCACTTCCTGCTCAGGGCGTGTGCCCAGATCCCAATCGCCAAACTGGGTGAATTTCTTGCCTGATACGCCATTCGATGTCTGACCGTTGGCGTGCAAGAAATGTGCATCGGCAGAGCTCTCGTGGTTGACGCACAAGACTGCGCGCCCTGTTTCTTTTTCAGAATATTTGCCCTGCGCGTCGATGTAATAGATGTCCATGCCGTCGTGGTGATCGCCAATGCGTCGCGACCAGTCGTCTGTCTCCTGCCCTTTGTTGGAATAAGCCATCAAGGCAGAATCCAGGGCATCACCGCTCGAATGCAACACAGTGTATTGGTAGCCTGCGGGCAAGATCACCGTATCCAGAAGACTTTTCTCCACGGCACCAAAACCCAAGGCCTTAGGTTTTGCCGCAACATGAGCGGCCACGGTCGCGCAGCCAGGCAGCATCGCCAAGCCAGCCAAACCCAATCCACCACGCAAAAGTCCACGACGCGCCGGATCAGCCAAGGACTGCGCCAACACATCCTGGAAATGGAGGTTGTTTGACGAATTGAACACAGCGTCATTGTCGTGACTGGACATCGAAAACTCCTTGATGAAACCTTCATTTCACACGGCATTCATGACAATTTGAAGTCATTTCAAAAACAAGCCAATGAAATCAAGTCGCGTGTAAAGCAGCAACTTTCTGAACAATCACCACTGACCGATCAACTCAACACCCATGATCTCTGTCACGAAAATTTCAAACAATCGTCACATAATCGAGGCATCCGCAGTACTGCACATCTTGCTACCCTATGCAACCCAAGTCTCTCTTCGCAGCCATCGACCTTGGCTCCAACAGCTTCCGATTGGAAATAGGTCAACTCGAAGCTGGCCATTTGCGTCGCGTGGAGTACATCAAGGAAACCGTTCGTCAAGGCAACGGCCTGGACGCCGAGCGCAATTTGAGTGAAGCTGCCATGCAACGTGGCTGGGACTGCCTGGCCCGTTTTGCTGAACGCATTGCAGGCTTCAAGCCCAGCCAGGTGCGTGCCGTGGCCACACAAACACTGCGCGAGGCACGCAACCGCGAACTCTTTCTGACCAAAGCCAAAGCGATTCTGGGCTTTCCCATCGAAGTGATCACTGGCCGCGAAGAAGCTCGCCTCATTTATCTGGGCGTGTCTCACCTGCTGCCCCATTCACCAGAACGCCGCCTGGTCGTCGATATCGGCGGTCGTTCCACCGAATTGATTCTTGGCCAAAGAGAGAAAGCCGAAACACTGGAGTCCTACCGAGTTGGCAGCGTGGCCTGGTCCATGAAATACTTCCCGGACGGCCAGTGGACCAACTCGGCCTTCAAGGCCGCAGAGATTGCCGCCAAAGCCGTTCTGGACGAAGCACAAATCATTTACCCCCGAAACAGCTGGGACACCTGTTATGGCTCCTCCGGCACCGTCGGTGCTGTGGCCGATGTCCTGTCTTTGGCAGGCTGGCCCGACGGTTTGATCACACGGGATGGCCTCGACTGGTTGAAAGAAAAACTGCTCAAGGCACAAAAGCCCGAAAACCTTCGCCTGGAAGGTGTCAAGGACGACCGGCGCCCAGTCATCGGTGGAGGCCTGGCCATTTTGCGTGCCGTGTTTGACTTGCTCCAGATCAACGAGATGGTCGCCGCACAAGGCGCACTGCGCCACGGCGCACTGTACGACCTGCTGGACCGCGAAAGCCCACAAGACGATGTGCGCTCTCAAATGGTGGATTGGCTTGCACAGCGCTTTGGCGCAGACGCGCAGCAAGCCGAACGGGTCGCACGCAGTTCACAACTGTTTTTGCAATCGATGCTCGAAAAGAAAGTCGCGCAAGAAGATGTGGCGCGACATCTGCGCAAAGTGCACTGGGCGGCGCAGTTGCATGAAGTCGGCATGCGCATTTCACACAGCGACTACCACAAGCACGGCGCTTACATCCTGGACAACACCGACCTGCCCGGTTTCACCATCGACGAGTTGCACCGGCTGAGCCAGCTGGTACTGGGTCATCGCGGCAAACTGCGCAAACTGGAAACCGAATTGCTGGACCCGCTGTTTGTGCAACAACTCATGTCTTTGCGCTTGTCCGTGATTCTTTGCCACGCACGGCGCGAGCCGGACACCGCATCGGTCGAGATCACCTGTGACACCGTTCGCCAGTCCATGCGCCTGAAGCTCAGTGCCGAGTGGGCTGAACAGTGG
>Ga0228700_1001064_pt1 | contig 19792 bp, 14 predicted proteins | sample McNCre317_Aug_MG_FD_178019 | JGI IMG/M metagenome (GOLD analysis project Ga0228700, IMG submission 178019) | Freshwater microbial communities from McNutts Creek, Athens, Georgia, United States - 3-17_Aug_MG | ecosystem: Environmental > Aquatic > Freshwater > Creek | place: USA: Georgia...
GCAAGACGTGCTGATCACCTCGTCGTGCCTGGAGTCGATCACGCTGTGCCTGCGCGCCGTCACGCAGCCGGGCGACACGGTGGCGCTGGAGTCGCCCACCTTCTACGGCTTCTTGCAGATCCTCGAACACCTGGGCCTGCGGGCGCTGGAGATCCCCACGCACCCGCGCACCGGCCTGTCGCTCGATGCGCTGCAGCTCGCGCTCGACACCCAGCCCATCAAGGCTGTGCTGGCCGTGCCGACCTTGTCGAACCCGTTGGGCAGCAGCATGCCGGTGGCCGAGCGCAAGCGGCTGGCGCAGATGCTGGCGCGGCACAAGGTGCCGCTGATCGAAGACGTGCTCTACAACGACCTGTGCGACGACGAAGACCGCCGCCGCGCGGTGCAGGCCTTCGACACGGCCCAGCAGGTGATGCTGTGTGGCTCGTTCACCAAGACCATCGCGCCGGGCCTGCGCCTGGGCTGGCTGGTGTCGCCGCCCCGGCTGACCGAGAAGCTGCAGCGCCTCAAGGCGGCCACCAGCGGCAGCGAGATGGTGGTGGTGCAACGCGCCCTGGCCGACCTGCTGACCCAGCCGGGCATCGAGGCCAGCTACCGGCAGCTGCGGGCCACCGTGGCCACGCGCATGGACGAGGTGCGGCACATCGTGTCGCGGCACTTCCCCAAGGGCACGCGCATGACCTCGCCGGCGGGCGGCTTCATCCTGTGGCTGGAGCTGCCAGGCGGGCGCGACGCCATGGCCCTGCACGAGGCCTGCCTGGCCGAAGGGCTGTGCATCTCGCCGGGCGGCTTGTTCTCGTCAGGCCGGCGCTTTGACCACTGCATGCGCCTGAGCGTGGGCGGCGCCTGGGGGCCGCGCGAGCGGCGCGCCCTGGCGCGGGTGGGCGAGCTGGCGCAGGCCTTGCCCACCAAGGCCAACGAGGCCTGAACCCTGTTGCCTGATGCCTTGACGGCTCAGTGCACGGCGTCGAGGCTGGCCTGGTGGCCCTCGCCCACACCCCAGTAGCGCAGGGCCTGGGCCCAGGCGCGGTCGACGTCCTGGGCGTCCAGGCCACCGCTCTTGAGCGGCGCGTCCCAGCGCTGCGTGGGCTTGCCCGCCTTGTCGAACAGCGGCATCACCTTGGGCAGGTTGGCCTGGATGTCTTGGATGCGGGTCGCGCTGGCCGGGTGGGTGGACAGCCACTGCGGCGGCGCCCCCTTGGCCGCAGCCGACATCTTCTGCCACAGCGTGATGCCTGCACGCGGGTCATAGCCGGCGCGGGCGGCGAGCTCCATGCCCACCAGGTCGGCTTCGGACTCGTCTTCGCGGCTGAACTTCAGCGTCAGCAGCTGGCCGCCCATGTTGAGCAGCGAATCGCCCACCTGGCCCAGGCCCAGCAGGCTGCTGACCAAGCCGGCGCCGATCTTGGTGGCGCTGGTCTTGCCCATGCGCTCGCGGGCGTGCTCGCGCAGGGCGTGGGCCACTTCGTGGCCCATCACCATGGCCACCTCGTCGTCGGTCATCTGCAGCTGCTGCAAGATGCCCGTGTAGAAAGCGATCTTGCCGCCGGGCATGCAAAAGGCGTTGAGCTCCTTGCTGTCGAGCAGCACCACCTTCCACTGCCAGTCGCGGGCCCGCTGGTTCCACTCGTAGCTGTAGGGGATGATGCGCTTGGCGATCGCCCGCAGGCGGATCACCTGCGGGTGGTTGTCGTCCACCAAGGCGCCTTTTTGCTTGGCCTCGGAGGCCAGTTGCAGGTACTGCTGGTCGGCGGCGGCTTCGAGCTTCTCGGCGGGCACCAGGCCCACGAACACCGACTTCTTGCCCACGTCCACGCCCTCGCGGGCCTGCAGGGTGGCCGGGGCGCAGCCCAGGGTCGATGCCACGACAGCGGCCAGCATCAGGGCGCGGGGGCCCGGGCGGTTGGCGTTCACGACAGGCGGGCGCACAGCGGCGCGGACGGTGGGTTGCATCATGGTCAGCGGGGTTCTTCAGAGGCGGTGAGCATGCGTCGCACGTTGGGCAGCAACGCATACGCCGGGAAGGATAACCAGAACGTGAGGAAGAAAAACGCCGCGTAGCCGATCTGCTCCACGCCCAGCCCCCCGGCCCAGCCGGCCACGGCCCGCGAAAACGCGAAGATCGACGACAGGATCGCATATTCGGTGGTGGCGCGCTGCTTGGAGGTGATGGCCATCAAAAAAGCCATGAAAGCCCCCGTGCCCAAGCCACCGGTGAAGCTCTCCAGCCCGCTGGCGGCGTACACGGCCGCCTGGTAGACGGGCGCGACCTGGCCCGGCGCGGCATGGGGCACCCACCAGGCGGCAGCGGCATAGCCCAGGTTGGAGGCCGCCTGCGCCAGGCCCAGCACCCACAGGCCTTTGTAGATGCCGTGGCGATCCACAAACCAGCCGCCCGCCAGGCCACCAGCGATCGACAGCCCCAGCCCGACGTTGACGCTGACCAGGCCGATCTGCCCCGGCGTGAAGCCCGCATCCACCCAGAAGGGCTTGACCATGAAGCCCATGGCGGCATCGCCCAGCTTGAAGGTGAGGATGAACAGCAGCACGGCCAACATGCCGGGCCGTGACAGCAGCTCGACCCAGGCGCCCACCACGGGGCTGGCGGCGAGTTGCGTGGCCTCGGGGCGGCGGGCGGCGCGCACCATCAGGCCGGCACCGGCAAACATCAGCCCCACCGGGATCGCGCCCTTGAACCACCAGGTGCCGGCCACCGCCAGCACCGGCGCCCAAAACGGCGCCTGCGACCACTTGGCCACCGTGCCCAGCACCGGCCACAGCAGGCCCGCCAGCATCAGCCCCAGGGCCAGCAGCCACACGGGCTGGGTGCGCAGCACGGCCCAGCTGCCAGGGCCCTGCTCGGCCGGCGACACCGGCGCAGCGGCAGGTGAGGCGGCAGGTGAGGCGGCAGATGGGGCGGCAGGAAGGGATGCAGACCGCTCGGGCAAGGCCGGCGCCAGGCTGAGCGCCACGGCGTTGCCCACCTGCAGCAGCGCCGCCAGGCCATAGGCGGCGGCCCACGCCGGGTGGCCGGGCGTGCCCAGCAGGTCGGCGGCCAGCAGCACGCCCCCGGCGGCCAGCATGCCCACGCGGTAAAAGCCGATGCGAATGCCATTGGCCACGCCCATCTGGTCGCGGCTGAGCAGCTCGATGGTGTAGCCGTCGGTGGCGATGTCGTTGGTGGCGCTCAGCACCGTGAAGGCCGCCAGCAGGAACCAGGGCCACGAGGCATTCGAGGCCACGGCCTCGGGGTGCAAGGCCAGCGCCGCCAGCACGGCGGCCATGCCGAGGTTGGCGCCCGCCACCCAGGCGCGGTGGCGGCGCACGGCGTCCACCAGCGGGGCCCACAGGAATTTCACCGTCCAGGCCAGGCCCAGCAGGCTGAGCAGCCCGATGTCGGCCGGCGAGACCCCGCCCTGACGCATGTGCACCGGAAAGAGGTCGAAAAACAGCCCCAAAGGCAGGCCTTCGGAGAAGTACAGGATGGCCACCCAGGGCAGCACACGGCGTGCGGTGCGCGCGGGAGGGGTGGGGGCGGAAGGTGCAGACATGCCCGGATTGTAAAAAGCTGCGCGAACGGCGGCCTTTTGACACCTTCAGTTCGCGCACGCCAGGTCGATAGTCCTTCCGTGGTGCAACGCCGGGCCAGTGGTGGCCTGCTGTGCGCATGGAGGCATGATGACTCTCAATTCCCGCATCTGGCTGGTGCCTGGCAGCGCCGCCGCCATCTTCCTCATCGGTCTGGCCGTGGCGTCGTTCACGGGCGGCGGCTTGGGCACCCTGGCCGCCGTCGGCGCGCTCATGGTCGTGGCCAGTGGCCTCACCGCCTGGCGGCTGTCGTCCAGCCTGGCCGAAGACCTGGGCGAAGACCCGGGCGCGCTGCGCGACGCCGTCAGCCGCATCGCCGAGGGCGACCTCGACTTCACGCTCAACACCATGAGCGCCGGCCCGCAGTCGCTGTGCACCTCGGTGACGCAGATGCAAAGCAAGCTGCGCGACACCATCAGCGTGATCCGCCAGGCCACCGATTCGATCAGCACCGCCTCCAGCGAGATCGCCACGGGCAACCAAGACCTGTCGAACCGCACCGAGCAGACCGCGTCGAACCTGCAGCAGACCGCCAGCTCCATGGAAGAGCTGACCGGCACGGTGCGCCAGAGCGCCGACGCTGCCAGCCAGGCCAATCAGTTGGCTTCGGGCGCGGCCGCAGCGGCCCAGCAGGGCGAACAGATCGTGTCGCAGGTGGTGGCCAACATGGCCGAGATCAACGACGCCAGCCGCAAGATCAACGACATCATCACCGTGATCGACGGCATCGCCTTCCAGACCAACATCCTGGCGCTGAACGCCGCCGTGGAAGCCGCCCGCGCTGGCGAGCAAGGCCGTGGCTTTGCCGTGGTGGCCGGCGAGGTGCGCACGCTGGCCCAGCGCAGCGCCAACGCCGCCAAGGAGATCAAGACGCTGATCAACTCCAGCTCGGAGAAGGTCGAGTCGGGCTCTCGCCTGGTGAAAGACGCCGGCAACTCGATGACCGAGATCCTGACCAGCGTGCAACGGGTGTCGGACATCATCGGCGAGATCTCGGCGGCAGCGGCCGAACAGAGCTCGGGGATTGGCCATGTGAACGACTCGGTCAACCAGCTCGACCAGATGACGCAGCAAAACGCTGCGCTGGTGGAGCAAAGTGCGGCCGCGGCAGAAAGCCTCAAAGACCAAGCCGGCCGCCTGGCCGATGCCGTCTCGGCCTTCAAGCTGGGCTTCGGCGGGCACCACATGCCCTCGCGCACCAGCCTGGCCAAGCCCACCACCTGGAGCCCGTCGAGCGGCGCCAGCCTGGGCAGCCACAAGGCCTCGGAGCCCCTGCTGGAGCTGCCCGCACCCACGCTCACCGAGGTGGTGCCCGTGGCCTCGCACAGCGACAACACCGTGGTGGGCAGCATGGCCAAGTTCCACAGCAAGCCCGCACCGTCCCGCCCGGTCGACCCCACGGCCACCGCCCGCCCGGCCCCGCGCAGCACCCCGCTGACCCCGGCCGCGCCCACGCCGGCCCCGGCCACCGCCAAGGTGGGCGCCGACGACGATTGGGAAACCTTCTGACCTCCGCGCGCTGAGGCCCCCACAGCGGGTGCGCCATGGGCTACGCTAGCGGCCCATGACGCACCCGCTTCGCTTTCCCCTGCGCTTTGCGGCCAACCTCAGCTGGCTCTACACCGACCTGCCCTTCCTCGACCGCTTTGCGGCCGCCGCGGCCGATGGCTTCGAGGCGGTGGAGTGCCTGTTTCCGCACGAGCACCCCACGGCCGAGGTCGCCGCGCGCCTGCGGGACTTGAACCTGCAGTTGGTGCTGTTCAACGCCGCCCCGGGCGACTGGGCCGCCGGCGAGCGGGGCCTGGCCGGCCTGGCTGGGCGCGAAGACGACTTCCGTCGCAGCATCGACGAGGCCCTGGCGCGTGCCGACGCCTTCGATTGCCCGCGCATCCACGTGATGGCCGGCAACGCCCCCACCACGCAAGAAGCGCCCATCGGCCACGAGGCCGCGCTGGCCTGCTACGAGGCCCGGCTGCGCTGGGCGGTGGCGCAGGCCGAATCGGCGGGCCGCACGCTCACCATCGAGCCGCTGAACGCGCGCGACATGCCGCACTACCTGCTGCGCACACAAGCCCAGGCCCACGAGATCGTGGCCCGCATCGACAGCGCGGCCCTGCAGGTGCAGCTTGACCTCTACCACCTGCAAATCACCGAGGGCGACGTGAGCATGGCCTTGCGCCACTGGCTGCACGGGCCGCACGCGCACCGCGTGGGCCACATCCAGGTGGCCGCCGTGCCCGACCGCTGCGAGCCCGACCACGGCGAGCTCAACGCCGCCTGGCTGTGGGACGAGTTGCGCCGCGCAGGCTGGCGCGGCTGGATCGGCTGCGAGTACAAGCCCCGCCAGGCGCCTGACCCGGCCCACCCTGGTGCCGCCACCCGCGCGGGGCTGGGCTGGCTGACCGCTGCACGCGCAGGCTGACGCCCCACCCTTGACCGCTCCCCTTGCTGGTGCCCGCCAATGACCACCGCCTTCCCTGCCCACATCACCACCCGCGATGGCCTCAAGCTGCACGCCACCCACTGGCCGCTGGCCAATGGTGTGGCACCGCGCGCCATCGCCGTCATCGCCCATGGCCTGGGTGAGCACGCCGCGCGTTACGCCCCCGTGGCCGCTGCGCTCAACGCCCAGGGCCTGGCCGTGGTGGCCCACGACCACCGGGGCCACGGCCGCTCGCCCGGCCCCAAGGGCCGCCTGCGCCAAGACGACGACCTGCTCGACGACCTGGCCCGCCTGATCGATGCGGCCCGCCTGGCCTACCCCGGCCTGCCGCTGCTGCTGCTCGGCCACAGCCTGGGCGGGGCGCTGGCCGCGCGCTTCGTCGCCGAGCTGACCGAGCCCGAGACCCAGCGCGCCGGCTGGGCGCGGCCGGTGGAGGCGCTGATGCTGTCGTCACCCGCGCTGGCGCTCGACCTCAGCCCCTTGCAGCAGGCGCTGATGGCCACCGTGGCCCGCTGGCTGCCCGACGTGGCCGTGGGCAATGGCCTCAAGCACGAGTGGGTGTGCCACAACCCCGACACCGTGGCCGCTTACAAGGCCGACCCGCTGGTGCACGACCGCGTCAGCGGCCGGCTGTCGCACTTCCTGCTGGCGGCGGGCACCCTGGCGCGCCGCCGCGCCGCCCGCTGGCCCGTGCCCACGCTGCTGCTGTGGGGTGGCGAAGACCGCTGCGTGGCGCCCTCGGGCTCGGCCGAGTTCCTCAGCGCAGCGCAGTCGGGCATGCGCGCGGGCACGGCCCGGGCCGTCGAGGGGCAATGCTTCCAGCGCCTGTCGCACGAAATCTTCTTCGAGCGCGAGCAGGCCCAGGTCCTGGGGGTGCTCACGGCCTGGGTGGCGCGCGTTTTTGGAGGATGATCGAGGGTTCGCCCCGTTCGTTGTTTCCTCTGCGCCGTCCCGGCAGGTTCGCCCATGGCACTCAAGGCCACCATCTACAAAGCCCAGATCAACCTGGCCGACATGGACCGCCACGTCTATGCCGACATCGCCGTCACCATCGCCCGTCACCCCTCGGAGACCGACGAGCGCATGATGGTGCGCGTGCTGGCGCTGACCCTGGGCTGGCCGGCCGACACCAACGAGGGCACGCTGGAGCTGGCCAAGGACATGTGGGAGCCCGACGAGCCCGCGCTGTGGCACAAGAACTTCTCCGACGAGATCCTGCACTGGGTTGAGGTGGGCCAGCCCGATGACAAGCGCCTGATGAAGGCCAGCGGCCGCGCCCGCGCCGTGTCGGTGTGGGCCTTCCAGAGCAGCACGCCCATCTGGTGGGAAGGCCTGGTCAACAAGGTCTCGCGCGCCCAGAACCTGACCGTGTGGCAGCTGCCCACCGAGCAGAGCCAAGCCTTGTCGGCCCTGGCCCAGCGCAGCATGCAGCTGCAGGTCACCGTGCAAGACGGCACCGTGTGGGTCAACGACGGCACGCACAACATCGAGCTCACGCCCCAGGCCCTGCGCAGCGCCACGGCCTGACTGCGCATTTGCGCGCCTGAGCGCCCGCTTTTCACTTGATCCATTCTGGGACAAGTGCCGAACATACAGGGGCCGACGGGTGTCGGCTGCTGCCTGGCGTGAGCGTGCTGTACAGGCAGATCCCCCTCTTGCTGCGGCGGCATCGTATTGGTCCAACCGGGAACCGATGATGCTGTTGATCAACTGGACTCGACAATTCAGCGTGGCCACGCGGCTGCGTGCCTTGGGCATGCTGTCCGTGCTGGGCGTGCTCACCGTGGCCTGCGGCCTGATGTGGCTGGGCTACCAGCAAGAGATGGCCGACCGCCAACTGGCCGTGCGCCAGACCGTGGAGGCGGCCCACGGCGTGCTCGGCTGGGCCCATGGCCAGCTGCAAAGCGGCAAGCTCAACGAGGCCGAGGCCAAGGCCACCGCCCTGGCCGCGCTCGATCAGATGCGCTACAGCGGCAAGGAGTACTTCTGGGTCAATGACCTGGACACGCGCATGGTGCACCACCCCATCAAGCCTCAGCTCGATGGGCAATCGATGGTCGACAACAAAGACCCCAAGGGCGTCTACCTGTTCCGCGAGTTCGTGCAGACCGCGCGCAGCCCCGCAGGCGAGGGCTTTGTGCGCTACCAATGGCCCAAGCCGGGCCACCAAGAGCCACAAGACAAGGTGTCGTTCGTCAAGCTCTTCAGCCCTTGGGGTTGGGTGCTGGGCTCGGGCCTGTACATCGACGACATCCAGACCGCGTTCCGCAACAAGCTCGCCGGCGTGCTGGGCGTGGTGGCCGTGGTCTCGGCGCTGCTGTGGTTGCTCATCGAGATGACCGCCCGCGACCTCAGCCAGGGCGTGCGCGTGGCCCTCAGCCGCGCCGAATCGGTGGCCCAGGGCGACCTGGCCGCCGGCCTCGCCCACCACGAGCGCATGGACAACCGCGACGAGATCGCCCGCATGCTCCAGGCCATGCACCGCATGGCGGTGGGCCTGAGCCAGACGGTGGGCGAGGTGCAGCGCAGCGTCGACAGCGTGGCCATGGCCAGCCAGCAGATCGCCGTGGGCAACCAAGACCTGAGCGCGCGCACCGAGCAAACCGCCGCCAGCCTGCAGCACACGGCCAGCTCGATGGACGAGCTGTCGCAGACCGTCAACGAGAACGCCTCGGCCTCGACCTCGGCGCTGAGCATGGCCGACGAGGCCGCGCGTCACGCCCAGCGTGGCGGGCAGGTGGTGTCGCAGGTGGTGACCACGATGGAGGGCATCCACGCCAGTGCGCGCAAGATCGCCGACATCATCGGGGTGATCGACGGCATCGCCTTCCAGACCAACATCCTGGCGCTCAATGCCGCCGTGGAGGCCGCCCGCGCCGGCGAGCAAGGCCGTGGCTTTGCCGTGGTGGCCGGCGAGGTGCGCCAGCTGGCCCAGCGCAGCGCCAACGCCGCGCGCGAGATCAAGAACCTGATCCTGTCATCGACCGAGCAGGTCGAGTCGGGCGCCAGCCTGGTGCGCGACGCCGGCCAGACCATGCAGGCCATCGTCGAATCGGTGGACAAGGTCACCGCGCTGATGCACCAGATCGCCAACGCCACGGCCTCGCAGTCGCAGGGCGTGGGGCTGGTGCACACCGCCATGAGCGAGCTCGACCACATGACCATCCAGAACGCCGCCCTGGTGGAAGAAAGCGCCGCTGCAGCGGCCAGCCTGCGCGATCAGGCCGTGCTGCTGGCCCAGGCCGTCAAGCGCTTCCAGCTGGCGCATGAGCAGGCCACGGCCAGCGCCTGAGTCCAAGCCAGCCCGCGTCAGTGTCAGAGCACCCGGGCCAGCGCCTCGGCCACCGCGTCCACGTTGTTGACGTTGAGGCCGGCGGCGCACATGCGGCCCGAGCGCAGCACGTACACACCGTGCTGGTGGCGCAGCACATCGACCTGCTCAGGGCTCAGCCCCGTGTAGCTGAACATGCCGCGCTGGGTGACGAAGTACTTCACGTCGCGGCCGGGCAGCTTGGCCTCCACGCCGGCCAGTAGGCGCTCGCGCATGGCCTGGATGCGCACGCGCATCGCGCTCAGCTCATCGGCCCATTGCTGGCGCAAGCCGGGGTTGCCCAACACGGCGGCCACGATGCGCGCGCCATGGGTGGGCGGGCTGGAGTAGTTGCGGCGCACACAGGCCATCAGCTGGCCCAGCACGGCGGCGGCCTGCGTGGTGTCGGGGCAGACCACGCTCAGGCCGCCCACGCGCTCGCCGTACAGCGAGAAGCTCTTGGAAAACGAGTTGGCCACCAGCGTGGGCACCTCGGCCGAGGCCAGTGCGCGCAGGGCGTAGGCGTCTTCGTCGATGCCGTCGCCAAAGCCCTGGTAGGCGATGTCCACGAAGGCGATCAGCTGGCGCTCGCGCAGCACGGGGATGAGCTGGTCCCACTGGGCCGTGGTCAGGTCGACCCCGGTCGGGTTGTGGCAGCAGGCGTGCAGCAGCACGATGCTCTGCGGCGCCAGGCCACGGATGGCGTCGAGCATGGCGTCAAAGCGCAGGCCCTTGGTGGCGGGGTCGTAATACGGGTAGGTGTTCACCTGGAAGCCGCAGCCTTCGAACATGGCGCGGTGGTTGTCCCAGGTGGGGTCGCTCACCCACACCTGCGAGGCGGGGAAGTAGCGCTTCAAGAAATCACCCCCCACCTTCAGCGCGCCAGAGCCGCCCAGGGTCTGCACGGTCACGATGCGGCCGGCCTTCACGGCGGCATGCTCTGCGCCAAACAGCAGGTGCTGGATGGCCTGGCGGTAGTCGGGCGCACCGGCCATCGGCAGGTAGGGCTTGGGGCCCACGTTGGCCAGCAGGGCCGATTCGGCCGCGCGCACGGCGCCCATCACCGGCAGCAGGCCGGCGTCGTCGAAGTAGATCCCGATGCTGAGGTTGATTTTTCCCGGATTCGGGTCCTTCTGGAAATCCTCGTTGAGCGTCAGGATGGGGTCGCCGGGATAGGCTTCGACGTGCTGGAACATGGTGAAGGCTTCGGGTGAGCGTGATCGGATCGGCATTATCGCCATCCGGCAATCCGGCGAACAAGGGCAGGAAAGCGCCGGTTCACCGGACAGCGGCGCCGGGGCAGGAGGCGCATCGTGTCGAGCGCGGCCTGAGGGTCGCCTCTGCCCTTGGACCGATTGCCCGCCCGACTGCCGGATCACCCGCCATGCCCGCTGCTGCCCTGACCACCGCTCCCCGTGCCACCTGGCGTGGCGCCCTGGCCCTGTGCCTGTTGCTGTCGGCCTGCGGAGGCGGTGGCGGCGGTGGCGGCAGCGCCAATGGCGACACCGGCGCCACGGTGAGCTACGCCACCACGGCCTTTGCCTTCCCCCTGGGGGTGAGCTGGGCCGCGCCCACCGAGCTGGCCCGCAACGCCGACGTGACGCCGGGCGCCACCGGCATCACCCTGGTCAACACCAGCGCCGTGAGCGTGCCGGCCGCCGCCCTGCGTGCCAGCCAGGTCGATGCCATCGCCACCGGCCGCGTGGCCTTGTCCAACAGCGGTTGGCTGCAGCCTGCTGCTTTGTTCGACACCACCGGTGAGGCGCACGCCTCGTGCTGGAGCCCGGCCGTGGCCTATGCCCGCCACGACGACGCCAACAGCAGCGGCACCTTGCCTGCGGGCGAGGTCAGCCTGTGGGCCGATGCCGCCGCGGGCGACGCCAACAGCGCCTGCGCGGTCGCCGAGGTCAACACCCGCCTGGGCAGCCTGGCCGCACAAGCCCACCAAGCCAGCCTGCTGCTGTCGGCCTTGCGCTGGCGCCTGGCGGGCGACGGTGCCCTGAGCATGCCGCCCAACGGCCAGCGCATCGACCTGAGCGCCCTGGCCAGCAGCCTCTTCCAGGGCCAGCTGGGCGACGCCAGCGTGACGGCGGCCAGCATGAGCGTCAATGGCGACGGCACCGAGCAGACCTACCGCCTGCGCCTGAGCCGGGGCAGCGGCGCCAGCGCCCAAACGCTGGACATCAACCTGCTGCACACCCCCAGCGACAGCACCGTGCGCCATGCCGGCGTGCTGCAGCTCGCCCTGTCTTACCTGAGCACCAACGCCAGCGTGGGCTGCAGCGACGAGCGCGACGCCAATGGCCGCTACAAGGTGGCCCGGCTGCTCACCTTGGGCTACAACCGCCTCAACGAATGGCAGAGCCTGCGCGCGCGCAGCGGCCTGTACTGCGGCAATGGCAGCGCGCTGAGCCCCAACCAGGTGGAAGACCTGGCCAGCCTGACGCTGTCGGGCGAGCTCGATCCCGCCATCGCCCTCAGCGGCAGCAGCCGCAGCGGCGTGGCCGGCTGGCGGCGCGAGTTCTTGCGCGCGGGCAGCGATCACCTGGTGTCCACCCAGTCTGGCGATTTCATCCTGGCCTGGCAGACCTTGCCGCAAGGCGGCGCCGGCCACGCCCACCTGATCGCCGGCCACAGCACGCTCGACACCAGCAGCGGCCAGCGCAGCCTGAGCCTGGCCGCCGGCCACACCGACGACATCACCACCAGCGACGGCACCTTGCACGGCCTGGTGTGCAACCTCAATGGCCCCGGCGCCGTGGGCACCGTGACCCCGAAGCTGCAGTGGCAGACCGCCACCCTGGGCAGCAACGCCGCTGCCTGGCTGCGCACCGCCAGCCAAAGGCGCTACGCCCCCACCAACAGCTGCGCCGCGAGCAGCACCATGGCCTTCGACCTCAATGGCGACGGCACCCTGGCCGCCAACGAAGGCGCCAGCACCTTGGCCGACCTGCTCGCCCCGGGCAGCGGCCTCGACCCGCAGGACGAACTCGCCCAGCGCGGCTTCTTCGCGCCGGTGTTGCTGTACTGACGGCGTGTACCCGGCCCGCGAATTTGCAAGCAATTGCAACAAACCCTGTGCGTGACAAATGCCACGCCAGGGCAGGCTTTCGCCCTCTAACGTGGGCAATTCGCACACTTTTCATTGCCAAAGCGACGCGGGCTCGTACACAATTGGTCTCACGTCATCTGTGTGCATGACGCACACTTCAAGCACACCACGACGCCACCCGTCGCTGTCTGTCTCCCACACCTGAGGAACATCATGCACACCACCGACACCCGCCAGACCGCCCCCACCACCCAACGCGTGGGCCTGTTCCCGATCACGGCCATCACGGCTGCAGCCGCCTTTGCCCTGGTGCTGACCGCCTGCGGTGGCGGTGGCGACAGCGCCAGCTCCGGCAGCACGGCCTCGGCGGGCAGCAGCAACGTGAGCTACACCGGCACGGTGGATGGCCTGGGCTCGGTGGTGGTCAACGGCGTGCGCTTCAGCACCTCGGGCGCGGCCACGGTCGATGGCGACGACCCGACCAAGGCCTATACCAAGGCCTTCGCCCTGGGCACCACCGTCACCGTGACCGGTACCGTGGACGACAGCGGAAACGGCACCGCCACCACCATCACCGTGCACGGCGGCGTGCGTGGTCAGGTCACGGCGGTCGACAGCGCGGCCAACACCTTCACCATCAACGGCCAGGTCATCCAGGTCGACAGCAGCACCGTGTGGGACGGCAGCACCACCAGCAGCTTTGGCTTTGCCAGCCTGGTGGCCAACAGCAGCTACGTCGAGGCCTACGGCGTGCTCAACCCCACCACCGGCGTGCTCACCGCCACCCGCGTGGAAGAAAAAGACAGCACCCTGGTGTCGGCCGAGGGCTATGCCTTCAAGGGCGCGATCAGCAACCTCGACACCACGGCCAAGACCTTCGACCTGACGATCCGCACCGGCGTGATCGCCCACGTCACCTACACCGATGCCAACGTCAAGCCCACGGGCGCCACACTGGCCAACGCCACCGGCGTGCGCATCTTGGTGAGCAGCACCGATGCCGCCGCGCTGGCCAATGCCTCCAATGGCGCCACGGTCAACGTCACCGCCACCAAGACCATCGTCAAGCGCGAGCGCTTCCCTGAGGGCAACAAGGCCGCCGTGGTGGGCGCCATCTCGACCATCAGCAGCGACCGCAAGACCTGGACGATCGGTGATGCCACCGTCGACGTGTCGCAGTCGCCCACGCTGTCGGGCGTCGACCTGGCCACCGTCACCGTCGGCACGGTGGTCAAGGTGCAAGGCAGCTTCACCAACGGCGTGCTGGTGGCCAAGTCCGTCGCCAGCAAGCGCAGCGACGACGAACAGCGCCACACCGAGGGCGTCAAGCTCTACGGCGTGGTCAGCGGCTCGACGGCCGCCAGCGGCAGCAACCTGGCCAGCTTCAGCGTGCAAGGCGTGACGGTCTCCATCGCCAGCACCAGCACCCTGACCCTGCCGGCCGATGGCGTGTACGCCGAGGTCAAGGCCCAGCAAGACAGCACCAGCGGCAAGCTGATGGCCGTCGAGATCAAGACCGCATCGAGCGTGGCCGCCGCCCGCCCGTTCGAGGTCTACGGCACCGCCAGCTGCCCCACTGGCACCGCCGCCGACTTCACCGGCAGCTCGGGCTTCACGCTGAACCTGCGCAACGGCACCACCACCGTGCTCGGCAGCGCCGCCAGCGTCGAGATCGAGAGCGGGGTCAACACCTCCAGCGCGCTGACCACCCCGACCTGCGTGGTCGAGGTCAAGGGCACGCTGACGGCCACGCAGACCATCACGGCCACCAAGATCGAGGTCAAGGCACGCGGCAACGCCAACACCCGCACCGTCAGCCTGCGCTGAACGAGCGCACCACCTCCCCCTTTTCCCTCCCCTGGGTTTCGGGCCGCCGTTTGGGCGGCCCTTTTTTTTATGATGTGGCCATCGCACCGCCCGCACCGCGCACCTTGCCCATGACCACCCCTGCCCCCCTCGAGTCCCTGTCGGCCCACGCCTGCTTCGGCGGCGAACAGCGCTTCTACCGCCACAGCTCGCAGGCCACCGGCACGCCGATGCGCTTTGCCGTCTACCTGCCCCCGCAGGCCCTGCAAGGCCAGCGCGTGCCGCTGGTGGTCTACCTGGCCGGCCTGACCTGCACCGAAGAAACCGCCACGATCAAGGCCGGCGCCCAGCAGCACGCCGCCCGCCTGGGCCTGGCCCTGCTGATGCCCGACACCAGCCCGCGCGGCACCGAGCTGCCCGGCCAGGCCGACGCCTGGGACTTTGGCGTGGCCGCAGGCTTCTACCTCGACGCCACGCAAGCCCCCTGGTCGGCCCACTGGCGCATGGAGCGCTACCTGATGGAGGAACTGCTGCCCCAGGTGGGCGCGCAATTGCCCGTCGACCTGCAGCGCTGCGGCCTCATGGGCCACTCGATGGGTGGCCACGGCGCGCTCACCCTGGCGCTGCGCCATCCCGGGCGCTTCGCCAGCGTCTCGGCGCTCGCGCCCATTTGCCACCCCACGCAATGCCCCTGGGGCCAGAAGGCCTTCAGCGGCTACCTGGGTGACGACCGCCAGGCCTGGGCCCGCCACGACGCCACGCTGCTGATGCAGGCGCAAGCCAGCGCCCCCTACCCCGCCGGCATCCTCATTGACCAGGGCCTGGCCGACAGCTTTCTGCCCACGCAGCTGATGCCCGAAGCCTTCGAGGCCGCCTGCGCCCAAGTCGGCCAACCCCTCACCCTGCGCCGCCACGCGGGCTACGACCACGGCTACTACTTCATCCAAACGGTCATGGGCGATCACCTCGCGCACCACGCCAGCCGACTGCGCTGACCCACCCGAACAGGCTAGGCGCTTGACCCCTCATTCGCGGGTCAGGTGCGACTTTTCTCACACCTGCGGACACCCGCCCCCTCCGGGCTGGGTGCTTCCCCCGTGTCCGGGTCATCCGATCGTCCCAACAATGGACTGATCGTGAACCAGCTCACCGCCCTCATCCACACCGAACCGGCTCACCCCGAGCTGAACCGCCGCGTGCACGAGATGCACCGCAAGGCGCTGTTCGAAAACCTGCACTACACGATGGGCTTTGGCTTCGTGATGGCCGTGGGCGTGGTGTGGGTGCTGTGGGGCCGCGTGCCCGAGATGGCCTTGCTGGCCTGGCTGGGGTCGCGCGCCGCGGTGTCCGTCGCACGGCTGGGCCATGGCCTGTGGACCACCCGGATGACGGCGCTGGGCGCCAGGCGCCCGCACGACACCTACCGCATGCTGGCCCTGTTCGATGCCATCGCCTGGGGCGCGCTGGGCTGGGGCCTCACGCCCCTCAACGACCTCAGCATCGCCGTGGTCAGCGTCAGCGTGCTGCTGTCGGTAGCCGCGCTCGGCGTGTTCATGCTGTACGTCGACTTTCCCACCGCCGTGCTGTTCATCGCGCCCATCCTGGTGCCCAACGGCTTGTATGCCCTGGCGCGCGGCGACCGCCTCGGCATCTTCGCCTGCTGCGCCCTGATCGCCCTGTGCCTGGCGCTGCTGCGCGAAGCCAAGCGCTCCTACCGCCGCCTCATCGAGCTCTTGCGCCTGCGGGTGCAAAGCGAAGAAGCCGTGCAGGCCAAGGCCGACGCCCTCAAGCAGGCCGAGGCCCATGCCGAAGCCAAGAGCCGCTTCCTGGCCACCATGAGCCACGAGATGCGCACCCCCATGCACGGCATCCTGGGCCTGGTGCGGATGATGCGCCAACGCGAGGTGCAGCCGGAAACCCTGCAGCAGCTGGGCCTGGTCGAGAGCTCGGGCGAGCACCTGGTGCGCGTGATCAACGACGTGCTCGACTTCTCTCGCCTGGAGGCCGGCAGCCTGCCCATCCAGCAGCAGGCCTACGACCTCGAAGCCCTGCTGCATGAGGTGGTCGACACCAGCCAGGTGCTGGCGCAAGACAAGGGTCTGCGGCTCACGCTCGCCTACGAAGCCCCCTTCGGCGCCGCCCGCCATGCCTACGTGATGGGCGACCCGGTGCGCTTGCGCCAGGTGCTGCACAACCTGATCGGCAACGCCATCAAGTTCACCGCCCACGGCGAGGTGACCGTGCGCGCCCGCCCAGCCCCCGATCAGCAGACCTACCTGCTGGCCGTGGAGGACACCGGTGTGGGCATCGCCCCGGCCGAACAGGCGCGCATCTTCGAGGCCTTCCAGCAGGCGCAGCTCACGCAACAGCGCCAAGTGGGCGGCACCGGCCTGGGCCTGACCATCTCGCGCGAGCTGTGCCGCGCCATGGGTGGCGACCTGCAGGTGCGCTCGGTGCTGGGCGAAGGCAGCACCTTCACCGCCAGCGTGCCCCTGCGGCCGGCGCCGGTGCAGCAGGCCCCCAGCGAGCGCACAGGCCGCAGCCCGGCCCCCTCGGGTGGCGACGACGCCCAAGCCATGCGCCCGGCCCACGTGCTGCTGGTCGAAGACAACATGGTCAACGCCATCGTGGCCGAGGCCGAGCTCAGCCACCTGGGCGTGGAGGTCGAAACCGTGCGCTCAGGCCTGGAGGCCGTGCGCTGGCTGCGCCACCACCGCACCGACCTCGTCTTGATGGACGGCGACCTGCCCGAGCTCGATGGCCTCTCGGCCACCCGCATGGTGCGCGACCACGAGGCCGCCTTGCAGCGCCAGCGCGTGCCCATCGTCGCCCTCAGTGCCAATGGCTCGCCAGATTTCGTCGAGCGCTGTCACGCCGCCGGCATGGACGACCACCTGGCCAAGCCCTTCCATGCGGGCGACCTGGCCCGCGTGCTGCAGCGCCACCTCAGCCACCTGCCTGCGGTGCAGCAGGTGCTGCCACAGGCGGCCTGACGCGGGACCGCGCAGCCGGTGATCAGCGCCCGACCTGCCCGAAGCGCCAGCGCCAGCTCACGTCCACCACAGGGGTGTCGAGCGCCGGCACGGCGTCGGTGCCCGGCTTGAGGCTGCGCAGTCGGCCCAGCCCCACTTGCACGCTGCTGGCCTCGCTGAGCTCGGTCGCGAGCCACACCTGGGCCTGAGCCACGGCGCCGCCATAGGTGGCCACGCCACCGCCACCGGCCGCACCGACCGAGGCTTCCGCCCCAAGCTGCCAGGCCCCTGGGGCCGTGGCACAGCCCAGCCCCACCAGGCCCAGCGAGTACGCCCCAGCGCCGCCACCATAGGCGCTGTGGGCCTGAACCTGAGGCGCGCAACCCGCGCCATCATCGGGCTGCAGCTTGACGCCGATGGTGTCGAGCGCCGCCGCTTGGCCGCTCTTGCGCGCCGCCGAGGTCTGGCGCTGCCAGCTCGCGCTCGCCCGCCAGCCCTGCACGCGGCCAGGCTGGCCTTGCAAGGCCTCGGTCCAATCCCAGCCCAGGCCGGCCATCAGGTAGCGCGCACGGTGCTGACCCTGGCCCACCACGCCGCCCGCGTCGAGCTGCAGGTAGGCGCCCGCAGCCCAAGGCCAGGTCCACCCCATGGGCCAGCGCGCTTGCACGCCGGCCTTGGCCAACAGGCCACCGCCCGTGGGCACGGCACCGCCACCGCCCAGGCCCATGGCGGCGCGCAGCCCCAGGGACGGCCCACGGCGCGCATCCGGCCCATCGGCCCACAAACGGTCCAGGCCGATGCGCCAGGCGGCACCGCCCAACACCTCCATGTAGCCATCGGCACCGCCATGGGCGGCCGCGTGGCTCTCCAGCGTCCACGACAGGTCCGTGTCCTGGTCGTGTTCGGCCAGGGCACCGATCATGCCCAAGCGGGCGGCACCCCGTGGCCGCAACCAGCCGGCCTGCACCTGCACGCGCTGCCAGCCCAGCACGCCAGGCTGAATCGGCCCCGCATGCCTGGCCATCAGCCCTTGGCCTGCGCCAGCCAGCTCGCCGGCTGCACTGGCTGGCCAGCGCCGCCACACGCCATCCCATTGCAACACCAGGCCCAGTTGCTGGCTGCGGATGCCCCCACTGGGGAAGCTCAACTGCGACAGCGACAGGCCACCCTGCCAACCGCCCCAATCGTGCATCCAGGTCAGCGCGGGCAGCACCATCAGGCCACCGCCCACCGGCGCGCCGGCCCCACCACCGGCCCCCACCACCACGCTGGTTTCCAGCCAATCGGGGTCGTCGGCCATGGCCACGCCCAGCCCGTCAGGCCGCCAGGCCCAACGGCGCGTCGCTTGCGCCCCCAGCACGAACAGGCCGCCGCGATGCCCGGTGGCGGCCGCCGAGACGGCAGGGCCCCACCACCAGCCTTCGTGGTGCAGCAACCAGGAGGTCGTCACCACGCCCATGTGCTCGCCGCCGGGCAGGCGCACCGGATCGAAGCGGGCCTGCACAGCGGTGTCCACCAGCACCGGCTCGACGCCCTGTGCCACCACGCAGGCGGGCAGGCCCGCCAGGCTCAGCGCCGCGAGCAGGCGGCTGGACCAAGCCGGCGCGCTCAAGCCAGCGCCCGCTCGATGTCGTCGGCCAGCGATTTGGGTGTGTCCAGCGGGGCATAGCGGCCCAGCACCTGGCCATCCTTGCCGATGAGGAACTTGGTGAAGTTCCACTTGATGCCCTTGGTGCCCAGGATGCCCGGGGCCTGCTCGACCAGCCATTGGTAGAGCGGGTGGGCGGCCGGGCCATTGACGTCCACCTTGGCCATCATGGGGAAGCTCACGCCGTAGTTCATCTGGCAAAACGAGGCGATCTCGCTGTTGGCGCCCGGGTCTTGGTGGCCAAACTGGTTGCACGGAAAGCCCACCACCATCAGGCCTTTGCTGCCGTAGGTTTGCCAGAGCTTTTCCAGGCCCTCAAACTGCGGCGTGAACCCGCATTTGCTGGCCGTGTTGACGATCAGCAGCACCTTGCCACGGTGGTCGGACAAGGACACGGTGCGGCCATCGATGGTCTGGGCCTGGAAATCGTAGACGGTGCTCATGGTGTGCGTCGGCAAACAGAACGGTGGGAGGCAGCGCCGCAGGGCGCCGGACGGGGCGTGGCTCCGACAGTACCGCAAGTTGCGTAGTGGCTGCAGGCGTTGCGGTCAAGCCCACCCCCAGGTTAACCCCGATCACTTGCCCCCCCGCGTTCGCGTGGGCGTGCCTACACTTCACTTTCCTCAGCGCCTGCAGGCGAGCCGCACACCCCGTGGGCTCGTGCCGTTTGGGCGCACGCAGTCCCCTCCAGCCCGTTGCCTCGCGCCCCCAGCCGGCGCGACACCAGGAGCCTGTCATGCCTGACCTGCGCACCGCCGACCCGATCGACTCTGCCCCCGCGGCCCTGCCCGAAGGCGTGGCCACCTCTGACACCTGGCGCCCCGCCTCGCTGCGCCGCGCACTGCCCTCCGGGATCTCTGACGCCATGGCCGACGACCACCAGCGCCTGCTCGACGAAATCAAGGTGCGCCACGATGCCTTCGAGCAGCAAGGCCAGGTGCTGCGCCAGCTGCAGGCCGCGCTGCGCCGCGCC
>Ga0228700_1001067_pt1 | contig 19737 bp, 32 predicted proteins | sample McNCre317_Aug_MG_FD_178019 | JGI IMG/M metagenome (GOLD analysis project Ga0228700, IMG submission 178019) | Freshwater microbial communities from McNutts Creek, Athens, Georgia, United States - 3-17_Aug_MG | ecosystem: Environmental > Aquatic > Freshwater > Creek | place: USA: Georgia...
TGCACCTGTTGAGTCTGTAATACTTCCCGTAGAAATATCTAAAGTATCAATATGTGCAGAATTAGATAAGAATAAATCAGTAAATCTAAATGAGACTGTTCCAAGAGCCCATGTATCGTCTTGTGCGGGGCGGGCATTATCATCTATTTGAACAAAACCCGTGCTCGCACCAACTCCGTCACCAGAATTTGCTTTTAATGTAAGGTTTTTATTTGCAGTGGCTCCACCATATATAGTTTGGCCACCGTAAATTCCGGTTATTACACTACCAGAGACATCTAGTTGATCTCTACCATCTCTCCACACGTAAATGTCTTGGGTATTATTGATAAAAGCTGCAAGAATTGAATCTTGGCCCCAATCCATATCGTAAATTTTATGCCAGCTCGCAGAGACTTCTCCTTCGCGCTGTTCCCATCTATAAGCCGCAGCTTTTCCATCTCCGTCATCTAAAACAACACGATAATCATTTAAAGTGTTACCAGAAGAAGGTAATGCCGCAACTGTGGCAACTGCTGGTTTTGTATTCGGGTACAAAACCGCAAGAATCCAATTTATTGCACTCTCAACGTTTGTAACGTTAGGAAGAGCGGGGTTTGCATAGCCAAAATCTGCAAGTGTATGCTTATACGGGTGCTGACTCTGGTTCCAAATCTCAAACCTTTGTTTTTCAAAAATGCTCATAGCACTCCGTCGCCATCCGGGTCGTAGTTTGCTGCAGGATTAAATGTAAAATTAGCGTCCCATGCTGATTTCCAACTGTAAACACGCTCTTGTCTTCCGACAATAACAGTAGAAGTGGGCCCAGAATAAATATATTCCGTGCATTCGCAAGGAGATCCGTTTGTTGCATCAACATAAGCAGTAAAAACAAAAACAACTCTACCAGCAGAATCGACAACAACATGCTGCTTTACCTGTTCGCTGCCGTGAGATTTTAATAGCTCAGTCTTTGTGGTAACTCTGCTATCGTCTGCCATCTTAAATATCCTTTAATTTTAGAATTGCTTTTCCACGAGATATATCTAGCAAATCTTGTAGGGAAGTAATCTGAGTTAAGACTTTCATATCGTCTTCTTCAAGACCCGCATCTTCTGCAGATTCAACTTGAGGAGTTTCAGAATCCTCATGCTGTTGCGTCTCAGTACCATTATCCTCATTGTCCATTACTTTTTTAGCCATAAGGCCTCCTTGAAAAGCAAGCAAACCCCCATTGCTGGGGGCTTGATAGGTTCATCTACTAAAATTAGTAGCTGATTCCGTAGATGATACCGTTGTGGCCTGGCTTGTTGATTTCCAACTCACCAAACAAACAAACGTCGATAATGTACTGGAAGCCAGTAGTATTACGAACTTCAAAGTATTCTTGTCCTTCTGGAGACTTTCTTTTCTTAAAGAAACCATTTGAACGGAATACCATTGATTTCATATCAAGCATTGCAATGACGTCGTCATCCCACTCTTGAATTCCAACGATTGTAAGTTTACCTTTTACAGAAGTGATTTCGATTTCATCCCATCCGTAAACAGAAGCTTTTTTCGCACCAACAGAAACCTGCCAGTTAGCAGCGCCGTTAGTTTTGTTTTCGATTGCTTTAAGTACAGAACCGAAATTCTTGTAGCTCATAAGGAAACGATCAGCGTTACCTTTAGCTTTTTTACGAACTTCAGTATATGCATCAAACAATTTATCCAAGATGTTTGTAGCAGTGATAGAAGCACCACTTACGTTAACAGCTTGAAGAAACGGATAAGCAACTTTAGATTGTCCATGAATAGTAGCTCCACCACCGTTAGCTGCAGACAACAATACATCACGAATAGAAGTGAAGAAAGTCACATCAGCGCCATCAGTGTAGAACTTAGCTGCTTGAGCAACAGAGTAAGCAGAAACGTCAGCAGCAGCGCCGCCACGAGTAGCAGACAATGTTACAGCGTTAGTGTTTACGTTGATTGCAGTTACATAGTAATAAGCTGTAGCAGTGTTACCATCTTTCAAGCCAACTTTTTGACCAAGAACAAAACGCTCAACTCTATCAACGATCATGATACCAGAAGCTGCGCTTGTAGCATCAGTAACAGCTGCGAAAGATGGGCCAGTTCCAAGTTGAATGGAAACAGTCATCTTCATGTACTGCATGAAATCTTCGATAGTATCAGGCAAAATCTTAAGGAAAGAATCCTCAACGATTCGTCCAGAATGATCCATCAAATCACGATGATTGAAGATCATTGAACCCCAACACTCTTTGTAATCATCGATAGAACCACGAACATATTGGTCTTCACCGATGTCACTAGCAGCAGTCAAACCACCCATCTTTACAGATGAAGCGCCTGCAGCTTTGAATGGAACGATGAGCTTGCCACCTTTCCATTTGTCATCTTTGTCTACTTCAGACAAGATGTAATCACGTTTAATCATTTCTTCTTTTAATAGTTTATTCGGTAGATACTCATTAAGCATCGACTGAAAAGTTCTAGTTGTACTCATTTTTAGTCCCCAAGTTTGTTTAAGTTAAATCAGCCTGCAATTAAGCCATTTCATTACGAATACGCTTCAAATCTGCTATCGAACTGACCTGTTTTTTGACCGGGCTTGTGTTTCCACCCGAGCTAAAAACTTTTATCGCTGGTTTTTGTTCTATTTGCTCTACACTCTGGCTTGGAGTGGGTTGTGCCTGTGGCACGGGGGGCTGGGCTGGCTGGCCGCCTATATTAACAAACGCAATTAACTCTTTCACAAGCTCATGCGCGGGCAGTGTTTTACCATGAACATTTTCATAATAAGCACCGCGATTTATTACTTCCTGCTCAAATGCACCTGGTCTCCCCATGCGCTGATCGAACTGGCTCGCAATCTGAGAAACTTCTGGCTTAGAAAGCTCAAACTGCAATTGTCGTTGCCCAAACTCGCGTACCTGACTTTGGTACTGCTGCTGTTGAAACTCAAACTCTTCTTGCGTGCGTGCAAGATTTTTTTGAGCGTCAATCGCCTGCCGTTGTTCTGGTGGCAACTCGTTATATTTTAACTCATCATAAATCCATTTTGCAATGTCTTCTTTTGGAATTTGCAGGGTTTCAAAAAAAGAATTATAATCCTTTTTCTGAACATACTTAGATAGCTGAGTTAAGCTCTTCTCAACATTAGAGAATTTAGTGCTCGCTTCCTCATACTTTGATTTGTAATTATCCCGAGACCCCTTAACTTCGTCTAGACCAAAGGCCTTTTCGTAAATATCTTTTACTTTCTTCTCGGTCTCCGCATCCTTAATTACTGGACGGATCCACTCGTCGAACTCTTTCTCTTGATCTTTAACTTTAAATTTATATGTGGGCTTATACTCCGCAGGGGCTGCGGTACTTGTTGCAGGGGATTCTGCACCGGGATTTTCCTGTGAACTCACTTCTGTCTGACTGCTTGCTTGCGTTTCTACTGGGGCTGTTGTCTCTGTCGCTGCTAACGAACTGTTGTCAGCGCTTGCTTGCACTTCCATACTCTCTCCTTGGTTTGCAGCCCTACATCATTGCGGGCTGCGGGTTACCTTGAGAAAATTGTGGCTGAGCTTTCGCATCTTGAGTTGGCATCATTTGTCCTGGTGCCCCCTGCTGTCCTTGCATCTGCTGCACGACTTCTGCTCGTGCTCCACCATTCATCTGCTCAAGTGTGTCTAAAGGTTGCCCCTGAGCATTTAGCTTGTCAATCAGGTACATAATAGATGTGTATGGTAGGCGCACTTGCTTAGTAGAACCAGGATGTGCTGGGTCATCAACTTGCATAGAACAAGTGATGAGGGCCCCATCCGTGGGAATAAATCCGTCCTTAGCGGCCTGCTCAGCCTTGGCCTTGCGAGCAAGTTCCCCCTCATGCAATGCTAATTGTTGCATATAAACATTCTGGATTCCAGGGGGTAATAATCTGAAGTCGGCTTGCTTTATTCTGTGGGTATATGCTTCCACATAAAGTTTGTTCTCCGCATACGGAGATACATCTGGCACTTCTCCTCGCTCAATTGCTAAGAAATCATTTTCAATATTGTCGTAATCAGAAGTTAAATACTTAAACAAAGATTTGTTATTAAGAAACGGCATCTCCTTCACAACTAAACCAATTTGCTTTGGAGTAATCATACTCCCCGCATACTGAATCAAGTGATTAAGCGCCAACTGCTTCCCGAGACGGGAATCAATCGTTTCATTCTGCGGTTCCGTCTTAATAACAAAAGAATTAGGTAACGTATTCTTAAACTCCGCAATGTTTATCGCCTCCGACTTGCCAACTACTTTTATCACCATGTCTTCTGGATAATATTTCTTCGCAAAATCTAAAGCTAACAGACAAAGCTCCTTCTCAAACTCCTCTGTCTTCTCAACATAGTCCTTAAACGCCTTCTGCTGACTCGCAGAAGTAAATAAAAGTGTATAGGCATCCATCTGCCCCTTCGCCGCATCCTGAGTAACCTCTCCCAACATACACGCATCATACAATTCTGTAATCTGCGACTGAATATACGGCAGGAACTGACTTCCATCACGCCCCGGTAAAATTTGGGGCGCTACCCCTTGGTATGTTATCCCCCGCACACCAGGAAGCAACGCCCCCGGAGCTAGTTTTGTCCCACCTTGATAAATGATCTTGTCATCACCAACCGTTACCTGATGAGTCGCCATCTGCGAACTCGCACGGTTGATCTCTGCTTGGAAGGGACGCGCAACTTTAATAATCGAACTTGCACGGGGGTTGTCAGAAAAAATATCAAACCCCTGCCATACTATAGGATATAACCCATACGGCAACTCGCCTTCCTCTAATATTCCACCCTTAACTGCAATGAAAAAATATCCTTTAGGGTACACTTTGCACGGGCGATAAAAATGATACCTAACTAATATCTCCTCACCCTGCTCCCCGTAGCTTTTCTTGTTAGAATCAAAAACTACAAAGTCCTCGTCCCCTGATGCTTTGATATATGATAATTTTACTGGATCGTTTGCATAAGAAATCTCAAGCTCTTTTACACTCACCATTTCTCTGATGATATGGTACGGGGATCCGCGCATGCTTTTCGCAGAAGGGCAGCGCAATAAATTATATGCAGGGATTTGTTTAAACACTAACCCCCCGTTAAATACGGGACGGGTTTCATCTGCCACGGGGTTATGTTGTTCGTCAAAAAGTGGCATTCCATCTGGACCCACTGCTTGTTCGTACCCCTTCACTCCACCTGTTGATTCATCATAATAGATAAAACTGCAACGCTCGCCTAGAGTAACGTAATTGGAAACACCTTCGCGTCTATGTTCACCAAGCGAATATCTGTCCTGCATGTCTTTCCACACAGCCAAATTTAATTCCGCAGCTTTTTTGTCCTGGGGTTCAAGTTCATTGTGAGCAACAATCGTCACACCCGGCATTTTTTCTAAAATAGAATTCTTATATGTCTTCGTTACTTTTTGGATGTGGTTTTTTACTAATCGAAGTTTCTGGGAATCAGAAATCTTTGCAGAATTTCTTATCTGATTAAACAACCCGTTCGCAATTTTTTTAGAATAGTGATTGCCACTTTCTAAAAGTAAATTCGAGCGCATCTCTGCAAAGAGTTCTGCGTCGGCTTCGTCGGATTTTTGGTAACAGCCATTGAGATCTTCAATTGTCTTCTTCTTAAGTTCCATCCCCGTTCATCCTTTGTCTCTCGACATGCAGGTCAATCTGCGCTTGCTCGAAGTCAAAAGGGCTCTCAATTATCGCTTGGGCCTGTTCCGCTTCCTGCAATGCCTGCTCATCCATTAAGTTTGCTTGGTGCCGCCACTCGGGCGGAAGTTCTGACGAAGATCGCTTTCCACTTGCAGCGATTCCCTCAACCTGGCTTTGGTAGGAGGCATCCCCGGGGCCCTGAGGATGGTATTTTAATTCAAAATTGCCGACTCTTATCTCCACATTGGCTAGACCTCGGCATTCTCTTAGGATTGCACAAATTTCTTTTTGTGTAAAGTTAACTTCCTGCGAGTCCGTTAAATTCGTCGATGTCGTCATAGATTTCGTTCCATCCTTCTTCTGTTTCGTTTGCATCTTTCCACTCCCCACGTCGCATCTTTATCTGCATCGCTTGAAATTCTTCATCGGTCAAAGGTCTAGTTGATTTCGGCAAATCTTTTTTCGCTTTGTGACTCGGCAGCTTTTCATTAATAAAATCAAAGTCCCAGGGGATCGCGCACACGCAGTACCTCGCCGCATCCGTTAAATCATCCCCCTCCACTTGACCAATCATAAGCATGTTGAACTCATCGCAAAGTTTCAACTGCTCAAGATTATCCAAACTCCCATCGTTGTAATCTATGACCTTCAAAGCCCCAGACAAAAGTAGAGTGTTGAGTATCTCCTCACCTAAATCTTTCTGCTTGTTCGCCTTAGCCAGAGAAATCCCGGCACGGGTAGCAATGATCTCCATATCCTTCGCCGAGTGATCGTACACGACGGAGGCCATATTCATCGCCCCCCGCATCTGCACAAACTTGTTCACCACATCCCCCGCCGTCGTCTGCTGCTTGTCCCCGCGCCACGACTTAAACACATACCCACTACGGAAGTCCGGTGCCACCGCAATGAAAACCACTGCAGCGGGGTGACCCTTCTCGCCCCCCGAACCATAATCTAAAGCTGCATAAAGTGTATGCCCCGCAAGCGACAAGGGCTCGCACACATTTCTCTCATCTTCATACCCATAGTAAACTCGTCCCCCTTCAGAGACGTGCTTACCGTAAACTCTTCTCTGCCTCTCGGCATCGTTCTGGCAATTGGCTTCAATCTGCTTAATCTTCTCCCGATTAAAAACCGTCGAGGGACTGCCGTCCTCATACAGCACGCATTCAAACATACTCACTTCTTTAGTGAACGCTTGCTTAAGCTGCTTCTTCTGCATCACTCTCTTCCAAAACATTTGATTCAATGTCGGAGTGTAGAACATGTTAAACACACCATCTGTAGACACCATCCGCATCATAATCTCATCATAGAAATCCACGGGCATCTCTTCATCGCAGAAAACTTCATGCGGGGAACTTGCTTGAATGGAACTGACATGTTTAGAATAGTACAAAAAGTATGTAGTGATCCCGCTATTCCATTTGATTGCATACGGCACCCTTCGATCTTTATCGGGCACGTAATCCCAGCCATACTGGGGGTGCGATTTCATCTCGCCACGGGGCATCCACTCCACCCACTTTGAATTCCACTCGCGATCAAGTGTCTTACTATCGGGGTAGAAGTACCACTGCTGCTTGTAAGTGAGATAAGTATTTGGGAACATGCGCTTGCGTCGCTCTTGTTCCGTAGCATTTGCAATGAGACGGCGAATGCCCGTGGAACTTTTTCCAATCTGGTTCGCAGCGCACACGACATTTATTTTATTCGTCGATTCATAAAACTCCCGCTGCCACTGATAAAATTTATGCCCGTATATGTGTGGCAACTCAAACTTTATCTGCTTCTCACGGGATTCAAGATTGAACTTCCTTTTCTCTAAAAGCTCACTTTGTTTTTGTTTTAACTGTAACAGCTTCTCTGATGTCATCATTCACACCCACGTCTATGATATCTGCAGCTGATGTCCCCGCAGGGAGCGCCGCTTGTGCTTTCTCTATCGCCTCAATCTCCCGCTGAATCTTCTCAATCTCATTTGCATCCTTATCCATGATCGTCTGATTTTGCGACTGATTCACATTCACATTAAGCGACTTCGTCTGCTGCTTCACATCGATCTTCTGCACCACTGATCCATGCACCCGGTTCTCAAGCATCGTCACAATCTTCACAATCTCACTGATGAGCTTGATGTTCGGCACATTCTTCCCATCCTTAAGTGGCATCTCTAAAATCTGCCGCAACCTTTTGTGCCCGAGATTTAATAGCCCCCGCATCCTGTACGTGTACTGCGACGGCGGTTGCAACATGTAAGCATACTTCGCAGGGACGTAAACTACAGTCTTATAAAAATAATCCTTCGTACACAGTCTTCCAAAAATTCTTTTCGTATCAATCATTTTCTTCGCATCGATACACACAAAATACTCGTCCCAAAAACTGAGTCGCAACTGCTCGTCAAGCTCACTCGGTCTTGCAAGCGCTTCTAAATGCCGCTCATGCATTCCAAAGTACTGCGCAGGAATTTCATTAAATTTCTCTCGCATCACCCCGGTCAGCATGTTTGCAACTGCCCACGGATTTCCGTCCTCGTGTAATACGATCTCTTCTGCAGAGCTGTCATCGGCACGGGGGTCTATAAAACGTCCATCTTCTGATAACTGATTCAAAGGTATTTTTGCTGCCATATTAAGCTAGAATGACGTCATTTGAGATTTTGGGTCAATTGCAAAATTTTTACGGGGTGCAACCTACACTAAATTTAGATCCAAATCCGACCCCCCACTCCCCCCTTCAAGCATTCTCATATTTTAGGCACATTTAAGACGCGCTGTGTAACATAATGAATGTTATAGGAAACTTCTCATATTGGTACGGGGATCAGAAAGCCCAATGATATCAAATACTTAATACTTCAACTTATAACCATAAGTGTAAGTCGCCTAGCGTTACTTGACTATTCAGTGACTACTCAACAAAAGGTCTAGGTTTTCACTTTTCGCTTGATTTCCCGTCACACACGAAAATTTTGAGACTACTTAATAGATAACCACTACGGGTAGTGTCTGAACGTTTAGTTGATAATGGTTCTCATTAAAATCTGAAACACTACCTGTAGTGTCTGTTAACATGACAGTTGCCTAGAAGTTCAACACCTGCAGTTGCTGAATAAATTCAGCCCCTTTCCAGCAATGAAACACCAGCTGTAAATAAGTTCGACGTTTTCTCAAAATGAGAAATTCTTTATCTCATTGAATTCACTCAATTCAGTTCGAAACCGAAATCGGCACGCTGAATGCAATGTCTATTAAACATGGAGGCACGCATGACAACACTAAAACAATACGGTTACTGGAAATTAAATAAATATGTTGAATTGAGATACTTTAAAAACGGTAGAGCGAATATGCATACTCGTACTACCTATTGCGTAGAGTTTGACAACGCTGATTACTACGCTGATCACGGCATCGATCTCGACGTTGTAACGGGCAGCTTTTGGATGACACGCAAAAGCGAAGCCGAGCAAGTCTTTAAAAAATTAGTCAAGTCTCACGAAATAGCCGGAGCAAAACTAAAAACAGAATTATTTATAAATAAAAAGGGGGCCTAGTATGAGCACCAGATCCTTAATCGTCGTGATCGGCGAAGACACTTACAATGGTAATAGAATCACTCGACTCTATAAACACTCCGACGGGTATCCTACCGGAAACCTGCCGATCATTCGAGACGCGATTGCAAAGTCTCAAGCTGAATGCGCCGCCGATGCTCTTCGTTGGGAGGGCAAGGAGACAACCGAGATACGTCAAGGGCATCTCGTTGGTAACGTGATTGGATGCGCGGTTTCTGTTTATGGAATGGGTGCCGTGATTGATACCTACGAATCAGACGAGGCTCAATACTACGCTCCAAAACTGAAACGCGAACACCTTGGAAACCAAGGGGATCTAGAGTGGATTTACGTCATTGATATAAAAACAAAGTCTGTAAATATTTTCAACGGTAGTCAAACGAACGTGATTAAAAATAAACTTGAAAATCCTGAGAACTATTGCAAATGCCTATACGAAGAATACAGAGCCGACGAAATTAAAGAAACACGCGACCTAATTAAATCAATTCAAGATCTTGGTTACAGCGTAAATAAAAAACTTACGATCGTAAAAAAGAAGGGAGCCTAATATGAGTAATTCACAAACGAAATTATGCGCATACTGTGGGAGTGAACAACATACAGACGATACAAATTGCCCCTATAACATAGGGGAGACTAAACCAAAATTCACGCCGGGGCCTTGGACTGTATCGGGCATCAAAGGGTATTCAGCTATATGGAGTGACAACACCCATATTGCTACAATTAATGTAGACCATGAACCTACGACATTGGCCTCCGACGAAGCCAACGCCGCTCTCATAGCCGCCGCGCCTGATTTATATAAAGCTATTGAAAAATCGATAGACTTATTAAATGAGATTCTGCCCCTGAATACTAATAATATAAATCATGCTCACGCTGAGTTAACGGCGGCGCTTGAAAAAGCCCGAGGTGAATCATGAGTCGCCAATACAAAATGTATCGGGGCTCTGAATTTTGGGGCTACGTATGGTTAACAGACGCTGAATTGGCAACGGCTATTCAGAAAAATAAAGAGACCAATCAACTAATTAGTTATGTTTTGGTGGAGGACTAAAATGATACCCTCTCTTTTCGCAAAATTCAGACTGCAGAAAAATGCTAACAAAGAATACTACTATCCAGAAAATGAGCTGGCCTTTTTAATGGTCCGCCTTTTGCTACAGAAAACCCTCACTGCACAAAATGTAGACGCCTATCGCAAAATGGGGTTTCATTTTGAAATAACAGGAGGACCACCATGAATCTAAGAATCTCTGAAGGCCGCAAAGACATTTTACGACCAACGCCTTACAAAATTTGGTACCAATGCCTCAAAGACACCCCGTATGAAAATCTCGTAGGGCCACTCAAGTTTTGTCAGATATTGCACGATAAGCAGGCAATAGAACTTTTTTACGCTAATGAACCTAAACAGGAGAACTTAAGATGTATTGTAAAAGATTTATCCGATTGGCAACGATTGCTAGCATCCTCTCTCTAACCGCCTGTGCGACTCCAGGTGGCTTCCAGCAAAGCGCAAACGATGGGTCCTTTGCCTACGCCATGCAATCCCTAGCGAATCAATATAACCGACCTTTGCAGGACCATTCAGCCCCAGCCGCTCCAATGCGCCCCACCATCCAACAATATTCACCTGCACCTCAACAACCCGTAAATCCCTACGACGCAATGTATAATATGCTCAACCCACAAGGGGCTGGTTTTTAGTAAAAAAGCACCCCAAAAATACCCTCTCCATGTCGCGCGGCATTCACGCCTGTTTTTGCAGGGGGTGATATAGGTGTAGAGGGTAAAGGGTACCTTTTCCAAAGGCTGCCATATACGGGGGGAAATATGGCAATTCTGGCAATCTGGCAAAATGTCAAAAATATGAGTTCTATTGTTATATCTTTCTATATATATATATACCTATATCACCTATAGCTTTTGTTTTTTTCAACCTGATTTCAACCCCTTGCAATGATAAAGCGTAAAAAACAGGCACCTATACAGTAAAGGTTCGTACCTTTATCTTTCCCCGTGCCCCGCATCATTTTAACGCAGTGAACAAAAAATTTACGCCTCAAAATGTGAAACTTTTTTAAGCAGCTTAAAGCTTGAGCAATTTTTCTCAAATTTCTGCAAAATTCCCCCGTACCTATATCTCAAAAACCATCACCAAAAAAACCCACAAAAGTGACGCATTTTACCTGGTATTTTTGGGCTAAATTACACACCGCAGAAAACGCTACTTTTTGGCTTAAATAACACACCATCCCATGGTCTGTCCAATACCTCTCCACAAGCACCACTTCGTGTGGGGTTTTGTCTTTTGTCCAGCTGCCGTCCATGAAAAAGAAATCGCATCTTTTAAATAGCTTTTCGAGTTTTGCCACCGGGAGCCCCGTGACATCGGGCACTTCTACAACCCCCCATTGCAGCCTTGGGTTATTGCCTACGTCATAAGCAGACATTTAATCATCTCCTTGCATAAGGGCGATGCCTTCAATTGCGGGCATCATGACGCCTTTAATTCTGCGGAGTTTGTGGAATTTGATGGGGTATTTTTTATTTTTGCAGTGGGCGATTAAGCGTTTAGTGAACTGGTTGATGGCGACGGGTTTTTCCCCATCGCCTGCGAGCCAATTTTCGTAGTGGTTTCTTAGTTCTCGAAGGGGGTATATCGGGGCTGGGTGGAGGTCTCCATCAGCTGCAGGGGCGAATATGAGGTTGCAGGTGGCCCAGCGGGCAACGGAGTCGTGTTCTTGTTTGTAGTCTTCGAGGGTTTCGATAAGGTCTTGGGTTTCTTCGAAGCGGAAGTCGCGGGCTTTGAGATTCCAGTAGGCTTCAAGCAGCATGTTCATGATGCCGGGGAGTTCGTCGGAGACGATTTTATCGACGATGAAGGCGTCTGCACTCTTGCCTTCGAATTCGGCTCCAAAAGGGACGATCAGCATGCGGCGGTAGAGGCCTTTGTTGGGGTTGCCACCTTTGGGGATTTCGTTGCAGAGAAGGATGAACTTGGCGGTGTTGGTGAATTCGATGGCGTCTTTAAATTTGTTGGCCCCCGTGACAAGACCCCCTGCAGAGAAATCCTTGAGAGTTTCGAATTGGGCTTTCTCTAAATAGATTTCAGATTCGTCCATAATATTGAAGAGTTTGTTAAAGAGCCTGATGTTTGAGAATTCCTCACCCAGCCTGCGGAAAGGGATGCTGGAGAAAGTCTTGCTACTGATGCCGCCCACTAAGGCTTGCAGAATTTGCATGAGTGTGGACTTACCATTAGCCCCCGTGCCCGTGCAGACTAGAAACTTTGCACTCCTACAGTCGATGCCACTGATGGCATAACCCATAAATTCTAATAAAATATTTTTTAATTCCTTGCGGTTTAAGGTGATTTCATCGAGGAATTTTGAGAACTTGGGTGCTAGTGCAAGTGGGTCATAGTCGTAGCTTAGAGTGTGGGTGAAGAAATATTCTGGGGAGTGAGGGAGAAGTTCGTTTGTGTCTAAGCAGTAGACGCCGTTTTTAAAATTAATTTTCTTTGCTGCAGAAGCGAGAAGGGCATCAGCGGTTTGTTGCCGTGAGTACAGTTTCACTTTGTTGAGAAATTCCCTGCGGTGGACGTGCATAGGTGCGGGGTCCATGACTCTTTCTACAAACATCTGCGGAAAATAGTCATCGACCTCAATGTAGTGGGTGGTTTCATAGACGTAGTGGAAGTCTTTCACATTTAGAAAATGGTGTTCGTTAAAATAATGTTTTAATAATCCATCGTAGTCGGGAGTGGTGGGCTTGCCGTCTTTATTGAGAAACCAGAACCCCGTGCCTTTTGTTGCAATGAACCCCTCGCTCTTAAGCGAGATCGGGCTTTTCACTTTGCCCCAATGCGAGCAGCTTTTGCAATTCCCCCAGAGAGAGTTGATATTTTCGCAAGTACGTGGCCCACTGTTTTCCAGTGCATACAAACGTTTCTTTTCAACTTCCTCTGGGGAATATTTTTTATAATCTTTAGAGTATTCGTGGGTTTTTTCTCCCGTGGCATCGAGGCGGGATGTGATGGTTATCATCGCATACCACTCGGGCTCAGAGAGAGAGTTTTGGTTTTTGAGAGAGTGTTTTAGAAACTCACACGATTCTACTTGGGGGGTGTCGATAGCTAAGCGAGAGATGGCTTTGATTGGAACTTCGCTAACATCTTGCACATCAGGAATTCCACTTGCAGTGAAAAGTGACCACGCCGCCGGTTTATCAGGGTATGCAGTTACAAGATAACTCTTTCGATCCCCGCGCCCCGGTTTACTGTTTATAGTGAAAGGTAAGCGGTGCAGCCGATTGGGTTCAAATGCAGACACGTCGCCGACGCCGGGGAGATTTTGTGCTTGCAGAGTTTCAATAATTTTATCGAGGATTAATTTGTAGCGAGATTTATTTTGTTTGAAATATTTTTTATCAGTAATGGGAATTGCAAGTGGGATCAGGCACTGCAAACCGTACCCCGTTGCAACGACACAGAAGTCTGTGCGAGCAAGACCCAGAGCGGCTTCTAGGGCGGGGAGATATTTTTCATTTAAGATGTCGTCAATATATTCGCAGTGATCGATATCAAAACTGATTACATCTTGCGAGATCCAAGTGCGCCCGTCCCCCGTTGCAGTGGGATCGGCGTGCCCGAGGGTGAAATAAAAATTTGTGATGTCGGGATAAATTTTCAGCGCTGCGGGGAGAGATTTGAACAAGTTAAAAATGGATTCAGATTTTAAATCTGGATTTAAGGGCAGGTCCATCTTTTTTATTTTGTTATTTGTAGCTTTAACTGTTTTAATATGCCGCGCTTGAATCATTGAAGAAATTCCCCCGAAGAAATTTTTGTGAATTGTTAGCATGCGTGGATGTGATGCGAAAAATCAAGGGTGTATTTTTTTCTGCAATCTGTCAGTATTAGCTATGGGCAAATTTAAAGAACGACAAATTGGCGAAGAGATATTAGTAGAGTTTGAATATTTTGAATCAGAAACAGAAGTGCATTTGATTCCAAAGGAAGACACACTCACGCACAAACCGAAAAAAGATTGCATCTGTATTCCTCAAAGAGATGAGACGATTGAGGGCATGAAGGATGAAGAAGAATTGGGGAAAATCATATACTTGCATTATGACGCCCAGATGCGTGAATACCATTAAAGGTATAAAATTTACACGCCAAATCATTAAAACAAGCGCTTGATTGCTGTTTTGTGTTACCTATACAACAAATAAATCCATTTTAAGTAGCCCGTGCCATTTTATGCACGGCTGCGTGCATATTTATGCATAAAGGAGAGTTAACGATGAGTGTAGCTTATAAGCGAGCGATTACAGTTTTGAATAATAATCTGCAGGTGAAGGATGTTGAGGCACTTATGCGCGAGACATCTGTGAAAGTTGTTGCGATGATTTGGGAGAAGCCCGTGCAACAGGTTGCTAATGCGATTGTTCGCAGAAAATTAAAAGATTTGAAACAACTGCGATGAGTTGTCTTTGGTATTACTGTGAGGACTGCAGCGAAACTTTTACGGTCTTCTCGATCACGAGGTGTACTTCATGCGGGGGTACACGCATGATGAGAGAGACGGACGAGGATTTTTATGGGGATGAATCTGAAGAAGTTGATGAAGATGATGTGGCAGGAGATGAACAAGACGGAGACGTTTTGGAATGAATTAGGGGGAGTGATTATACTTACAGCGTTTGTGTTTGGGATGTTGTGGTATTGGGGACAAGCACCTTGGTAGGAAAGCTTTTTGGGGGGATTTATGGAAGAAGAGAAGCAGCTTTTATATAGAATTTATACGATTAAAGCGACCGATAGAAGAGAGTATAAGATCAGAGAATTCATGTGCCCCGATACTATGAAAGTAACGGACCGCAGGCTTCTTGCAGTCAATGGTAATCATGTTGTCGATAGACACATCATGCATAGGATTCCGAGAGTGCCGAAGGCTAAAAAATGAAAAGACCAAAGCCTTATTACGACAAAATGTATAGGCAGCAATTTTTGTTTTGTTATGCATGGGAGTACGAAAAGTTTAAGGCGTATATGGAGAAAAAGTACGAGCAGGATATCGGAGAAGATGATTCCTGCGGAGGGCTTACAATTCATATAAATGAAAATGGCGAGGATGTGATAATCATTTTTGTTCTCAAGCAGAATAGAAAAGACATGTGTATAGACCTTGCACATGAGTGTGTGCATGCGGCTTATATGTGTTTAGAGGCGCGTGGAGTGTCGCTTAAGGCATCTTTAGATGAGCCGTTAGCGTATTTTGTCAGTCGATTGATGGAGGAGATATTGTGAGATCAGTTAGGTATACGAAAGATAAATCGTTTAGTCGCATCGGGGCTCGGGGGAAACCAATTCCTTTAGAGCGCAAGATTTTACTTAATTCTTTGTTTTATGATTTAGGTAGAAACATCCATGAAGTCGCTAAAGAAGCCCGTTGCAGTATGCCTGTGTTAAATCGCGAGTTATTTACCACTCGAGATGAGTGGATAATTTTCAAGGAGAAACAATGCTTATAGTAGTTTCACTGAGTGCGTTTTTTATTTTCGTTGCTGTCTTGACTGCCTCAGACAAGTTAAAGCTTCTTTGGGAGGTACAAAAATATCTTCAGGAAATAGCGGGACATCTTGAGCGCATTGTAGATCGTAAGAATAACGAGATAGAAAAGGAGAATATTCGTCTCAGGGAGGCACTTCTTGCTATTGGACGCGGAGAAACAAAACCAGAAGATATTGCCCGTCGCGCGACCAATAGAAAAAACTTTTAAGGACGGACTATGCAGTTAATATTGATTTTAATGATGAGCATCTCTCACGCCGGTTGGGTTAATAAAACCTGCACGAGATTGTTTGATATGTTCGTGGTGCAGGACCCGGCGCAGTACGAACAGGTCTCAACTGACTGGTTGATCGATGCCTATTCAGGTCTTGGCATCCGTGGCGCATGGAACGTTATTACTATTGATGAAGCTAAGCGCATGAACGTAATGGGTGCAGAACTCAGATGGCGGCTAGGTCCAGTTATGCATCAGTTTGAAACTCCCGAGAACAAAGAGAGAATTGTTAGCGCGCTTGAGTTGTATCAAGAGTTTGAGGGGCATGCGAGTGCGACGAAGGGGAAAAAGTAATGGGTTATTTACTATTTAATGTTGGCTGTATTGAGTGCGGTGTTTCCTCTAATGTGGTCGGCGTTTTTGAAACTAAAGAAGATGCGGTAAAATACGCAAATAAATTATCCGAGGATGAAAATTTTTATTGGCGTGAAGGTGGACAAAATAGATATGAGGTTTTTGATTTAAAAGAAGGTTTTTATATTAATGGAGAGTATGGACAACCCACCCCGAAAGGCGAACATGAGTGACGAAGAATTATTAACTGCAAACTTTGAAGTGGAAGAAATTTGGACCGTTGTGTGCCCTCATTGCTTGATAAATGAAATGGAAGCGCCGTTCAATACCGATAATCCGATGCAGCCCATGAAAGTGCAATGCAACCATTGCGGTAAAGATTTTATTTTAACTTACGAGAGGGATTGAATGACCGAAATAAAAAAGCTACTGGACGAGGCGAGAGACTCTAAAGTTAAAGAACACCTAAATCAATACTCCCCCGCGACTCACGCATGGAAACATAGCGCTTTTTGTGCAGGCTTTGACGCAAACAAAGAGATCATCGTGGAGTTGGTTCGGGCTCTAGAATACTTTAGGGGCCACACAGACCCACATCATGTTGATTACGCGAACAAAGCCCTCGCAAAAGTCGAGGCGAGATTGAGGGGGATGAATGAGTGAGTCAAAGCATAGGGAGTTTTGGATTCAAGATCACGGCGGAATTAGTAGTTCATTTTCAGTTTATTTAAAAGAGCCCGAGCTAAGTTTTGTTTGGAGTAAAGAGAATATCCACGTTATCGAATACGCCGCCATAGCCGAGATGCGGGCCGCATTTGATGAGTCAAACTTAAACGCATCAAAGGTTATTATGGAGATGCAGGCGGAGATAGACCGATTAAAAGCAATGCCGAGAATCTCTGTCAATGCTGGCAATCTTGAGGATATTATGGAAGAAAACAGCAAACTTCTAGAAGAGCTTAGAGAAATTGCTAAGTTGCTAAACGAAATAGCCAAAGATTGTTCAATAGCAGTTATTGAAGGAATGTCTTGCACTAACGCTGAAAAAGTAAATGAATTTAAAAAAAGAAAATGGGTTGATAGATGAATGAGTCTATGTATTGTAAATCATGTAAACGCACGACCTATCATAAGAGTAGAATTATTGGAAACTGGATAGATGTGTTTTGCAATAAATGCAAAAGAACAAAGTTTTATATTTAAGGAAATAAAATGATCTTAAAAGGCTTAGGGCTAATTGCAATTCTAATCATGGCTTGTGCGAAATTCAAAAACTTCCCGCACCCCGTTGCAGATGTCTCTTACGCCGCAAAATATATTCACAAAACTCCTCGCCCCACAAAAACCTGCGAAGAAAACTATCCCGGAGAAACTCCAGAAGAACTTGTTGATAGAATTCCTCTCGACAAAACCTATAAAACATTTGTGCCCCTATATAAAGTAAACTTGTCAGTAACCCCGGGCCAACGAATCCTTCTCGTGCTCAGCATGGAAATAACAAACGACCTTGGATATCCCGTGATGCTAGGATACGGGATTAGACGCACATTAAACGGCACTACAGACTATGTGTACCCAAGAGTGGGTACTAATATTACTCAAGAGCAGCACCACTACGGCGTGCATGTCACACAAATAGATCACATAAAAGAATCGGGCGACGTCACCTATGAAGTCATAGGTTACGCTGCATCCTCTGGAGAGTTACCGGGGGAGTTTTTAAATGTTGAGCAATGCTACGGCAAATTTGAAGCGGAGATAATCTAAAGGGGGGATAAACAGTGATTAAAAAAGTGTTTATGACAAAAGATACGGGCGAAATCTATGAGGCAATACCCATGACGTTTTGGGGCAGATGTTTTGATGTTCCCGTCAAAGTTGGTGATATGTTCGTTATACATATCAAAGACCCAGATATGTATGTCTTAAGACATTCTGAAGATTCAATGGCGATTACTTTAAACAAAGACTGTTTGGAAATTTTTGAGGACTTAGGAGAATTGTAACATGGAATTTCATGTAGGAGACACTGTAGATTGGCTTGGATGGAACGGGGAAGTTATAGAGTTTGTAGCTCTTAAAACAGACCGCCCGACGCCAAAACTAAGAGTGAGATTTTATCATCCAGAGCAAGAATTCTTTTTTCTCCCAGATGGACGCATGAACCAAAAACAAACTGAGCCAGTTCTCACGCTAAAACATAGACCAAAAAGAAAATCTGGGCCAGAAGAAGGTTAGCACAATAAAACGGGGTAGGGGAATTTTGCAACTGTGGGCGCATCAAGCACGAGCATTAGAGGTTTCTAAAGGACAAGATAGTCTAGCCCTTTTCTTTGACCCCGGTACAGGGAAGTCATTCACCACCATATCCATCCTCTCACGGTTCTACGTGGAACAAAGAGAAATCATGCCGACGCTTATTTTCTGCCCCGCAGTTGTTGTGAATAACTGGGTGCAGGAGTGGCAGAAGTTTTCTAATCTCCCCGCATCCCGAGTCATAGCACTCAACAAAAGCCAGAAAGAGCGCACCCTGCAAGTGAGAGAAGCCGATATTGGAACAATCTTTGTTACAAATTACGAAGCTCTCCTTATGGAAGACCTCATGCAGGAGATCACAAAAAAGTTTTACGGCAGAAAATGTGCGGTTGTGTTTGATGAATCTCACCGCATAAAAGACCCAAAAGCTAAACGCACGAAAGTTGCAATAAAGTTATCTGATATTTTTTCGCACAGATATATTCTCTCCGGCTCCCCGGTGCTTAAGTCCTACATGGATTTGTTCACTCAGTTTAGAGTTATGGATAAATCCGTGTTTGGCACAAATTACTTCTCCTTCCGTGCAAGATACTTCAGAGACAAAAACGCAGGTATGCCCTCGCACAAACATTTTCCTGATTTTGTTCTGCTCCCCGACGCAGAGAAGGAAATTAAAAGGTTAGTAGACCAAAAGGCGTGTTTTGCTAAAAGGGAAGATTGTCTCGATCTTCCCCCGCTTGTGAAGGTCCGAATTGAAACGGAGCTTGCACCCGAGCAGCGCAGACTTTATGAGAGTATGCGAAAGAATTTTGTCGCCATGCTTAAGACCGATAAGGGAGAGACAAAAGCTTCTATTGCAGAACTTGTTATCACCAAGGTGCTTCGCATGCAGCAGATTGTAAGCGGTCATTTACGAGTGGAAAACGATGACGGTACTGTAGCTACATTATCAATTAAAGATAACCCACGAAAGAAAACTCTGCAGGGGATTTTAGAGGACATTTGTCCTAAGCATAAGGTCATTGTCTGGAGTGTGTTTCGGGATA
>Ga0228700_1001068_pt1 | contig 19730 bp, 14 predicted proteins | sample McNCre317_Aug_MG_FD_178019 | JGI IMG/M metagenome (GOLD analysis project Ga0228700, IMG submission 178019) | Freshwater microbial communities from McNutts Creek, Athens, Georgia, United States - 3-17_Aug_MG | ecosystem: Environmental > Aquatic > Freshwater > Creek | place: USA: Georgia...
TTGCACTCAACGTTGGGCTATGTCAGCCCAATGACGTTTGAGCAACGCTGGACAGCGGCCCAGCAGCAAGACAGGAAGTCCGCATAACGGGTGGCTTAAGGAGTCCGGAAAACAGGGGCAAGATCAGTCCGCAGGGTCACCACTGATCCAACGAGCTACGGGAGAACACCAGGCTTTGCCAGATGCTGTCACCGAAGGCATGCTGGTCCATGCAGCGTTCAAAGTCGTCGTTCCAACACTTCCCAACAGCTCTTGCAAACGTGTGGCCACGTCATAGCGCAGACCATCCACAAAAACAGTGCAAACACCCGCAACGGGTTCTACTCCATTGGTTTGACCAGCGACACGCAAACCGCCAGCCGCCTTCACGGCGTCTTGCAAACGCTTGGCCGACTCTTCAAGCCAAGGCAAATAGACCGCACGCAATGCCAATGAAACGGCATCGAAATCCACCTTGGTGGCGACTGCAGCCAAAGCCCGCATGGCGGCGGCATCTACTTGCCACCCGGTTTGTTGGTAACTCAAAGCCAAGGCATCGGGTGTCGCCCCCACTGGCAATTGCTTGCTTGCGGCAGCCACTTTGGCCAAGAACTCCAGAGCAGTGGCTAAAGGTGCTTGCCCCATGCGCGCCCAAAGCCAAGTGCGGCGAACCCCATGATCTCTTTCGATCTTGGCGATTTCATCCCTTGCTTGGTCCGGCATCATGGGGCCGCAAGCTGCCAAGGCGTAACGCAAAGCCGATTCACCCCCCTCATTGGCTTGCGGATACCCCTCCTGGCCTTCAAAACCGTCAAACAGATTGCGCTGGGGCGGTTGAACCTGGGCCAACAAATCAAAAATCTTAGAAAAGTTGCCAAAAGAATCCTTGTACAGCTCAGACACCGCCGCCCACGGGCCCTCTGCTTTGGCCAGCTTCTCTGCTGCAGCCAAAACGCCATCAGCTTTGGGGTCAAAACCAAAATCAGCCTTGGCCCGTTTTCCGAAAATCGACCATTGCTGTTTGCTCCACTTGGCTTGAGCCGCAACAGGATCATTAATCCATACCAGCAAATCACGAGTGGGATTGGGTGCCAACAAACTGTTCAGCCAAGCAGCATTGATCGGACGCCCCATCAATTCAGCCACTGGGCGGTCGAGCAAAACTCCTGCTTCAACAGTTTGAATCAACGCCTCTTGCGTCGCCTTGTCTTGGGCCACATCCAGGCCCAACCCGCCGTTCTTGGAGGTCAAAAAGGCATTGACCGTCCAATCCTTGCCGTTTGATTGACTCCAGAAAACACCACGGTATTGCAGCTCAGCCAAAGGCTGCAAATCTCTGGGGCAAGTTTCAATGGCTCGTAAATCAGTGCGGCTGACGTTTGGCAAATAAACGACTGGCACAGCATGCTCAGGCAATGAGTAATCAGTCAGTGCATTGGCCAAGGCACATTTAAGCCAAACTGCAGGCCCTCTGCCCTGATCCAAATCCAAATCACCCAGCTTGAGCAATTCAGGTAGATCTTGCCGCAAGCTTTGTAGGCTCGCAGTCCATTGCCGATCTTTATCGGTCCACAGCACACAAGCAGGTGCCACTTGCGAACCTGCGTTGTAGGCCGCCGCTTTGCGAATCAACGCAACCAATGCCTCCCGAACTTTCACAGCAGCCCCTGACGATCAGCTTCATGCCAAACAAATGGGGACAACTCGCGCAAAGTCTGTGCATCCTTATGGCGCAGGTATTGGTTGTAATGGCGCTGGCGCATATTGTTGTGTTCTGGGCTGTCTAGCTTCAAACGCTTGATGGTTTTTTTTGCATCTTGCATTTGCATTGCCAGCAAAGAGCTGTTGGGGCGAATTTCACCTGTAACCAGATTCAGCTCAAACGTATTGGCAGCGAGAACCATCGGATCAATCACATCGTTGTACTTGTTTTTAAGCCTGTTAGGTGCCAAACAAGACAATCGAAAGTTGCTCCATTCGTAAGCCAAATCAGGCCTAAGAGACTTAGGAACAAAATGATCCGTTGAGGCGGCACCAGACGGCCACTCAAAATATATGGCGAGATATGCACACACGCCTGAGTATGCAGACCACAACTGCTTATTTGAGTATGACCAGTATGTCGAGAATTTGGTACCCTTTGGAGCCGCAACACCAGGTGTAATACCATTTAGCGCCAACCATGCTGTGCCCCTCTGTCGAACCTCTGCATCAAAGTCCGTCGGCTCCGGCTGCAATGCAACGGGGATCATGACAACCACCCCTTGGTCTTGCAGATGTACCGCCAATTGAACAAGAAATCATCAGTTGGGCTCAAAGCCTCAACCAATTGAGCGTTCATTTTTTGAATACTCTGCACATCCGGTTCATTTTTTTCCAACAGTGCCGAAGCTCGCTTGATCAGCTCTTCGTACTCCAGCGCACGCCCGCTTTTCATATCGAAAGCATCACTTAACAACCAAGAGCCAGCGTTACCATGTTTCTCAAACTCACGCTCCCGCAACACAACTTTTTTACGCTCTAAATCCAAGTCAAACCACTTGTCTTTGGTGCTGTCAAAAATGGGCTCCACCGATGCCATCACCAATGGAGAATGGGTGGCCGTAATGACTTGCACGTCGGCGTTCTTAATCAGCGTCTGAGCCACAGCAAGCAGAGCGGGAATGATCTGCCGTTGCCACTGCGGGTGCAAGTGAGACTCCACCTCATCGATCAAAAAAACCACCTGATCGGTGGGCTTTTCTCCAAGCAAGCTGGCTGCCTTGCAATGCTCTTCCCAAGACCAAACCAACAAATAAACCAATGCCAAAATGCGGCGCATGCCCGCGGAGGCATGAAGCACAGCCACATCCTGCCCGTAAGGCATCCGAATCGTTGGAATGTCTCGCGCATCATCCAAACTGATGCGCGTCAAATTCCCTACCGACATGCTTTCTTTGCTCGAAGGAGACATGGCCTTGAGCACTTCTTGCAAACTTCGAAACGCCTTGCTTTTTTCCTTTTGCCACCCTGCCCAATCCATCACCAGACCCAAACAAAGCGGCTTGCCATCTTTGCCCATCAATCCGTCCCATACATCTGATGGGCTGAACACATAGGCAGGGATGCGATCCTGAACATCAACACCTTCTTGAGTTCGCCAATAATTTCGCGATGGGTCCCAAACCGCAAAGCTGCCATCGGCCATGGCATAAAACACAAGGCCGGGATTCGCGGGCCGTCCTGGGCGCCCCGTCCAGGCTCCATCTCTCGGCAAATAGGTGCTCACATAATCTTCTGTGCGACTTTTACCGGTGAATGAAAACCCCATTTCTGCATCGCCACCTTTGCCTGGAAGCGCTGTCTTGCCCGAAGTCAACCGCTGGTTGATCTCAGCAGGCCATTTGCGAGTCATGGCCCACCAGGCTATGTCCAGCAAAAAGCTCTTCCCCAAACCGTTGTCCCCGGTAATGAGGTTGAGGCGCTGGCCAAAATTCAAATTCATATGCGGGGCTGGCCCCACATTTTTCAGATGCAAATGCTTGAGCATGGTTCAACTTCCTCTAGGGAAAAATCTTCTTCAACTGCGAAGCGCTCATCAGCTGACATAAATAACTGTCGATTATCTGTTCCATCTTATGGCCTAGAGTTTTCGTGAAAAGAGCGACTAAAAATGGTATTTCTCGCTGCGGCGCTTAAAGGCCTGCTCCGAGCCTTCCATGATGTCAAGGACAGCGTCCGAAACATGGGCACGATCCAGCCCACCCTGCGCCAGCGCTTGTCCTTGCCCATCGCGAGCCTCCAACGCATAAATCAGCTCCGCGTCGGCATTGACTGGAAGATTAGCGTTGTGGGTTGCAATGATGAGTTGGCGCTTCAGCTTGGCCGACCGCAGGTCAGTGACCAAGGTTTTGTAAATGAAACTGGAATCCAATTCGTCTTCGGGCTGATCGATGACGATAGGCCCCTCCCCCCTGGCCAGCATCAAGTTCAGTAGCAGCGTATTTCGCTGTCCTTCTGACAAAGCTCCAGTCATGGAGCCAGCCACAGACTGATCGTCGCGAAGAAGATCGACGTCTATACCATCGCCTATGCGGGTCAAACGAATGTCTTCCCAGATAGGCTGAATATCTTCGCTGTCCAAGTGCTTGAGCATGGCAGGCTGAAGATCGTCGACCATCTGGCCATAAAAGTTGGGCAAAACGCAGTTGTCCGTTCGACCTGCCTCCAGTGTTTCCCAGGGTGTCGCCTCTTTGTCCCGGGTCCGCCATGAACCAAACAAGTCGTCACCAATCTCTTCCCAGTGACGCGCTAACTTGCCACGCCCATCCCGAGGAGCCAATCTCTTCCACAATTGACGAAACGATTCCAGGTCATTCATGAAGCTTGTTCTCAAGCGGACGGTGTTTGATGCCACCTTAGACTGAATGTCATCAGCCGTTTGCTTGCGCACATCGAATTGCTTGCGCCACAAAGCGTGCAGTGCCATCAGCGTCGGTTCGAACTCAGCCGCTTGTAACTTGACCTTGGAGAGTGCTGCAGTACGGTCGACCACAATCTTGAACTTGCCTTGCCGATCCTCTTCCAGCTCCTGTAAGCGTGCAATATCTTCTTCCTGAATACCTTTTAAAGCGCAAGCAGCCCGAAAAGCATCTTGATCTGCCTCAATAGCGCCCAAAACTGGTCCTGTCGAATCCGACCCCAGAAGCTCACCAACTAAGAGCTGGTACTCGGCCAAAGCACTGGCGATGCCATCGATCAGCATAGCTCTGGCTTGCTCAAGCGACACTATTTTCGAGACAAACCATTCAGCATTCGGCCAAGCGCCAGCATCGTCCGGTAGGGCTGTCCCCTGAATAATCAGCGATTGGCGTGCTATCTCTACAGCAGCAACTTCTGCCTTGAACTGCTCTTGCAAGGATGCCAAGAATCGGCGCGCTTGTAGGGCCGATTGGTTCCGCTTTGAGTCGCCTTGCAGGGCTGCTCGCGCTTCTAATTGGCGAGTCAACTCAGTCGCTTCCTGTTGGGCCACACTGATCTCCTGCGCCAGGCGCCTTTCATCACGACGCGCTTGGAACAGGGCTTTCAGCGTACCTTTAAGCTCCCGCTCTTTGGCATTCAACTCAATCAACTCTGTCCCACTGGACGCATCGATCAAGGCCAGCACCTGTGCTTGACCTTGCGCACCACTGGTCATACGGCTGAGTTCACCTTGACTGAAAAACTGAGCTTGCAGCTGCCGTGTCACGGTGTTGAGGTCAGAAACTTCACGACCCTCAATACGCCGCTGAAGGCCGACTTTGCGGGATGGTTCATAGACCAATGTGTCACTCACGCCACCCCCTGCCTCAAAAGCTATGCGAATTTCCGCCGCCTCGCCGAGGGACTCTTTCAACTGGGTTCGCTTCCGGCTCAGCGCGGCATCTTGGTCTTTACTTGATGCATCGTCCTGGTTGAGGGCAAAACGCATGTATTCCAGCAAGGATGATTTACCACTACCTCGACCACCGATCACACAGTTCAGACTTTCTGAAAAACTCAACTCTTGGTCCGCCAGGAACTTGGCCCCCTTGACTGAAACACTCGTGATGCGCGGATGCCTCAGCGCATCGCTAGGGCGAGATCCAGACAGCCGAATGCGCGACTGAGGATCCAGAAAAGCTTGCCTAAGTGCCTCTACAGATGGTCGGGACATCTTCAACCATGTGTGGCGGTAGCCAATGGAGTTGGCGGCAGGTTCTCCGTTTTCGTCCCGCTTCAACGATTTCGCGTCTGAAGACATTACGTATGCGGGATGACGGTCCGATCTGGCCCAGGCTTTGTCGCGGCCCTCAACAACATCGAGTATTTTTCGCACTGGCGGGTTGGCGGTGACTTCTAAGGCCTGTAGCTTGTGGTTCTTGTAGTCCTCAATGTTGCGCGGGTCGTTCAGCAGACCATCGTTCTGATCGGCGTGCGCTGCGATCACGATGCCGTTGTGCTGCTCTTGGACGAGCTCAATGAGCTCCTTCAAACTCACGTTGGCTCCGTTCCTTCGGAGTGGCATGGGCTGCCCCTGCCTGAAGCGCTCGTTCTCATCAAGCCCCAGCTTGCAAAGTAGCCGGTTGATGCGCCATACATGGCTGGCCTTCTTCGCGGGCTCAAAAAGGCAAAGTACGTGGTAGCCGATGTCGATCTCAAACCCAGGCAAGATGTGCAGCGGCTGCTTGCATAGTTCCTTTGCCACAGACTTGTTCTGCTCCACCAAATGCGTCATGAACCAGTCCCGTGGGTCCGTCTTCTGCGAAAAGTTGTGATCTGTCACACCAATCAGCTCCAGACCTACTTCGTGACAGCGACGCAGATAAGCCTGAGCGACCTCCTGCAAGCGACGTTCATCCGGCTTGGCTGGTGCGACATTCCCATGGGCGTCTGGCACCGGCGCAACCATAGGTCGACGGGGCTCCGGCAACCTCGTATCTGGGTCACCCCAATGCGCAGCATCCTCAGGGGTTTGAACCTGAAAATCGCACTTAAACCACCGCATCCCCTCGTAATCAGCCACGGTGCGCCTCCTTGGCTGCCTGCTTCTCCGCCAGCGACAAATGGTGATCGTTGATCCGATCGCCCGCGAACTTGTGGAACCAAGGCGCACTCTCCACATCCTTACCCCGGTCTTTGTCCCAGGTGATGTTGAGCTTGGGCTTTTTGTTGTGGCGCAGGACTTCGGCGGTCATGAAGGGACGGATGTTCATTCGTACGCCATCGTTCAGGTCGGGGTTCCATCCGATGGGCTGTTCGGCCAGGGGCTTCCAGCGCACGAAGATGTCGTAGGGCTTTTCACCCTCCAAGATCAACTCCAAACGGCGCTTGAGGTCGAGTGCTGCCGCCAGTCGGGTTAGGGCTCCATCCACACCATCGCGCACACCACCTTCTTGCTGGCGAATCCAGGCACCTAAGTAGGTGTGGATCAGGCGCTCCAGGTTTTTGGTGTCGAGCTTGTGGTAGTTGACCAGCGCAGCAAAGCCGTCTTTCAGGCCATCCCACACATGCCAGATGAAGGGCCGGTGATGGAAGCGCTTGGCGTGCTGCTCGAAAAACTTTTCGCGCAACCAAACGTCCAACCCCTTACCTGCCCAATCGGCGTCGGCCAGCATTTTGTCCAGTACGGCGGGCTTCCAGCTGCCGGGCTGAACCGTCTCCCAAGAGGCAATCAAGAGCTTGAGCAAGCGATCATGCGCTGCAGGCTCGCCGCGCACCGAGGGCAGGCAGACGATGCCATCGTCGTCGGTGTGATCGGCGAGCGGTTCGATGCGGGCAATCCAGGTGCGGGCCTCTTCGGCCAGTTCCATCGCCGTGTCGGTCTCGGCCGGCCAGCGATAGCCGGCGAGGCGGGCGACGGCCACTTGCAGCGGGTCGGTGGCGAGCTGCGGATGGCCGTGGAACAGCCATTGGGTGGGGTCGTCTGAATGCGGCTTAGGCAGGCCCTCCGGATAGCGCTCAGCGGCAACTTGTTGCCAGCGCGCGAGGTCGAAGGGCACCTTGACCAGCGTGGCGTTTGTGACGTTGACCTTCTGGTCTATTCGACGTACGGCCTCGTTGTATTCGAGGGAGGAACAGAAGCACCAAATGGCAGGAAGGTGGGTGGGCTCTAAGGGAACAAGCGTCGCACAGTTCATATCCCACGGGCTACCGGCATTAAGCGTAGCGGGCAGTTCGCGCATCTGACGAACTGCAACGCCCTTGCTGTTCCATGCGACCTGCCCCTGAATTCGAGCTGCTTCGGAGCGAGCAAGCGTGCCCGCGCCGTTTTCCCAGTGGAAGACTTGTTCACGTCCATCGAAGTGGGCGGTATCGTCGCCTGTGGATTGCAGGCTCTTCCATGCCTTGCCCCACAACCGTTGCTCCCAGAAGCACTGGATGTACCTTGGGTTATCCCCTGTCGTAATGCCTTGGTAAGAGCGAGCAAATCGTTCAAGCAACGGCAGTTCGGACGCCTCATCAAGCACAATCCGCGCATCCGGATTCGCCAACTGGCTCTTCTGGCTGACCGCCATCACTTTGCCGTCCCGAAGTAGCGCCGATTTCTCTTGAGGGCCCCTGGGCGCGCTGGCATCTACGCCGTGCAGCTGACAGCCCTCCGCCGTCTTGGCGTTGGTCTGGGTCAGTAGGATGATGAACGCCCCTGCAGCCTGCGAGCTGTCGAAGCCGCCTTCGCCGAGACGAGCTAGCAGGTTCCACTGCACTGACGTGAGCAGCGATTCACGCTGTTTCTTGTAGCTGGTGAGGAACAGCCAGTTCTGCGGCATGACAATTTGCACGACGCCGGAGCCCTGGTCGCGGCTCAGTTCCAGGCAGCGCTCCAGGAAGACGTTGGCTAGGTCGTTCTTGGCCTCGGGGTAGTGGACGTCGCAATAGTCCTTCAGCGTGTCGTTCTGCTTGCCGCGCGCCAGGTACGGAACGTTGGTTACTACCAAGTGGTAGCGCCCATCCAACAGCCGGGCCGCATCCAGCAGGCCCCTGGCGGTGAGCGCCATATCCCAGCTGTCGTCCTGCAGCTCGCTGGCCTGCCCCCACAGCGTGGCCGGGCGCTCGGTCGCCAACGCTCGCCCCAGCAGGTCGCGCAGCGTTTCAAAGCTAGACGTGGCCAGGTCGTTCTTCAGGCTGCGCGCCGAGTCCAGCAGGCTTCCCAGGAGTGGTGCCTGTGCGAAGCTGGCGTGCAACAGGCGCAGCTCCTGCCGCAGGTACGCGGCGTTGGCGGCGTCGTCCGGCACCAGGGCCATCCAGTCCTCGGGCTTGGCGGCCACCTTCAGGCCGCAGCAGGCCACCTGTGGCGCAGGCATGTCGGCGCGCACACCCAGCGGGTCGCCGTTTTCGTCCGGGAAGCGCCAGGCCGTCAGGGCCAGTGCGAAGACAGCAATTTCCACGCAACGGGCGTCCAGCTCTAGTCCGTGCAGGTTGTCGGCCAGCACGGCGTCCACCGCATCCATCGCGCTCAGGCCCTCGGCCGCCATGCGCATGGGCACCAGCAGCAGGAAGGCCGCTACCAGGAAGTGGCCCGAGCCGCAACAGGGGTCCAGAAGCGTGAAGTCTTCCAACCGGTCGGGCCAGCCCTCGAACTTGCCGGCGGCCGGCGTGCCGTCGTCCAGCGTGCGCAGATAGGTCAGCGGCACGGGGCAGGTTTGGCCAGGGTAGCGTGTGGCCCACCAAGCGCCCAGTGAGTTATGCAAAAGGAAGTCCACCATGTAGGGCTCGGTGAAAAGCTGGGTGACGGCGGGCAACTCGTCTGCGCCAATCTTGACTTCGGATGCGTTGACTTCGTCTTTGCGTTTGGCTTGCCAGAACTGGTACACCCAGCCCAGGCTGTCGCTGGCTTTGAAAACTTCTTCGGGAAGAACCGATAACAGGCTTTCGAGTTTGCGTTGGTGCTCGATGGCAAAGGCCATGTCAAACACGGGGTGCTGTGGCTTGAAGACTTGCGGCAGCATGCGAGCGGCCAGCTTGCCTGCCAAGTCCCAACCGGTTTTAGCGCCCAGACTGGTAGCTGGGTCTTGCGCCATTTCTTCGCACTCAGCCAGGGTGACAGGTGCACCCGGCTCCCATAGCAACAAGCCGTTTTCTGCCAAAAAGCGGGCAAACAGCATGCGGTGCCAATGCTCGTAAGCGGTCTCCCACACCAGGTGGCGAATGCTTTGACTGTCGTCCGCTGCCTTGACATCGCCCAAAGCACGGCCGTGCGCACGCAGGCGGCGGCGCAGGGCTTTTTGCTCGTCAGTCAAATAGTCAGGCGCTTTGCCCTCACCTACCGCCAGTTGCACCAAGGCCGCCGTGGCCGCTATCTCGGCCACATCGCGGGCGGCTTTGACGGTGTTTTCTAGCTGCGTGCGCAGGGGTTTGGGCAGGGGGTGCTGTGCGGCCATCATGCGGTTGGTGTTCTACAAAAAAGGGGCGCTCAAAGTCGGTGGGGATTGTGCGCAAAAAAAGGACGCGATTGGGAGGGACAAGCTGGTGTCAAATGCGTCGCAGTGTCCAGGCAGGGAAAGCGGTTGCCCAGCGCTGAGGGTTGAGCATGGAGCAACTCACACCCAGCTCGCGCTGCCAGCGCGGGCCTGCCATGCCCACGGGCAGGGTTTGGCGCAGTTCTTTGTTCAACACACCCAAAAGTCCATTGTCCAGCGTCAGCAGGCACAGGTAACGCACGGGTTTGTCGGGCACCCCCTCTGGGCGCTCAGACCAGCGATACAGCCAGGTGTCGCGAAATTTGTGCACCAACACATTCATGAGGTGGTTGACTGACTGGCGGCGTTTACTTTGTTGGTCTGCCGTGGTGGCGGCCTTGAAGTTGTAATCGTCGGGGGCGTGAAAGTCTTTGATCTCGATGAAGAGCGTGTCGGTAGGCAGCTCGACCACAAGGTCCACCGCTTTCATGGCGTGCGAGAGCCCATGGAAACGAGGGGCGATCTTGGCCTGCTGGTCAAAGACGTACGCATCAAGTGCGCCCGGAAAGTCAAACTCGAACCCATCTGCTTGAATTTTCATTGACCCAACTCCCCCATTTGCTGGCGGATGTCGCGGTCGGCCAGTGCGCCCAAGGTGTCGTCAATGGCGTTGGGCTGCAGGTCGTCATAACGCGTGAACGAGGCGACCTGTAGGTTTCTATCGGCATCGCGAAAAAGGCTGTGGTACTGAACTTTGTCTTGTGTTTTGACTTGAAGGTCAAATTCTTTGAGGAGGTTGTAGTTGTGCGAGGTGATGAATACCTGTACGCCCAACCTTTGCAACTCAATGAGAATTTCCACCACGGTGCGCATGAGCTTAGGGTTGAGGTTGGCCTCGGGTTCATCCCAGAGCAGGACACTGCCATCCAACAGCGTGCCGTTTTGAATCAATATCCAAAGCAGCCCCAGCTTACGGATGCCCTCGGCCAGCAAAGTGAATTCGAGTTCGCCTTGGGGACTTTTGAGAAAAAACTCTTCATTGCGTGAAATAACTTTGCCTTCCATAGACTGCTGCAAGATGTCTAACAGGCTCTTGCGGTCTTTGTCGGTCGGGCCTTTGAGTGTGCCCAAAAACGCACGATCGATGATGTCGGCATACACCTCTTCGAAGTGGATGTGCCTCAGGCTGTAGAGCGAGCGAAAGCCTGGCGCGTTGGCCATCATGTCTTTGACAGGGATGTACACCGAGGTCAAGGGGTGTTCTTGCCATTGCTTGAACGCGCCCGATATGGTGGCTTTCGCGGGCTCCTTGGTGTGGTTGGACATGGACAAACGCAGGGCGATGGTTTTGGTTTGACCATCCACTTGCACCTTGCGTGCGACCTCAACGCTGCCTGTACTGCTGTTTTTACGTCGCTTGACCAAGCGGCCAATTTGCTCACCCGATGGCAAAAACACACGGTTGATTTTTTCTGCGAACGACTTTTGGCTGGTGCTGACATCGCATGCGGCGTAGATCAGTTTGAGCAGGTGGGTTTTACCGCATCCGTTTTCACCAATGATGATGTTGAGGCCAGGTGAAAAGCTCAGGTTGAGTTTTTCAAACGCGGTGAACCGCTCAAGTTTGATGTGATCTAGCATGTCGCATCCTTTGCCCCCAATCGAAGGCTAAAAAAAGAAACCCGCCCTGGGAGCACTGTGCAGTCGCCAAAGCGAAGGCCTGAAGTGTGGCGGGTGTTGTTGGTGTCATTTTCTCACACGGTCCAAAGGGCTGGCCTGAGGGTTTTCATAGGGAAATCGGGTGGCCTTGACCCAGCTTGTCGCGCAAAAGCTTTTCCACTTCGAGCAACCAAGCCTTGAGTTCAGCCTCATCGTTGAGGGTGCGCTTGGGCAGAGAAATTTGAACCACATTGGGCTTGAGCAGTTGCACGGCAGCATGGCGAGCCGCATCAAAGCGGCTGGGCAGCGCCTGGGTTTTCGAGACCCAGTGGTCCAGGTCGCAGTCGTCCAATGCGTCTTGCAACTGCTCTGGGGTGCTCAGCTGCACAGCATCGGGGGCGCTCAGGTGGTGCTTGGCGGTGAGGTCTTGGCGCTGGGCATCGGTGAGCTTGTTCCACTCGGCATCGGCAAAAAGTTGGCTTTGTTGCTGGGCATAGGCCTGGCCAAAGGCGTCGAGCTTGGCGTTCAGGGCCTGTCGCAGCAAGTTAACCGTTTTATCAAGCAACGGACGAACGGCATCAGGATCAGCCAAAAGACTGCGCTGTGATTCGATGGCGTCCAGCTCGGCCTTCAGGTTGGCATAAGGCCCGAGGGTTTGCGCGTGACGCAGCAATTCCTTGAGCTGACTCCAAACGGACAGTCGCTTGGCAATGACCTCGGCTGTTTGGGTCCAGTCTTTGGACAGTGTGAGCAGTTCGTCGTAACTGTTAAACAACTCCAGCAGCTGGGCATTGCCAGACTGGGCTTCAATGGCCTCCACTACGGTCAGCTTGGGGGACTCGGGTGCAGGAGCCTGCCCCCCTGCTTTACTGGCCTGGTCACGCAATTTGGCCAGCAGCGTGGGCACTTTGGTCTGCTCTTCTTTGGGCTGGCAGGGCACGCCCACCTGATTGAACAGCTGCCTGATTTTGATAAGCTGAGGCGGCGTGATGGTGATGGATTCGCGCTGAAAGTTGGCCTGGGTGAGGCGAGCACGATCCAGACTTCCTGCATCGACGGGTCTATTTAAAGCATCCGAAGCTTTGATATGCCCTGCGGCAAGCAGTGCGTAGAGTGCGCCATCGATCGCGTCACGGGGCCAGCCATAAGGCGGGCCTTCAAAATGATCTCGAATATCCGAACCTTTTTTGCTCAAGCCTATGAACGCAAGCAATTTGACACATACGGGGTGGTTGTCTGCATCTTGTGTGTGTCCCACAGCTCTCATGGCCTCAAGATTGCCATTTCTAGACTGTTCGAGCACTCTGCTCCACTGGTCATGGTCAGCGGCGTCAAACTGGTTGTACAAACGAATGACCGACGACTTGGCTGCACGGTTGATGCGATCGGCCAAGTCTTGGCCGTCAGTGGCTTCTTGGCCACCTGCCATAAACAGACGCGCACCCACCATTAATTTATCGAGCAGGTCGGCCAATTCTTTCTCTGCGTTGCGCTGACGGCTTTCCATAGAGCGCTGTGCGTCGCGCCCCTCTTCAGTCGATGGGCTGCCTTTCTTTTGCAATGTGTTGCGAGCGGCTTCCAAGGCGACGATGGCATTGGACAAGTCAGTTTTGTTTTGGGCTGGTAAAAATGCAAACAAGGTAGGGTTGTCAGCCCCTTTGGCCTTGGCCTCTGCGATCACCGAGCGTTCTTCGTTTTGCCACCCGTCTTGAACCCAGAGATATAGGTTTTTATCGTGGTCGCGTGGAAGTGAGTCGTCATACCAAGGAGTGAGCTTGCGATCAACGTTGTCTCGGCCTTGAACCACGCGGACTTTTCTCAGAACTTCACCATAGCGGGTCTTCAGCAACTCGGCGCGTTTTTGCTCGATGCGCTGGGGTGATGACTTGAAGTCAGCCTCTTGCGCTCGATATTCGTCGTACCAAGCACTGGATTCCCGGGTTTGCAAACGATATTCGGTGCCAGTGCCACCAGCTAAAGCCATGACCAAGCGATCTTTGTTTTGTAGCTGGTCCAGCAAGGCGGGCAAGGCTTTGCGTAATTCCGACGAACCAGCAGACAAATCGGTCACCAACAGGTCGGCCAATACGTCTTCAGTGGCTTTGAGCCCCAAGTCCACGGCAGCATCGGCTGGCAGCTTGTTGATGAGGTAAATCAACTTGAGGAGTTTGGCTTTGAGTTGACTGTCCGCATCGCCCGCTGAAAATTTTTGGACGTTCTCAAAAACCTCCTTGGGCAACTGAGCGGTCGACACCAAGTTGGGCGCAATTTGGTCGTACAAAAAGTCGCCTGAAACCACATGGCCCAAGGGTTCATTGGCTGTGGCCAAAACGGCTTCGTGCACCACACGCAATTGGCTGCGCAACTGAGACACCGTCCCCGTGGTGTCGATGGTGCGCAATACACGCTCCCAAAAACGACGGCGAACTGGCAGCAGCGGGTAATCCGACGTCATCTGTGACTCGTCTTCAGTCACATGTTCCAGCTTGGTACCCCGCAAATGGCGAGAAATTTCACCCAAGTTGGCCCGCCAAATAGTTTCAATTTGGGGTTGAGCCGATGGTTTTTTGGCCAAGATGATTTGGCGGGTAACGTTCTCTACGTCCCAGTCGCCCAACATGACTTGCACCGGAAAGCGCCCCATGAGTCGCTGCAAATTGGGCATTCCAGACAGTGCCGATTGGCCCGTGCCCACAAACAACAGCTGCCCATTGAACTTCTTGGACAGTGTCTCGGTCACCTCTTGAATTTGGAAAGCTTTTTCCGCGTCAGCGCCGATGTATTGCTGCACCTCGTCCAAAACCACCAGGGTCAAGGGAAACTTGCCGTTGTTCGACAGAGTTGCCTCAATGGCAGCAACCATTTGCTCGCTAGTGATGTCAGTGACCTGCGGAAATTGCGCTTTCAACACTTGCCGAACTTCCGCTTCGGACGATCCCAGGCCTGGCTGGACCTTCAAAAGCGCTTTGGCTAGGTGCCCCGACACATACATGTGCGGCAGTTCTTGCTCCAGGGTTTTACCCACTGCTTTCAGCTCTGCTTGCAATTTTTCGACGAGTTCTTCTTTTTGCAACCAGAGCACAAACTGCGCTTGGTTGAATTGCTCAGGCAAACCTTTGGACTTGAAAATAATGCTCAGCAATGCCAAGCGCACTTTGTCGCCTGCACCTGCACCCAACTTGCCCGCGGCTGCATGTAAACCACCCAGGCGTTTGCCTTGTGTCGTGAGTTCTTTCAGGTGTTCAATGACACCATCAGGCAATTTGGCAATGCTTCTGGCGGCCGCGCCATCAGCAAACATGTAATCGGTCCACAAAGTACGGAGCATTTTGGCCAAGTGGGATTTACCACTTCCATAAAAGCCAGAGACCCAGACGCCGGGCTGCTCAGTCTTGGAGCTCAAGTTCATCAGGAACTTGTCCAAGATGGTCTCAATGCCTTTTTCGTACTGACCGTCACATACGAAGGTTTCAAGCTCGTAGCGAAGAATCGATTGCGCCGCCTCGGAATGGTCCTCCGATACTTCTGCGACACCATTGTTCACCAGGCGGTTGCCTTGCGGTGCTTTGTTATAAATGTCCCTGTTGATCATGGTCATTGCTCTTTGGGTTTTATTCAATTCGATTCGTTGGCGGTCAGCGGAATGGCCAGGTAATTCCAGCCGTCGCGTGCGTCAAGCAGTCTGTAGGTGTGGCTATCGGGATGGTGTTCACCCGGGAAAAAGACCAACAGTCGGCCTTTGATGACGTCCTTGATGCCCTCCACAACGGTAGACACCCGTGCCAGGCCAAACAGACTCCCAACCCCTAGCAACGCGACAACTGTGTTGTTGTCAGATGTTTGTTGTATCTGCTCTGTGAGTTGGTCAATCAACTCATTGACGAATTGCATCAATTCGCCTGTTTGGTAACCCGCCAAGTCTTCGGGGGATTCAAAGTAAGCGTCACGGTACTCTTGCTTAGCCATCCATTCAGGAAAGGCGTTGGTCACGTCAATCAACAGCCATTTCTTTTGGGCTTGTTGCGTGGCCAGCTGGAATTCACCAACATTCGCTCGCAGGCGCAGTTCATCTGTCTTGTCATAGACGGCAAAAATGACACGCTGGATTCCAGCAATGCCCTCTTGCCATGGCACGGTCAAGTGCTGTTTGAAAGCGGCTACGAGCTTACTGACTTTAGAGCTCATGGGTTAGTTCCTGGCGAATTTGATCTTCTGCGGGCGTCAGGCTGTCCGGAAACCGCACTTCTTTGACGCCACCTGCATTGAGGAAAATGATCAGCCCACGGTGGTAAGCAGCATTGGCCAAAGATTCAATGGCTTGTTCTGAACCGGGTATGAGCTTGCACCAACTGGACGTGAACAGGCGCTGTCCGGACATGCCTTGCAAGTGCCCCATGAACAAGCACATGGCCACGTTAGCTGGCGTGATGACTGGCTGAGATCGCGTTTTACGATTACGACCTGCCAAATACCCAGCAAATGTCCAAGTGCCATTCACGTTTTGGGCAAATGACTTTAAAGATGCCGTGCTGAACCGGTCTGGGTAGGACTGCGCCAAAAGCGCTTCAAGGTCTTCACGGCTGACGTGTTGGCCTTCGTGTTTTTGCAAGATGAATTCTTGAGTCCCTGCCAATAATGGATCTCTAGCTATCGCCATTGTCAAAGCCAAGACAGGCTGAGCTTGCTGGTCAGCAGCCCACAGACGGCGCAACGTTCGAAACAAAGGGAATTTGAGGTCCAATCCATACAAGGTAACCAGATGCCGATACGCGAGTTCTCGTGCCTTTTTGGTGGGTTTGCCCAGCACATTCAAATCGATAACTTGATAGGCGTACTCAGGTTCACTCGCTTCTTGCGGAACCGCTGCAAGCAGCACCTTCAAGTCGTCCAGCATCATGGTCCGGGCGGCATGCGGGCCATTTGTCCCAAAGCGGAAACCGAGTTGGGAGAGCAGATCATTGCGACGATCAGACATGAAGTGCTTATTCTGAAATAAAAAACATAAACTGCCCTTGAGCTTAACTGAGGAAAAGCCTATTTCTGAATGGATCTTCCTGCCGTGGTTTTGCAGAATGAACCTACAAAGGCTCACTCAAGGCTCCCAAGTGCTGTATGAAACCACACCCCTGGTGCCTGAGTCTTCATTAACCACTCCATTGAGCACAATCAAGGTGTTTAAATTTGCACCCCACAAGCTCTTCTTCTGAGCCTGTCGCCCCGCACCATCACAGCCTTCACCAACCCAAAGAGCCCGTGATGACCCAACCAACGATTGTTTTTTCTCCGCTACAAGCGGGTGTACCCGCTTCGGGCGGTGTTTTGGATGTGCTGGTACGTGTGCAAGCCCCCGACCGTCCTGCCGATTTGGATGCGCCGCACAGTCCCAAGCGCTTGGCGCTGGTGGTGGACCGCTCGGGCAGCATGGCGGGTCAGCCGCTGGACGAGGCTTTGCTCTGTGTGCGGCACATTGCCAACCACCTCTCGCCGCAAGACGCTTTGGCGCTGGTGGTCTATGACGACAAGGTGGACACCTTGCTGCCTTTGCAGCCCATGCATTCGGCCGACGGGGTGGCCAAAGCCATTGCAGGCGTGCAAGCGGGCGGCATGACCAATTTGCACGGCGGCTGGCTGGCCGGTGCCCAGCAGCTGGAAGGCGGCACAGACCAAGCCGTGGCGCAAACGGTGTCGCGGGTAATTTTGTTGTCTGACGGGCAAGCCAACCATGGTGAGACGGATTTGTCGGCCATCGAGGCGCAATGCCGCGAGTGGCTGGCCCGGGGCGTGACCACCACCACGGTGGGCTTGGGCCAGGGTTTCAACGAGGACTTGATGATCGGCATGGCCCGTGCGGGCGGCGGGCAAAACTATTACGGCCAGACGGCGGCCGACCTGTACGACAGCTTTGCCGAAGAGCTGGCTTTGCTGCAAGCCCTGTATGGGCGGCAGATCGGGCTCAAGCTTTTGCCTGCGGCGGGCGTGATCGTCGAGATGCTCAGCCCCGCCATGCAGCAGCCCGATGGCAGCTGGCGCATGACCGACCTGGCCTGGGGTGCAGAGGCTTGGGTGGCTGTGCGCTTGCACTTGAGCCCCGGCGCAGCAGGCTCGCACCGCGACTTGCTGGCCGCTAGCGTGAGCGGTACTGCGCTGGACGGCACGCCCTGGCAAGCGCATGCCCCGGTGCTGCAGTTGCCCGCACTGGATGCGGTTGCCTTGCAAGCCTTGTCCCGCGACGAGATGGCCCACAACCGCCTGGAAGAGTTGGCCTTTTCCAAGGCATCTGAACAATTGCGCAAAGTGGCCAAAGACGGTGACCTTGCCGCCACCAAGCGTGCTTTGGACGCCCTGGAAAAGCGCTTTGGCCAACACCCCTGGCTGAGCGCCAAGATTGCCCAGCTGCGGCACCTGGCCGATGAAGACACAGTGCTGATGGCCAAAGAAGTGCGCTACTCCATGATGCGCATGTCCAACCGTCTGGCCTCCAAGTCCGAGATGGCTTATTTGGACGATGAAACGCATGTGGACGAATCCATCATGCCCTCGTTCTTGCGCAAGAAAGTGAGCGAGGGCAAGGGGAAGGTGCGGGAATCATGACTAGCATTGCCGGCTACGACCTCAAATCAACCCCATGTTGCGGCGCAACCTACAGCACGCCCCGTTATCGATCCATGAACTTCATGGCGTGGGAATACTGGACCGATGGCTATCGTGAGGGTTCCTTGATGCCCAATGACCAAGGCCTGCGCCAATGCAAATGCGGCAACTTCTATTTGCTCAGTGAGCTGCAATGGATCAGCCAAGTCGAAGAAACGGATGCACCCTACACAAAGGGGGTCTCGCCCGATGAACTGCCCCAAGCCATTGCCCAGGCTCGAACCCCAGAGATTGAAATCGCTGCCCGTCTTTGCTATTGGCAACATCTGAATCACGACTATCGGGAACGCTATCGAGCGCACCGCGATGCAGAAGAAGCCGCCACCAAAGCCGCATGGCGTCTCGCCAATCCTGACCTTCGCAGCTGGTGGCAAAAGTTCCGCAAGGCACCGACCCTGCAGTACGTGAAAGCTGCAGATAGCCCTTTCACGTATCCGCCGTTTGAGCCTACAGATGAACAGCGCGCCAACATGAAAGCGCTGCTGCAATTGGTTCCGACAAGCGAAAGCCACGGATTGAACCTGTATGAAATTGCAGAGTTGCATCGCGAGCTGGGCGAGTTTGAGCAAGCGGCATATGCCATGCAGCAGATCCCCGAAGACGATGAAACTGTGACGCAACAGGTGATGCATCGCTTGATCAACGAAAAAGAAATTGCGCCCATGCGCTACCGTATGTGATGGAGAGGGGCCTTTCAAAACTGTGGCAATATAAAAAAAGAAAGGTGCACCCAATGGCAAAGAAAAACGTTGATGAATTGATTTCCATGGCCCAAGCTGCAACAAAGCAGGCCGCCGATACAGGCATTGCTGCAGACAGCTCTCAAGAGTTGATGGATGCGATCCAATCCGCCGCCGCGAAGCTCAAACGAGCCGCTGGTGCCGACAGTGAGCTGGCAGCATTGGTGGACCAAGTGCAAGCCCTGGCCAAGCAATCAGAGAATAAGTAATTTGTCGTTGGCCTTGCGGCGCTCCCTGAACCATGTGCGCCCACTACGAATCGACTTGCGATGAAACTGGCGCTTGCCGCATGCCCTTCAGTGTGGGTCACACAGATTGCACCACCAACAAGTTATTCGGAAGAGATCAATGGAGTCATCACAATCAGAGGCCAGGAAGCAAAGGATCCTTGACGTGGTTCCGTTGCTTGTTAAGCTAGGACAAAGCGAAGACCTTGCTGTTTTGGGTGGTCTGGCACGACCCTCGGGGTCCGAATTTGGAGTATTTTGGAAAGAATGGGATACCGTAATCAAAGGCTGGGAGCCCGCTGACGTTGCTCACTTAATCAAGGGGCTCACCCTCTATGAAAAATTTTTCAACACTGGCTTCGGCAGCGTCCCCCCTGTAGCACAGCTGTTTCATTTGTATTCCTGGGCAGTAAAACCCAGCGAAAGTGCTTTGCTTGCAGATTGGATATTGGCCCCCGATGGCCACCCCAAACTGCCCCACTTATGGCCGGTCAAACTGCCCCAGGCAAGACGGCACAATTATGACGTTTCCGGGCCAATGGCGATGCGGGCGGCGGCTTCCTTGAGCCGGTAGCTCT
>Ga0228700_1001069_pt1 | contig 19716 bp, 19 predicted proteins | sample McNCre317_Aug_MG_FD_178019 | JGI IMG/M metagenome (GOLD analysis project Ga0228700, IMG submission 178019) | Freshwater microbial communities from McNutts Creek, Athens, Georgia, United States - 3-17_Aug_MG | ecosystem: Environmental > Aquatic > Freshwater > Creek | place: USA: Georgia...
GGGTTGAATTGGGATGAGGCGCATTGAGTTGGCGTTGTGTTTCTTTATTGGGGAACCACAAACGTCGAACGTGTTTGAGAGGTTGAACCTTTCCCCTTGTCTTCATCTGCTAGTTCAAAAATCAAGGGGACAATTTTTCCTGTATGCGTGATGGCTGTTGCTGCGGCCATGCGAACGGTCACGGGCAAAGTGACGGCTTGAGCGGGAGGCAAGGTGAGTTTGGCATCGGATTGCAGTGAGATGCCTGTATGTTCAGCGAGTTGTATTTGGATGTGCTTGTTGGAGTCGGTGGCGTTCATGATTTGCAATCGGTAGACGTTTTCAATGTCTCCCTCTGCAACTTGACGGGCCATCACGCCCCGGTCACGTATGACATTTAAACGCAATTCAGGCCTATATGCAAAGCTCAGTGCCAATACCATGCTTGTCATGCCCAGTAACGTGCCGTACACCACCACGCGTGGGCGTAACCAAGCAGACCGTACCGCCTGAGTCTGACCTTTGGGATGCGAGAGTTCAGCCAAAGAGGCTAGGCGAATCAGGCCTCGTGGTTGGTTTAATTTGTCCATCACTTCATTGCAGGCGTCAATACACAAGCCGCAGCTAATGCAAGCGGCTTGCAATCCTTGGCGAATGTCAATGCCGGTGGGACACACTTGAACGCACCAAGTGCAATCAACGCACGCGCCACGCGTTGCACTTGCGTGGCGTTGACGCGGTTCTCCGCGACGATGGTCGTAAGCGACATTGAAGGTGTTGGTGTCCATCAATGAGCCTTGAAAACGACCGTAAGGACACATATGTAGACATACTTTTTCGCGTAACAAACCAGCATGCACATAGGTGGCTAAACCGTAAAACCCAGTCCAAAATATCTCCCAAACTCCCCAGTTGAAGGCGGTAATATTGGTGAGCAAGGTGGTGATGGGGGTGAAGTAGCCTACCAGTGTCAAACCCGTCCATGCGGAAATCAATACCCAGATCGCATGTTTACTCCCTCGGCGTATGAGTTTTTCTGAATTCCAAGCGCTGCTATCTAAGCGCAGTCGGCGGTGTCGGTTGCCTTCTACCTTTTCTTCAATCCACATGAACATGGCGGTGTATACGGTTTGAGGACATGCGAAGCCGCACCAAAAGCGTCCCACAACGGTCGTGACAAAAAACAGCAACAAGGCAGCGACTACCAGTAAGCCTGCGAGGTAAATCAGGTCTTGGGGATAGAGGACAGCATGGAAAATGTAAAAGCGCCGCATTTCCAAATCAAACAACACGGCTTGTCGCCCGTTGAGTGACAGCCAAGGCAGGCCGTAATAAATCAATTGTGTGAGCGCAAGCATGACCCAACGCCATCTCGCAAACTTTCCCCATACAGTGCGTGCTTGAATCTTTCCTTCGGGCGTAGGCGTGGCGGGATGAATCGGAATGATGCGAATTGTGTGAGGCATTGGGAGTTTTTCCTGGCTGAACAGTCGATGCCAGAATGGTTCATTTTTTCAATCTGATGCACAAGATTCAGATTTGATGAAAAAATACCGTATCAGATGATGTTTGGAGTGTTCGCATGTCAAGACTCCCGCTTTACCAACAATTGGCCGCCGACTTAGCTCAAGGCATTCGTTCGGGGGCGTTTCAGGTTGGGAACCGTCTGCCATCGGTGCGTGCGTTGTGTATGCAGCGAGGCATCAGCCCTGCTACGGTGTTTCAAGCCTACGCATGGTTAGAAGATCGTGGATTGGTGGAGCGCCGAGCACGCTCTGGTTTTTTTGTTTGCCCCCACTTGACCTTGGGCACTCCTGTGATGATGGCCGCGACCCCCACGCGTCGAGCGACACCTGTGGCAATCAGCGAATTGGTGTTCAACCTCTTGGGCAGTACACGCGATGTTGACGTGGTGCCAATGGGATCAGCATTTCCTGCGCCTCAATGGTTTCCTTTTGAAGATCTTGCACGTTGTGGTGCGCGCGCTATGCGACGTCTCAAACCATTCAAAATTACGGGCGCGTTGACTGCAGGCGACTTACACCTGCGTGAGCAATTGCGCAGACGCTATGCCTTGCATGGGGTTCAGCTTTCTGGGGATGAGCCTATCATCACCAACGGCGCTTTAGAAGCCTTGAATTTGTGCTTGCAAGCGGTGACCCGCCCAGGGGATGTAGTGGTTGTGGAATCTCCCACGTTTTATGCAGCGCTGCAAACCTTAGAGCGATTGCATTTGAAAGCGCTCGAAGTCAAGACCGACCCCGTGGACGGTGTAGACCTAGATGCGCTGGCTGGGTTGCTCAAGCGTCACAAAGTAGCCGCGTGCTGGTTCATGCCAACGTTGCAAAACCCGTTGGGGGCTTTGATGTCCGATGACAAAAAGCGTGCTTTGGTGAGGCTTCTGGCTCAACACGAGGTGCCTTTGATTGAAGACGATGTGTATGCTGAGCTACACGTTGGCGTGCGCCGTCCTTTGCCTGCCAAAGCCTTCGACAAAAAAGGACTAGTGCTGCACTGCGCGTCGTTTTCAAAATGCCTGGCCCCCGGCTATCGCGTGGGCTGGGCGGCAGCGGGGCGTTTCAGCAAAGACGTGGCACGTTTGAAAATGATGTCGTCTTTGTCCACATCCATTCCTTCGCAGTTGGCGATTTCTGAATACCTGTCTGAAGGCATGTATGACCGCCATCTGCGGCAGTTACGTCGGGTGCTGGCCGCGCAGCAAGGTGAGGCGCTGGCCTTGATCCGTCAACATTTCCCCGCAGGCACACGCGTGACGCAGCCCGATGGGGGGTATTTTTTGTGGGTTGAGTTGCCCAAGTCGTGTGATGCCTTGACGGTCTATACGCAAGCGATGGCGCAGGGCATTAGCACGGCGCCGGGCGTGTTGTTTTCAGCCGATCATCGTTTTGTGCACCATTTGCGCTTGAATGTGGGGCACGCTTTGGATGAAAAACTGCGATCTGCGTTTGCCACGCTGGGGCGGCTTGCGGCGATGAGCAGTTCGATTAATTGTTCCAAATAAAGAACACTCAGTCCAAAAAATGCCGACTACCTTTGCATTGTTGTCTTAAATAAGATTCAACCATCAACGCATCACAAGGAGATGGCTATGAAAAAAGTACGTGGTATTTACAGCAACCCTCGGGGGCATTGGGTCGGCGATGGTTTTCCTGTGCGCTCGCTGTTTGACTACCAAGGTTTGGGCAAGCAACTCAGTCCATTTTTGTTGTTGGACTACGCAGGCCCGGCCGACTTTTCGCCCGCGCAAAAACCACGCGGCGTGGGGCAGCACCCCCACCGTGGTTTTGAGACGGTCACCATTGTCTACGAAGGCGAGGTGGCGCACCGCGACTCCACCGGCCAAGGCGGTGTGATTGGACCCGGCGATGTGCAGTGGATGACGGCAGGTGCGGGCATCTTGCACGAGGAGTTTCACTCCGAAGCCTTCACCCGTGAGGGCGGTCGTTTGCACATGGTGCAGTTGTGGGTGAATCTCCCCGCCAAAGACAAGATGACGGCACCCGGCTACCAAGCCATTTTGAACGCCGACATTCCCCGCATCGCGTTGGACGACGGCGCAGGCGAGGCGCGCGTGATTGCGGGCGATTTCCAAACGGTCACGGGTGTGGCTCGCACGTTCTCGCCCTTGCAGGTGGTGGACTTGTCTATCAAGGCAGGCCATTCGCTGCGGTTGCCCGCCCACGAGGGGTGGAACACGTCGGTGGTGGTGTTGGCAGGTCATGTGCGCGTCAACGCCGAGCACGAGGCCCGCGAAGCGCAACTGGTGGTCTTGTCGCCTGAGGGTGATGGGCTCATGCTGGAAGCACAAACCGATGTCAAGGCGTTGTTGCTCAGCGGCCAGCCGCTAAACGAGCCCATCGTTGGTCACGGCCCGTTTGTGATGAACACCACAGACGAAATTCGCCAAGCCATCATTGATTTCAACAACGGTCAGTTCGGGCAAATGCCGCACTGATTCATCTCACCCATGCACTTCACTTTTTAACTTTAAGGATTCATCATGCGTCACATTCTTCAACTCAAAACCAGCCTGTTTGCCAACCACGGTCAATCCAACCAACTCGCGGACAAATTCGTCGCCAGCCTCACGGCCAAACACGCGCAAGCCCAAGTGGTCACGCGCGACCTTGCGCACGAACCCATTCCACACTTGGATGCCGCAGGTTTTCAATCCTTCATCGCCAAGCCCGAAGACCGCACGCCCGAACAACAAGCACGTGTTGATTTTTCGGACGCTTTGGTGGCCGAACTCAAAACCGCCGATGTCATCGTGCTTGGCCTGCCCATGTACAACCTGGGCATTCCTTCCACCCTCAAGTCGTGGATTGATCAAGTGGCTCGCGCTGGCATCACTTTTCGTTACACCGAGAAGGGCCCACAAGGTTTGTTGAGCGGCAAAAAGGTGTATGTGTTTGCCACACGCGGTGGCGTGTATGCGGGCAGCGCGTTTGACACACAAACCGGCTACATCAAAAACATTTTTGCGTTCATTGGCATCACCGATGTAGAGTTTGTTTATGCCGAAGGTCTGAACATGGGCGACGAAGCCCGCAGCAAAGCACTGGCTGGCGCAAACGACGAACTCGACCGTATCGCGGCCTGATGGCATAACGGCAATATCACCACCGAGGAATTCACCATGTCCAACACGTCTTACGTCACCGCCACTTTGCAAGCCACGCCGTATCAGGTGGTGTTCCATGATGACCTCGGTCACACCTGGACTGCCGACGAACCCGAAGACGTGGGCGGTGGCAACACAGCCACCAGCCCTGACCGTTTGGTTCTTTCAAGCCTGGGCGCGTGTACCGCCATCACCATTCAAATGGTGGCGCAGCGCAGGAACATTCCTGTCACGGGTGTGCGTGTGGCGTTGGCTTTGAATCCTTCAGGTCGCCCCGCACAAGGCAACGACATTGTGCGCACGCTGCACTTGGAGGGCGACTTGAGCGACGAACACAAAGAGCAGTTGTTGAAAATTGCCAACGCCTGTCCCATGCACAAACTCCTCACCGGTGAAGTGCGCGTGGCAACGAATCTTTCGGCTTGAAGGAGAGCACACCATGACGACGCTTGAACGCATCGAAGCCCGCTCTGCCGATTTGGGCGACGGCTTGTTGGTTCGCCGTGTGCTGCCCACGCGAGGACGACGCATGGTAGGTGCGTGGTGTTTTTTAGACCACGCAGGCCCCGTGCGCTTTGGCAAAGACAAGCCCATGCGGGTGGGCGCGCACCCGCACACGGGCTTGCAAACTTTTACCTGGCTGATGGAGGGCGAGGTCTTGCATCGCGACAGTCTGGGCAGCGAACAAATCATTCGCCCCGGGCAAGTCAACCTGATGACGGCAGGGCGCGGCATTGTCCACACCGAAGACTCGCTCACGCCCGAGCTGCACGCTGCGCAGTTGTGGATTGCCTTGCCCCCCGAAGAGTTTGCGCGTGTGCCCGCGTTTGACCATTACCCCGATTTACCGCAATGGCAAGAAGGCCATGTGTACATGACTTTGTTGGCAGGGCAATATCAAACGCCACACCAAACGCATGTGTCGTCCGTCAAGCTCTACTCACCCCTGATTGGCATGGACATGCGTAGCGAAGTGGGTGACACCCTAACGCTGACGCTCAACCCCGCGTTTGAATACGCGGTGCTGCCGCTAGAAGGCCATGTGCGCATCGACAACCAGCCGTTTGATGCCGATGAGTTTGCCTATTTGGGTGCAGGTCGTGCGTCAGTCACGCTGAACTTGGGCACAGACACACGCATTTTGCTCATCGGCGGCGAGCCGTTTGCGCAGCCCGTGGTGATGTGGTGGAACTTTGTGGCCCACACGCGCGATGACGTGATTCAGGCGCAGCACGACTGGGAGAGTGGCAATGCCCGTTTTGGCTCCGTGCCCCACGAGCGCGGGCCACGCATGACGGCACCGAAACTGCCGTGGACTCACTCTTGCGAGAGCGACGCAAACTCTTGAGCCAGATGGTCAAGCAAAGCCCGCACCGAAGGCAGCAGCCCTCGGCGCGAGGGAAACACCGCGTGAATGATTTCGCGTCGCGGCGCCCACTCGGGCAGCAACTTCACCAGTGTGCCTTTGGTTAACTCATGTTTGACCATCAAGGTTGGCAGTTGCACCACACCCACGCCGCGCAAGGCCGCGCTTTTGAGCGCCAACATGTCGGAAGTCACATAACGCGGCGTGTGTATCACACTGGCCTGTGCGCCACTGACTTGGCTGAGTTGCCAAGTGTGCTGGGTTCTGGCTGAACCCAGCCCCAAGCTAGGCCAATCTGACAAGTCGGCTGGCGATTGAGGAATGCCCAATTGCTTCACCAAATTGGGGTTACTCACCAAGCACTGCTCACGGTCAGAAAACACGCGCATCACCAAGTCGCTGTCTTGCAACGGCGGCGGGCGCACGCGAATTGCCACATCCACACCTTCGCTCATGAGGTCTACCACGCGATTGGTGGCTTCGAGCTGAATTTGTATCTGTGGATGCAAGGCCATGAAATCGGCCAGCATCTCGCTCACATGCGCGTGCAACAAGGTGATAGGGCAACTGATTTTGATAAGACCACGCGGTTCGGCACGCGCCACATCAATCACCTCTTGCGCGGCCTCGGCCTCAATCAGCATGGCCTTGCAATGCTCGTAGTAGTTTTGCCCGATCTCGGTGACGGTGAATTGGCGCGTCGAGCGCTGCACCAGCCGCACGCCCAGGCGCTCTTCCAGCAGGGCAATGCGGCGGCTGAGTTTGGATTTGGGAATATTGAGCGCGCGCCCAGCAGGGGTAAACCCGCCATGCTCGACGGACTGCACAAAGTAGTAAAGGTCGTTGAGGTCTTGCATAGTCAGTGGCTGAATTGTCGCAACAACTGCTTGTAGTTTTCCACGGTTTTTTCACCAAAATTTGCAGCTCTGCGCCCATCACGCGTTGGCATTGAAAACCATAAACACTTAGATAACTGACGTAACTATTTTTGGTGATGGCTCGTGTGATGGCATTTCCTCAATCGCTCCGGTCTGCTTCCGACACATTAGGATCCATATACACACCACGCAGCGATGACCACGTGATGTCATGACCTTGCCACCTCGCAATTTGCAGCGTCCAAAATTGTGGCTTGACTTCGACCAACGTCAGGCGCTCATCGCTTGGCCCATTCTTTCTGAATGTGCACCACCCCCCCTTGAAACGAAGTCACTTGGAACTCAGGAAACCGCTGTTTGAATTTGCTCGAATCAAATAAATTGTCTTGCCCGTAGCGTGGCAACAGCTCTTTGATTTCGCGCACGGGTTTTAAAAACAAACCCGCTGCAGCAATGGTCAGCTTTCCAAGTACGGCGTGCTTGGGCGTTTGGCCAAAGGCTTCGCAAGCCATGGCTACAAACTCTTGGTACGTAGGGCGGTCATCGCAGCAGGGCAGGTGCCAAGTTTGGCCGTAGGCATCAGGCGTGTTGCCTAAGAGCGCCAAGGCGCGGCTTGCATCTGGTGTCCAGATGAGGGTGCGGCGTGTGTCATCGCGCACAGGCACGCGAGGCTTCTTGCCTGCTTTGAGTTTGTCAATCACCAACGCATTGGTGAAGCTTTGTGTTTTGCCCGGTCCATAGAACTCAGGCGCACGACCGATGAGCACCGGGATGTCGCCGCGCGCCATTTCGTCCAACACCATGGTGGCCATGGCTGCGCGCACACGGCCTTTGCGACCGTTGGGTGTGAAGGGCATCTCTTCGGTTTGCAATGCCGCGGTTTGCGGGTACATGTAGGTGTTGTCAAAGTAGACAAACTTGGCACCTGCGACACGGCTGGCATCGAGCGCGTTTTTCAGCATGGTGGGGAACTGCGCTTCCCACATGGTCGAGTCAGGGGGGAGCCCTGCAGTGAAGTAAACCACGCTGCTGCCTTTGACTGCCTCGGTAGTTTGTTGCGCGTCCATGAGGTTGGCTGACACGAGTTGGTCAGTGTCGTTGACCTTGTGTGGTGTGCGGCTGACCAAGCGCAAATCGCGGGCAAGTTCAACCGCAATTTGGCCGTTGGCACCTAAGATGGTTTGCATGTGAGAGGGCGTTGAAAAAGTAGAGAAAGCTTAACCTTGAAGTAAAGTCGAAACTCGTTATTTCAAGCCCTCATCTTTCGCACATGTTGACCCTCGACCAGTTACTCGCCTTCTTGCTGGCCGCCAGCCTCATCACCATCTCCCCCGGCCCCGACAACCTGATGGTGTTGAGCTTGGGCATGTCGCGTGGGCGCAAGCAGGGCATGGCGTTTGGCTTGGGGTGTGCGTTGGGTTGCTTGAGCCACACACTGTTGGCGGCGATTGGGGTGAGCTCGTTGTTACTCGCGTCGCCCATCGCATTCACCGCGTTGCGCGTGGGCGGTGGCTTGTATTTGTTTTGGCTGGGTGTGCAAGCTTTGCGCAGTCGAGGTGGGGCGCATGTGCCCAGTGACGCGCCCGATCAAACTGCCATGCAGCTCTTGTGGCGCGGCGTGTTGGCCAACGCCATCAACCCCAAAGTGATGTTGTTTTTCTTAGCCTTCTTGCCGCAGTTTGTACAGGCAGAGCGCGGCGATGTGCCTTGGCAGTTGGCTGCGTTGGGCGTGGCGTTCACGGTGCAAGCAGCGGTGCTGTTTAGTTCGCTCGGTTACTTTGCAGGTACGGTGGGGCAGTGGTTTACACGTTGGCCTTCGGTGGCTTTGTGGTTTGACCGATTGGCTGGCGTTATTTTTTGCGGCCTCGGTTTGCGTTTGATGGGTATGTAAAAAAGGGGAGGTCGCGTGACCTCCCCATACCTTGGAACAACGCTTAGAACTTAGAAGGTGTAGCGCAAACCCATCATCCAAGCCGTGTTGGATTTGTTGGCCGCGACGGTCGTGGCGTACACGGGGCTCAGGTTCATGTTGGCACCGTTGTTGGTGGTGTTTGCAGTTTGGAGATACACCAATGTGTCTTGGTACAAGGCGTAGTCCAAACCCACGGCCAGTTGCTTGGCGGTGTTGCCAGCGTTGGTGTTGTCTTTGATGGCGTAGTAGCCAGAGGTGAGACTCAAGTCAGGTGCAATTTTGTAACCAAAGCCCAGCGAGTTCATTGACAAATCGGTCGATCCACCGGCGGCTGTGATGCCAGAGGGGTTTGTGGCTTTGAACATGCTCGCGCTGACCGAGAATTTGTCCCACGCATACAGAGCCCCCAGTTGTGTCAGGCGGTTGGTGCTGGTGGAAAAGTCAACGGCTGAGTTGGCAATCGCTGCCTTGTTATTGCCCTTGCCGTTGTAGTACACCGCAGATAACTTCAAACCGGTTTTGTTGTTGTATTGCGCAGTGACTGAGTCTTGTGTACCAGCAGCGTTATCACCGCTGGTGTTGCCAAACGCATGTTGAATCGATACAGTGGTGTTGCTGAACTCTGGTGTGGTGTACGTCATTGAGTTGTCGTTGTACACCGTACCAAACGCAGCGCCAGAGTTGTTGCCCGCAAATACTTTGGAGGCACTGTTCATGCCCACCAAGGCCGTGAGCGCAGAACCAAAGTAGCGACCTTGACGCACATCGGTGCTGGCAAAGGCGTAATACATGGGAGCCACTTGACGGCCAAGCTTGAGTTCACCTGCAGCGCCAGACACGCCGATGAAAGCCATTTGGTTCAGATTAGATGTACCAGCCGCTGTGTTGGGGCCACCGGTGGAGCCATCGTTGAGCTTGACGTTGCCTTGCAACTGAAAAAACGCCTTGCGACCCTGACCGATATCACGTGCGCCTTTGACACCAATATTGCTGCCGCCAATGCCGCCGTCTTTGAATTGTGTGGATGAACCTGAGTCGGTGGTGGTGGGGAGGTAAGAAGCACCGCCTGTGGTCGAGGTCGATAAAACGCCCGCATCCAACGCGCCATAAAACGTCACGCTCGACGATGCGTTTTGCGCTTGCGCACAGGTGGCGGCCAGTGTGACTGTGGCCAAAAGGGTGAGTTGTTTTTTCATGAAGTCTCCTCGTTATAAAAATGGATAAAAGTTTTTGGGGCTTCGTCGGGCATTTGTTGGCACAACGGAAGTCAGCCGTGATTCTTCTGGATTCGTGGTTTTTGTTTTTACCAATTAGTGACACCTATTTGTCTTTAAGTGACAAGGTATTTAGGGTTCTCCAGTACGCGACAACTGTGTGATGAGTTGCAAAGCCATTGGCCATTCGCCATACCCCGACTGCGGGTTGAGATGTCCCACCTCACCCAGGTCTACGGTTTGACTGCCCCAGTCTTCAGCCATCGCCCGTGCCTGGGCAACGCTGGCCAGTGGGTCGTTGCGGCTGATGGCGACCACGCTTGCAAACGGCAAGGTTTGTCGTGGCACGGGTAACCACCCACCCGCGCGTAGCTCGGGCAAGGTGGGGTAGCCCTCGGGCATGGGGTGCTCAAAGTCGGGTGGGGCGGCCAGCAAAGCGCCGCGCACGCGTGGGGCATACGCAGTGCTGCGACACCAGTGCGCCACCATCAGACAACCCGCGCTGTGCGCCACGATGAGCACCGGGGCTTGCAACTTCGCTACCGCATCCTCTATCGCTTGTACACGTTTGGCGCAGTTCACGTCCTCGCGCCCCAGGGGTGGCACGGTGTGCGCTTGCGGGAGTTGCTGTGCCAGCCATGTTTGCCAATGGGTTTTCACGTGGTCGCGCAAGCCGGGCACGATGAGCACGGTGGGTAGCGTGGGTGCAGGGGGCACGGTGTTCACGCGCGCTTTTGCAAAAAGCCCTGATTGCCGCCGTGTCGGTTGGGGGCCATGCCGTTGGCGGCGAGGGTTTCTTCCACGGTGTTGTAGAACACGCCGATTTGCAAAATCTCACGTGCCTCTTTGCCAGTCGCGACTTCGCGTCCCATCTCGCGGGCGATGCGCACGAGTTGTTCGATTTGCTCGACCGTGCTCATCTTGGCGGTGCGCGTTTGGTTCCACAAATTGTCTTCAATGCCGCAACGCACGTGCAGGCCCATGGCCATGCCCATCATGTTGATGGGCAAGACGTTGCGCATGCTGCTCTCCACCGTCAGCTTGGCCCCGTCGGGAATGGCACGCAAAAAGTTCGACAGGTTGTACACATTGGGCGCGTCCATGCCGCCGCTGATGGCGACCCAGTTCATCACCAACGGGCCTTTGTACACACCGCGTCGTACCAAGCGCTCCACAGTTTCGTAGCTGTTGATGTTGTAAAACTGAAAAGCACTTTGAATGCCGGCTTGGCTTAAACGGCGAATGTGTTCTTCAAACCAGGCGGGGTTGGAAGGCACCACCATTTCGCTGTAAGCGCGGCGACCTTCTTCGGTGGCGAGTGAGGTGCCTGCAATGTCGCGCTCGTCCATGTGTTCGAGCACATTCATTTGCGTGGTGTTGACAGTGACCGTCACTTGGTCGGGCTTAGGGTCGAGTTCGGCCAGCATGTGGCGCGTGTCGTCAGACAACCACTTGGCGACTGCGCCTTGTGTTTCGGGCGCAAAAGAAATTGAACCACCGACTTGAATAATCATGTCGGGCGCGGCTTTGCGAACCCCTGCAATCAACTCGTTGAATTTGGACAAACGCTTGGACCCTTTGCCATCTTCTTCACGCACATGCAGGTGCAGCACGGTGGCGCCTGCGTTGTAGCAGTCCACAGCTTTTTGAATTTGTTCTGCCATCGTCACAGGGATGTCCTCGGGGTAGTCCGATGGAATCCACTCGGGGCCATAGGGCGCGGCGGTGATGATGAGTTTGTCTTGGTTCTCGGGGTAGAGCGAGCCGTCGAGAAAGTTCATGGTGTTCTCCTAAGTTGTTTGTGTTGAAGAAAAATTAAAACGGTTGTGTTCCCACAATGCCGGCGCGTTCCATCTTGCGGTGGCAGGGTGGGTAGTCCATCACGGCGTAGTGCTGGGTGGAGCGGTTGTCCCAAATCGCCACGCTGTAGGGTTGCCAACGCCAGCGCACCTGGTATTCGGGGATGTAGGCTTGGCTGATGAGGTATTGCAGCAAGTCGCCTGCGTTTTGGTTGTAGTCCTGGCCGTAGCGCACGTTGTCCTTGTTGTGAAAGTTCACAAAGTGCGTGGTGAAACCGTTGACAAACAAAATCTTTTCGCCCGTGTCGGGGTGGGTGCGTACCACGGGGTGTTCGGCGTCGGGGTATTGCGCTTTCATCGCCAAGCGTTTGTCTTGCGGCATGGCCGCGGCAAACGAGGCGTTGAAGCTGTGGCTGGCGGTGAGGTCTTTGATTTGCTCACGCACCGTCTGGGGTAATTTCTCATAGGCCAGCACCATATTGGCCCAAATCGTGTCGCCGCCCACGGGCGGGCATTCGATGCAGCGCAGCACACAGCCCAGAGCGGGTGCGGCTCGCCACGTGCCATCGGTGTGCCAGCAGTTTTCGTAGCGGTCAATCGGGCTGTCTGGATTTTTGTAAATCTGCACCAAGCCCGGTGCGTCGGGGTGGCTCGGAGCCATAGGGTGGGTTTCGAGTTCGCCGAGTTTTTGGGCAAATGCCATGTGGTCTTGGCGTGAGAGTTTGTCCAAGGTTTGATCACGCAAAAACAAAACCTTGTGCTTGAGTAAGGCGGCGTAAATGTCTTGAAACAAAGTCTCGTCACGCACGGCGTCGCCAAGGTTGATGTCGTGCAGTTGTGCACCGATGGCACAGGTGAGGGGTTCGATGCGCATGAAGTCTCCTGATGTTGTTGGGGTCAAATCACAAAAATGGATGAGCCCGTTGTTTTGCGTGCTTCCAAATCGCGGTGCGCTTGTGCGGCGTCTTGCAGTGCGTAGCGTTGGTGAATATCAATGCGAATGCGGCCTGCGGCGATGTGTCCAAAAATTTCATCTGCCAAGGCTGCCTTTTCTGCGGGGTCGGCAATGTAGTCGGCCAGCGCGGGGCGGGTGAGGTAGAGCGAGCCTTTTTGCGCGAGCAAATTGGGGTTGAAGCCATCAATGGTTCCGCTGGCCGTACCGACGCTGACCATCAGGCCACGACGACGCAAAGAGTCAAGCGAGGCCATGAAGGTGGATTTGCCCACGCTGTCAAACACCACGTCGACGCCCACGCCTTGCGTGAGTTCGCGCACGCGCTTGGCGACGTCTTCGTGGCTGTAGTTGATGGTGTGGTCGCAGCCGTGCGCGCGGGCGATGGCGGCTTTTTCGTCGGTGGAGACTGTGCCAATCACTTGTAGCCCCAAGAGCTTGGCCCATTGCGACACGATCAGGCCCACGCCACCCGCTGCCGCGTGCAACAAAATGGTTTGACCGGGTTTGAAGTCATAGATGCGTCGCATCAAGTACCCCGAAGTCAGGCCGCGCATCGTCATGGCCGCGGCTGTTTCAAATGAAATCTCATTCGGTAATTTGATGAGTGGCGCAGCAGCGATGACCCGTTCGGTACTGTATGCCCCGAGGGTGTTGAGAAATCCGGTGTAGGTCACACGGTCGCCAACGGCGAACTGCGACACATCTGGTCCAACCTCTTCCACCACACCTGCTGCTTCCACACCCATGCCATTGGGCAGCGGAATTGGGTAGGTGCCGTTGCGAAAGTAGGTGTCGGCATAGTTCAAACCCACGGCAACGTGGCGCAACCGAACTTGTCCTGGTCCTGGTGCTGCCACAGGGGCCTCTGTGTAGCGAAGGACTTCAGGGCCTCCTGTTTCAGAAAAAGTTACAACCTTAGCCATCTTGTGAGTTCTCCTACATGGGTCTGCGATGAGATGTAATTTAGGCGGTAGAGGGAAAATGCTATTTGTCCGTTCATGACTTTTAATTAGCATTTGATGACATTAATTTAGTGGTCAAAAATCAAAAAAACAGGAGACAAAATCATGTCGTCTAGCAATGTCCTACAGGTGCGTGCGGCTGTGCTGTCGCACTACAACGAGGTAGCCAAGCAAGTTGGCTTGAACCCTCAGTTGTTGCTACGTCAAGTCAAGCTCACCCCAAAAATGCTGCAATCGCCCACGCAGCTCATCCCATTCCAAAGCGCAGTGGCCTTGCTGGAAATTTCTGCACAAGAGAGTGGTTGTGACACCTTTGGGTTGCAGATGGCACAAGCTCGGCGTTTGTCAGACTTTGGCCCGATCAGCTTGTTGCTCACACATCAACCCTCGATGCGTATGGCCTTGGGGACGATTTCGCAGTACCGCCATTTACTCAACGAAGCCCTAGGGATGCACATCGAAGATGTGGGTAAGCACACATTGATTCGAGAAGAGTTGATGACCGATAACCCCAGCGGTTCGCGTCAGGCCACTGAAATGGCGGTCGGTGTTTTGACTCTTATTTTTCGAGCCATCTTGGGAGGACACTGGCGACCTGTGTCGGCTCATTTCACGCATGGCGCGAGTGCAGAACTGTCGGTCTATCGAAAGTTATTGGGTTGCCCCTTGCACTTTGACAGTGACTTCAATGGGTTGACTTGTCTCAAAGTCGACATGGATAAACCCAATGCGCAGGCTGATGCCGCAATGGCAAGCTATGCGCAATCGTTCATGGATGCCATGCCTAAACATGGTCAGAATTCTTTGTTGTTGGATGTGCGTCGTTCGGCGTATTTGCTCTTGCCGATGGGACGTGCTAGTGTGGAACAAATTGCCTCTGGGCTAGGTCTGAATGTACGCACCTTGCAGCGGCGCTTGGATGAGTTGTCGCTGAATTTTTCTGATGTGCTCAATGATGTTCGCCGTGAGTTGGCTCAACGCTACATCGTCAATACCAACCACTCAATCGGACGAGTTTCTGAGCAACTGGGCTACTCCAACCTCAGCTCATTCACGCGATGGTTCATCGCTCAGTTTGATTGCACGCCAACAGATATGCGCTTGAATGCTTCGAAAAAAACTAAAAAGCGTTTTTCTTGAATGTCACTTAAAGATAACTAACTGTCGGGTATAGATAACTGGGGTATTCGTGATTCCATCACAATTCCTAGACCGTAGAGGCGGCAATTAAAAACAAGGAGACAAGATGCAAATTTCCCTCAATTTCAAAAGTCAGACGTGTAAGGCGCTCCTCGCCATGTCTCTGGCGTTCATCGCTTCATCTGCCATCGCGTGGGCAGACAAGCCTGTAAAAATTTTGGTGCCTTCGCCTGCAGGAGGCACGATGGATGTGATGGCTCGCATATTGGCTGACCAGTTGGCCGCTGATTTGGGGCAGCCAATGGTGGTGGAAAACCGCCCCGGTGCGGGGGGGGGAATTGCGGTGCAAGCCTTACGTGCTGCACCTGCCGATGGCCAGACTTTGTTGGTCACGGCCAGCAATGTGTTGACTGAAATTCCACATGTCATGAAAAGCGGGTTTGATCCGCTCAAAGATGTCAAGCTATTAGGCATCATGGCGCGTACCAACTTGGTCATGGTTGGGGCACCTAATCTACCTGCCAAAGATTTTCAGAGCTTCGTGGCCTATGCCAAAAAGAACCCGAACAATCTGAGTTTTGCCTCTTACAGCACGGGTACGATTTCGCATTACGCTGGGATGGTGCTGAGTCAACGCTTGGGGCTTGACCTTCAACATGTGCCATTCCAAGGTTCACCACCTGCTTTGGTTCAAGTGATGGGTGGACAGATTCCCCTGATGTTTGATGGGTTTCCCACCTCGCGTACCTTGATTGCATCAGGCAAGTTACAGCCCTATGCCGTGGCTTCTAAGAAACGCTTGTCGCAACTTCCCGATGTGCCTACGCTCACAGAGCTGGGCTACCCCGAGTTGAATTTTTCAAACTGGTTAGGCGTAGTCGTTTCGCCAAACTTATCTCCTGAAGTGCAAGAAAAAATTCACACGGCAGTGCGCAATGCCACGCTCAATCCTAAGATGCGTGGCCGGATGTTCGCCAATGGCTTTGAAGCCGCTGAGGACCTCAATCCCAAAGATCTCACTCAGTTGGTGAAAACAGAATTTGACCGCAACGCCCTTATCGTGAAGCAGTTCAACATTCAGATGAACTGAAGATGAATCCCATGCGTTTGAAGGTGCGATTGCTTGCGCAGGGCGCTGTTGTGTGGCCAGGGCTTGTCATCTCTGCTATTGTGGCTGTGGCCGCCTTGTTCTTGAGCGAACACTACGGTGCCCCCGTGATGTTGTTTGCCTTGCTCATGGGGATGGCCGTCAATTTTTTGTCTGAAGACAGTCGTTGCCAAGCAGGCATTGAATTTGTGGCACGCCACGTCTTGCGTGTGGGCGTGGCGTTGCTGGGTTTGAAAATCACAGGGGCACAAATTCAAGCGGTGGGCTGGCCCTCACTTGTGATGGTGTTGGTGGCGGTCATCGCAACGATTGGTTTTGGTATTGCGCTTGCCAAACTCATGGGCTTTCAAACATTTTTTGGTTTGCTCTCGGGTGGCGCTGTGGGTATTTGTGGCGCATCGGCAGCAATGGCTATTTCAGCTGCATTTCCACCGTATCCACAAAAAGAGCGAGCGACTTTGTTTGTGGTGATCAGCGTCAGCACGTTGTCCACTGCCGCGATGGTGACCTATCCACTGATGGCGCGATGGTTAGAGCTAGATGCTGTAGCCGCGGGCTTCTTTTTGGGTGCCTCTATACACGACGTGGCCCAAGTGGTGGGAGCGGGCTACAGCATGAGCGCCCAAATTGGGGATGTTGCCACGTTGGTCAAACTCATGCGTGTGGCGATGTTGGTGCCTGTGATTGCGTTTGCTGCTTGGGTGGCGCGTGCCTACCACGTGCAGCACAGCCAAATTGCATTTGCGAATGGTTTGGCCAAACCCAAACGTCCCCCACTTTTGCCAGGATTTGCGCTGGCCTTCATTCTTTTGGCTGTCGCCAACAGCGCATGGGCTCTGCCTGAGGCTTTGCTGAGTTGGGGGAACAACGTGTCACGTACTTTTCTAGTTGCTGCGATGGCCGCCATTGGCATGAAAACCCATTTGAAAGATGTCTTGAGCGTTGGTTGGCAGCCCGTGGCTCTGATGTTGGCCGAGACGGTGTTTTTGGCAACGTTGGTGTTATTGATGCAGTGGCTTTACCCATTGCTCACAACATCCTCAATCTGCGTTGTAAATTTTTTGTAGCAAGCGCGTCAGCGTTTTTCGCTCTGTAAGACTCAGGCGCGCAACACCTTCCGAGTCAGCAGCGCTTGCCGCTGATTCAGCTTTTTTCATCAGCGCTTTTCCGCTGCTGCTGAGTAACAACCCGACGGCACGTCCGTCGGTGGGGTGAGGTTGGCGCTCAATCCATCCCCGTTTGTCCAACTCGCGCAGCAACACCACCATATTGGGTGGCAACACATTGAGCTGTTGGCACAACTGGCGTGATGTGATGCCAGGTCGATGGCCGATGACTGACAACACCGAAAAATCCACGGTTCGAAGAGCAAAGGTGTTGCCGACCCCTCGAATGAAATGTGAGACTAACGTTTGCGCTGCGCGGCTGGCGTTATAGCCCATCAGGGTTTCCAGATGTTCGGTGCCGTTTCCAGAGGTCACCACGTCATCATTGCTGGTGGTTTTTTGTGCGATTTTTCGCGTGGTACTGCGAGCGCGTGGTGCTGGGGTCATACAAGAACAAAGGCTTCAAAAAAGCCAGCTCAAACTTTGAGCTGGGCCTCAATGATGCCAGAGCGCATACCAAACTCAGGCAACACCCACGCACGCAAGGCAGCAGCAGGTGCTTGCCAACGTGGTGTGTCGCTGCCCTCGGCGGTTTCGATGCGCGTCCAGCTCCAAGCCAGCAAGGCGAGGGTGGCCATGCGCAGGTAGTCGCCCGCAATCCAGCTCAAACGCACTTGGCCGTCAGGTTGTTGTGCGGCTTGCAAACAGGTTTGCGTGGTGGCTTTGAGTTGCGCAAACAATTGCAGCACATGGGCTTCATGCACATTGCTGGCAGACAGGTCGTGCGCGAGCGCATCCAACATCGCGTGCATCGCAGCACCACCGTCACTCACGACTTTGCGCATCAACAAGTCGATGGCTTGAATCTCGTTGGTGCCTTCGTAAATCATGGCAATCCGCGCGTCGCGCACGTTTTGCTCAATGCCCCATTCGCTCACATAGCCGTGGCCACCAAACACTTGCAAGCATTCGCTCGCGCCATGAAAACCTTGGTCGGTGCATGAGGCTTTGAGGATGGGCGTGATGAGCGCACACCAACGCTGCGCAGCTTCGCGCTGTGCCGCATCGGGGTGGTGTTTGGCTTCATCAAGTGCCAAGCCCGTTTCGTAGGCCAGCACACGTGCGCCGTCGATCCACGCGCGTTGCGTGTCCAAAATGCGGCGCATGGCGGGGTGTTCGATGATGAGGTCGGCAGGAGACAAGCCCTTTTCGCCAGCCACGCGTGGCGCACGCATTTGGCGGCGTTCGTGTGCATAAGCCTCGGCCTTTTGCCAAGCAGCATCGAGCAAGCCCACGCCTTGCAAGGCGACGTGCAAGCGCGCGGCGTTCATCATCACAAACATGGCATTGAGGCCGCGACCGATGTCGCCCACCAACCACGCACGTGCTTCGTCAAAACGCATCACGCAAGTGGGGCTGCCGTGGATGCCCATTTTTTCTTCAATGCGTTCGCAGTGCACCGCACTACGCGAACCATCGGCATAAAACTTGGGCACGAGGAACAACGACAAACCCTTGGGGCCTGCGGGTGCATCAGGCAAGCGGGCCAGCACGAGATGCACGATGTTGTCAGTCATGTCGTGTTCGCCACCGCTGATGAAAATCTTGGTGCCCGAAATCAAGTACGCACCATCGGCTTGTGGCACGGCTTTGGTCGATGCCAGGCCTAAGTCACTGCCGGCATGGGGCTCGGTCAAGCACATGGTGGCGAGCCATTCGCCCGTGCCCACTTTGCTGAGGTATTGCGCTTTGAGCTCGTCGCTGGCGTGGTGCTTGATGCACTCGTACGCGCCGTGCAACAAGCCGGGTGCCATCGTCCAGCCGTGGTTGGCCGCAGACAGCCATTCATACAAGACGCTCTCCAACACCGCGGGCAAACCTTGACCGCCGTCATCGGGGGAGGTGGAGAGTGAGGCCCAGCCGCCTTGCCAAAACGCTTGGTACGCGTCTTTGAAGCCGGGGGGCATGGTCACTGCGCCGTCTTTCCATTGCGCGCCCACGTGGTCGCCCACCGCGTTGAGAGGGGCAATTTGTTCGCCAATGAATTTGCCGCCTTCTTCCAAAATTTGGTTCATCAAGTCGGCATCGACTTCACCGTAAGGCGCGAGTGCGGCAATGCGTTCAGGCGCGTGCAGCACGTGGTGCAGCACAAACTGAACGTCGTCTAAGCGGGGTTGGTAATCTGCCATCTTTTAATCCTTGCGTGCAGCGCCTAGGTAGGTGTCAATCACACGGCTGTCTTGGGCCAGCTCGGCGGCCACGCCGTGCAAGCTGACTTCTCCCATTTCCAGCACATAGCCGTAGTCGGCCACGGCCAGTGCGGCGCGTGCGTTTTGTTCGACCAACACAATGGTCACGCCGGTTTTGCGCAGGGTTTCGATGATGGTGAAAATTTCTTTCACGATGAGCGGTGCCAAACCGAGGCTGGGCTCGTCCAACATCAACACATCGGGGCGCGACATGAGCGCACGGCCCACGGCCAACATTTGGCGCTCACCACCCGAGAGCGTGCCCGCTTGTTGCAAGCGACGTTCTTTGAGGCGCGGGAAGATGTCATACACATCGTCCATGCGCTGGCGCCATTGCAGGTTGCCCATGCGCATTTGGCGAAAGCCGCCGAGCTCTAAGTTGTCTTCCACCGTCATGGTGCTG
>Ga0228700_1001070_pt1 | contig 19712 bp, 38 predicted proteins | sample McNCre317_Aug_MG_FD_178019 | JGI IMG/M metagenome (GOLD analysis project Ga0228700, IMG submission 178019) | Freshwater microbial communities from McNutts Creek, Athens, Georgia, United States - 3-17_Aug_MG | ecosystem: Environmental > Aquatic > Freshwater > Creek | place: USA: Georgia...
GCATGGGTGTCCTCTCCGATCATGTAGCTGATCGAGACGCCGAAGGCATTGGCCAGGGCGCGCGCCGTGGCGATGGTCGGATTGCGCGACCGCCCCTGCTCAATCTCCCAAACGTGCGATTTCGACAGGCCGGCCCGCGCCGCAACCTAGTCGAGCGATAGGCCATGCTCGGCGCGCAGCGCGGACAGGATGCGCGCCATCGCGGCCACGCCGTCCGGGGGCGTCTTATCGCGCTCCATTGGCTATCTCCCGTGCCAGGGCGAACAGCTTGTGTTCCGCCGTGAAGTGCCGACTGCCCGCCCGCTGTAGTCTGGGCTGCTCGCCAGTCGCCTTCGCCCGGCGAAGCTCCGTCGCTGCCCGCTCGAACCGCAGCACCGCCTCGACCAGACCGGCCTCGCGCCGCGTGAGAGCAGGTGCGGTTTGTGGCTTCGCGTCACTCATCGCTTGGTCCTATCGCTCACATGGTCAGACATTGGCCGCCTCCCGCTCCACCGCATCCGCCAGCCATAGCCGCGTCTCCTCCTGCGCCGGGATCGCATCCCAGAACGCGGCGCCTCCACGAGTGTATTGATCAGGCAGCGCGCGGAGAAACGCCGCGACGGTCGCCGCCGCGATAGAAGCGAAATCAGATCCTGGCCTGTCGTCTTCCCTGTCTGCCGCCAGCGCGGCGGCTTCCAGCGCGGCCCGGATCGGGGTCGTCTTGGCTTCATTTGACATTGCGAGCCGGGTCCTGGAGCGTCCTTGTCGGCCGCGCGGCAATGACTGCCTCGATGGAGATGAACGTCACCGCGTTGCTCGGCGCGCCGTGCAGCCGCAGCGTCAATAGCGAGTGCTCCGGCAGCACCTTGTCGATGCTGCCGAACCACTCCTTGCCGTCAGCGGTGACGATCCAGCACAGCCAGTTCTCGCGGTCCGGCATCTGCGCGATGTAGTGGACCGCTGCCGCCACCACGGCCTGCCCCGGTGTCGGGGCAGGCGACCAAGCGGTGATCGGTGGGTAGGTGGCCCGCTCGGTCATGCGTCCTCCAACTTCCGCCAGGCCGACGAGGCCAGCAGCTTCTGCACCCGGACCTCGCGCTCGTGCCGCGTGGCGGCGAAGTTCGCCCTCGCCGTCTCCTTCACCTTCTCATGGGTGGCCCAGGCCGTCAGCACATTGAACAGCGCCCACAGATTGGCGCCGCCCTGGAACTCGTCGGTGTCCCGCGCGATCAGCCACCGGCGGGCGAGTTCGCCTTCCAGCGTCGGCGTGGACTGCGGCAGGGCACGGAAAATCCCCAGCGCATCGGCGTCGGCGACCGGGATCGTCGGCCATTCCTGCCAGCGCCGCGTCTCCTCGATGAAGCCCTCGGCCGCCTCGACCAGCATTCGGGCGCTCCTGGTCACATCGGCCGACTTGCCGTGCTTGAAGCGGAAGCCGGCGACCTCCTTGCCGAGGATGGCCGTGTTCGCGCAGACGAAGTTGAAGGCGCCGGCGCTGCCCCGGAAGGCCAGGCTGCCGTCGTAGCTGTTGAGCATGAGGATGCGGAGCGCCACGTCCACCCCCCGCTTCACCGGCACGATGTGCTCGGGGAAGAGATACTGGCGAAAGACCCGCGCGCCCTGGTGCGAGAAGTCCGTCCCGATCTGCATGGTCTGCCAGCGCAGGGTCGAGCTGCGGATCGCCTCCTCGAAGGCGGCGAACGCCTCCTCGTTGGTCACGATCTCGTAGGCGTCGGTCGCCACATGCAGGGTGCGGCCGTCATCCTCGCGGACGATACGCTTCCAGCCGGGCAGTTCGGCGCCCGTCTCGTCGAACATGCGGCGGGCGGCGACCGGGAAGAACCTGGGCGCGCGGTGGTCGGCGGCGACGAAGCCGTGCTTCGCCATCTGGTCGGCATAGGGAAGATTGTCGAACGGCATTGGTCAGGTGCCCCTCCTTCGGGCGGGTGTGCCGGCTTTTGTGCCGGGGCGTGATGCGGCCGAGGCGCTGGATGCGCCTGGCCGAATGCGAGAAAGCTGCTGTGCCAGGGTCAGCAGCGATAGACGTGCAGCCAGTGGATGGCGAAGGTGTGCCTCAGGTCGTGACAGCGCGAGGCCGGGTCAGGAACCTCAACGACCCGGCCCCGGCGCTGCTGCTCTCCGACCGTTTTCGCGGCGCGAGTGACCAGCTTGCGCCAACGGTCGGAAGCATAGGCGAGGTGGTCGCCCGCCTCATCCGTGAACACGAACTTGCTGCGCTGGGGCTGCGCTCGCAAGACCCGCATGGCGGGAGCGAACAGGCGCAGCACGCGCGGGCTTCGGATCTTGGTCTTGGTCAACGTCACCGAGCCGGCTAGCGGCTTCGGGGAGGCCGATGCGATGCTCGGCCGCGACCTCGGCCAGCGTGCGTAGGGGGTCAGGCATTAGCCGCCCCCGTCGCGCGCGAGGGTGTCCAGTTCAGCATCGCAGCCGCATCGCTTCGCGCCGCACGGCCGCCCGGTCGGATCGCAACTGTTATCGGTCTGGATTACGCGCAGCCACGGTTCCCGCCACCGCGCCGCCTCGGCCCGCAGGTTGTTGCGATCAAACCGCAGCGCGTCGTTCTCGGCCAGCACAGCTGCCACATCGGTCCGCGCCGCGTCGCGCTCGGACAGCAGGGCGCGCAAGGTGGCGGCGGCTTCGACGTGGCGGTCGTCCTCCGAAAGCGCGGCGTGCCTAGCCAGCCGCTCCACGGCCTCGGCGCTGGTGTCGATGGCGGTCATGCGACCTCCCCGTTGAGATATTGCAGCAGGCGCACGGCCTGCCATTCAACCTCGGCGGCCCCGGCGGCCCTGGCGGCGGCCTCGGCGGCGGCCCCGGCGGCCTCGGTGGCGGCCATGGCGGCGGCCCTGGTGGCGGCCCTGGCGGCGGCGCTGGTGGCGGCCCTGGTGGCGACCCTGGTGGCGTCCCCGGCGGCGGTCAACTCCACCGCCGTCGCCTCTCCTCGCGCGTATCTCCGCGCCACCTCAATAGCCGCGCGGAGGCGCGGATCGTCGCCGCACAGATGCACAACACGCTCCGCGCAGTCGGCGGCGAACAGCCGCAGATTGCGCTCATTCCACGCCTCGATCTCCATCAACAACCGCGCGCGCTGCGCGACGGATTTCGTGGTGTCGTGAATGGCAATGCCATCGACCTCGATCAGAAATGCACGGTCGGAGGCGTGCGCAAGCGCATGACGGACGGTGGTGTAGTGGTAGCCGCGCTCGCACAGGACCGGCTCCCTTGTGATGGGCGGCATCCACGCGCCGGGCTTATCGTTGCGCGGCAGGCGCCATTTCCCGATGCCGATGGGCGCGGAGCCGTCGGCCGTCAGCATTTTGATCGGCGTGTCGAGGGTCAAGAGCATCCGCGCGGCCTCGGCGCTGGTGTCGGGGGCGGTCATCGCGGCGCCTTAGCAGTCTTCGGCAGCCGCGCCGCTGCGATCTTCTCGTTGCACGCAGGGGTTTCCTTCAGCTGACGGATGGAAACGAAGCCTTGCTCGACCAGGGCCAGGCCATATCGCCGGGCGGCGGTGTGCAGCCTCGCCCGGCACGCCGCCGAGCAGAACCGCTTCGCATAGATCCCGGACTTCTGCGCCTTCAGCGGGCGTTCACACCATGTGCACGTCATGGCCGAAGGGTCCGGCGCAAGAGGAAGTTGTCGAGGTTCGCGCCGCACTCGGCGCAGAAGTCCTCGCCCGGTTCGACCTCGACATCTTCGCAGCAGAGGCAAAGGCTCTTGTGCCTCTCCATCGGGCAGGACTGAGGCCCTGGGCAGATGCCGGGCATGTCACCACCGCAGCGACAGCCGCCCGCATTTCGCCGCCAGCGTCGAACCGAAGGTTCGTCGTCGAAGGGCACGCACTCATCGCGCTCGCTCATGCTTTCCTCCGAATGGTCAGCAGCGTGCCATTGCGAAGCACGCTGTAGTTGCCCTTGCCCCAGGCCATGTGAGCCGCACCACGCGCCTCCTTCGCAGCGAGGTAGGCGTCGCGTGTCCCGACGGTGACCTGCACGGCATCGCCCGGAGTGAAGCGCCGTAACCATGCGCGGATTGCGGCGCCGCCCCAGTTTTCGATCTGCAGCACGTCCATCAGAACGGCATGTCGTCGTCATCGCCGCCCCGGCTGGGCGCCGATGCGCCGCCGCTGCTGCTGCTGCTGCTGCTGGACGCATCGTCGGCATCGCTGGCTCCGCCGGTGTTGCGGGCGCCCTTCTCGGTGAGGATGATCAGCTGCGCCGCGAAGCCCTGCACCGTGACCTCCGTGGTGTAGCGATCCGCGCCCTCGCTGTCCTTCCACTTGCGGGTGGTGAGCTTCCCCCGCACGAAGATGCGGGTGCCCTTCTTCAGATACTTCTCCGCCACCTTCACCAGCGGCCCGCCGATCACGACCGAGTGCCACTCGGTGCGCTCCTTGCGGTCGCCGCTCTCCTTGTCCTTCCAGCTGTCGGTCGTCGCGATCCGCAGGTTCGCGATGCTGTTGCCGTTGCTGAAGGTCTTGATCTCGGGATCCCTGCCGAGGTTCCCGATCAGCTGCACTTCGTTGAGCGAACCTGCCATGTGTGCTCCGGTCTGCGCCGGCCTCCTTGTTGATGGTGAATGCCAGGTCCCCGACCATTCCCCCTACCCACACGGGCACGCCCGTTGCGTCCCAGGGTCTTAAGCCTCCATCGCGTGCATACCCAGCCGAGAGTGTGCGCGATGGCCGCCATGATCAGGTCGATCCGCAGCACCTGGCGGGCCGCGTTGAAAGTGGGACGCCTCTCGGCAGCTCAGGCCGCGCGTTGCGCGGCGTCTCCCAGCGGCGTGTCCGCGAGCTGGCCGAGGCGTTCGGCGAGCGTCGCGATCTCCTCCTCGAGGGCCTCGCGCGCGTCGCGTTCGGCATCGCTTTCGAGCTGCCGCTTCGCCACGCCTTGCAGCACCTTGGCGTTCAGCCCCACGTCGCTGCATTCCTGCCGGACCTCGGCCAGCGCCGCCGTCAGCTTGCGCCGCTCGTGGATCAGCGAGACAAACCGCCCGACAAGGTATTCCTCCTTGTCGTTGCGGAACTGCGCCGCCTCTTCCTCGGTGCGCGGCGGCGCGTCGGCCGCCTTCTTCTTCCCTCGTGCCATGTCTGCCGCCTCCTTCGCGGCCGGTTATGCCGCCCGTTTCGGATCGGGGATTTGCAGGCGGCGGCGTGCCTGCGTCATCAACTCGGTGGCCTTCTGCTTCTGCCCCGCGTCCATGCGCGGCCAGAGCAGGGCGATCTGGTCCTTGACCTCGGCGTAGTCGTCGGCGTTCTGCGCGACGGCCAACTGTTCCTCGACAGCCAGCAGTTCGGCGGCCAGGCGCTCGGCCTGCTCAGAGGCGAGCTCGCGTTTGATCGCATCCTGGTCCTGCTTCTCGGCGACGGCGCGGGCATCGACGTATTTGCTGTCATCGAACATGCCGAGGTGGATATCGCCACCGATGCCGATGTGGCTGGCCGCTTTCAGGATGGCGTCGGTGAGGCTCTTCTTTCGCGCCTCGTCATCGGCGTAGTCCTTGCCGCTGCTGCGCTTGCCGGCGAGCTCGGTGCCGCCAACCTGCTCGAAAGCGGCGCGACGCTGTTCCTTCTCGTCGGCGCGACCGAACGGGAAATACCAGAACTCGATGTGGCAGAAGTTGAGACTGGCGCCCGACTGAAAGTGCACATCATCGAAGGCGATGACGCGATAGCCCCAGCCCCAGCCGACCGGGCCGAAAGCCGCAGTCAGCCGCTTCATGACGTAGGTGCCGTTGAGCGCCGTGCCGCCGAAGCCCTTGCCCGTGATCGGCTTGGTGAACTTCGGGTCGGTGGCTTCCTCGCGAACCCAGACCGCGAGGTTTGCATTGCGTGGATCGAAGGCCATTGCTTCCTCGTGCACGAATGGGGGAAGGCGGGTGGGAGGCGGCGGGGGCCGATCCTCCCACTCTCCGGCTCAGGCGGCTTCCGTGGGGGTGGCGGCGGAAAGCTCGTCCTGCTCCGGGTCGGGGGCCGTGGTGTCGATGCCGACGGCCTTCGTAGTCGCCTGCATCGTCTGCGTGAGGGCGTAGAGCAGCGACGCGGCAGCCTGCCCGAAGGAGCGCAGGTCCTGTTCCGTCGCGCCGGAGGCATAGAGCCGGGCGCTGTCGATGCCGCGCCGGGCCGAGAGGTCCTGCATCCACGCCTCGGTCTGCCGGGCGAATGCCTTGACGGCGAGGCCCACCAGCTCGTGCGTCTCGTAGCCGCCTTCCAGCTGCATGACGTGGGCGACGATGGTCCCGGCACAGCAGTCGGGCGGCGCGATCTCCAAGGTGTCGCCGAACGGCCGACGCTGCATGAAGATCGGGAAGATCGGGTTGCTCATGGGGAGGTTCCTTCCTCTCGCGGCCCAAGACGGGAGCGGGCCATGGTCACGAAGCTGGCCGCCGTCTCGACCAGGGTGGTGCCGTGCAGCTGATCCGAAACGGACAGCTTCACGAGATTCCGGTGCCAGCGTGTGTCGGCCAGCAGGCGGTCCAACTGCTCATGGGTTTCGCAGCATCGGGTTGCTTCGAACGCCGCATCGAGGCGGTCGTCCGGCGTCCAGCTGAGGCCGTTGCCTTCCATCACACCGGACTCGCCGGCGGTGCGCCGCGCTTCGGCCCGAGCTGCGCTCGGACCAGCTCGCGCGTCACCGCCAGCAGATCGGCGGCGCGGTTCAGGATGGCGATGGTCGTCTCGTCGGCCGGGAACTCGTCCTCCCAGCGGTCGAGCTCGTCGGCCAGCGTCTCGGCCTCATTGAAGGCGCGACGCCCCGCCTCGGCGGCTCGCTCCGCCAGTTCCTCCTGCCGGGAGGGATAGCGGGCACGCCGGTCGAAAGCGGCGCGGTTGAAGTCATCGGGATAGGGCATGGGCGGTCACTCCTGCCTGTTGGAAATACTGTGTTTGGCGAAAGCGCAGAAGTCAATAGACCGGCGCTATGGCGACTGCGGTTTCGCCGATCTCAGGGCGTTCAACTGCTCGCGTGTGAAGTAGCGCGGCTTGATCCTAGGCCGCTCCGGCTCGGGCATGGCCGAGCGGCCGGTGGGCTCGCCCCGAATGCGCTCCAAGAGCGCCACCGTGATCGGGACCATCAGATCCTTCTCGCGCTCGGCGAGCATCCGCCGGTGGGCGTGGTAGCGCAGGCACGCCTGCACCTGGCGCAGCAGCACCCGGCGCGCTGCCAGGCGCTCCTTGACGACGGCGCCGACAGCGCCAGCTCCCGGCCGGAATTTCGGGTTCGCGTCGATCACCGCATCCACGATCTCCGACAGCAGATCGGCCGGCGCCTCGGCCAGCCGTCGCACCAGATGGTGGACATAGGTGGCGGTGCTGGCGTCCTTCTGTGGGTAGCCATCGACGATGAGTGCGGCTGCATGAGCCGCCAGTTCCTGGCCGGCCGGCTCCAAGGCGCGGGTCAGTTCCTGTTCCAGCCGGCGGCACTCGGCTTCGGGCGGAACGCCAGCGGTCGGTTCGTCGTAGCAATGCGGCCGGGCATTGGGGAACAGCCCCCACGCAGGGTCCACGACAGCGAGCTGGTGGCTGTAGCTGCTCGCCAGCGTGGCGAGTTCCGTCGATCCCCGCGGCAGCAAGGCGATGGCGTTAGCCATATCGCTTTCCCCTTCCCATCAGGTTCAGCAGGTATGCCATCCCTTCCGATGGCTTCGGCCCGGACGGCGACGCCGCCCTCGCCCCGCCAGGGGCGGCGGCGCCCGGCCGGGCCTTTGCCATCCAGTTCAGGAACGTCCCATCCCAGTCGGCCCGCTTCGTGCCGGCGCCATTGCCGTCGATCCAGTAGCGGCGGAACAGGACCAGCTCGCGGCTCAGGTCCACGGCGGGGTAGTGGTTGGCGCAGATGCCGAGCGTCTTGATGTTCGGCTGCCAGTCATCGGGGAGCAGCTTCGGCGTTCGCCTGGGTCTCCCCCTCTCTGCACTCTCCCCCTCTACCAGCAACGGTGAGGAATTATTCTCTGAGGGATTGGAATTATAATTACTCTCTTCGCGCGCGCGCGTGAGAGGGGCGGCCAGAATGACCGGAGGCCCGGCCACTTTGGCCGGAGGCCCGGCCAGAATGACCGGGGGCGCGGCCAGAATGACCGGGGTGGGTCCGGCCAGCATGACCGGGGTCCCCGGCCCGGTCGGATTGGCCGGACCCTGTAGCTGGATTACGCTCGGGTAGCCGGGGCGGGCCAGCACGGCGATCAGCGAGAGGTCGGCCAGGTCCTGCATGGTGCGCCGCAGGGTGCGGTCGGAGTGGCCGGATGCGGCGCTCAGTTCGGTGAGCGTCGCGGCGATCTGCCCCTGCTCGTCGGCCCGGTCCACCAGCACCAGCAGCAGGACCTTGGCGGCCGAAGTCAGGTCGGTGCGCGCCAGCAGCGCGCGCGTCCATTCGTTCATGCCTTCTTCCCTTTGCGGATCACGGCCACGTCGATGCCGTGGACCACCTTCATCAACCCGATCCGGAGCGCAGCGTCGGGCTGCATGAACCCCTTGACTTCCTCGACGATGGTTTCCCCGTCGCTGGTGCGACGGTAGCGAAAGTCAGCTGTGTAGTGGGCCACACGGTCGCCGACCTTGAGGAACCGCCCGTTGATCGGGAAGCTCCACCGTGGTTGCAGCTCAAGATCGGCAATCTCACCGGCAGCCCGCATTTGCAGCAGGACGTGATAGCGATCTCGCTCGGCCTTGCTGTGGAACTTCCGTCCATCGAAAGCGGTAGCCCAGCTGCTTCCGAACTTGGAGCGGCCTGCAACGCCAGCTCCACGCCGAGCGCCTTTGCCCAGCAGACGAGAAGGAACGCCGTCGGCCGGCGGATGCCGCACTCCCATTTCGCCACATGCCCTTGTGTTAAGCCGATCTGCCCGTCGAGGTCGGCTTGGGTGATGCCAAGCTCCCGCCGGCGGAGAACCAAGGCCCGGATCAGCGGGGCCAGGTGCGGGTCCAACTCCATGACGTTGCGTTCCCCGGCGGTTTGAATGCTTGACGCCGGTCCCGAAAAGGGGGCTCGTGTCAACACACCCGAAGGCGGGCAGTCTTGCACTTCCGCAGATGGAAGGTCAACAATGCCGTGGGAGTTGCCCCGCCGGTAGTCGTTACTCGGGGATCCCCTCGATCTCGGCAATGAGGGCATCGGCGCGGTCGCGCACGCCACGGTGGGCGTGCACGCCGGGCGGGCTGAGGTCGGTGACGCAGCAGGCCAGGTCCTTGACCAGCTGCACCAGCTCGTCGTGGTGGTTCACGCACAAGGCGACATGCCGGGCGAGCGGCAAATCCCACAAGTTGCCGACGACATGGCTCTCGGCGTCCTGCAAGTATGGGCGCGCGTCGTGCGCGGGATTGATGAACTTGCGCGCCTGAAGCGGGAGCGTCACATCAACGGGCAGGGCCATCTGATTTCTCCATGGTCAGGACCACCTGGCCGAAGGCATAGGGGATCCCCCGCGCCAGGTGTTCGCGCCTCTGGTCCAGCAGGGCGCGCCAGAAGGCTTGCGGTGAGGTCGGCACCACCCCAGCGCCCCGTCGGAGAAAGCCCGCCGGCGTCTCGTAAACGAACTCCCCGTAAGGGTTACGCAGCCAGGTCCTGGTGATGATCCCCGGCGTGGTCATCCCGGCCTGCATCCGCCATTGCGAAATCGTCCCCTCCCCTTTCCATGCCCAGCAGTAGGGCGTCCACCTTGCGTCGCTTCTCCGCCAGCAGATCGTCGAGATGCCGGCGTCTCGGATTCGCCGGCAGCAGCAGGTCTTTCTGCGCCAGCAGCTCGCCAATCTCGAGGCACAAGGCGTCGCACTCGGCGCTCGCTGGGCCGGCGTCGGCCGTCGCCCGCCAGATCATCGGCGCCACCACAAGGTGGCGAAGAGGATAGCCAGCGTCAGGTAGACCCCGGCGATGGTCCCCAATATCCAGTCGAGCACGCACAGTCCCACCATGGTCTCTTCCTCCAAAACCCGGTAGCTAAGGCGAGCAGCCGTTGAGCCGCCCGCACCGGGCCGGGGCGGCGCAGCGGCGCGCAGCCTGGCCCCAGGGCCACACGAAAAAAGGGGCGGAGCTTTCGCCCCGCCCCCCTCGTTCACCGCCAGCCCCACCGCTGGCGTTCTTCGTCCTCGCCGAACCGACGCCGGCGCCCGTCGTGGTAGCGGACCAGCGCGGTCAGCAGCTCCACTTCATCGGGCGCCTGCGGCCGGGGCCGGACGGCGGGCACGAGGTCCTGCATGTCGGCCAGGTCCAGCGGCTCAACCGCCAGATCATCCAGATGCGGGAGAAGGAAGGCCGGACCCGATGCGGGCACGGCCTTCCGGCGGGGCTTGCGCCCCGCCTTCAGGTGCTGTGCCATCCTCAGGCGCTCAGGGCCGCCAGACGCTCCTTGAGCGCCCCGAGCTGGGTCTTCGCCTGCTCGGTCGTCACCTGCGCCCGCCGCTGCGGGAGGGCGTAGTTCTCGCCGGTGAACGTCTCGTATTCCTCGACCGCGCCGGCGATGATGTAGCCGAGCCTGTAGCAGTCCGCCGTCCGCGCGGCGACCTGTGCCAGCGCGCGCTCCGTCTCGGACACCAGGCCCCAGATGCCCTCCCGATCCCGATCCCCATCCGTGTTGAGGACCTTCAGCCGCAGCTCCTGCGCGCGGGTGACCGCGCCGAGCTGGTAGGCGTGCGCGTAGCCGTAATTGCCGGCCAGCGCCGTGATGACGCGCCCGGCGGCCATCCGCGCCGAGGCCTGCGCGATATCGCGGATCACGAGGCCGCCGCGATAGCCTTCCACGTCCTGGTCCGGATCGGCCACGGTGGACAGCTTCTCGAAGAGCGACCAGATCATCTGTCGGCCGGTGCTCTTCAGCTCTTCGGTGGTGAAGCCGCCCTGGTCCCCCTGCTCGGGGACCGAGGCCAGCAGGGCACCGATGTTCGCGAACTCGGTGGGCTGCGTGCGGTTCACGCTCCCGCCCGCCGCCGACGGCGCGGAGCGGTCGCCGGCGATCACGTTGGAGCGGGAGGCGCGGGTGTTCTGATTGCGAGCCATTGTCTGAGGTTCCTGAATGCGCCACTCGGGGCGCGTGATGCTGGCGAACCCGGCCAGCGCGGGAAGGCGCACGCTGTGGTCAGCAGCGCGCGCAATGGGGATCAACGGGACAGGATCAGCGTCGCGCCGATGCGGCGCGCGTTGCCTGTCCAGTGGCCGATGCGAATGGCGCGAGCCCCGACAAACGGGGCCAGCAGGACGTAGAGGAAATGCGAGCTGATGACGCGCATGGTGCGATCTCCTTCTGTGCTACAGTCATGATCTCAGAGCGCCCTATGACGGCGCAGCGATAAGGCAAGAGAGACCTTCTCACCTTCCTTTCCCTCTCTTCCTCAACAGCATCGCAACCGAAAGGAAGAGAGGGCGCGGAACATTGGAGCACGGGGCCGCCGCCCACCTTGCGCGCCCAGCCTTGGGTGTGTCCGCATCCACGCGGAGCCCTGGCATTCCCTCGGCGCTCTCCGTCCGCAATCGCCGCAGCATCCGCTCCGCGTAAGCCCTCGGCGATGATCTCAAGACGCACATCCCTCGGCCGGGAAGAGCATCAGGAACGCGTGAGGTGGCACGGCCGCGCGACGAACCAACCCCAAGCGCAGCAACCGCAGGCCGTGACGGATACCTCACGCGAGCGCAGCGGTTCGTGATGCTCGCGGCGCGCCGTAGGATCGGCGGCGGCGCACTTACAACGCGCCGCGCCGCCGATCCACGCGCGGCCCCCGGCCGGGGTGTGCGACGCCAGAGATCGAGCCGGGGGTGACGAGGAGCGGTGCCGGCCGTAGCGCAAGACGGGAGAGCGCCGAGGAATGACAGGCTTCCGCCGAGCAAGGAGGCGGACGCGCCCAAGGCCAGCGCGCAAGGCGGAAACGCCATCCGGGCTCCAATGTTCCGCGCCCTCTCACGCCCTTCGTTTCCGATGCCTCCCCACGCTTTCCACATCACCCTCTCTCTCCCATCCCCCTTCGCTCCTTCACTCCTTCGGAGATCCGGAGCCGCCCCCTTCCCCCTTCCTTCCGCAAGGCGGGAGGAGGCGGGGAAGGGGGATCAAGGGGGTAGGGGGGTAGTGAGGCGCAGCGAAGCGAAGCACCCCGATAATCCGCAACCGCGCAACGACCCACCGCCAAAGAACCGAGCGAGATCAACACCTTCGGTCTGTGCATTGCAGAGGGGGGGCAACCCACCCCACCCCTTCTCTATGCCCGATGAGAACAACAGCCTCGCTCTCACCGCCCTCCAGCAACAGTTCATCGAATGCTACGTCACAAACGGCGACGGAAACGCCAAGCGCGCAGCCATACAAGCCGGGTACACTCCTACCGCCGCCGCCGCCATGGGCCACCGTCTCCTCAAGCGGGACGACATTCTCAGGGCGATACACCGACGCACGGCTGAAGCGATAGGTGCCTTTGCACCTATCGCGCTCAAGTCCATGACGAAGCTGGCTGTGGGGGCGAAGAGCGAGTTCGTTCGACAGAACGCGAGTGCGGATTTGCTTGACCGTGCGGGCCACCGAGCACCTGAGAAGCATCAGGTTGCGGTGGCCGGGGTGGTGACCATCGACATAGGGATGAACCCCGAGTGAAGCGTTTGAAAAACGACGGTGGTGATATGGTTACCCCCTGCCTCTATATGTTTTTTTCTTATAGGTGTTGAGTTGTGTGTGTTCTTGCTGGGAGGAGTGAGCTGTGAGTGATCGTGATTTCCCTCGGATTGAGCGGTATCATGGGTTGATGCAGCGATTGCAGTTGGCGCTGTGGACGCTGAAGCATGACAACCGTGTTCCGGAGGTGGACCTTGGTGGTTTGGAGGCGCTGGTGGTTGGGTTGGAGAGGGCGCTGAGGGGTGAGGCGGCGTTTGATTTGGTTGAGAGGGCGAGGGTGCTGTCGGAGGTTCCGGCGGTGGTGGTGGGTGATGGTGTGGTGGTGGCGGAGCCGGCGGTGACGCTGGTGGTGAGGAGGAGGGGGGCTGGTGGTGGCCGAGGGAAAGGTGGTGCGTCGCAAGGCGCGGCTGAGGGGGAGTAACGCGCATCGTGCGGCGATGGCGCGTCGGAGACGAGCGACGTTGCTAGCGGTGCTGGTGGCGAATGGTGGGAACCAGAATGCGGCGGCGCGAGAGTTGGGTCTGACGCGGCAGCGTGTGGCGGTGATGCTGAAGGCTGCGGTCGAGAAGGGGGAGGTTCGGATCGTGGTGGAGGGGGATGAGTGAGCGATCTGGTGGTGGAGCCGGTGGTGGAGCCGGTGGTGGAGACGGTTTCGCTGGGTGCGATCCGGGCGGAGGCGTGCCGTGTGAGGGGGCGGCGGGTTGAGATCGAGGTCGGGATGGTGTCGGAGGCGTCGTTTGCGGTGAGGGTGATGGACCGGCGCCGGGCTCGGTTTCGTGTGTGCTCGGCGGAGCGGGTTCATGCCGTGGCGTTGGAGTTGGCGGCTGAGTTGCGGGAGGATGCGGCGCCGAAGCCGGCGAGGTTTGCGGGGGATGGGCTGAGTTCGGACTACTGGTGGAAGGACTACACGGTGTCGCAGCGTGAGGCGGCGCGGCGCTGGGTGCGGCTGGTGCTGCTGAACTTGCCGCACCAGTCGGGGCACGACACGGATCGCTTCATTGCCTCGCTGGACCCGCCGAAGGTGGAAGATCTGGTGAAGCGTGCGGTGGAAGGCCGGGGAGCCGAGGGCTTCTGATGGCGGAGGGCGGCGGGTATTCGCTGCGGTATCGGCCGCCTGGCCTGGTGGCGGCGGAGTTTCTGAAGAGCCGTCCGGCGGCGGGTGAGGAGGACTTGCTGCCGATTGAGATCATTGTCGGGCCGATTGGGTCGGGCAAGACGGGAGCGGACATGATCCGCATTCTCTGCCATGCGATGGAGCAATGGCCGGATCGGGATGGGTGGCGGCGGTCGAAGTGGGCGGTAGTTCGGAACACGAACCCGATGTTGGAGACGACGACGATAGCGTCGTGGCTGGACTGGTTTCCTGAGGATGTGTTTGGGAAGTTCAACTGGTCGCCGCCCTATTCGCACACCATTCGGTTTGAGGAGCAGCGGGTAGAGCTGGAAGTGATCTTCCTGGCGCTGGACCGGCCCGAGCAGGCGCGCAACTTCTTGTCTCTGGAAGTGACGGGCATCTACTTCAACGAGTTGCGGGAGATTCCTCGGGAGCTGGTGATTGCGGGACGGTCGCGGTGCGGGCGATATCCGTCGTTGCGGCATGGGCGCGGGGCGAAGTGGGCTGGGGTGATTGCGGACAGCAACTACCCGGAGGATGAGCTGCACTACCTCTGCTTCTGGGCGGGGTGGACGCAGCCGCCGGATTGGATGGATGCGGCGACGCGGCGGCTGATGTTCAAGCCGAAGGGGATCACGTTCTTCGAGCAGGCGCCGGCGATGAGGCCGGTGCGCAATCAGATCGGCGACATTGTGGACTTCGAGGCGAACCCGGCGGCGGAGAACCTGAAGAACCTGCGGCCGGGCTACTATCAGGCGCAGTTGAGCGGCAACACGACGGCCTGGGTGTTGAACATGCTGTGCTGCGAGGTTGCGCGGGCGACGGAGAGCCGGCCGGTGCAGCCGGAGTTCCGGGATCATGTTCATGTGGCGAAACGGCCGTTGCATTGGGAGCCGGGTGCGGGGCCGCTGCTGGTGGGGATGGATGGCGGGCGGACGCCGGCGATCATCTGCGGACAGCTGGTGGATGGGCAAATCCGCATCCTGAAGGAATACCTGGGGCAGAATGTGAGCGTGCGGTCGCATGTCGAGGCGACGCTGCCGAAGATGAACGTCGAGTTCGAGGGGTGGGCGGACAGCCACTGGCGGATGAAGGGCACGGCGGATCCGTCGGGCGGCGGGCGGCGCGGCGGGGATGAGAAGACCGAGATCATCCATGCGCGGGAGGCTGGGTTGAGCTTGGTGCCGGCATGGACGAACGACCCAAGGCAGCGGCAGGGGGCGTTGGAGCGGAGGCTGACGACGATGAGCAGCGGGCAGCCGTCGATTGTCTTCTGCCCGGCCGGGTGCCCGACGGTGATCCAGGGGATGCGTGGCGCCTATCGGTTCCGGCGGCTGCGTGGGGTGGATGGGCAGTTCACGGAAGAGGTGGACAAGAACATGCACTCGCATCCCTGTGAGGCGACGGAATATCTGGTGATGGGGGTGGATCGCGGTTCGATGAAGTCGGATCGGGAGCAGCGCGAGGCGGCGCGCGGCTATCAGCAGGCGAACGGGCGGGTGGCGTTCAACCCCTTCTTGTCACGCCGGGTGCAGAGGCAGCGGCGGTGACGGAGGCTCCCCGGGCTGAGGTCCGGCTGCATCGGTGGCGTGTTGGCTTCCAGGCCTGGCAGGACAACCCGAGGCAGGTGGCGCTTGGGCCAGCGTGGTGGCACCGGCTACTGCGGCCGGGCTTCACGCATTGCTGGGCTGCGCGGCGGATCGCGCGCGGCATCTGGTTGTGGGTGGAGTGGACGCCGAGCCACCTGAACGTCGGGCTTCAGAGCAGCGTGCATGTGAGGCGGGCGTCGCGTGGGAGCCGCCATTTGATCGTATACGAAGCGGCAGAGCTATGCGGCGAGCGCGGTCTGTATCTGCCGCAGATGGCGGTGGTCCATTGTGCTTCGACGGTGGCTCATGCGCTCGGCATTCGGGCTCCGTTTGCGACGCCCTATCGCCTGGCCTGTGCATTGCTTCGCCGTGGCGGTTTGGCGCTCATGCCGGCGAAGAGAGGTGAAAATGGGTTCGGCTCCGTCCCCCGATCCTGCGCTGGAAGCGATGCAAATCCAGTCGATGCAGGAGCAGTCGGCGCTGGCGAAGGAGCAGATGGCGCTCATTCGCCGGCAGCAGGCGAACATCGACGAGGCGAAGGCGGCGGCTGACCGCGAGGCGGCCGAGCTGAAGACCTACAAGCAGCTCAATGAAATGGCGGCGAGCGCCGGGCGGGTGGGGGCGCGGTCGCTGCTGACCAACTCGTGGGCGGGCTATGTCCGCAGCGGCCAGCAACAGGTGGCCTACTGATGCCGCTACCGCATGAGGTCGCCGCGAGCCTGAACCTTGCGAAGTCGCTGCGCCAGTCCTGGGAGCCTCGCTTCCAGCGCCTGGTTGAGCTGGCGATGCCCTACACGACGCATTTCTTCGGCAACGACGATGGGTCGAATGGGCAGGCGCGCCAGGTGCTCTACGACGAGACGGGCATGGTGGCGGTCGAGGAGTTCGCGAACCGTTTGCAGAACGGTATCGTGCCGAACGGGCTGGAATGGGCGCGCTTCGAGACTTCGGATCGCATGTCGGATGAGGACAAGGCTGGGCTTCAGCGCGTGCAGCGGGAGATGTTCCGCCAGCTCTCGAACACCAACTTCGAGCCCGAGACACAGAGTTCGATGCGCGATCTTGCGGGCTTCGGGAACCTCTGCCTCGCGCTGGACCACGGCGACTGGATGGCGCCGATCCGCTTCCAGAGCATCAACTTCGCCAATGCCTTCATCACCCCGGGAATGGGCGCCGCCTTCGGCGACATTCATGTGCGGCGGCGGGTGCCGGGCTACGTCATCAAGGCGATGTATCCGGACGCGACGATGCCGGAGGCGGTCGAGCGGAACCTGTCGCACATGTTCTGGCTGTGGGATAGCTGGATTAGGGACCTGGGCGCGGCGGTGGAAACCTGGCGGCAGGTCTGCCACGTCGAGGAGCGCGACGTGCTGCACATGCGCGACCATGAGGGACAGGGGTCGTGCCGCTATGTCTTCGCCCGCTGGACGCGCGGGAGTGGGGAGCTCTACGGCACGGGCCAGGGGATGAAGGCGCTGCCGGCGATGGAGGTTGTGAACCAGTCCATCGGCGACTTGATGGCGCACGCGGCCCTGGCGCTGGCCGGCATGTGGCAGGCCGAGGATGACGGGGTGCTCAACCCCTATTCGGTGCAGCTGGTGCCGGGGGCGATCATTCCGATTGCGCCGGGCTCGGGCGGGCTGAAGCCGCTGGTGCAGCCTGGCACGCGGTTGGAGATCGGAGATCTGGTGATCGAGCAGCAGCGGATGCAAATCCGCAAGGTGCTCTACAACGAGACGCTGACCAGCCGGACGGCCGACACGCCCCTCTCGGCGATGGAAATCAGCGAGCGGATGCGCGAGCTCGCGCGCCAGATCGGCCCGGCCTATGGCTGGGTCTGGCAGGAGTTCGTGGTCCCGCTGCTCGCGCGGGTGCGGAAGATCCTTGTGGAGCGCGGCGTGATCCGGATGCCGATCATCGACGGCCGGCGGATCAAGGTGGCTTCGGCATCGTCCATGGTGCGGGCGGCGGCGCAGGGCGAAGTCCAGATGGTGGATCGCTGGATCGCCGGGATGCTTCAGGTCTATGGGCCGCAGGCGGTGGCGGCGCGGCTGCCCATCGACAAATACATCGCCTATTCGGTGGAGCGGCTCGGCATTCCGGCCGATCTTCCCTACGACGAGGCGCAGGCGCGGGCGAAGATGGTCGAGACGGGCCAGATGCTGGGCCAGGCGGCGGCATCCGTGCAGCAGGCGGGCATTGACCCGCAGAGCGTTCTCGGCCCGGCGATGAAGATGATGGGGGCGGGATGACGCCTGAGGAAGCGATGGCGCTGGCGCGGCGGCGTGGGAGCAAGCGTTCGGAGGAAGAGGAGCGGATCGAGCACGCGATCAACCGAGCCTGTCACCGGCTGCTGAGCGACCTCGACTTCGAGCACTTCCTGAACTGGTGGCGGGCGACTTCGCTTCAGGCGGCGATGCCGGCCGGTCCTGTCGATCCCTACCGGCTCGCCATGAAGCAGGGCGATGGCGAGCGGTTGCTGATGGTCCAGAAGCGGGCCGCAGCCCATGCCCGAGCAGCGGCGAACACGGAGAAGCCGGATGATGAAGCGTAGCGAATGGGAGCGGTGGCCCGTGCGGGCGCCCGCCGATGGCGCCAGTGGCGGTGGTGGCGATGCGGCCGGCGGTGCCGCCGGCGGTGATGCCGGTTCGCCCCCGGCCGGTGGCGCGGCGCCGGCGGGAGGCGCCGATGCTCCGGCGGCCCGGCCGGACTGGGCGCCGGAGACGTTCTGGAAGGACGGCCGGCTGGATACCGAGGGGCTGGGCAAGGCCTATGGTGAGCTGCGGACGGCCTTCTCGTCGAAGGAAGAGAAAATCCGCGAGGGCGTGATCGCCAAGCTGCGCGAGGGCGTGCCCGAGAAGCCCGACGCCTACAAGCTGGAAATCAAGAAGGAGTGGCTTCCGCAGGGCTTCGAAGTGAAGCCGATGCAGGACAACAACCCTCTGGTGCAGCAGGCCCGGGCGCTGGTGCACGAGATGGGCGGGAAGCAGGAACACTTCGACAAGCTGACGCAGATGTTCGTCCAATGGCAGGCCACGACCTGGCCGGACATGAAGGCCGAGGGAGCGAAGCTCGGCGAGGGCGGCGAGCAGCGGATCAAGGCGGTGGACCAGTGGCTGTCCGCCACGCTCGGCAATGATGATGCGGCCTATCGCGCCATGGTGAACGGCCTGCTGACGGCCGATGCGGTGCGTGGGCTGGAAACCGTGATGAAGAAGCTCGGCGGCGGCTCGGTCCCATCGGCGGGCGGCGGCACCGGCTCGGCGGCGCTTTCGCCGCAGAAGGCGGCCGAGTTCATGGCACATCCCGACTACAATCACCCGGTCCGGGGTGCCGACATGCGCGAGCAGGTTTCGGCCTTCATCCGGGGCGGAGGCCGGGTTTCGGGCTACGCTCCCGCCCGCTGAGCGGGTTGCGTCTGTGCATTGAGGGGCTTGCGGCTGCCGGGCGAAGTGCGCGCGTCAGCCGGCCCCATGGTCGAGCGGCGCCGCCCCCGCAAGGACAAGGCACCCGCGCCTAGCTCCCAGGACAAGCCGAGACGCCCCCTCTTCCCACTTGATGGAGATCGGCCGTGTCCGGCAGCATCACCACGCATTTCACCGAGGAGTTCAACCAGGAACTCTTCGTCGCCTTCCAGAACAAGGGCGGCTACATGCGGGGTAAGACCCGCCGCAAGACCGGCGTGATCGGCTACCGCACCCACTTCCCGAAGATCGCCTCGGCGCCGGCGGCGCAGCAGAAGACGCGGCGCGGCAAGGTGCCGGTGATGGATATCAGCCGGTCGCGCGTCTATTGCGACCTCGCCGACTACTACGGCGCGGACTATGTGGACGATCTGGACCAGCTGAAGACCAACGTGCAGGAGAAGCAGGCGATCCAGAATGCGATCGTCATGTCGCTTGCCCGCACGGAAGACCAGCTCATCGCGGCGCAGCTCATCGCCGGCTCCAACACCAACGACGTGACCGGCTCCGACGACAGCTGGTCCTCGGACGCCACCCCCCGTTCCGTGATGGAAGCCTTCGGCCGCGCCGAGGCGATGCAGGACGGGCAGATGTATGCGGCGGTCACCTGGCGCGCCTGGAACGACAGCCTCGCCTTCCTGTCCTTCATCCATTCGGACTACGGCGGCGATCCGGCGCAGACCGCGCAGGGCGGCACGCGCCCGAAAATCTGGTTCGGCTTCGAGTACAAGCCCTGGTCGGCGCTGCCGACGCACACCGCCTCCGCCAAGCCCTACAACATCTGGTGGAACATGATGTGCATCGGCGAGGCGGTGGGGAAGGAGATCACGCCGTCCACGACCTGGCAGGACGACTACGATGCCTATTTCGTGAAGGGCAAGATGAGCCTCGGCGCCAAGCTGGTCGACGACACCGGCGTCATCAAGCGCCGGTACACGGCCTGATCCGGACGAGGCAGAG